>Ga0210400_10001405_pt1 | contig 23982 bp, 23 predicted proteins | sample IncBWH26MmetaG_FD_155456 | JGI IMG/M metagenome (GOLD analysis project Ga0210400, IMG submission 155456) | Forest soil microbial communities from Barre Woods Harvard Forest LTER site, Petersham, Massachusetts, United States - Inc-BW-H-26-M | ecosystem: Environmental > Terrestrial > Soil >...
CGCCCCCGGGTCTTCGTTCAGGCGCCGTCGCACCCGAGGCCGCCGTGACCAACACCCCCACCCTTCTTTCCCGAGACTGGCTCGCAAGCCGGTTGATGGATCTCTGCGCGTCCGACACGACTTCAGGCGTGGAGGATCTGGGGCTGCCCACCCTGCGGGCGCTACTGGCGGAACTGGGCGCGGAAGTGACAGAGCAGCCGGTGGCCCCGGGCCGCACGAATGTGCTGGCGCGATGGGGAACACCTCGCCTCCTTTTCTCCACACATCTGGACACCGTGCCGCCCTTCATCGCGCCGCGCCGCGAAGGCGGCCGCATCCTTGGCCGCGGCGCCTGCGACGCCAAGGGCCAGATCCTCGCGCAGCTGGCGGCCATCGGCGCATTGCGCGCCGATGGCATCGAAGGCCTCGCCTGGCTGGGGGTCGTAGGCGAAGAAACCGATAGCGCGGGCGCGCGGGCGGCGCTGTCGCTTTCCATGCCCGGGCTCCGGGCGCTCATCAACGGCGAACCCACCGGCAACAAGCTCGCCACGGGCCAGCGGGGCGCCCTGCACCTCCACCTCGCCTGTCGCGGTGTGGCGGCCCATAGCGGTTCGCCAGAGCTGGGCCGCCACGCGATCTGGGAGCTGGCGGACTGGATGCAGCGGCTCCGCGCTGAAGAACGGCCCGCTGATCCCATGTTAGGGCCGGAGGTCTGGAACCTCGGCCGCATCAATGGCGGCGACGCGCCCAATGTGATTCCCGCCCAGGCGGAAGCCGAGGTGCTGGCACGCACGCTTCCCGGTTCGGATTTCGCCGATCGCGTGGCGGCCCTGCGGCCGGAGCATGGCGACATCACCGTGCGGCTTTCCGAACCGCCAGACCGCTACCCCGTCCTGAACGGCTTCCCCATGGCGCCCATGCCCTTCGGCTCCGACGCGCCGGCACTGCGGGCCCTCGTTCCGGACCGCACCGTGGTGCTGGCGGGACCTGGCCACATCGCCGTGGCCCACACGGATGACGAGCATCTCGATCTGGATGAGCTCGAAGCGGGCATCGCGTTGAACCGGCGGCTTGCCATGCACTTTCTGGGAAGTCATGGAGGAGAGGGGAGCAAACGCTGAGGCGCCCCCTCGCGTTTCTTTTTCTTCCCTCTCCTGGAGCCCCCATGACCAAGATCCCCGTCACCGTCCTCGGCGCCACCGGCGTCGTGGGGCAGCGCTTCGTGCGCCGCCTCGCCCACCATCCCCTGTTCGAGATCGCCCACCTCGCCGCCAGCGAACGCTCCAGCGGCAAGCGCTACGCCGACGCCTGCGCCTGGCGCCTCGATGGCGAAGCCTATGGCGGCTTCGCGGATCGCGTGCTGGACCCGGGCGATCCCCAGCACGCGTTAGCGCCCATCGTCTTCAGCGCTCTCGATACCGAACCTGCCCGGGAGCTCGAACCCGCTTTCGCGGCGGCCGGGTCGCTCGTCTTCTCCAACGCCTCCGCCTTCCGAATGGCCCCGGATGTGCCCCTGCTCATCCCGGAGGTGAACGCGGGGCATCTCGCCCTGCTCAAGACGCAACGCTCCGCGCGCGGATGGCGGGGCGGCATCGTCTGCAACCCCAACTGCACGGCCACGATGCTGGCGATGGCGCTGGCGCCCCTGCACGCGGCCTTCGGCGTCGAAGCCGTGCTCATGGTGAGCCTCCAGGCCGTGAGCGGCGCGGGTTATCCGGGGGTGCCCAGCCTCGACATCCTGGGCAATGTGGTGCCCTTCATCCGCAACGAGGAACCCAAGGTGGAGGAGGAGCTGCCCAAGCTGCTGGGCGCGCTCGCCGAGGGCGCCATCGCGTCCGGTGTTTTCAGCATCTCCGCCCTCTGCCACCGCGTGGCAGTCATTGATGGCCACACGGAAGCTGTGAGTGTGCGCCTGCGGGGCAACCCTTCACCCGAAGCCGTGCGCGAAGTCTTCGCGCGGTGGAAGCCGGGGCCGCGCCTGCCCTCCTCACCCGAGGCAGTGGTCCGCCTGCATGAGGCCGAGGACCGCCCCCAGCCCCGTCTGGATGTGGAAGCGGATGGCGGCCTCAGCATCCACATCGGCCGCATCCGGCCCTGCCCTGTGTTAGGCCTCAAGTTCAGCCTGCTGGGCCACAACACCGAACGGGGCGCCGCGGCGGCCTCCATCCTCAACGCCGAGCTGGCTGCGGCGGAGGGACTCCTGTGACTCTCATCATGAAGTTCGGCGGCTCGTCCGTGGCGGACGCGGCCTGCATGCGCCAGGCCGCGTCGCTGGTGGAGGCAGCGCTTCCCAAGGCGCCCCTCGTCGTCCTCTCCGCCATGGGCAAGACCACCAACAACCTCTTCGAGGCCGCCACCTGCGCGGAGCGGGGCGATCTCATCGCGGCGCTGGACATCCTCATCCGCATCCGCTCCCACCACGAAGGCACGGCCCGGGAGCTCTGCGGCGGCGTTCCCGAACTGGCCGACGCCTTCCGGGAGCTGGAGCTGCTGCTACGGGGTGTGGCCCTGCTGCGAGAACTGTCGCCCCGGAGCATGGACGCCATCGCCTCCTTCGGTGAGCGGCTCAGCACGCGCATCTTCGCCGCCTTCACGGGCTCGGCATGGCTGGACGCGCGCACGGTCCTGCGCACGGATGCCCGCTTCGGGGAGGCCCAGCCGGACGCGCAGGCGATCCGGCTTCTCGCGCAGACGCACCTCCAACCCTTGCTCGGAGCAGGTCGCGCCGTCGTCACCCAGGGCTACATCGGCGCCACGCGGGAGGGGCTCACCACCACGCTGGGCCGGGGCGGCAGCGATTACTCCGCCGCCCTGCTGGGCGCGGCCATCACCGCCACCGAGGTCCAGATCTGGACCGATGTGGAGGGCATCCTCAGCGCCGATCCGCGCCTGGTGCCGGGCGCGCTTCCCATCCCCGAACTGGGTTTCGCGGAAGCGGCGGAACTGGCCGCCTTCGGCGCCAAGGTGCTCCACCCCGCCACCATCCAGCCCGCGGTGGACGCCAACATCCCCGTCACGGTGCGCCACACGGGCAGGCCCGGAGGCCGCTTCACCACCATCTCCGGCGAGGTCGCCACGGGCCGCGCCGTGACAGCCCTCGCCAGCCGCGGACCCGTCACCATCCTCACTGTGAGCTCCACCCGCATGCTGGCTCAGAGCGGCTTTCTGGCGCGGCTCTTCGAGGTCTTCGGCCGCCACGGGACGAGCGTGGATCTCGTGGCCACGGCGGAAGTGAGTGTCTCCCTCACGGTGGAAGCCGACGCGCCCATCGAGGCGCTGGCGCGGGAGCTTTCGGCCTTCGCCACCGTGGCGGTGTCCGAGGAGCGGGAGATCCTCGCGGTAGTGGGCGAGCGGCTCAAGCGCACGCCCGGCATCTGCGCGCGCATCTTCAGCGCGCTGCGGGAGATCAATGTGGAGATGATCTCCATGGGCGCCAACGAGATCAACCTGAGCCTGGTGGTGCGCCGGCCGGAAGCGGATGAAGCACTCCGCCGCCTGCATGCCGCGCTCATCGAACAACCTTTCCCGGATGGAGACGCGGCATGAGAATCGGCGTGTTCGGAAGGGGCCGCTTGGGATCGGCCGTCGCGGAGGCGGCAGGAGATCGTCTCGCCTGGCAGGTGGGCCGCGAGGCGCCGCCGGATGAAGAGGTGGATGCCGCCATCGAGGCCAGCGCCGCGGCCGCCGTGCCCGCGCGGCTGGAGTGGGCCATCGCCACAGGCACGCCCCTGCTCATCGGGACCACCGGCTGGTCCATCCCCGATCTCGAGACAAAGGTGAAGGACCGCATCGGCGTCCTCGTGGCCCCCAACTTCTCGCTCACCATGGCGCTCTACGCGCGGCTGAGCCTCGTGCTCGCCCGTTTCGCCGCCCTGGACGAGACCTGGGATCCCTACCTCGTGGAGCACCATCACGCCCGCAAGCACGACGCGCCCTCGGGCACGGCTAAACAGCTGGCGGCCACGCTCCTGAAAGGCTGCCCGCGCAAGACGGAATGGACGATCCCCGCCATGGGCGCGCCCCTCGCCCCGCATCAACTGAATGTCTCCAGCATCCGCGCGGGCCACACCTACAGCGCCCACACCGTGGGCCTGGACGCTCCGGGCGAGACGCTGGAACTCATCCACGCCGCCCGCAGCGCCCGGCCCTACGCGGAGGGCGCCCTCCGCGCGGCCGCCTGGATCCGGGGCCGTAAGGGCCTCTTCACCATGGACGATGTGGCCCGCGATCTGCTCGACCCTCTCTTCCGCGAGGTGAATCCATGAGTCTCGACCTTTCCGGCCTGGCCGTGGCCCTGGCCACGCCCTTCAAGGCCTCCGGCGAAGTGGACCTTCCCGCCTTCCGGCGCCTGGTGCGTCATGTGGTGGAGGGCGGCGTGGATGTGCTCATCCCTCTGGGCTCCACGGGTGAAGCCGCCACCCTGGAGGAACCCGAACGCGATGTCCTCATCGCCACCTGCCTGGAAGAAGCACATGGCCGCCCCGTCATCGCGGGCACGGGCTCCAACAGCACCCGGCAGGCCATGGCCTGGACGGCGCGGGCTCAGGCCCTGGGCGCTCAAGGGGCGCTGGTGGTGACGCCCTACTACAACAAGCCGACGATCAACGGGCTCGTCGCGCACTACGCCGCCATCGCCGAAGCCGCGCCGGGCCTGCCGCTCGTCATCTACAATGTGCCGGGTCGCACGGGGCTGAATCTCACGCCGCCCATGCTCGCGAGGCTCTGGGAGAACCCGGCCCTCGTGGCAGTGAAGGAGAGCAGCGGCAACCTCACGCAAATCGGCGAGATCGCGCGGACGCTACCGCATGGAAAGACGCTGCTCTCCGGCGATGACGGCCTCGGATTGCCCTCTCTTGCCCTGGGCGCGTCGGGCCTCGTCTCCGTGCTGGCGAACCTCCTGCCCGCGGAGACGAGGGCGATGGTGGATGCGGCCCGCAGGGGGAGTCTCGAGCGGGCGCGTACACTCCATCACCGCCTCCTCCCTTTGATCGACGCGCTCTTCCTCGAAAGCAACCCAGGCCCGCTCAAGGCGGGGCTCCAGCATCTGGGGCTCGCCGAGGATGTGTTGCGCCTGCCCCTCGTGTCAGCGGAACCCGGCACACGCATGAAACTCATCGGCGCCTTGGAGGCCCAACGATGACGCTTCAGGAGCTTCAGGATTTCTACAGCCGTGATGCCGATGCCATCCTCGCGGACTCAAAACACGGCGAGGCCCACGAAGCGCTGTTGGCGGCTCTGGAATCGGGATCACTGCGCGCCGCCACCTGCTCTGCCACCGCGGAGTGGAACGCTGTGCCCTGGGTGAAGGGAGCCATCCTCGCGGGCTTCCGGCGGTTCAACCTGGAACGCATGGAGGGGCCTGGCTTCCCCTTTTTCGACAAGGGAGCCTATCCGCCGCGCGCGTTCACACTTGATGACGCCGTGCGGCTCGTGCCGGGCGGTTCTTCGGCCCGGCGCGGCGCCTTCGTAGGCAAGGGTGTCGTGGTCATGCCTCCGGCGTACATCAATGTGGGCGCCTTCGTGGACGAGGGCACCATGGTGGACAGCCATGCCCTCGTGGGGAGCTGCGCGCAGATCGGACGGCGCGTCCATCTCAGCGCCGGGGCTCAGGTGGGCGGCGTGCTGGAGCCCGCGGGCGCGCGACCCGTGGTCGTCGAGGACGAAGCTTTCATCGGCGGCCTCGTGGGCCTCTTTGAAGGCATCGTCGTCCGCAAGCGGGCCGTGCTAGCCAGCGGCGTCGTCATCACGGGGGGGACGGTCATCTACGACCTCGTGCATGGCCGCGAGCTTCGCCGCGAGGTTCCCGAGAACGCCGTCGTCGTCCCCGGATCGCGGCCCGCCTCCGGCGCCTTCGCGAAGGAATACGGCCTCCAACTCTACGCGCCGTGCATCGTGAAGTACCGCGATCCTAAAACCGATGCCGCCACGGCGTTGGAAGAGGCGTTGCGATGATCGTTCCCGCGCGACGGCTCGCTTCACTGAAGCCCTCCCCCATCCGCATCCTCAGCGAGGGTGCAGGACCGGATGCCATCCCTCTTGGCCTCGGCGAACCCACATGGGCGCTGCCGGAACCGGCGCGGAAGGCGCTCGCGGCTTTCTCCGGGGTCTGCGGCTACGGGCCCACCGTGGGCATTCCTGAACTTCGCGCGGCCTTGGCCGCCTTCCACCATGCGACGGCGGACGAGGTGCTCGTCACCACGGGTTCGGAGGAGGCCATCTTCGCCCTGCTCCATGCCTGGACGGGCCCCGGTGACAAGGTGCTCATGTCCGATCCCGGATTCGTGGCCTACCGTTCCATCGCCACATTGGCGGGCGCGGAGGCGCTCACCTATCCGCTGGACGCCGCGAACCGCTTTCGCCTCAATGCCGAAGCCGTGATCGCGCGGCTGGACGAGCCGGGCCTCAAGGCCGTCATCCTCAACCATCCCTGCAATCCCACCGGTGGTGGCGCGGACGCGGTGAGCCTGCGCCGCGTGGCGGAGGCCTGCGAGTCCCGCGGCCTGCTGCTCATCTCCGATGAGGTCTACCGCGATCTCTATCTCGGCGCGCCCAATCCCTCGCTCCGGGAAGTGAGCGCCTATGGCGTCGTCACCAGCTCCGTGAGCAAGGGTTGGGGCGCGCCGGGCTTGCGGGTGGGCTGGATGGTGGGTGATCCTAGGTGGCTCACGCCCGCGCGCACTGTGCATGCCTTCGCCGTCACCACCGCCGCCCTGCCCATGCAACGCGCGGCGCTGGCCCTCATCGAAGCCTCTGATTCCGTGCTGGCGGATGCGCGAGACGAGCTTCACGCGCGCTGGGAAGCCCTGGCCTCCGCCTTGAAGGAACATCTCAGAGTGACCGCCGTGCCTCCCGATGGCGCCTTCTACCACTGGCTGCCCCTGCCGCCTTCGGCCCACGCGGACCCCATGGCCTTCTGCCTCCGGCTCCGGGACGAGGGCGGCGTGGTGCTCGTGCCCGGTCTCGTCTTCGGCGAGGGCGGACGGGCCTTCGCGCGGCTGAGCTTCGCCGCGTCGCCGGAACAGTTGCGGGAGGGCGTGAAGCGCCTAGCGCCCTTCTGGGAGCGCGCATGAATCTGTTCGCATTCACAGACGCCGAATGCCTAGATCTCGCCACACAGCACGGCACGCCCTGCTTCGCCTACCGCCGTTCCGTAGCGGAGGCCGCCTTCGCCGGATTGCACGCCGCCTTGCCGCCACGCGTCCGCCTCGCCTACGCCGTGAAGGCCAATCCCCATCCTGATCTGCTGGCCTGCTTCGCCGCGCTGGGAGCCAGCTTCGACTGCGCCTCCATCGGCGAACTCCAGCGCGTCGCCACACTGGACCTGCCCCCGGGGCGGACCTTCTTCGCGGGCCCTGGCAAACGCAAGGAAGAATTGAAGCTGGCGCTGGCCATGGGCGTGCGCGTCCAGGCGGAGGGCTTCGAGGATCTCGCGCGGCTGGACACGCTCGCCTCTTCGGAGACCGCCGTGAACCTCCGCGTCCATCCGCTGGGCATCGAGGAGGGGGCGTGCATCCTCGGTGGCAGCGGGCCCTCGGCATTTGGAGTAGACGAGGAGGCCGTGCCGGAACTGCTGGCCCGCGCCGCCACGCTACGCCATGTGCGCATCCGCGGCCTCCACGCCTTCGCCGCCAGCAACCAGCGCGATGCGGAAGTCTTGCTGGGCATCCACAGCCGCATCCTGGATCTCGCGTTGCGCCTCCACCGGGAACATGGCCTCGCGCTGGAGCAGATCGATCTCGGCGGCGGGCTGGGCGTGCCCTATGTCGGAGACGAGACACCGCTCGATGCCGCGGCCTTCGGGCGCGGCATCGGGGAACTCCTCGCGCGCCACGCCTGGTTCACGGGCGATCTGGTCCTGGAGCCGGGCCGCTTCCTCGCCGCCTCCTGCGGCGTCTACCTCGCGCGCGTCCTGCGGGTGAAGGAAAGCCGCGGCGCCCGCTTCGCCATCCTGGAAGGCGGCCTCAACCACCTGCTACGCCCCGCCCTCACGGGCCAGCCCTTCCCCGTCCGCGCCATCGGCAAGGGGGGTCCGATGCATCGAACGATCCTCGCAGGCCCGCTCTGCACGAGTCTCGACCGCTTGGGCGAGGTGGACCTGCCCGACCTCGAACCCGGCGACCTCCTCGCTTTCGGGATGGTGGGCGCCTACGGTTTCACGGAGGCCATGACCCACTTCCTCAGCCACCCGGTGCCACCGGAGGTGTGGGGGGACTGAGCATTCAAATCGGGCCCAACGCTCGGTTGACCTCGCCCAGCGATAGCGGACCGTGGATATCCGCCGCGCCGGGGACATCAGCCTCGCCCAGGACTAGGCAGGGCAGACAGGCCTGTGCCGCGATCCGGGCGGCCTCGTAATAGACATAGTCGTCTGATAGAACGAAGCGCTCCTTCCGCGGATATACGCGCACGGTCGGAGTTATCCCGCGATTCCAATCCTCGACGACCCGCGCCAGGACGATCCTTCCGATCGGCAAGTCCTGGGGGCGATAGGAGGCGTCGAACGGGATGATGAGATCTAGGGGTATTTTCGCCCGGTGCACCGGCAGGCGGCCCGTGCACGCTTGCGCCATCAGGTAGTCGAACACCGGATCCTGCCGCGGCACGAATCCATGCACCGTGCGCACGCGCTTCGCCTCGGACGGATCCATCCGGGCGGAATTCGCCTGCCTGAAATCATCCATAGTCCCGGCCCCCCTTGGGTGAACTGGCCACTCCAGACGCCGCCTGGGATCCAGATCGGAGCCAGGAGATCCATTTTTAAAAAACAACTGAGTTGTGTCAATGCTCTCTCCCCGCTTCCGTCCTTCCGTCCCGGGTCCTCCCTCGCATAGGCTGAAGCCATGGGGTCCAACCCGCCCTTCCACCCATGCGCCAAGCATGGGGGTTGCGGGAGGTTGATTTTACAACATGGTTGTTTCATCGGAGGATGGGCATGAGCCGCCCGTCTTCGAAACGGCCCCGCCCCGCCGGGTTCCCAGACCGGCTGAAACTGGTGCGGGAGCTCCTTGGATGGGGGCAGGAAGACCTGGCCGACCGGCTCGCCGTGTCCCAGCAGACCGTCTCTCTCTGGGAGAAGGGCGAGCGCCAGCCAGGCCGCCGTTCCTGGGCGCTCATCGAGCACCGTCTGGGCTACACCCGGGACCAGATGGAGCGGGGCCACGGCTTCCAGCCGCCGGAACCGCGGGCCGCGGATGAGGCCGAGGCCCCGCGCTACCCGCCTCTGCATCTGATTCCTCCCCGCACAGGCACGGAAGTCATGCGCCTCAGCGTGAGCGGCCTCACCTCGGAAGCGCTCACCCTGGCCCAGGCCCAAAAGGCGCTACGCGAAGCGGTGAAGGCGGGCCGCCCCATCTGGTTCGTGGTGGGCTGAACCGGCGCTCGGCTTCTCCGTAAGCTAGGGATCAGCCCCGAGGCCCCATGCCCACCAAGCGCGAAACCGTCTGGTTCATCGTCCTGGCCCTGCTCCTGAGCTGGGCGGTGGGCGCCTGGTGGCTGCACGACGAGAAACGCTTCATCCTCATCCGCCTGCTCATGTGCGTGCCGGCTTTCGTGGCCATCGGCTGCGCCTGGGTCTTCCGCCGCGAACCGCCCCGGGCCGCAGGCTTCGCCTTCACGGGATGGAAGCCCTGGCTGCTGGCCATGGTCTACCCCTTCCTCATGACGGCCTTCTGCATCCTTCTCGCTTACGGATGGCGCGCTGTGTCAGGCCGCGGGGACTTTATCGTCTTCCAGCCCCAGACCCTCACCGCCCATCTCTCGAAGACCCGCACACTGGCGGGATTCTCCGTCCTGGGCTTCTACGCCGTCATCTGGGCCCTCTTTCTTCTGCCCTGGCTCCTGGCGGCTGGTGCCTATCGCTGGGGCTGGGCCGACAAGCTGAAAGCCGCGCTGCCCGGCCCCTGGTCCTGGCTGCACCATGTCTTCCGCGTCCTGCTCTTCGTGCCCACCTTCCTCACCCACGGCATCTTCCCCGGCGAACTGGGCGAGGAAATCGGCTGGCGGGGCTACCTGGTGCGACGCTGGGTGGACCGCCCCCTGGTTGCCGCCGCCATCACCATGCCCGTGTGGGCCAGCTTCCACATCCCCATCATCTTCTCCACCGCGCAGAAGGGGCACCCGGTCCTGAACGCGGTGTTCCTCCTCTCTATCGCCGTGGCCGCCGTGCCGTTCGCGGCCTTCTACCGCTGGGGCCGCTCCGTGTGGCCCTGCGCCGTGCTGCATTTCAGCTGGAATGTCTGGAACCCCATCCTGCTGGGCGATGTCTACACCGGACACCCGGGCCTCTTCGGCGGCCAGGCCCGCATCTTCAACGGCGAAGCCCTGTTCGGGCTCATCTTCAACGGGATCATCGCCCTCGTTCTCATCCTGAAATGGCGGCGCGAGACCGTGGCATCCTCGGAGCCATGAAGCACCATCGCCAGGTCCTCACCCTCCATCTGCCCGGCCGCACCGGCTTCGTGAACATCACGGACGAGGTCGAGCAAGCCGTCGCCGCCAGCGCCGTGCGGGAGGGCCTGTGTCTCGTGAACTCCATGCACATCACCTCGTCCGTTTTCATCAACGACGAGGAAGAAGGACTCAAGGCTGACTACCTGCGCTGGCTGGAGAAGCTGGCGCCCTTCAACGAAGGCAGCGACCCGGCCAAAGGCGGCTACCTGCACAACCGCACGGGCGAGGACAACGGGGACGCGCATCACAAGCGCCAGATCATGGGCCGCGAGGTGGTCGTAGCCATCACGAACGGCAAGCTCGACTTCGGCACCTGGGAGCAGATCTTCTATGGCGAATTCGACGGCCGCCGGCACAAACGGGTCCTCATCAAGATCATCGGGGAATAGGATGCCCACCCTCTACAACCGCATCGCGGGACAGAGCCTCGACCGCCTCTCGGCGCTGAGTGACGGCGTCTTCGCCGTGGCCATGACCCTGCTGGCGCTGGATCTCCATGCGCCCGTGGCGGAGGCCATTCATAGCGAGCATGACCTGGGCCGCGCGCTGCTGAAGCTGGCGCCGCGCCTGCTCACCTATGTCATGAGCTTCCTCACGCTGGGGATCTTCTGGAACGCCCAGCAGGCCCAGTTCAATCATCTGGACCACAGCGACCGGGACCTCACCTGGATCCACATCGCCTTCCTCGCAGTCGTCACGTTGGTGCCCTTCTCCACAGCCCTGCTAGCGGAGTTCATCACCTTCCGTCTCGCGCTGCTCATCTACTGGGCCAACATCCTGCTACTGGGCGCCGTGCTCTACGCCAGCCTCACCTGCGCCGTCCGCTCCGGACTCCTGCGCGACGATGTTCCCGCCGACCTGCCCCGCGCCCACTGCCGCCGAATCCTCGCCTTCCAGGCCGCCTACGCCTTCGGCGCCGGCCTCTGCGTCTTCAGCACCACCTGGAGCATCGCCTTCATCCTCCTCGTCCAGCTCGACTCCGCCCTGGCCCCGCGGATCAAGTGGTTGTACCGGATCTGAGCTTCACTCCTGCATCTGGCTCCACAACGAGCCTTCCTGAAGTTCACCTTGGCCGCGCAAATAGGCGAGCGTGTGGGCCTCGGCTCCGTCCATGAGCACAGAAAGAGCCGCAGGTTTCCGGTCCCACTGGTCGTCGAAGAGGATGGCGTAGCGCCATGTTTTCGGTTGGGACCAAGAAACGCCGGATGGGTGCTGCGATGCCGGATCGGCCTCGGAAGCGGTCCGGCACCAGGCCAGGGCGGCTTTGGCCTTGTCCCAGATCACCGGCGATTCGCGGTCCCGCACGGCCTTGGTCTCCACGAGCCACATCGTATCGCCCGTCCTCACGGCGAAATCAGGCCAGTAGCGGCCCAGCTCGCCGAAGCGGGTGCGGTAGCGCAGGACCAGGTTGTGGCGCCGCTCCAGAGGTTTGAACCAGGCCCGGACTTCACCGGATTTCTCGAGCACTTCAGTGATGAAATCCCGCTCCAGCCCCCCGCCCTGCGCAGTCTCGAAGATCGCGGGGAACACGCAGCGGGCGTTCTGGATGCGCCGCGCTTCCCGGCCCCGCAGCACGGGTGTCCGCCCGTCCAGCTCCGGGTCCGAAGCCCAGCCCCAGGCCTCCACCCCCACTTCTCCTGGATGAGCCTCGTAGACCTTGTTCAACCAGCGATCGCGGGCGTCCTGCAATTGTTTTAGAAGGTGCTGTCGCACCAACTCCTGACGCAGAACACGGGCATCCTCCAGGCGATTCAACGGGTCAAAATCCGTGCCGGGAAAGAGGCGCTGCTTGGCGATGCGCGCCACCACATCCACCATGTCGGCCCATTGGTCCGACAGCCAGCTCTGGCCTTTGCGGCTTTCCACCAACGCGCTCGCCAGATTCGCCAGGGTCTGCTGGGCCCCGGAGGAGAGTTCCGCCGTCCAGGGAACCTGAGTTTCCGTCACCATGTGCTCCTTGCTGAACTGGACCCCTTGAACTGTCCTCATCGCTGCGAGGACGCGGCCATCGCCATAGGGCCTGAACCCCTCCTTCAGCAGCTCCAGCACCGAAGGCACCGGCGGGTCGTCGCGGTAGAACCCAAGCGGCCAAGCGAGGTCGAGCCCAGGCACACGGCCTGCATCCACGCCCACCGTCACGAGGTCGCCCATGGCGGCCTTCGATTCGTCCAGCTCGCCCTCGCCGAGTTCCAAGCCTTCTTCGTCCTCGAATTCCCGCAGCTTCTGGCGGAACTTCGGATGGTCCACGAGAAAGAGCATGTCAAGACGCGACATGGGTTCCCGCTTCGCCCACAGGTTCGCGGCGTCTTCCACTTTCTGGATCCATAGGTCGGGGCAAGCCTCCCTGCGGAACATGAGCCTCAGGCCGCGTCCGATGACTTGCTCCACGAGGATCGCGCTCTCACCCGCCCGCAGGAAGACGATGACGCAGATGGAGTTCACATCGAAACCTTCCTGCAGCATCGCCACATTGACGATGACTTGAAGGTCATCCCGCCGGTCAGCGGCGAAGATGCGGCGGCGGAGCGCTTCGTATTCATCCTTCTTAAGCTCGCCCTTCCGGTTGCTGTGCAGGACCGCGACGCTGTCCGCCAGCAATCCGAATTCCCCCGTGCGCTGCTGAGCGATGAAGGCAGCCGCCTGGTCCGCTACGCCGGTGTCCTCGGCCACCACCATGAGCTTGGGCATGGCCGGGACACCCACGACCCGCAAACCGTCTTCCACCCATTTGCGCTTGGCCAGACCCACATCAATGAGCGCCTTCTGGCTGTCGGTGAGCACGCCCTCCTCGGAGCGATAGACCGCCGCGTCGCCCTCCATGCGCGGATCCTTCACCAGCCAGAGCTGCTTCACCAACATGTCCTTCTGCGCCTGGGCGAGCCCGTAGTCGCAAAGGATGTGAGGGAACCATTTGCGGGAGGGCTTCTTCGCTTTTCCCCGGCCGGTGCTCACTTGATAGAACGACGTCGCGCTGAAATCCCCCCGGAAGCCGAGGCTCCTTCCGTGCCGTGCGACCTGTTCCGTCCGGATGGCGCTCAGCGCCTCTTCCCAGGCGCCCTCCTCTCCATCCGCCTGGGTGTGCGTGTGGTGGGCCTCGTCATTGAAGACCACGAGGCCCGGCTCCTGGGCCAGCCATTCGCGCAGCACCAGGTAGCGGGGATTGCCGCGCTCCGTGACGCTGCCGTACTTCGGGATCTCCAACAGGTCGGATGGATGTTCGGCCTCGTCCTCCTCGCCGCTGCGGTCCATGAGGGCCTGCCAGTTCACCACCAGGGCGAAGGCCTCCGGCTGCGGTGTGGTCTCTCTCACCTCCCGGCCGTTGAGGGGCCGGAAGGCGCCGAAGAAGGCATCGCGATCCTCGCTGGGGAGGAAGAGCTCGCGGAAGACGCGCAGGTCCGACTTCTCCATCTGCCGGTTGCCCCGTGCGTCCTGGGTTCCCAGGAGCGCGTCCAGCAGCCGGTCGTGGACCACGAGGCCGGGCGTCACCACCAGGCATCGCGCGCTGAACGCGGTCTCACGCCAGGCCCGTTCGTCAGCATCGAGCTGCCGCCCCGCCGGGCTGTCCAGCGCCAGGCGGTTCAGCACCTGCCACACCAGCAGCGCCTGGAGCACCCAGGTCTTGCCCGTGCCTGTGGCGAGCTTGAAACCATAGCGAGGCTGCAGATCCTCCCACCATGGTCCGAAGAGCGGGTCGCGGTCTTCCGGCGCGCCCAGGTGTGCGTGGAGCGCATGAAGGAAACCGCCTTCACCGGGCAATTGGCGCCGCAGCACTTCATGGACGAAGATGGCCGTCTCGATGGCGGTCCTCTGGGCGGGGTGGAATGAGGCAGCTTCACGCTCTGTGCTGAACCAGTGGTGGAGCAGCGATTCCGTCACCGCCGTCACGCCTTCATAGCCCGACTCGGCCCAAACCCTCGCCCTTGGACCCAGCAAGGGCGGCAGGACTGGACCGCCCTGCATGGCCCTCACCTGTTTCTCCAAGTTGGCCATCTCAGCCCTCCGGCAGCAGGCCGCGCCAGGCGGCGTCGTTGCCGAAGATGTCCACCATGCGAAGGCCCACCTGGCGGCCCGCCCGCGGGAGATAGATCAGCTCCGTCTCCGTGACGATGCGGCGCACGCGCTTACCCAGGCCACGCAGATCCTGCCATCCGCTGGTGAAAGGGCGCTTCCCGTCCTCACCTCCCAGATCGTCGTCCACGGACCAGAAATCGATGAGGCTCAAGCCGTCGGGACCGCCCGCCTTCATGAGCCAATCCTGCTTCTGCGGATCGCTCATCCGCTCGAAGCCCTTGAGGCCCGATGGCACGCTACGCAGCAGGTAGCGCCCCAGCTTGAGGCGCACCTTCAGGCAGCGCTCGCCGTCCACCTCCGCCTGGCCCAGCGCCTCGAAGGTTGGCGCCTCCAGCCACGGTTTCTCGAAGAAGGCCACCTTCTCCCGCAACCGCTCCACTGCCGCATCCCCGGGTCCCGCGCCCTCAGGGATCTTGCGCAGGTGCTCGATGACATCGGTGGGCACGATCCGGGCTTCCACCTTATCCGCCTCTTTGCCCAGCAGCCGCTGGAGATTGGTGTCGAAGCTCAGCTCGTAATCCCAACCCAGCGTCACCAACCGCCCGTAACCGCCACCATCGAGGGTGCTGAGCAGCCGCACCGCCTCAGCCACCCGCTTCGCGGACAGGGGACGGTCTGGCTCGCCGACCAGCACGAGCTTGCGCATGGCCCTTCCGCTGGCCTGGTCCACTTGAACCGGCGTCGTGCCCAGGTTGCGTTCGGCGGGGTGTGGCATCGCCCCGAAGAGCGTGAGCATGAGGCCGCCTACGCGGCCCAGCTGGTTCTTGTAGCCGTTGAGGTAGATGAGCTGGCGCTGGTAGTTGCCCAGGTTCTCCACCACGAACGGCGCGCAGCGCATGGCGCCATTGGACCGCTGGAACGCGATGCCGCCGGAGCCCGCCTCGCCCATCTTCACGAAGCGGTTGCGCGCCACCTGGATCGAAGCCTTGCCCAGGTCCGAGGTGATCCAGCGGTGGCCCAGCTTCTCCGCCACGGCGGCGGTGGTACCGGAGCCGCAGAAGAAGTCGGCGACGAGTCCGTTCTCGGGACAAGATGCACGGATGATCCGCTCGACTAGATTTTCGTTTTTCTGTGTGTCATATCCGACCTTCTCGCCTGAAAAACTCATGATCTGGATCGAGTCAAGCCGGTCCAATTCGCTGCCATTCCAGACATCGTCGATGGGATATCCCCTTCCTACCGGGGCATTCCCATCCCGGCGCACATACCCTGCCGGATACGGTATGTACTGCTTTTCATAGTGCGTCCGGCTAGCGTCTTTGCCGTACATCAGAATGGTGTCGTGATTCCGGATCCAATTCGGCGCAGCGGATTTGTATCCGGATATCCATCCGATCCGCCATATGATCTCGCGCTGAAAATTATTCATCCCGAACACTTCGTCCATCGCCACCTTGATGTAATGCGAAGCATTCTCGTCGCATTGAAGATAGATGGAGCCGTCTTCCGAGAGCAGGCGCCTCATCAGATGCAGGCGGGGAATGAGCATGTCTAGGTATGAATCCAGCCCGCCCTCCCAGGTATCGCGATAGGCCAAGCGTTCCAGAGCGCTCATTTCAGCGTTGAGTTCGCCGCCCTTCCCGGTTTCGTCAGGTGTGAGCAGCACTCTGTGGCTGTAATCCGCTTGGGAATCGTAAGGTGGATCGATGTAGATCAGGTTGATCTTGCCTTCGTAGCCCTGGGCCAGCAGGGCTTGCATGACGAGCAGGTTGTCGCCCCAGATGAGGCGGTTGCAGGCGGTGGTGTCCACTTCCTGTGTGCTGGTATCGAAGGGCAGCCGCGGGCCGGACTGCGTGGCAGGGTTGGGCACGACGACTTCCGCGATCTGGAAGCCGAGGTTCTTCGGGTTGGGCGCCCTTTTCGGTTTGGAGTCCCACACCAGCCGGGCGGTGTTGCGCTTCTTGCGGCGCGGCGCATCGGACGGCTCCGCAGCGCCGTCCTCATCCGAGAAAAAGAGAATCGGCTCGTCCAGCAGCTGGGGTGCCTCGGCGGGCTTGACCCTGGATTCGGAGGGCCGGAGCTCGAAGTCGTCGCCAGATCCCACGCGTCATCTCCAACACTAAAACAATTCAACAGTTTTTGTATTGAAACACGGAACCGCGGTGCTGCTTGCGTCATTTCACCGGGACCGGGATGATCGGAACCCATGGGGCCACGCCCGCCTTCCCGCCCGAAATCAAAGGGTGGGAAGAGCGGTCAAAAGCTAAAACAATCTAACAGTAATAAAATCCGCCGTGGTCCGAAGACTGTCAGCAAGGCGAAGCCTGGCACGATGGGTTGGCGGATCCAGAAACTGAGGAAGGAACTCGGGCTCACCCAGGGTGAGTTCGCGAAGCGGGTCGGTGTGGGCCAAGCCGCCGTATCGGCTTGGGAAATCGGCAAAGAGAAGGCTCAGAAGATCTCGGCCCCTGCCCTGGACGCGGTGTGCCGGGTATTGGGCACCAGCGTCGGCTACCTGCGCACTGGCAGAGAGGCGCCAGCTGGCGCGGCCGAGGGTGACCCCATCTCCATCCATCTTCCCGCCATCACTCCAGGCACAGCAGCGATGCAAGTCGAGCGCCGCGGCCTGGTGAGCGAATCCCTCACCCTGGCCCAGGCGCAGAAGCTGTTGCGGGAGACCGTGAAAGCCGGCAAGCCCATCTGGGTCGTGGTGGGCTGAGGTGAAGCTTTCTTGGCCAGGCCTCTTTTATCCGGCGAGGACCCCTCAACCCCAGGGATCGAGCTTCAGCTCGCGCATGAGGTCGCCCAGCAGGTAGAGCGACCCCGTCACCAGCAGGAGCTCGCCGGGATGCGCCGCGTCATGCTCGCGGACGCGCTTGGCAGCGGTCTTAATGTCGAGCACGGGCGCATCCGCCCCCCTTGCGTGGAATGCCGCCCGGAGCGCGCTGGGCGCGGCGTAGCGCGCATCCGCCCCGCGGACGAAGGCGAGACTTCGCGGCTCCATCCGCAGCAGCTCCGCGGCCACGCCCTCGATATCCTTGTCGCCCATAGCGCCGAACAGCACATGGGGCCAGATGCCGCAGCGGAGCGCGTGGCTGGCGAGGGCCCTCGCGCCATCGGGATTGTGGGCGCCATCCATCCAGATGTTCTCGAAGCCTGGCACCTTCCACAGGCGGCCGGGCCAGCGCGCGGCCTCAATGCCCTTCCAGAGCCGCTCGGGGAAGATGGGGAAACCGATGTGGCGGAGCCGCTCGATGGTCTCCAGCGCCGTGGCGAGGTTGACGACCTGATGAGCGCCCGCCAGGGGCACGCGATGACCCTCCACCACGCTGTGATCCCAGGCGAGGATTTCGGCCTCCAGCGGCTTCGCGGGATGGACCGTGGGCGCGCATTCCAGCAGCGGGTAGATCCATTCCGGATCGAGGCCGGGCCCCAGCACCAGCGGATGGCCTTCCCGCGTGGTGCAGAGCTTCTCCCGCGCGATGGCCTCGCGCGTGCTACCGAGGTACTGCTGGTGGTCGAGGCCCACACTTGTGAGCACCGTGAGCATGGGGTCCACGGCGTTCGTGGAATCCCAACGGCCGCCCAGGCCCACTTCCAGCAGCGCGACCTCCACGCCCGTCATGCGGAAGGCCAGCAGGGCCGCCGTGATCATCAATTCGAAGTAGGTGGCCTCCACACCGGCGCGCTGCTCGGCATCGAAGGCCTCACCCAGCAGCAGCTCCAGGGCGCCGACGCCGATGGGGCCGCCATCGATCCACACGCGCTCGGTCTCGTTCACGAGGTGAGGGCTCGTGGTCCAGCCCACGGTGCGGCCCGAGGCCCGGAGCGCATGCGCGAGGAAGGCGCCCACGGAGCCCTTGCCGTTCGTGCCCGCGATGAGGACAGAGGGAAAGCTCAGCTGCGGGCTGCCCAGCGCCTCCAGCAGCGCGCGGGTGTTGTCGAGACCCTTCTTGATGCCCAGACGCGAACGGCTCCGCAGGCGCTGGAGGTTCGGCAGGGACTCCCAGGATTCCGGCATCGCCCCTCCGCGAACGCTCAGGCCTTGGCCGGCATCATCCAGTCGAGGCAGGCTGCGAGGAAGCCCTTGAGCTGGTCGCGGGGCACGACCTTGTCCACCATGCCGTGGGCCTGGAGGAACTCGGAGCGCTGGAAACCTTCCGGCAGGCTCTGCCTGATGGTCTGCTCGATGACGCGGGGGCCCGCGAAGCCGATGAGGGCCTTGGGCTCGGCAATGTTGAGGTCGCCCAGCATGGCGAAGCTGGCGCTCACGCCACCCGTGGTGGGATCGGTGAGCAGAGAGAAATAGGGCAGGCCCGCCTTGTCCAGCTTGGCCAGGGCCGCGCTCACTTTGGCCATCTGCATGAGCGACAGCGTGCCCTCCTGCATGCGCGCGCCACCGGAGCAGCTCACGATGAGGAAGGCGCACTTTTTCGCCAGCGCGCGCTCAGCGCCCAGCTTCAGCTTCTCGCCCACCACGGAGCCCATGGAGGCCGCGAGGAAGTCGAAGTTCATGATGCCCGCCACGATGGGATGGCCCTCGAGCGTGCCCTCCACGATGACAACGGCATCCTGGTCCTGGCCGGAGGCTTCCAGCTTCGCCAGCTGGTCCTTGTAGGCCTTCATGGCCACGAAGTGGAGAGGGTCGTTGCTCTTCAGGTCTGTGAAGAGCATGGTCCAGCCCTCGTCCATGAGGCCCGCGATCCGCTCATCCACGCCGATGCGGAAGTGGTAGCCGCACTTGGGGCAGACATTGTGCGTGTTCGCCAGCTCCTTGCGGTAGATGATCTCGCGGCAGTTGTCGCACTTGATCCAGAGGCCTTCCGGCACGCGGACGGTGCGCTCCTCGACGGCGGTCTTCTGCTGGCGTTTCTTGACGAACCAACTCATGGCGTCCTCTGTCTCAGGCGCGGCGCTTGGCGGGGCCCGGCTTCAGGGCCTCGAAGAGGCGGTCCAGCTCGGCCTCGGACGCGTAGTGGAAGACAAGCGACCCGGCCTTGCCCTTGGCCTTGATCTCCACGCGGGTGGCCCAGGCGCCCGTGAGCTCCTCGGCCGCGGCCTTGATGAAGAGCTCCTGGGGATGCCGCTTCTTGGCCTTCTTCTTCCGCTCCTTCTGGAGCGAGGCCAGACGGGCTTCCAGGGCGCGGACGCTGAGCTGCTCCTCGGCCACTTCCGCCGCCAGCTGAAGCTGGAGCTTGGGGCTCTCCACGCCCAACAGCACTTTGGCGTGGCCGGTGCTCAGGGGCCCCTTGGCGACCATGTCCTGCAACTCGGAAGGCAAGCGTAGGAGACGGAGGGTGTTGGCCACCTGGGGTCGCGACTTGCCCACGCGGTCCGCCACCTGCTCCTGCGTGAGACGCAGGTGCTCGCCCAGCTGCCAGTAGGCGCGGGCTTCCTCGATGGGGTTCAGTTCCTGCCGCTGGATGTTCTCCACGAGGGCGAATTCCAGGAGCCGGTCGTCGGGGACTTCCTTGACGATGACGGGCACCGTGGGGATGCCGGCCACCTTCGCGGCGCGCCAGCGGCGCTCGCCCGCGATGATCTCGAAACGCTCACCCACGGCGCGCACCACGATGGGCTGCATCATGCCGTGCTGCTTGAGGCTATCCGCCAGCTCGCGGATGGCAGTGTCGTCAAAGTAGGTGCGGGGCTGCTGCCGGTTCGGGTGCAGGCTGCCCACAGGCAGCTCGCGCTGGCCGCCGTCCGGCGGGGCCATCTGGCTCATGAGGGCCGTGAGGCCGCGGCCGAGAGCGGGTCGCTTGGGGGTGCTCATGCGCCTTCTTTCGTCATAGCGTCCGTCATCGCGGCGCTCATCCCCATCCACTCCCTCGCGAGGTCGATGTAGGCCTGCGCGCCCTTGGATTTGAGATCGTAGAAGGCCACGGGCTTTCCGTGGCTGGGAGCTTCGGCCAGACGCACGTTGCGGGGAATGCGGGTCTGGAAGACCTTGTCCGGGAAGGCCGTGCGGACTTCCTGCGCCACGGCGGATCCCAGGTTCGTCCGCTCGTCCGCCATGGTGAGGACGATGCCGCCCAACTGCAGCCTGGGATTCGGCCCCGCCTGGATGCGGCGCACCGTCTCCATCAGTTCCGCGAGACCATCCAGCGCGAAGAACTCGCAGGGCATGGGGACGATGACTTCATCGGCGGCCGTGAGGGCGTTGAGGGTGATCATGCCGAGCGCAGGCGGCGAGTCGATGAGGATGTAGTCGTATTCATCGATGACCGCGTCGAGTCCCTTCCGCAGCTCTTGCAGCTGGGGCATCTCGAAGAGCTCAAACTCCAGCTGCGCGAGATCCTTGCCTGTGGGGATGACCTGGAGCATGGGCACTTCCGTGTGCAGCACCAGCGTGTGGGCGGGCGCGCCCTTCATCAGCGCGTAGGATCCGGCGCTGTGGTCCGGTTTGGCGAAACCCAGTCCCGTGGAGCTGTGGCCTTGGGGATCAAAGTCCACCAGGAGCACCATCTTCTCCAGCATGGCGAGGGAGGCCGCCAGATTGATGGCCGTGGTCGTCTTTCCCACGCCGCCTTTCTGATTGGCCAGAACCACCACGCGCGCGGTCACGGGCGTGGATCTCCGAGGTCTGACGGCAGGAAGGGCATCCGGTCTCCGGCGTGGAACAACGAAGTCTAGCAGAGTTCCACGGGCCCGTTAGAAGGCCAGCAACGCCGCGTCTGGCGAGGCCTCGCCGATGCGCCGCACGGGGCCGGAGAGCCACAGGTTCTTCCAGGCGCCGCCCGGCAGGGACTGGAGTTCGATCGTGACGGCTTCGCCGCTGGCGGTGTGAAGCAGCCACTGGCCCCGGCCGGTGCGTTGGGCTAGCCAGGCGGCGGCCACCGCGCAGCCGGTCCCGCAGCAGAGCGTCTCCCCCTCCACACCCCGCTCCCAGGAACGGATGCGGGCCTCGTGCTCGCCAATGACCTCCAGGACATTCACATTGCTGCCGCCCTTGAAGGCCCGGTGATAGCGCAGCGGCGGCGCGAAGGAACCGAGATCCACCTCAGCGACCTTGGGCATCTCCACCACCAGCTGCGGATTGCCCACAAGGCCGAAGGCCGCGGGCCGTCCGCCCAGCGCGCCCCAGACCGGCATGGGCAGCGGGCGCAGGCCCGTAGCATCGCCTTCCGGCATGCGGAGCCCGATGCCGTTGCTGTCCCGTCGCAACGACACCGCCTCGCCGCTCGAAACAGCCTCCAGCGCGGCGTCCACCGGGGCGCCCTCCAGTCCCAATGCGGCGCGGGTGCCGTTGCTGCAGAAAGTGTGGGCGCCATCCGTGTCCCAGTGCTCCATGCGCCAGGGGCCCGCGCCGGGCCGCTCCAGAAGGAAGAGGCCGTCCAGTCCGAAGGCGCGTCCGCGCGGGCAGAGCGCCCTGGCCCAGGCCGCTCCATCAAACGAGGAAGGCACCTCGCCGGCCCAGAGGTAGCCGAAGATGTTGCCCGCGGCGGAGGCGATGTGGAGCTTCATGGCGCTACTTGGATCCGGGTCTGCGGAAGGTGTACACGGTCTCGCCGGGGCGGGCATAGCCCCGGCGCCGCGCCAGCGTCTCCATCAATTCGGGATCCTGCGCGGCCAGGCGGCGGACCTCGTCGTAGAGCTCGTGGTTGTTCTGGTTGAGGGCCCGCAGCTTGATCTGCGCGTCACGCAGCTCCGCCTGCTGGCGGCCGAGATCCCGGAGGCCGCCGGGCGCCAGCCAGAGGATCCCCGCGCTCATCAGCGCCGAGATCCCCAGCGCGGCCCAGAGCATGCGGGATTCGAGCAGGCGGTTGATGTTCATGGGGGCTACCCGATGCGGCTGAAGGCATCGCGTCCGGCGTAGCGGGCGGAGGCGCCCAGCTCCCATTCGACCTGGAGCAGGCGGTTGTACTTGGCCACGCGGTCCGTGCGGCAGGGGGCGCCGGTCTTGATCTGGCCCGCGCCCGTGGCCACGGCGAGATCGGCGATGAAGGTGTCCTCCGTCTCACCGCTGCGGTGGCTGATGATGGCCCGCCAACCGGCCTTGTGCGCCATCTCCACGGCGCGCAAGGTCTCCGTGACCGTGCCGATCTGGTTCAGCTTGATGAGGACGGCGTTGCTCACGCCTTTCTGGATCGCGTCGGCGATGATGGCCGGGTTCGTGACGAGGAGGTCGTCGCCCACCAGCTGCACCTTCGCGCCCAGCTTGTCTGTGAGGTGCTTCCAGCCCTTCCAGTCGGATTCGGCGAGACCGTCCTCGATGCTCACGACGGGGTGGCGCGCCAGTAGGCCGCCGTAGTACTCCGTCATCTGCTCGGCACTGCGCTTGGCGCCCTCGAACGCGTAGGTCTTGCCTCGCAGGAACTCCGAGGCCGCGCAGTCCAGGCCCAAGTAGAGGTCCTTCCCGACCTGGTAACCGGCCTTTTTGATCGCTTCCGAAATGAGGTCCAAAGCCTCCTCGTTGGAACCCAGATTGGGCGCGAAGCCCCCCTCGTCCCCCACGGCAGTGCTCAACTTACGAGCCTTGAGGACCTCTTTTAGGGCGTGGTAGACCTCCACCCCCCAGCGGAGTCCCTCCCGGAAGCTCCGCGCGGTGATAGGCAACACCATAAATTCCTGGATATCCACATTGTTATCCGCATGGGCGCCCCCATTCAGGATGTTCAGCATGGGCACCGGAAGCGTCCGGGCCCCGGCTCCCCCCAGGTAGCGGTAAAGAGGCTGGCCAGAGGCTTTTGCGGCCGCGTCCGCGAGGGCCATGGAGACCCCCAGCATGGCGTTGGCGCCCAGGCGGGACTTATTCTCCGTGCCGTCCAGATCACACATCAGCTCATCCAGCTCCGCTTGCTGGAAGGGGTCCATGCCCGCGAGCACGCCCGCGAGCTCGATGTTGATGGCATCCACCGCGCCGAGCACGCCCTTGCCCAGATAGCGCTTCTTGTCGCCGTCCCGGCGTTCCAGAGCCTCACGGCTGCCCGTGGAGGCGCCGCTGGGGACGAGCGCCTGGCCAGTGGTCCCGTCGCTGAGGACGACGCGGGCCAGGACCGTTGGATTGCCCCGGCTATCCAGGACTTCGAGAGCGGAAACGGAGGCGATGAGCTTCATAAAAGTCCGTGAGAAAAGGGAAAGGGAGAGGGCGATGCCCCCTCCCTCGGAGGATGACAGGGGAAGGGGGCGCCAGGCGCCCCCTTCCGGCTGAGATCACTTCTTCTTGGAAGCTTTCTTCTTGCCAGCCTTCTTGGCGGCCTTCTTCTTCGGGGCGGCCTTCTTGGCGGTCTTCTTCTTGGCAGCCTTCTTCGCGGTCTTCTTCTTGGCGGCCTTCTTGGCCGGCTTCTTCTTGGCAGCCTTCTTCGCGGTCTTCTTCTTGGCGGCCTTCTTCACGGGCTTCTTCTTGGCGGCGGCCTTCTTGGGGGCGGCTTTCTTCGTCGCCTTCTTGGCGGCCTTCTTCTTCGGGGCGGCCTTCTTGGCGGCGGCCTTCTTCACGGCCTTCTTCTTCTTGGGGGCGGCTTTCTTCTTCGCCGGTTTCGCGTCGGCCGCGGGGGCGGCCATGGAGGACATCATGTCAGCCATTTTTGGCTCCTTTGCGCCCTT
>Ga0210400_10001406_pt1 | contig 23982 bp, 38 predicted proteins | sample IncBWH26MmetaG_FD_155456 | JGI IMG/M metagenome (GOLD analysis project Ga0210400, IMG submission 155456) | Forest soil microbial communities from Barre Woods Harvard Forest LTER site, Petersham, Massachusetts, United States - Inc-BW-H-26-M | ecosystem: Environmental > Terrestrial > Soil >...
TTCCCGACAAACCGATTACTTCTCACGGCAACGAATCGCCGATGGGAGCCGGCAAAGGTGCTGTGGATCATTTCGTGGCCGTAGTCCAAAAAGGACGAATACTTTTTGAGATGGACGGCGTGACTGTTGACCAGGCGGCCGAGGCAATGCGATTGGCTTCACACAAATTGCCGATCAAAACCAGATTTATAACCAAGAATCAGGCTTAATTATGAAAATGAAGGAATTACAAAACATGAATCCCGCCGAACTCCAGCGCCAGCTGGCTTCTCTCCGAGAACAGGTGCGCGACCTTTCGTTCAAAGTTTATTCGCGCGAAGTGAAAAATAACCATCTGCTGGGTGCGGTCAAACGGGACATTGCCAGGATATTAACTTTAATCAATCAGAAATAATATGGAAAAGATTACTAGAAAATTGAGCGGATTAGTGACTTCGAACAAGATGAACAAGACAGTCATCGTGAAAGTGGAGATGATCAAGGTTCATCCGAAATATCACAAGCGCTATAAGGTTTTCAAAAAATATCCGTCCCACAATGAATTGGAAGGATTGAATATCGGCGACAGAGTCGTGATAGAAGAGGCCAAACCTTACAGCAAGACAGTGCATTGGAGAGTAGTTAGTAAACAGTAAGCGGTAAATAGTAAACAGATTTTATGATTCAGTTAAGAACCAGATTAAAAGTAGCAGACAACACAGGCGCTCGTGAGATCGCGGTGTTCGGAGTGTCCGGCAAAAATTCCCGCCGCTGGGCGCGTTTGGGCGACGTCATCGCCGCGTCTGTGAAAATAGCCAGCCCCAAAGGCCAGGTGAAAAAAGGCGACAAAGTTTATGCCGTGATCGTGCGCACTCGCAAAGAAGTGCGCAGAGCCGATGGTTCTTATATCCGATTTGATGACAACGCAGCAGTATTGGTCAACAAAGACAACCCAGAACCGCGCGGCACGCGTATCTTCGGCCCGATTCCCAGGGAATTGCGCGACCGGGGTTTTACTAAAATTATTTCATTGGCGGAAGAAGTTGTATGAGCAAACTAAATTTACGAAAAGGCGATATGGTCAAAGTTTTATCCGGAAAGGAAAAAGGAAAATCCGGAAAGGTTTTGGAAGTGTCTCCGAAAGCCGGCCGATTGACCGTGGAAGGCCTGAATATCAAAGTCAGATTCTCACGGCCGAAAAACCAGGGTGAAAAAGGCCAAAGGCTGGAATTGCCGGCAAGCATGCCCGTGGGCAAACTCATGTTGGTCTGCCCGCATTGCGGCAACCCGACCAGAGTAGCTCACGAGATGACGCCAAACGGCAATTTCCGCAAATGCAAAAAGTGCGGCAAGCTAATTTAATTATTTTATGACACTTAAAACAGTTTACAAAGAAAAATCGGTCCCGGCACTCAAGCAAGCTTTCGGCTTGACTAATCCCATGGCTGTGCCTAAAATTGCCAAGGTAGTCGTCAACGTCGGTGTCGGCAAAACGTTGAAGGACGCGAAAATGCTGGAAGCGATTGTGGACGACGTCAGACGCATCACCGGACAAGCTCCAGTCAAGACCCAAGCCAAAAAATCAATTGCCGGATTTAAAATCCGTGAAGGCCAAGTCGTTGGTTTGATGGTGACTTTGCGCGGCAGACGAATGTATGATTTTTTGGAAAAATTGATCAAAGTCGCCCTGCCTCGCGTCCGTGATTTCCGCGGCCTCGATCCGAAAAAATTCGACCGCCACGGCAACTACAACATCGGCATCCGCGAACAGATTGTTTTTCCTGAAACCACTCGCGAAGTTTTGGAATACACATTCGGCTTGGAAGTAAACATCCAGACCAATACCGACGACGACAAGAAAGCATTAGAATTGTTAAAATCCTTAGGGTTCCCTTTCCAGAAATAATATGGCGACAAAAGCTCAGACAATCAAATCATACCGCTCCCGCACCAAGGCGAAATTTTCGACCCGGATAGTGCGGCGATGCTGGCGCTGCGGCCGCAAACACGGCTACATGCGCGATTTCGACATTTGCCGCATTTGTTTCAGAGAATTAGCCTCCAACGGAGAAATCCCTGGAATAGTAAAGTCTTCCTGGTAAAATTTATGATGACAGATACAATTTCCGACATGCTTACAAGGATCCGCAACGGACTTATGGCCAAAAAGCCAGAAGTAGTTTTGCCTTACTCCAATTTCAAGCACAGTCTGGCGAAAGTTTTGCAGAAAGAAGGCTGGATCGCCAGCACTGAGACCACGGAAGTCGACGGTATGAAATCCCTAGCACTGAAATTGAAATACGACCAGACTGGTGAGCCGATTATTTCAGGAATCGTCCGTGTCAGCAAACCGGGACAGAGAATTTACAGCAACCGCGCCGCAATCCCGTCTGTTCTCGGCGGCATGGGTACCACGATTATTTCCACTTCCAAAGGATTGATGACAGACAGAGAAGCGCGCAAAAATAAAGTCGGCGGCGAAATCGTCTGCCAGATTTGGTAAAGATTAAAGATTCAAGATTATGTCACGAATTGGCAAAAAACCTATAGCGATTCCATCTGGTGTTACGTTGGAACTGAAAGACAAGACTTTGAAGGTCAAAGGACCCAAAGGCGATTTGGTTTTGGAAATTCACCCGAAAGTTTTTATTGAGCAGAAAGAGAACGAAGTTATCGTCAGCGTGAAAAACACCGAAGAAAAAAACCAGCGCGCACTTTGGGGACTGTTCAGAGCGCTGATCAACAACATGGTCGTCGGCGTTACCGCCGGTTTTACCAAAGTTTTGGAAATCAACGGAGTTGGCTACAAAGCCGCGATTGCCGGCAAAAAATTGACTTTGAATTTGGGTTATTCGCATCCGATCGAAATGGAAGTGCCGGCAGGGCTGGAAGCGAAAGTTGAAAAAAATACCATCACCATCACCGGTGCCGACCGCCAGGCAGTCGGCCAATTTGCAGCTGTGGTCCGCGGCATGCGCGAACCGGAGCCATACAAGGGCAAAGGCATTAAATATTCGGACGAAGTCATCCGGCGCAAAGCCGGCAAAGTAGTTAAAGCAGTAGGCGGCGGAAAGTAATTTTATGAATAACAAACGCAGTCAGCGAAAATTGAGACACCATCGCGTAAGAGCCAGAGTCATCGGTTCAGCCCAGCAGCCCCGAATGAACGTTTTCCGATCGCTCAGCCACATTTACGTCCAGATCATAGACGACGCACAGGGCAAGACATTGGCCGCGGCTTCGAGCAAAGAGCTCAAATCCAAAGGTACCAAGACCAAACTGGCTGCCGAAGTCGGCAAGCTGGCCGCATCCAAAGCTTTGGCGGCCGGGATCAAGAAAGTTGTATTTGACCGCGGAGGCTATCAGTACCACGGACGGGTAAAAGAATTAGCAGAAGCGGCCAGAGCCGCGGGATTGGAATTTTAATTATATGGCAAGACCAAGACAACAGCGCGGCCGCGGAGGCGAGCAGGCGAAAAGAGAATTTGAACAGAAGATCGTAGAGATCAAGCGCGTCACCCGCGTCGTGGCGGGCGGCAAGCGCATGCGCTTCCGAGCATTAGTCGTGATTGGCGACCGCAAAGGGCGCGTGGGCATGGGCCTGCGCAAAGGCACGGACGTATCTGAAGCCGTGAACAAAGCCGTGAATGCGGCCAAAAAAACCATGGTTACGGTGAAAATCGTCAACGATACGATCCCGCACCAGATCAAATTTAAATATAAATCTTCCGTAGTTTTCCTCAAACCCGCCCAGCCCGGCACAGGCGTCATCGCCGGTGGCGCCATCCGGCAGGTTTTAGATTTAGTCGGCATCAAAAATGTGCTGTCAAAAATGCTCGGCTCGTCCAACAAAGTCAACAACGTCATGGCCACTTACCTGGCACTGACCAAACTGCGGTCAAAAGAAGAAATCGCCGAATTAAAGAATCAAGTCTATGCTCAAGTTAAATGAACTCAAACCGTATAAAAATTCCACCAAGCGCCGGAAAGTAGTCGGCCGAGGAGTGGGATCCGGCCACGGAACTTTTTCCGGACGCGGCGCCAAAGGCCAAAAAGCCAGATCGGGTTCTTCCATCCCGATCGGATTTGAAGGCGGCCGCATGCCGCTGCATCGCCAACTGCCAAAAAGGCGCGGATTCACAAGCCGTAATGCCAAAGCAGAAATTTTGAATTTGAATGATCTAGACGAAACATTCAAATCCGGCGAGCTTGTCAATGCGAAAATTTTATTCAACAAAGGCATGATCAATTCCGCGCAAAACGAAGTAAAGATTTTGGGAACCGGCGAATTGAAAAAGTCCCTGACCATAGAAAAAATTATGGTCTCGGCGTCAGCGAAAGAAAAAATCGAAAAAGCCGGCGGCAAAATCACATGATCGAATCTACGAATGGGACGAATCAACGAATAATTACGAATCTGCGAATTCGTATATTCGTAGCTATTCGCAGATTCGCTTAATTCGTAAATTCGATTTCAATCTATGTCTAGATTATCTCAAATTTGGAAAGTCAAGGATCTGCGCAACCGCATTATTATTGTGGCCTTGCTTTTGGTCGCTACCAGAATTTTGGCCCACATTCCGATCCCTGGTATTCATCTTGCTGATTTGCGATCCTTGCTGGCTTCCAACCAGCTGTTGGGATTGTTTGACATCTTCTCCGGCGGCGGCTTGCGGAATTTTTCCATCGTCATGCTCGGCATCGGCCCATACATCACGGCTTCGATTATCATCCAGCTGTTGACCATCATCATCCCCAAGCTGGGCGAACTTCAGAAAGAAGGCGGGGAAGCAGGACGCGCGAAAATCAACCAATACATGCGCTACCTGACTGTGCCTCTGACCGCGATTCAGGGCTATGGCACGATTATTTTGTTATCAAGAACTTCTGGCTCGAACATCGCTGCCAACTTTACCTCATTCCAATGGTTCGTGACCTTGCTGTCGATCTGTACCGGCACCATGATTTTGCTGTGGCTCGGGGAAATTATTTCTGAATATAAAATCGGCAACGGCATCTCACTGATAATTTTTGCCGGCATCGTGGCACGCCTTCCATCCGCCATCCAGCAGGCTTATGTCAGCTTGTCCGCAAGCTCCGGCTTAAGCGCACAAAACCTGATCACCGCGGTATCTTATCTGGCTGTGGCCGTAGTCGTCATCGGCGGTGTGGTTTTGATTACCGAAGCCCAGCGCAATATCCCGGTGTCTTATGCCAAGCGCATCCGCGGCAACAAAATGTACGGCGGGGTCAATACTCATCTGCCGCTTCGGATCAACCAGGCGGGTGTTATCCCGATCATTTTTGCGATTTCGATTTTGCTGTTCCCAGGCCTGATCGCAAACTTTTTCTCACACGCCAAAACCGCGGCCGTGGCTCATTTTGCCACCGCGGTCAATACGTTTTTCCAAAACACGACTTACCAGGGAATAATTTATTTCATCCTGGTCGTGGCTTTCACATATTTCTACACTGCCATCGTATTCAATCCGGATGAAATTTCGGAAAACATCCAGAAGCAAGGCGGGTTTATACCAGGCCTGCGGCCGGGCAAACAAACCGCTGACTTTTTGTACAAAGTTCTCAACCGCATCACTTTGGTCGGCGCCATATTTTTAGGCCTCGTGGCAGTCCTGCCAAACATCGTCCAGGCGTTTACTCACACGCAAGCGCTGACTTTGGGCGGCACATCACTGCTGATCGTGGTTTCTGTGGTCATCGAAGTCATGAAGCAAGTCCAGTCGCAAATGGTCATGCGCGATTACGAAGACTTCTAATTTGCCATTGAGTATAAGCCGCCGAAAGGCGGTTTTTTATTGACAATTTAAGCATTTTGACGTAAGGTATATGCAACTTCGGAAAATTGGATCTAGGAGGATTCACATGGCCAAGACAGCGCAGAGCAAAAAAACCAGATCGCAGAACGGGATTTTGGCTGAATTGACTTTCCAAAAACCCCGTCGGTACTCTATCCAGGACATGCAAACCAGACTGGCTGGGGGAGAGTCATTTTTTCAGTCAGTCTACGTTCTCTACATGAATCGCTTCATCACGAAGGCAGACCTCGTTGAGTTAATTGACGCCGGCCTGCGGAATGCCCGTGGTAGCTACAAAACCCTGGTTCGGGACTGGAATTTGAAACCGACTGAGTACAAGAAGTTTCTGAGTTTTTGCCGCAAACATGGCGTTCAAGTTCCATACCGGCCGATTCGAAGTTTGCGCGTTGTTCCTACTCCATCGTCTGATCCCAGAAAAACTTCCCAGCCAGTTGGGAGACTGTCATGAATCTCCAGATGCGGCCGGAACTAAGTCTGATGATAGGCGAAAGCCTCGCTATGCGGTCACTGCGTGAAGATATTGGTCTGGTGGCGAATTCGGAGACCAAAGTTGTCATTCAGGGAGAGACTGGTACGGGTAAAGAACTCGTTGCTAAAGAACTGCACAATCACAGCCATCGTGCTCATGGGCCGTTTGTGACAGTCAACTGTGCCGGCCTTACCGAAACGCTTCTGGAATCCGAGCTGTTCGGCCACACGAGGGGCAGTTTTACTGGGGCCTATCGGGACCGGACAGGCCAAATCGAAGCCGCTCATCAAGGAACTCTGTTTCTGGATGAGATCGGGGAAATGACTCAGAGAATGCAAGGACTGCTTTTACGCTTCCTCCAAAATGGCGAGGTGCGTAAAGTCGGCTCCGACGAGAGTCATCGTGGTTTCGATGTCCGCACTGTCTGCGCTACCCACAGAGATCTAAACGCGATGGTGAAAGCAAATGAGTTTCGGGAGGATCTGTACTATAGGCTGAACGTGGTGACGCTCGTCGTATCCCCGCTTCGTGAACGCAAAGGCGATATCCCGCTGTTGGCCGATCACTTCCTCCAGAAATACAACGCCGAGGCTCGAAGTCACAGACTGAGTCATGGCGGAGGCAATGGCGTGGGGCATGCGAGGCTTTCGACTGACGCCATGGATCGGCTTTGTCAGTACGACTGGCCTGGCAATGTTCGGGAGCTTCAAAACATCATTGAACGGCTAGTGGCAACTGTACGCAAGGACGTCATCACTGCTCAAGATTTGTCTTCAGCTTTGCCCGCTCCTTTGCAACCTCGATCTTCCGAAAAGGCGGTTGTCACCTCAACCACGGCAGAAGAACTCTTCCAAAGAATGGTCAAAGACGGCGAGTCGTTCTCGACCATAGTTTGGAGACCATTCATGGAGCGTGACCTCACTCGCGATGATGTCAAGCAGGTCATCCGATTGGGGTTGCTTCAAACTCGAGGCAACTACAAGTTGATGGCTGGTCTGTTCCACGTTATTGAGGATCGGTCAGCGGAGAGCCATGTGCAGTACAAGCGATTCCTTAGCACCCTTCGCAAACAGCAATGCGCGCTGGATTTCAGGGAGTTCAGGAGCTTGCTACAAAATAGGCCGACGAATGAATAAATTCGATCGGCTTCTTTTTTTTGTTCGCGTTATTCGCTATAATACTTCCATATGCAATTACAAAATGTTATTTTGCTCATGGGGCCTCCGGGGAGCGGCAAAGGCACCCAAAGCAAGCTTTTGGTTGATCAACTGGGTTATGCCTATTTTAGTATGGGGGATGCTTTAAGAGAATACAGCAAGCAAGATAATCCTTTGGCCAAAAGGATAAAAGAAACTATTGATGGAGGAGTGATTTTACCAGACAATGATGTCAAAGAACTTTTTTTTGATAGCATAGCCAAAATTGCGGACAAGCCGGGAATTATTATCGATGGTTTTCCAAGAACCCTAGGCCAGCTGGGAATGCTGGATGAGCTCATAGCAAAATATCATGTCAAAAATTTTAAAGTCGTTTTTCTGGAAGTCGACAAGCAAAAATTGCTCGGGAGATTAACTACACGGAAAACCTGTCCCAATTGCCAGGCAATTTATTTGCCCGGTACAAAAGAGTATATTTCTGAAATTTGTAGTGTTTGCGGCCACAAAATTTTGATCCGTCCTGATGACGACCCAAGCGTGGTCGGCAAAAGGTTTGATGAATACATCACCAAGACTGCCCCAGTGAAGGACCATTACGAATCGTTGGGTCAAGTAATTCACATTATGGGAGATCAATCGGATTTAGCTCAAGAATCTATAAAAAAAGTGCACCAAGAGATTTTAAACAAATTGGGTGTCGAATGAAAAGGCTAGGATTTGATTTGATTTTGCTGGGAGATCCAACTGCCGGGAAAGACACGCAGGCCGGGATTTTGATGAAAAAGTATGCCTTAAAGCCAGTGGAATCGGGCAACTATTGGCGCAAAATGCTCAAAAGCAAAACAGCAGACGGCGATCTGGTCCGCAAAACAGTGGGCTTGGGCCATCCAGCACCCGTGAGTTTGATGAAAAAATTTCTTGAGACAAATTTGAGAAACGCCCAAAACAATCAAGATTTGATTTTTATCGGCAACCCAAGGCTCAAGCCAGAAGCTCAACTGCTCGTCAAGCTTTTGAAGGATAGAAATAGAGATTTTTTTGTTTTATACTTCAAATTGCCTGAAAAGGAAATTTATAAGCGTTCGTTGAGAAGAGTTAGAACGGACAAAGAAGCCAGCCGGCAGTATATAAAAAACCGGATCAATTACACCAAACATCAGGTCAGCAAAACAGTTGCATATTTTAAATCACTTGATAAGCTTAAATTTATCGACAACATGCCTCCGATTCCGCAGGTTGCAAAGAATATTCAGAAGGCGATTGATGAGTATAAATTTAGAAACCATTTCGAGTCATGATTACCAAAGATCCCAAAGAAATTGAAATTCTAAGGCAAGGCGGCAAGATTCTAGCCGCTGTTTTGAACTTGGCCGCATCCAAAGCGGTCCCAGGCGTCTCGGCCGCGGATTTGGATGAATTGGCTGAGCGCGAAATCGTCAAAGCCGGCGGCAAGCCGTCGTTTAAAAATTACCGTTCGCAGGCAGGGGACCCGCCGTTTCCAGCCAGCTTGTGCGTGTCCGTGAACAATGAAGTGGTCCATGGTATTCCTTACAAGAATAAAATTCTGAAGCAAGGCGATATCGTGGGTTTGGATTTGGGAGTGCAATACAAAGGATTGTATACGGACATGGCGATCACAACCCCAGTCGGTACAGTCGCGGATAAACATTTAAAATTAATTACGGCGGCAAAAGAAAGTTTGGCGGCGGGGCTTGCACAAGTGCGAGCTGGAAATTTTACAGGCGATGTAGGCTTCGCCATAGAATCAACTGTCAAAAAATATAAATTTTCAGTGGTCAGGGAATTGGTCGGGCACGGCGTGGGCAAAGCCGTGCACGAAGAGCCAGAAGTACCTTGTTTTGGCCGACCCAAGACAGGGACCAAGCTTCTAGCCGGCATGGTACTGGCCGTGGAGCCCATGGTCAACGAGGGCGGATGGAAGGTTAATTTTTCTCCGGATGGCTGGACGATAGTTACTGAAGACGGCGGCTGGTCAGCTCACGCTGAACACACAATTTTGGTCACAGAAGCCGGGTACGAGATACTCACCCAAGCTTAATTTTGATATTGCTTGCAAATATGGTATAATTGGTATACTTTGCATGTAATATTTTTGATATAAAAACGTATAACAAGGTAGAATCTTAATCAAAATAAGGAAAATAGTATGAACGGTGAAGAAACAACCCCGATTTCCCCCGAAAAGGGCGAAAGAAGCGTTTTTCCGGATTTTTCCGCAATTTCAGAAAAATACGACAAAGCCAATGTCCGCACTTTGGCTTTGGTAATTATGTTAAGTTTCTTGTTTGGTATTGCCGGCGCTTTTTTTGGCTCGGTTTTTTTGGCCAAAAACAGCGGCGTTTTGTCCAGCGCCGCGGAGATTAAGACCGTGAAAGTGGACGAAAATTCAGCAGTCGTGGATGTGGTCAAAAAATCCAGTCCGGCCGTGGTATCGATTATTATTTCCAAAGATTTAAACAAAATTCCCGGCTATTCCACTTCTCCTTTTGATCTCGGACCTTTTGGGTTTGATCCTTTCTACCAAAACCGCAACCAAAACAATGCAACTCCGAATGTCCAGCAGATCGGCGGCGGCAGCGGATTTATTATTTCCGCTGATGGCCTGATCATGACCAACAAGCACGTAGTCGACGATACAACGGCGACTTACACCGTGCTGACCAATGACGGCAAACAATACAGCGCCACGGTGCTGTCGCGCGATCCGGTCAATGATTTGGCTTTGGTCAAAATCAGCGCCTCCAATCTGCCGACACTGCCTCTCGGCGACTCTTCAAATATACAGATCGGCCAAAGAGCCATCGCAATCGGCAATTCTCTCGGTCAATACCAAAACACTGTCACCACCGGAGTCGTCTCCGGCATCGGCCGCACCATAACTGCCGGCGGCACCACTGGTTCTGAACAGCTGGAAGGCGTGATCCAAACCGACGCCGCGATCAACCCGGGCAATTCCGGCGGCCCGCTGCTGGATATCGGCGGCTCAGTGATCGGCATCAATACGGCAATTGATTCGCAAGGCCAGCTGGTGGGATTTGCGATCCCGGTCAATGATATCAAAAAAGACATCGAGAGCTTCAAGCGCATCGGCAAAATCGTAAAACCTTTCTTGGGCGTGCGATATGTTTCAGTCAATCAAACTATCAAAGATCAGAATAATTTAACAGTAGATTACGGCGCCATGATCGTGTCCGGCGGCAGTCCCAGCACTCCGGCTGTGGTCATAGGATCAGCGGCGGACAAAGCAGGCTTGCGCGAAAACGATATAATTTTGGAGATCAACGGCACCAAAGTCGACCAGAATCATAGCCTGGCCGGGCTTATGAAAAGCTTCAGTCCCGGTGATCAGGTCCACATGAAAGTTTTGTCCCGCGGGCAGACGAAAGACGTCACGGTCACGCTCGGAGAAACCAAATAATTTAATGCGAATATTGGCGCTGGATTGGGGAGAAGTCAGGGTCGGAGCGGCGGTGTCAGATCCGGACGGCAAAATCGCTTTTCCTTTGGACAAAAATATTGACGCTAGAAACGCGGTAACTGAAATAAAAAAAATCGTACAGGAATTACGGGTGGAAAAAATCATCGTAGGCATGCCAAAAAGTCTGGCCGGCGAGCAAAGCTTAAGTAGCCAGAAAGTTGAAAATTTCGTGCAGAGTTTGAAAAAAAACGTGCCTTGCGATTTTGAAACGGTGGACGAGCGGTTCACTTCAGTAGAGGCCGGGAAAAAATTAACTTCAATGGGATTCAGCGAACAACAACAAAGGTCGATCAAGGACAACGTCGCAGCGCAAATAATGCTGCAGCAATATCTAGATACCAAATAAAAATTAAACTAAGGAGAAAATAAAATGGCAAAAAGAAAAAAAGGGAATTTGTTTGACACGCTCAAATCCGAGCGATACCTGGTCTGGGCTATCGTAGCCGCTGTTACTGTCGCTATCGGTTTGCTGGGGAGAATTTCAATTTCAAACAGCCAGTCGGACACGGAAGTCAGCGATGCTCAAAATTTGGTTACCGGGCATGTTTTGAAAACACCAGCCGCCCACCAAAAATAAAACCATGGCCAAAATAAAACTTCATCGTTTGCACAAAATTAAAATCCACAAAAACCGGTGGCTGATCTGGGCTTTGGCCTACGTTTTATTCGTCGGTATCGCCATGACCGGTTATCTGAAAGTTTCGGATATTAATTTCGATACCAGCCTATCCGCCGACAGCACTTTGCAAGCCCAGCACAGTTATACCGATGCCCGCTTGGGATTTGGAGTTCGCTATCCGGCTGATTGGTCTATCCAGGCTGATTCTGCCCAAAGTATAACTTTCTTTCCTTCCGACAATGCATCGGACGGCATCACTGTCAGCGTGGCTGATCCAGCTTCGGAGAAATCCATTCGCAAGGCTTTGAATATCTGGAGCGAGGATTTGGTGAATATCGGCACCACCCCGGCCGCGAAGATTATAAACAATCTTGGCAAAGGTCACTACGAGACCGTAATTCTGGCGCCCTACAATCACAAGCTATATGTGCTGCGCGGGAACGAAAATCTGGTCGGCAGAATGTTGTTAACTTTCCACTTCCTGTGAGTGAATTTAGGCAAGACATAGTTTCCCAGCACTGGGTGTTGTTTGCCCCCAACCGGGCCAGCAGGCCCGAGGATTTTAAGCGTCCGGCTCCGGTAGATCCGAAAACGATTCCGGCGCACGACAAGTCTTGCCCATTTTGTCCTGGCAATGAGTCGCTGAATCTGGAAGTTTATTCGCATCCGAAAGGCAGTGATTGGAAAATCCGGGTTATCCAAAATAAATTTGAAGCTCTGGGCCATACTGGCGGCAGGACCCGGTCTGATTTTTATCTGGTACGCGAAGGCATCGGCGATCACGAGGTGGTGATCACGCGGCCGCACAATATTTTGACGGCTTTTTTGCCGGACGACTTGATGGACCTCAATCTCAAAGTTTATCAGGAGCGGATGCGCGCGCTTTCCAACCATCCGGAAGTCGAATACGTCCACGTTTTGCAAAACCACGGCAAAGAAGGCGCGGCATCGCTGGCACATCCGCATTCCCAGATTTTCGCCACACCTTTCGTCCCCCCGCATCTGCACGACGAAGTCACGGGAAGCTTTGAATATTTTCGCCAGACCGGCGCTTGCGTCTACTGCGAGATGATTCTGAAAGAACTCTCGGACAAAGAGCGGCTGGTGCTGGATCACAAAGATTTTTTGGTTTTTGCGCCATTTGCGGCCCGAGTTCCTTATGCGCTCAGGATTATTCCCAAACGCCACCAAGCTAGTTTTATGGACATGACTGTAGTCGAGCGGCATTCGCTGGGGCAAGTTTTGAAATACATTTTGCAGAAGCTTTATCACAAATTAAGCGACCCGCCCTACAATTATTATATTCACACTCTGCCAGTGACACATTCATTGATGACGCGCTACGACGAGCGCAGTTATCACTGGCATTTGGAAATTTTGCCTCGCCTCAATGTCTGGGGCGGGTTTGAACTCGGGTCCGATGTTTATGTCAACACCGTCTTGCCCGAAAAATCCGCGGATGTATTAAGACAACCATGAAGAAACTTATTATCGCCAATTGGAAAATGAACCCGGTAACCGTGGATGAGGCACGGCGTTTGGTGGCGTCTTTCGAACACCGGATGCCAGTGGTTTCGGCGCACACGGAAGTGGTAGTCTGTCCGCCTTACATATATCTGCCGCCCATGATGCACTATATCCACGAAGTCAAACTCGGCGCACAAAACGTCAGCTGGCAGGATGCGGGTGCGCTGACCGGCGAGATTTCCGCCATCCAGCTCAAGCAATGGAATGTCCAGTATGTTATCCTGGGTCATTCCGAACGCCGATTGTATTTGGGCGAAACCGACTCCATGGTCAATGCCAAAGTCATCGCGGCTCTGGAACACAAACTCATCCCAGTGGTTTGCCTCGGCGGCGAGGAAGGCGCGAAACGGGATGACATGAAGCCTTTGGTGACCAGGCAGTTCCAAAGCGCGGCCAAAAAATTGGACAAAAAACAGCTGGAGAAAATTATTTATGTGTATGAGCCAGTGTGGGCGATTTCGACCATGAAAAAGTCTCAGCCAGAGAGCGGCGACCACGCTTATGAAATGATTTTACATATCTATGATCTGCTGAAAAGAAGAATTGGGAGTGCCGCCCGCAATGCCCGCGTGCTCTACGGCGGGTCGGTAAACAAAGACAATGTCCACGAATATAGCAAATTCCCCCAAATCGACGGCGCATTGGTGGGGGCCGCGAGCCTCGACTCAGATAATTTCTGGCAGATTGTTTCAGAGTTTAATCGAGAAAGCATACATCACTCATGAAAATATATTTAGGCGCGGATCATGGCGGGTACAAATTGAAGGAAGAAATCAAACTTTGGCTCAAAGAGTGGCATTTTGACTTTGAAGATATGGGGGCGCATCAATTCGATCCGGAGGATGACTATCCGGACTTTGCCTGGCCAGTGGCTGTGAAGGTGGGGATTGAGCGCGGTGCTTTGGGAATTCTCGTCTGCCGCTCAGGACAAGGCGAATGCATCGTGGCCAACAAGGCCAAGGGTGCTCGAGCTGCGCTGGCTTGGAACGAGCAAACCGCACACGCCGCGCGTAACGACGACGATGCCAATATTTTGTGCCTGGCCGCGGACTACACGACCACCGATTTGGTAAAAAAAATCATCCATATGTTTATCACCACGCCATTTGAACAAGAAGAACGATTCGTTCGCCGCGTGAACAAAGTTAAAAAAATTGACATCAATTTATAGGAATGATATTGTTTCTAATATGATACTACGTTGTATCGTAGTAAAATCCTAAACTTATGCCGAAAGTTTCCAGATATAATTTAAAAAAAGAAGATTTATTTCGATATTTTAATGATTTGGAATTAAGTTTTGCTTTGTTTGATTCGCGGCAAGAAGTGCAGGAATTCTTAAAAGACCTTCTGACTCACACCGAAAAAAAAATGCTTGCAAAACGCTTACAAATAGCCAAGTTACTTTTGGATGGTGAAAATTACGACTTTATAAGGGAAAATCTTAAAGTTACGCCAGGAACGATAGCGCAGGTAAGCAATATATTAGCCAATGCAGGAACCGGATATAAGAAAGTTTGGGATAAGCTCAAACGAGTCAATAAAAGTCGACAAAAAGTTGCAGCAGATAGAATAAATAGATTGCAAAGATATGTTCGCCGTCCTTTGTCGAGGATTAACTTAATATGATACTACGTTGTATCATAGTAAAATAAGAATCATACCGAAGAAACAAAAATGGAAAATAAAGAAATACAATCGACTCAATCAAATCAACCGGCCCCAGGCCAGCCCAATTTCCTGGGTGCGCCGCCACCGGAGCCGAAGAAAGACTGGATCAACAAGCATTTACTGCTTGGGATATTGTTCGTCGTCTTAGCCCTCGCCGCTATCGTGTCGGCTATTTATTATTGGCAAACCGCCGGCTCCAGGATAGATGTCCAACTGCCGGTTCATAAAGATCAAACCGCAAATTGGAAAACTTATACGAATGATCAATATGGATTTGAGTTTAAATATAAAGCTAACATATATGCGGAAGACAGTCCAACCACTTCAGGTCTAATGACTTCAGGCCCAAATGCGCCCTTAATAAGTTTATATAATATTAACGATTTAGCAATTTCTAAAAAATGCCTCTGCGGAGAAATTGCTAGGTTGCAGGTTCGGGTTAGAGATAATACTAACAAGTTTTCTTTAACCGAATATGCAAAGAAGAATTATCCTGGTAACACTTTTAATTTATCTACAACCAAAGTAGGAGGATCTGATGCGATAGAATTTGGCGAAATGGATCATTATGTTTTGGTACAAAAAGATAACCTGTTCATCGTGATTAATGGCCATGATAACAATATTCTTTCCACGTTTAAATTTACCAAATGATCGAAATTTCGCCGGCGATACTTACAAATGACGTTTCGGATTTTCGCAAAAAGTATGCGGAGCTTTTTGCTTTGAGCCATGAGTTTACAAAACTCCACGTGGACTTCGCCGACGGATTGTTCGTCAACACCGTGACCGTGATGCCGGCGGAGGTGGACTTTATAAAATCCTCGCCATTTACCCTCATGGCGCACGTCATGGCCCTGCATCCGGAAAAATATTTCAAGGAAATCAAAAAAATCGGATTCAAATACGTGATTTTTCATTTCGAATCGATCACGGACAGATTTCAGGTCGCGGACGTCATCGCTTTCGCCAAATATCTGGAACTGAAAGTCGGTTTGGCAGTCAATCCCGAAACCCCGCTATATAGAATCGCCAAACATTTGTCGAATGTGGATTTGGTGCAGATAATGGGCATCCAGCCAGGACGGCAGGGTAGGGAATTTATGCCGTCAACTTTGGACAAAGTCAAAGAATTGCGATCACTCAGCAAAAGTGCGATAATAATTGTAGACGGCGGAGTCAAAGTCGGCATCGCGCACAAACTGGCGGAAGCCGGCGCGGACATTTTGGTCGCCGGCTCGGCCATCGTGCAGGCGAAGGATCCGAAAAAAGCAATCGAAGATTTGAAAGCAGATATACAAATTTAGTAATTAGTAAAAAGTAAGCAGTAATAAGGAAAAAACTATTTCGAGTCCCGCAATTGATTATCTATAATGAGGGACGAGAAATCGTTTTACTAAAGGGATCTCTCGCTAATCGCTCGAGATGGGAAAAACCAGAATGACAATTCAAGAGCTTGATGAAAAAGCAAATGAGATAAGGCAAGATATTATCAAAATGCTTGTCAGTGCCAAATCTGGCCACAGTGCCGGGCCTTTGGGCATGGCCGATGTGTTCACTGCGCTTTATTTCGGCGGGATTATGAATTATGATGCCAAAAATCCGACTTGGCCACAGCGCGATCGGTTTGTTCTGTCATGCGGCCATATCAATCCTGTGTGGTATGCGACACTCGCTCACGCCGGATTTTTCGAAACCAAAGAATTAGCCACTTTGCGCAAACTTGGCACGAGACTTCACGGCCATCCGCACAACGAAGCTTTGCCAGGCGTTGAAAATTCTTCCGGGCCACTGGGCCAGGGATTGTCGCAAGCTGCAGGCATGGCTTACGCCGGTTTAAATTTGAAAAAAGAACCGTGGCGCGTCTATTGCGTCATGAGTGATGGCGAGCAAGAAGAAGGGCAGACTTGGGAAGCGGCGATGTTTGCCGCCAAATATAAATTGAGAAATCTTACTGGATTTATCGACCGCAACAACATTCAGATCGACGGCCACACCGAAGACGTGATGCCGCTCGAGCCATTTGCCGACAAGTGGCGCGCTTTTGGCTGGCATGTGCTGGAAGTGGATGGTCACAACATCCGCGAAATTATCGATGCGGCTCATGAGGCCAGGGCGATCTACGAAAAACCGACTGTTATTATTTGTCATACGATTCCAGGCAAAGGCGTAGATTTCATGGAATACCGCTACGAATGGCACGGCATGCCTCCAGATTCAGCAGACATTTCCGGTGCTCCCAAAAAAGGCGAACAGGCGAAAAAAGCTTTGGAAGAACTAAGAACCTTGGGCGGCAAGATTCGGAGCGAGCATGAGTAAAGTATCACGAGAATATTTGCCAAATCCAAACGAGCAGAAATTGGAGGATTTGAAACAGCAGTATTACGCAAAAGATGATGCGTTGCAGGAGGCGTTGAAGATGCGCGATTTTGACTTGGTTGATCAAATCCAGGAAGAAAAACTAAATTTGCTTACAGAGTTGCGCATGATCAATCCAAATATCGAACTGACAATTGAAGAAGATCTGATTAAATCCGCTGCAGAACTAGAAACCAAACAGCACCACGAAGAACTTAATCGTAAACGCAGAGAGAATTAATGGCTGAAAAACTCGTTGACAATTTGTTTGCGCCAGACATCAAACAAGTCCTATCCGCAACGGATACGGCGGAGGCGTTGCTGATTTTGGGTAAAGAAAATCCGTTAGTCATCGGGCTTTGCTGTGATTTGACTGAATCGACGCGGATGCTGGAATTTGCCAAGCAGTTTCCTGATCGATTCGTCGAAGTCGGTGTGGCCGAGCAAAACTTGGCGGGATTGGGTGCGGGATTTGCGCATGAAGGATTTATTCCGTTTATCACATCCTACGCGACTTTTTCACCGGGCAGGAACTGGGACCAGATCCGCGTTTCGATTTGCTATTCCGGCAACAATGTCAAAATCATTGGCTCACACGCGGGAATTTCTGTCGGCCCAGATGGCGCCACGCACCAAGGCATGGAAGATATCGCGATTACGCGCGTCCTGCCGCGCATGACAGTCTTTGTGCCGTGCGACGCGATCGAAGCGCGCAAAGCGACGATAGAGGCGGCCAAGATCCAAGGGCCGGTTTATATCAGATTGGCCAGAGAAAAAACGCCGCAATTTACTACTGAACAGACGCCGTTTGGGGCCGGCCGCGCTTTTATTTATCGTGAGGGCAAGGACTGCACTGTGTGCGCGGCCGGCCCGCAAGTTTACTATGCCCTGCAAGCGGCCAATCAACTTTCCCAAGAAGGAATCGAGTGTGAAGTGATAAATGTCGCCTCAGTCAAACCCATGGACGCGGAGACGATCACATCTTCGGTCAAAAAAACCGGTGCTATGGTTTCTGCGGAAGAACATCAGATCATGGGCGGTGTCGGTTCGGCAGTGGCCGAAGTTTTGGCTCGCAATTTCCCAGTACCGCAGGAATTTGTCGGCATGCCGGATCATTTCGGCGAGAGCGGTGAGCCGAATGAACTGATCGCCAAATGGGGCATGGACAGCAAGGGAATTATGGAAGCCGTAAAAAAGGTTTTGAAAAGAAAATAAATTATTTGACGGGAAAGCTGGCGTTTGAGATAATTAGCATATGGTAGATACATCGCTTTTAGAATATATCAAAAGAGCTCTGCAGCAAGGCCAGGCCAAATCTGCTATCAGCCAAACCCTGATCAACAACGGCTGGTCAGAATCTGCTGTCAACGAAGCATTTTCTCAAGCCATGGCAGGGGAAGCTCCGAAAGGCCCGGACTTTGTAGCTCCAGCCATTACAACACCGCAGACTTCCGCAAGCCGGCCAGTTAGAAATTATGAAATTTATTCTCACTTCAGTGTGCTTCTGGCTTTCGTTTTATTTTTCGGGCTTTTGATTCTCTCCAATAAAATCATAAATGATATCGGACAGCATTTTGATTCCGACATCACCGGCCGGTTGATTTTTGATTCGCTGGTCATACTGCCGTTTTTGATTTGCGCGTTTGCACTTCATTACAGTTTGGTCGAATCGGGAGAAAAATACCGGATTTTGTCCACGCCATATTATATCGTTTCCGGCTGGCTGGTGATCCGGCTTTTGTTCAATGCCAGCTCTTATATCCTCAGTACCCAAGTGGTCTACGGAGTTTATATCGTGCTCGTGCTGGTGGTTGCGGTGCTGACTGGCGTCGTTTTCTTTGTCCAAAAATTTATCAAACGCACCAATTAGCATGACAGAAAACAACAACAACAACAGTATTTTTAATCAAAAACTTTCTCCGGGCATCGGATTTATAGTTGTCTTGCTGGTTTTCGCGCTAGTGGCTTTGGGCGAGAGAATTTTGTATGATCTGGCCCGCACTTTTACCACCGGAAATTTGGATTATTTTGACAATCTTCAAGTAATCATCATTCATTCGTTTTTTATCATTCCGATTCTCGTCGTTTCCATAATCGTAAACGTAGTTGTCGGGGAAAAGAAGCAAAAATACGCAGTCGTTTTGATTCCGTATTTCGTTTTGACTATAGTTTTAGCTTTGCAACTGCTGTTCCAGGTTTCTATTTATTTTTATAATCATCACAACGATCTGCAACTTTATTCGGTCTTGCTGGTGCTCAACGCCGTCTGCACCTACGCGATTTACGAAATCCAGCGCCGTTTCCAGCCCAAAGGTCCGTAACGACTTTGCACGAATATTAGACGAATAGACGCGAATTTTACATAGTTCGCGTTATTTCGTTTTATATTTGCCAAAATAATAACAATTCATTATAATACAACAGTAAACCAATAACTTTCGGAAACAAAAATGGCCAAATATGACATAGTTTCGATTGGGGATACTACTATTGATGCGTTTGTAGAACTTCACGAAGCTTCGGTACATTGCGCAGTCAATCATACGGATTGCCAGCTGTGTTTCTCTTTCGCCAACAAAATTCCTTACGATAACCTAAGCTTGATGCCAGCGGGCAATTCGACTAATAATGCCGTAGGGTCCGCCAGGCTGGGCATGAAAAATGCGTTTATTAGCTCTATCGGCGACGATGATAACGGACAAAAAATTATTGAAAAATTGCGAAAAGAAGGTGTCGATACCCAGCATGTCTATATCAACCAAGGAGTTTTGACCAATTTTCACATCGTGCTGGTGTTTCGCGGCGAGCGCACGATTTTGATCAAGCACAACAAATTTGCTTATAAATTCCCGCCGAAACTCGAAACCGACTGGATTTATTTTTCCTCCATGGCCGCGGGCACGGAAAAATTTCACAAAGAATTGGAAATTTACCTGCAAAAAAATCCGCAGGTGAAACTGGCGTTTAACCCCGGCACTTTTCAGATGCGCATGGGGACTGGGAAGCTGAAAGGAATTTACGACCGGACCGAAGTTTTGTTTCTCAACCGCGAGGAAGCAGCGCTCGTAACCAAACAAAAAACCCGCGACATCAAAAAACTTGCTGCGGCCATGCACAAACTGGGGGCGAAAATCGCCGTGATCACGGACGGCCGCGCCGGCGGCTACGCTTCGGACGGCAGGAAGATTTGGTTTCTGGATCATTTTCCCGGACCCCTGATCGAGGCCACCGGAGCCGGAGATGCGTTTGGCACCGGGTTTACTTCCGCTATTTTTTACGGCAAATCCATAGCTGAGGCCATGGCCTGGGGTACCGTCAACGGCGGCAATGTAGTTTTGTACGTCGGCCCGCACAAAGGCCTGCAGAGCAAACCTCAAATCGAATCTTGGCTCAAAAAACACCCAAAATTTAGAGCGAAGGAAATGTAATAAAAAAAGTAATGCGATACGAAAAATACGAATTCCAAGCGAATGATGCGAATCAGCAGATCATGGGCCAACCAATTCGTTGTGTTTGTACGGTATTCGTAGATTGGTATCGCTAATAATATGAGCATTAAAATTTTGTCGGGAATTTTGGCGTTGTTGCTGATCGGCGTGGCAGTCCTCAGTTTTCAGATGCTCAAGAATCCAAAAGTTCAAACAGCATCGGACAGCCAGCAGATTGCCAAATCTTTTTCTTCTGCTGATTTTGAATTGCAATACTCGCCTCATTACGTACTGTCGACCGACCCGAACGTTGCCCAGAATTATTTTGCCAAAGGCAAAACTCTTGCTGCGATCGTACTGCCGAAAGAGACTTTCCCCAAAACCAATTTTGGCGAAAGCTATGTCGCGATTGCCAAATCCGACCAATCCAGTACTACCGACTGCAAAGCTTATTACAACGGCACGAGCACTGCTTCCAGCCTGCAAAGTTCAGAGCAAATCAACGGGATAAATTTTGACAAAGCGGAGTTCTCGGATGCTGGTGCCGGCAATTTTTACGAAACCAGATTGTACCGTACTTTGTACGGCAGTACTTGCTATGAAATCACCGCCACTTTGCACACGACCAACATCGGCAATTACCCTCCGGGCACAGTCACCGAACTAAACAAAGGCGATGCCTGGGGCAAGCTGGTGCAAATTATTAATACGGTCAAATTGAAAGACAATCCGCCACAGCAGCCTGTACCAACCCAAACTTCAAAAACCGGCACCCTGGCTGGCCACGTGGATATCGGCCCGAATTGCCCGGTTGAGATTGCAGGCAAGCCCTGTCCGCCTTCGCCTGATTCTTACGCGGCGACACAAATTTTGATTTACAAATCTGACGGCAAAACTTTGGTTTCGGCTCCCAAATTGGATTTGTCCGGCAATTACAGCGTGAACCTGGACCCCGGCAATTATTTGGTTGATTACCAGCGCACCGGGAGTTTTTACAGCCACTATCCTCAGCCGGCCAAAATTAAGGCCGGCCAAACCACGACCCTAAATTTCACCATCGATACTGGTATTCGATAGATTTGAAATAAAAATATTGATTAAGTTTTAAAAAAATGAAAAAATTGATTGCGCTCGTAATAGTTATTTTAATTTTGCTTTTTTGGCGCGGCGTCAACCAAATCACGATACAGAAGGGAATTAAGTGTACTTTTCACTTTGGCTACGCTCTCTGCGTTTCTCCGACTGGTAGAGCCGCCGAATTGCCCGGTTTTTTTGAAATAATAAAAGCAGGAGCCAAATTCTGATGCTGGTACACATCGGGCGCATTGTTAATAAAAAAATTCTGGGCAAGTACGCTATACCCGCTTTCAACACGTCGAATTTGGAAAACACGCAAGGCATTGTGCGGGCCGCGGAAGCGCAGAAAGCACCGGTGATTATCCAGACTTCCGTCGGCGCTCTGGAATACGCGGGGTTTGACCAGCTCGTCGAGATTATCAAAACAGCCGCGCGAGAGGCAAAGGTGCCAGTCGCGCTTCATCAGGATCATTGCCATGATTTTGATTTGATCAAAAAATTGATTGCTCACGGCTATAGTTCAGTCATGATCGACGCTTCGCACCTGGAATACAAAGAGAATTTAAAGCTGACGAAAGCGGTGGTGGCGTACGCGCACAAACGCGGCGTGTGGGTCCAGGCCGAACTTGGCCGCATTCTGGGCAACGAAGACTGGCAGAATGTGAAATCCGGCGATGACCTGATGACTGATCCGGCCCAAGCCGCAGATTTCGTGGTTGAAACTCAGATTGATACTTTGGCCATAGCGGTTGGCTCCGTGCACGGGATCCCGGTGGATCCCCGAATCCGGAAAGTTTTGAGCACTTTGAAAGAACACGTCGACATTGACCGAGTGAAGGCGATTCGCAAAGTGGTAAAAATTCCCCTGGTCATGCACGGCGCGTCCGGTGTGCCGGACAATCAGATCCGCGCCGCGATCAAGCAGGGGGTTGCTGTGTTCAACATTGATACCGATCTGCGTGTGGCGTTCAATCATGAATTGCGCAAAACTGTGAAGAATTTTCCACAAATTTACGACCCGCGCAAACTTTTGCGGCCGGCGACCGATGCCCTGCAGAAAGAAGCCGAGAAAAAATTAAAACTGATGGGCACCAGCGGCAAGGCCAGAGGATTTAAGATGTGAAGCAACTGTCATCCCGACCGACCCCACAAGCATTACTCCAAGCGGGAGTGGAGGGATCCCTCTTCCAAGGGTAGCTTTGCGGGAGCGATTCCTCGACTCCGGCCTAATCGGCCTCCGCTCGGAATGACAAAGGTGATTGCAAACAAATCATAATTAAAATATGCCAAGAAAACAAAAAAAATCCAAAACGTTTGATTTTCATTTACAGAATGAAGCCGAGTATTTTATTTTCCTGATCTGGGCCTTTGTCGCCTGCATGCTGTTTATAAACGTAATGAAGTAATGGCCTCACGAACTGTCATCCCCGATCTAACGATCTAATCCGGATCCAGAAAAAAGCTTGCCGCTAGATTCCCTCGCCTCGTCTCCGACGAGTCGAAGCGGGCGCTTTCGCGGGAATGACATCTAAAGAACTATGGATACACAACACAATTTGAATAATCAACTCCTGCAACCGCCAACGCAAAAAAGTTGGCTTGCCCGCCATTTCTTAACCGAATTACTTGGTTTAATGCTCGCCGCCGCAGTCATCGCGGGAATTTACTATTGGCAAACGACTAGTAATTTGCCATCAACTTTTGATTTGCCAAAACACAAATCGCAAGATTCAACAGCGACTTGGAAAACTTATACGAATATTAAATATAACTTCGAGATCAAATATCCATTGGATTGGAAAGCGAGCATCTCCCAAAACGTTTTTACTGTAGAAAAAAGCGCGAATTGTTATGCTACGCTGACGTTTGGCGGCACTGTAAATCCGGTGTGGTATAAAAATAATGTTTATGATGTGATAGCCGACGGAGTCGCTTGTGATAATACGCTCAACCAGATTTTCGCCACGTTTAAATTCACAAAATAATGCCCGTCCCCAACAATGTCCCAAATCCTTTCTACTTTTAAATTTACGAAATAAATAATTAAATCCAAAAATGACCAAAATAAAAATTGCAATCAATGGGTTTGGCAGGATCGGGAGGCAGGCTTTTAAGATTGCTTTGACCAAACCAGAGCTTGAAGTCGTGGCGATCAATGATCTGACTGAACCGGCGGTGTTGTCCGGGCTTTTGCGTTATGATTCGAATTACGGAATTTACAACAAGCAAGTCAGCAGTGACGACAAAAAAGAAAAAGCCAACCCAGTTAGTTTTTCCGCGGGCAACATCATTGTAGATGGGAAAAAATATCCGATCTTTGCCGAGAAAGATCCGGCAAGTCTACCGTGGAAAGATTTGGAT
>Ga0210400_10001407_pt1 | contig 23966 bp, 17 predicted proteins | sample IncBWH26MmetaG_FD_155456 | JGI IMG/M metagenome (GOLD analysis project Ga0210400, IMG submission 155456) | Forest soil microbial communities from Barre Woods Harvard Forest LTER site, Petersham, Massachusetts, United States - Inc-BW-H-26-M | ecosystem: Environmental > Terrestrial > Soil >...
GAGGCTCCAACCAGAGCCCCACCCGCGATGCGCATAATACAGCCTGACCGGGCAAGCGTCTACACCAAGGCTGAAACATGAAACGGCGGAACGCCTTCCTGCGTTACATGTATTTTGTAGTTACCCCGTGCCCTGCAGGGGTTCTTTCAAAATTTAAGGTGCAATACGATGTTGAATTAAGGTATTCTCCCGGATAGCTGAACAGGTTTCTGGAATGCGCAGCTTCAATTAAATCTTGCCTAGGCTGTAATCGTGCACCAGGAGGTGCCCTTGTGAGCGTAACCACTGCGAAAGAGCACTGCGGCGTTTCTCGGCCACTGTCATTATGGTTGGCTCTACTTTTCGCGCTACCCGTGTCCGCGACTACAGCCCGCATCTACGTCACGAATAGTGCCGGGAATACCATTGATGTCGTCGACTCAACGACGAACAAAGTCGTGCAGACCATCAAAGGTATCGAGGTGCCGCACGGAGTTAATTTTTCGCCCGACGGAAAGCGCGTCTACATTAGCAACGAATCTGAAAGGGTGCTCGACATCGTGGATCGAGAGTCAGGCGCAATCGTCAAGACGATACCTCTCTCCGGCCGCCCTAACAATATCGCCGTGACAAAAGATGGCCGGCAGGTTTTCATTTGTATCGCCAGCAAGCCCGGCGCACTGGACATCGTCGATACGGTCTCGATGGAGAAGTCAAAAAGCATTCCGATGAAAGCGCCCTTGCACAACGTATATGTGACGCCTGACGGCAGGTTTGCAGTTGCGGGTTCCGTGCCGGGGAAATTCGCGGTCGTTGTCGATATCGAGACCGACCAAATCGCTTGGGACGTTGCGTTCGACAAGGGTGTGCGCCCGATGGCATTTGATGCGAACCCGGATGGTTCAACCCGGCATATGTTCGTACAACTGTCCAACGTACACGGCTTCGCAGTCGTGGATTTTGCGACGCACAAAGAAGTCGCCAGAATCAAGCATCCTGACGAACCTAATGGTTTTGGTGCGATCGAGGGACGCCTCGGCACCCCTTCCCATGGTATCGGCGTCGCTCCAGACGGCAAAACTCTGTGGGTCAATAGCGTGATTGCGAACGCCGTTTTCGTCTATTCTCTGCCTGACATCAAGCTGATCGGGTATGCGGCCCTTCCGACACTCGACATGCCGGGACACCACTCTATAGGTTCGACTCCAGACTGGCTGACCTTCGCGCCTGATAGCAAGACGGTCTATGTTGCTGATACGGCTCTCAAAATGGTGTCCGCGATTGACGCCAAGACCCTGAAGGAAGTGGCTCGAATTAAGGTCGGGGAAGTGCCGAAGCGAATGAACACGCTCGCGCTGCCCTGAGCTCCAAACTCCTGCCACACGCAGAGCGCAGCCCGCTCCGCAAGTTACAGAGACTCCCCGTCACTTCGGGGAGTTTCTTTTTTGTTTTCAGCAGTTCGCCGTCAAAGTTTTGCAATTTCGTTCACCAGCATACCGCCTTTCTCGATAGACCATGACTTTGCCCGAACGCCTCCCTGTAAATCGCTTCGGGTAACCCTTCGGGTGCGTTGATCCGGTGATGAGAACGGAAACACGGACATCCATATTCGGAATGAATGCAATTGGAAATTTGAATTTGTATTTTGACCACTGAGGCATCAACATCCGCCCGCGATTCCCGGACAGTTGGACTTCTCACTCACCGTTGCAGTGAGATGCAGTGACCTTGGTCCTAAGATAGCGGTCGATCGTCCTCAGAGACACCTTGCCGTGTCCGCCCAATAATTTCATATCGCTCCAAGAGGAGCCCGGCCGAAACAAAGGTTAGGGACGGGCACGTCTATGCGCATCGTTTCAAGAGGCTTGGCCTATTCGCTGCCTGCGAACAGTTGGTGTGTAGCCGAGGGTATCGGTGCGGAGAAGGGCGCGGACGTTTTATTTTCATACAAAAAAGTGCTGACAGTCGCTAATCGACAACTCAAGGGGGCTTAAGCGAATGAATCGGAAGATGATCAATGCGCTCTTCACGTGGATTGTCGTGCTTTGTTTGGTGGTTTCGCTCCCCTTGCGTGCGCAGGTCGCCGGGGGAACACTCTCCGGCACGATAACAGATGCTTCCGGCGCCGTCGTCCCTAACGCCGCGGTCGTGATCAAGAACTCGGCCACCGGGATTACAAAAACGATCACAACGAACGCGGAGGGCTTCTATACCGCTCCGAATCTGCTGCCCGGGAATTACGAGGTCGCCGTTTCAGCCACTGGATTCAATACCGAGATCCAGAAAGGAATTATGATCAACGTCGGATCACAACCGATATTTAATCTGGTTTTGGAGATTGGTGTGGTCGTGAACCGGGTAGAGGTGAACACCGACGCCCCCACGGTCCAGCTTACCAGTTCAGAGATCAGCGCTACGGTCAACGCGACCACTGTCCGCGAACTACCTCTGAATGGCCGCAGTTGGACAGACCTGGCTGCGTTACAGCCCGGCGTGTCAACGATCCAAAATCAGCCAAGTTTCTCGAGCGGCTCGGATCGCGGCAACCGCGGTTTCGGGCAGCAGTTGACCATCTCGGGAGCTCGTCCGCAGCAGAACAATTATCGGTTAGATGGGGTTAGCCTGAACGATTATGCCAATGGGGCGCCCGGCAGCGTTCTCGGAGGAAACCTGGGAGTCGACGCCATTCAGGAGTTTTCTGTCCTGACGAGCAACTATTCGGCCGAGTACGGCAAGACCTCTGGAGGCGTGGTAAACGCCGTAACGCGCTCGGGGACCAACGGGTTCCACGGGAGTGGATACGAGTTCCTGCGGAATAGTGCCCTCGACGCGCGGAATTTCTTTGAAGACCCTGCCAAACCGAAAGCGCTTTTCAGGCGCAACCAGTTTGGGGGCACGATCGGCGGGCCGATCGTGAAGAACCGCACATTTTTCTTCGCGGACTACGAAGGTATCCGGCAGTCCAAGGGCATTGCCAACGTCAGCGCTGTACCTTCGCTGGATGCCCGCAACGGAATTCTCGGTGGTGTACCCCTTTCGGGTGGCGTGGACCCCATGGCCCAGAAATATCTCTCGCTTTACCCGCTGGCGAACCCGTCTAATTGTGGCGCTGACGTCTGTCAATTCACCTACTCCGCGCAGCAGGTTGTCACTGAGAACTTTGTGACGACCCGCATCGATCACAAGTTTTCCGACAAGGACGGCGTGTTCGGCACGTACATGTACGACAAGACGCCATACACCTCGCCCGATCCCTTCGGCAACGTTCAACTCTATACCTCGTCAGCGAGGCAAATCGTCGCTGCCGAAGAGACTCACGCCTTCAGCTCCAATTTCGTGAATGCGGTCCGATTTGGCTACAACCACGAATATGTAAACAACAATGACAGCGTGAAAGCGCTTAACCCGGTGGCGGCCGATACTTCGCTGGGCTCGTTTGCTGGTCGCTATGCGGCCGTGGTGAACATCACCGGGCTTGCTACCATGACGGGAGGCTTGGGCGGGCTCCCGACTAATCAGTACGATTGGAATTCACTTCAGTGGTATGACGACGCTTTCTGGACCAAAGGCAAACATTCCGTCAAGTTCGGCGTAGCTGCTGAGCGTATGTTGTTCCAAATCGTCGCTCATAGCGATCCAGATGGAGTCTGGAATTTCAAGAATTTGAAGGCGTTTCTCACGAATAATCCCGGCAAATTCGGGGGTGGGATCCCGGCTTCCCTCACGCCTCGCGATCTTCGCCAGAGCATCTTCGGCGCCTACGTGCAGGATGACTGGCGTTTTCAACCCAATTTGACGCTGAACCTGGGGCTGCGTTACGAGATGTCAACCGTGCCCACGGAAATCAGCGGCAAGCTCGTGAACCTCCGGAACATCCGTGACCCGCTTCCCGTTTGCGGGGTACAGGTCGCGGGCTGCGCCAGTGTCGGCCCTTTTTTCTATAATCCAACGCTTCGTAACTTTGAACCGCGCGTCGGATTTTCCTGGGACCCGTTCAGCAACGGAAAAATGGCCGTGCGGGGCGGAGCCGGATTGTTCGATGTTCTACCGCTTCCCTACCAATTCATAATTGAGACGGACCAGGCTTCCCCATTTCTTCAATATGTATCGAACAACTATCCGACTGGTGGCGCGCCCAATGGGAAGTTCTTTGTTGTGCCCCCTTCGGACATCAATGCGAATAAGCTGCGTTCAACGTATGTCGAGTCTAATCCTAAACGCAACTATGTTGCTCAGTGGAACCTCAATTTGCAGTACCAGCTCACTTCAAACTTGGCGGCCATGATTGCTTACGTAGGGTCTCGAGGCATCCATCAGCCCTTTCGCGTAGATGAAGCGGACGCGGTCATGCCGATGAAGACCTCCGCCGGATATCTTTGGCCACAAGTCGATATACAGGGGAACACCTATGTACCAAATCTGTGCAATTCAACTGATCCCAACGCCCCGTCGGACCCAGGGTCATGCGCTCCGCCAAACCTAATCAACCCGGCATTTGGCTCAATTCGCGCGACGTTTTACGAGGGACGCTCCTACTTTAATGCTCTGGAATTCCAACTGGCTAAACGCATGAGCCACGGGTTTCAAGTACAAGGCGCTTTCACCTGGGGCAACAGTGTCGACACCAGTTCGGCGACTCTGGCGGGCGACGCCTTCGGCAACTCGATTTCCAGCCTGAATTGGTTCGCTCCCACATTGAGCCGCGGCCTTTCCGACTTCAATGTCGGGCGCACTCTTGTCGTCAATGGCACCTGGGAGGTTCCAACACCGAAATCTTTCTCCGGTCCTGCACGTTGGTTGGCGGATGGATGGCAACTGGGGCTGATCTTCACGGCTGGCGACGGCGTGCCAGCCACCGCAACGTGGGGGACGGGTAATGACCCTGCGAACACGCTCAGCAGTGACGACTATGCTTACCCAAATCGGCTAACCACGCCAGGATGCGCGACGCTTACCAATCCAGGCAACCCCAACAACTACATCAAGACGCAGTGCTTCACCGTCCCAACCGCGCCCAGTGCCGCGTTTTGGGCAGCCAACTGCGATCCCGCACCACCCAGTCTGGGAGGACCTGTAGACCCGAGGTCGCTCCAATGCTACAACCTTCGCGGAAATGCAGGCCGTAATATCTTGATTGGCCCAGGTACCACCGATCTGGACTTCTCGGTGTTCAAGAACAACCAAATCAAGAGAATCTCTGAGAACTTCAACGTACAGTTCCGCGTAGAGATGTTTAATATTCTCAATCATCCCAACTTTGCTCCCCCGGGCCCAGGTGACGGCAATACCGACATCTTCGACGCGACGGGAACATCATTGGCCTCCACTCCCGGTGTCCAAGGCTCAGCGGGTCATTTGATCAAAACGACCGTGCCTGAGCGCCAAATCCAGTTTGCAATGAAGATCATTTTCTAGCGCCTATCGAGCGAGTATGGCACAATTTCAGCCGTCCACGATCAATGAGGCCTGTCGCCATCGTTGATCGCCGGCGACGGACTGCAAAGGGAGGCACGCGGATGCGGCCACACACCAAAGTCTTGGCGCTGTTGAGTTCGTTCCTTTTCTTCAGTTCAATCTGTTACGGCGCGACAGTCGCCGGCACGGTGAAGGGTGTGGATGGCTCGCCGTTTCAAGGCGCGTTTGTGGAGGCGCAGAACGCGAAGACTCGGATCACGGTCATCGTGCTCTCCGACAGCCAGGGACACTACCGAATTCCCGATCTAGTTGCCGGAGATTATCGCGTCTTTATAAAAGCTGTTGGCTACCGCGCGGATCCTCGCAACGCCGTCACTCTCACTGCCGACCAAAACGCATCATTCGATTTTGCGCTGGAAAAGGGCATCGTACGTTGGAATGAGATTTCCCAATCCCAAGCGAAACAACTCTGGCCGCCGGGAAAAGGAAAAGACTTGATTTTCTCCCAATGCAATATTTGCCATCAATTTCAGAGCCGCATGGCTTCGGTCACGCGGGACACAGACGGCTGGAGAGACCGCATCGCGTTTATGCGGGATGCCATGCGCTTCAGCATGTTTTTAGGCAAGCATTTCAGCGATCAGGATGCGGAGGATGTAGCGTCCTATTTGACCAGCCTTTTCGGTCCGGATTCCGTGCTGCCAAAATCCGCGGCGGACATGCCTGGATATAAAGACACCGTGCGGCCCTTCAGCAGCGAGGCCATGAACATCGTGTACGTCGAATATGACATGCCGGGGCCAAGCCGCATGCCCTTCAGCGCCGCGCCGGACAAGAATGGTTACCTGTGGATTCCCGATTTTGGCATCGCGAATAAGATTACGCGGCTCGATCCGAAGACTGGCGAGATGAAGGACTTCCCTATTCCACATGTGGGGACAGGTTCGGTGCATTCGGCGGTGCCTGCGCCGGACGGTTCGGTTTGGCTGACCGAGCAAGGCCCGAATAAGCTTGGACGATGGGACCCTGTAACCCAGAAGATCACTGAATATCAGGATTCATTTCTGCCGGGGCATGAAGGAAGCGAAGACGGAGGATCAAAGCACACGGTGCGGCTCGATCCGAGTGGACGGGCCTGGGCCAGCGGCGGTCCGTTGACGATGTATGATCCAGAGACGGGAAAATTCACGCACTTTGACGAAATCAAGACCGCCTACGACGTGAAACCAGACAAAAATGGCGATGTGTGGTTTACCAGCCCACAGTCAAACAGGATCGGCAAAGTGGACGGGAAGACCTTGAAACTTACAGCATGGAGTCCACCTACGGCTGACGCTTATCCTCGGCGAATGGAAATTGGTCCCGACGGCATGATCTATTCCGGCGAATATCGAGGCGGCAAGATGTTGCAGTTCAACCCGCAAGCGCAAACCTTCAAGGAATTCCCATTGCCTGGAAAAGATCCCAGTCCCTATGCCATGGGCTTTGATGCCGATGGGTATCTCTGGTACGACTCACACAACATGGATTTGGTTGCGCGCTTCGACCCTAAAACGGGGAAGGTCATCGAGTATCCGTTCCCGCATCCGGAGCCCGCCATGCGAGAATTCTTCCGCGATGCGCAAGGCCGGATGTGGTATGGCTCGGCGCCAAATAATAAGGTGGGTTACTTTTACCTGGCTGGGAAGAGCGGAACATCCGAGTCGGCCGGCAAGTAGAAAATAACGCTTCATTCTTCGGCGAAGAGTGTTCAGTTCCAATTGACCCAGGTTTTGACAGTGGGCCGAGTTCCATGGGTCACCCCTGGCGGGGGTTCTGTTGATCGTCTACCACATCTTCCTTCCGCTGTGGGCTCGGACTTTTCGTCCCTCCGGGACTGCGGCCGCACGGATTTGGGTTCACTGAGTGCACAGACTTCGAGTTACTTACGTGGAGTCTGCGTTGTTGTTTTCATCACTTCGTCATCAAAGCTTTGCATTTCCGAAAGCGAACACACCGTTTCTTCCAAGGGCGCAAAGCTGAGTTTGAACACTCTCTTTCCGGTAAATGGTTTGGTGTACGCTTTGGGGTCGTCGAACGTCACACTAAGCTCAAGGGTTTCGTGGTCCAGTCGCCGAAAACGCTCGACCAGATGCAGCGCATCGCTATGCGGATGGCCTACTTGATCGATCCACGTTTTGTCGTTGAAACCGATTGTGTCGATGACGAATGTATCGCTTTCGTACCTGCCAATCGAATCGCCCAACCAAGTTGAGTCCGGATTCTTTGGATGTTCTCGATCGAGAGCAATAGGGCGCCAGAGGCCTGTGAACTCATAGAGGATGTATACAACACGGGGAGTTTGAATGAGTGCGAAATTCCACGGGTAATTGTACAAGCGTGTGATGCCTGGAGGATCGCAGTACTTCTGGACTGGATCGTTGACCGCCTCGAAGGTCCCGTTGGCTCCGAATGGAGGCCTCGCGGCCTTAAATCTTTCGACCGCCCAGGGCGTCATCGGAAGTCCCTCTGGCTTGGTGCCTCGCGGGTCGGAGGGATCCCAACTCGGAGCGCCTCCCGTGACGGCCCAAGAGCCTGAAAAATCCGGCACGCGGGCAACGTTCTGGGCCTCTTGCTTCTTAGCCGACGGAGTGGGCGCATTCGTTTGGGCGTGCGCAGCGGACGAGAAGAGCGCGATCATGGAGAGGAGAATGTTTAATTTCGCCTTGCATTTGGGCATTTTCACCACCTCCTTCCTCGGTCCCGTTTCGGCGAAGACCTCGCCTGTGGTGCTCACCGATAGGGCAGCTCATGACCGTTCACTACAAACTTTAGAAGAGCCGTTGAAGCTCCGCTCAGGCCCGTAGTTGCGCCGTTCTTGGCGGGATGAGTCTCGGCAATGACCTCGTCTCCTGGCTTGAGTGAATCCTTGGTCCAACCGTTACGCGACATGAGTGTCGGCGCGGCCAGCTCAATAATCCAATCTTTGACATCGCCTTTACTGTCCTTTAGATCGATATGAACCAGACAATGAGGATTGCTCCAGTTGAAACTCGTTACCGTCCCATTCAAAGTGATCACCTTTTCCATGTCGTAACCCGACGTGCCATGATGAGCGAGGATGGTGCTTGAAATTAACAGGAGACCCGCACCAACGCGAAATATATTGGACAGCTTGCCCTTCACTGAGCACCTCCGAATACGAGTCACGGAAACCTTAGAAAAACGATGGCGGAATCATAGCAGGATTAATCGACTCTAGAAATCAGATCGTTCGAGTGAAGAGGATCTATGGCCCCTGGCAACATCGATCCTCTTCGTCATGCATAGCATTGCCTCTTTCTGGCGGCATTTTGGGAGAGATTTCGGTTTGAACTACCGCGGGAAGGGTGTATATGGGTGGCTCGTGTCTGGACATTAGCCATCTCAATTTTTCAATGGAGGGCACCATGAGTCGTCGTCTTACATTAGAGCTGGCAATTGGGCTGCTCCTCGCTGGCGTATTGGCGATATCACTCCGGCAGGCGCGAAGCCAGACCCAAAGTCCCTCCTCGGCAACACCCGCCGACTATCTTAAATGGCGGAGCGAATTGAAAAACTGGGGGCGGTGGGGTGCGAACGATGAGCGCGGCGTATCGAACTTGATCACCCCTGCGAAAAGCCTGAGCGCGGCCAAGCTGGTTCACTCCGGCATTGTGGTTTCCTTGGCGCACGCAGTCCCTCAGCAAGAAGGTCCAGAAGTGCCCGCCACCGCAGTTTTCCACCGCACAACGAACGGCATCACGTCCACGAATACAACCGATACTTATTCAGTGAGCTATCACGGTCTGGCGGTGTCTCACATGGATGCCTTCTGCCATTTCTTTTTCGACGGCAAGATGTTCAACGGATACGCGGTGGCCGACAACATATCGCCGGAGACCGGATGCAAAAAAGGCTCCATCATGGCATGGAAGGATGGCGTCGTCACCCGCGCCGTTCTCTACGATATCCCGCAACTGAAGGGAGTCGATTCAGTTGAACCAGGCACTCCGATTACACGCGCTGATCTGGAAGCGTGGGAAAATAAAGCAGGAGTGAAAGCCGGGCCCGGCGATGTCATCCTGCTTTATATCGGCCGCTGGAAAAGAAGGGCGGAAAAAGGGCCTTCACCCGGCATGGTTGCTGGCTACCATCCGGATGTAGTTCCTTTCATCAAAGAACGTGATATCGCATTCATCGGCCATGACTTCAATATTGATTGGAATCCGCGTCCAGGCTGGGGCGCCGCGGAGGGTATCCCGGTGAATCCGGTCCATCAGGCCGTGCTGAACTGGATGGGCGTAAGCATCATCGAAAATCTGGATTTGGAAAAAGCCGTTGAGACGGCGAGGCGCATGAAGCGCTATGAATTCATGATCTCGTTCGCGCCACTGCCCGTGGAGGGCGGCACCGGATCACCCATTAATCCGTTGGCGATCTTCTAGGGACAATGCCTGTTTGACACTTAGGCGAATTACAGCCCGAGAACCACGGCGGGTGGCAAGAGCAGGGCCCGCGCCTCTCGCCCTTGCAAGACATCTCACCTCCGATTTTTGGACGGGAATTCAGTCCTAGTTCCCGGCCAGCGCTTTCGCGGATACCGAGGGCACTGTCTTGCCGGCTTGCCAGACTGCGGATAGTTTCTCTGTGTTATGAATATCTTCCAATGGGTTTGCATCGAGCACCATAAAGTCGGCTCGCCTGCCTGCCTGTAAGGTTCCGAATTGCTTTGCCCCTCCCAGGATCTCTGCATTCGTCTGAGTTGCGGCAACGATGGCTTGCAGGGGAGTGAGGCCCGCTTCGACCATCAGTTGCAATTCCCGATGTTCAAAGTAGCCCGGGAAACGGGTGGGGATTCCAGAATCGGTGCCAAATGCGATTTTCACTCCGGCATCGGAGAGCGTCTTCAGGTTTTTCTTGGCCATTTCGAGTCCGGCCCGGTATTTTGCGATATCCGGATCTTTTTGGCCTTTTTCCACATTTTCTGGACTACGAATGATCGCTAGAGCTCCAGGATCGAGTCCCGCCAGGAAAAACGGATCGTTCAGCCACTTTAGATTATCGGCGTAAGCAAACAGCACTTCGTCGCGGACGAGCGTGGGGATCAGGAAAACACCGCGTGCCTTCATTGTCTTTATGACGTCACCGTCCACGGGCTGGTCACGAATGCTGTGAGCGAATCCGTCGAGACCTGCCGCGAGCAACGCCTTCGCATCGCTCAAGTAAAATTCGTGGGCGAAAACGCGGATGTGCTGCTTATGTGCTTCGTCAATAATCGCTTGATAGACGGCAGGCGGTATTTTTGTGCCATGACCCAAATTGTCGTCCACCCACATCTTCAAATAGTCCGGGTGATGCGCCGCAAGTTCGCGAACGTCCGCGCGGGCCTCCTCGGGACTCTGCGGGCGGTAGCGCGAGTCGTTGGGGTAAGTTTTGCCGGTGTATTCGAGGAATCCGTGGCCAGCGGTATACAGACGCGCGCCGCCTAAAGTTCCGGCACGCTGAGCTTCTCGGATACTATAAATGGCGTCCTCATCCTGTCCGAAGGAGGCAACAGTGCCTACGCCGTAGGCGAGGTATTTGTTGAGTTGCTTTACAACATTTTCCTGCGTGTAGTGTCCTGGCACGGAATCGGCGCCGTTCGCTGACAATCCCAGGTGGCCATGCATATTGATGAGCGTCGGCATAATCGTCTGACCGCTAACGTCCTTCACCACTGCGTCTTTGGGAATGGAAACGGTCCCCGCCTTTCCGGCGGCGACGACATGATCGCCTTCTATGACGAGCACGGAGTTCTCGATTGCGGCTCCGCCCGTTCCGTCAATTAGAAGTGCGCCTTTCAGCACGATCTGCTGCGCCTTGGCCTGAGCGCCAGCACGGGGGCAGGCAACAAGCGTGCCTAGGAAAATAAACACCATCACCCAAACGTACGAACGATTGGTGGCTTTCATTTCGTACCTCCCTGCTGATTCGGGATACTAGTCCAGGCCGGTGCCCGCGTCAAACCTACTTTGGCGATCATTGCAACTCTTTGGCGCCCTCATATCCCACGCGCAGCATTCCTTCTTGCTTTCCGCTGACTGAGCCTCGCATCAGCCATTCGAGCGACGCGCGAAACAAAAGCAGATGATTTTTCTCCCACATCGCGTTGTGCGAAGAACAGGCGAGATCGATGAATACCTTCTGATGCGAGCCGAGGTCTGCGTACAACTGCCTTACTCGCTCTGGCCGAACTTGCTTGTCATGCTCGCCGCTGACCATCAGTATCGGGATTTGCATCTTGGCCACAATTTCGGGATTCCAGCCCCAAGTGGTCACTTGGGGAGCACGTCGCACACCCGGACCCCAGGTTGCTCCGACAGGATCTGACAGGATCATGGCCGACCATACACTTTCGCTTGCGGCTGCATCGTATTGATCCTGACAACCTACTTGGCGGTCCCAGTTTGCAGTGAATTCTTCGTGTGATTGTGTGTTCATGGCAGGACCTTCGGCTGGGAGCTCCAAAGGAGCGCTTGCCGATAACGTCCGAGTGTACGCGGGAGCCAAAAGGACCACCTTCAGCAACTTTTCGGGATGTTGTGCTGCATAGCCTCCGGCTCTTGGTCCACCGAGCGACCACCCAACCATGTTGATCTGATTGACGTGCCGCAGCGCTCGAATGTAATCAACCACTGCTCCGATATCATTCCAATCGGATCCAATCGTCGTCGTCTGGCGCGGGTAGCTCGGTGTGCACGGCGCGGAGAGAAGGTTCGGAACGAAGGCTGTCTGCTGCTCACGCGCGAGATTGCACGGATCGTTCATCGCCGTTGGCCGCGTCGACCGGCCGTAACCAGTCATGTCCATCGCGAATACGTCGAAGCCCGCCTGAGCGAGGTACGCCATCCAACCGTAGTCTTGGTAAGGCACATCGAATGCGACTTCCGCGGGCGTGCCCGCTCCATGAACAAACAGCACGACGCGATCCGCTACGGATGCGGCTCTGAGAACCATGGCTGCCCGGAGTCGCTCCCGGACGTAAATCTCAGTGATTTGGCCGGTCAGGAACGGCACTGTAGAGTGCACGGAAACATAATGGTCGAGCGTCAGCAGACGCTCCCCGTCATCCGCGTTGATGGACTGGGTGAGCGAAGCACCGACGCAGATGAAGATCGTCAGGAGAAACGCGCGGACGGCCACGCTGTATCTCATCGCAGTTCCTCCAAAACCTTCAGAAGCCTCGACTCGCACATGTGAGGTTGAGTTCAAATAACACAGGAGACTGCTCAAGTCCAGCGCAGCATGGGACGGATGGGACGGACGTATCACGGTGGACACGCAACGGCTCTCCGGAGCGCAGCAGATAATTCGGCCGGTTATTGGCTGGGACTCCAAATCTCAGTGGTAGAATCCAAGATCGAAATCGATGCATGTTGAATCAGTTTTCGCTAGACGTTGAACGTTCAATGGGTAGGATATCCCGGCCCTTAGGAGGCGCATGCTGCGTCAAACATTCAAAGCCATCTTGGTTGTGGCCGTTCTGATGATTATGGTTGGGCACGCATCGGCGCAGTCCTTTCAATTGAAGGAGACCACCATCAGTGACATTCACACGGCGATGCGAGCTGGAACCCTGACCTGCCGCGGCTTGGTGGAGCAATATCTCAAACGGATTCAGATGTACGACCAGCACGGGCCAAAGCTCAATGCGATACTGTACGTTAATCCGAAGGCTTTGGAGCAGGCCGATGCCATGGACCGGGAGTTCAAGCGCACCGGGAAACTGAAGCCGCTCGGTTGCATTCCGATCATTTTGAAAGACAACTACGACACAGCGGACATGCCAACCACCGCTGGATCGATTTTGCTCAAGGATACCAGACCGGAAAGGGATGCCTTTGCCGTCACTCGGTTGAAACAGAACGGTGCGTTGATTCTTGGCAAAGCGAATCTGCAAGAGTTCGCACTGGGCGGAATCACTGTCAGTTCCCTGGGTGGACAAACCAAGAATCCCTATGACCTCACGAGGACACCCGGAGGGTCTTCGGGCGGCACTGCTGTTGCTGTGGCCGCGAACTTTACGGCGGTAGGTACGGGGTCTGACACCGGCAATTCGATACGCTCTCCTTCCTCCGCCAACAGCTTGGTGGGCATCCGGCCAACTGCAGGATTGATCAGCCGTGATGGAATCGTGCCTGTTTCCTTTACCCAGGACGCAATTGGGCCGTTGACTCGCAGCCTTGCCGATGGCGCTCGAATGCTCGACGCGATGGCGGGTTATGATCCGAACGATCCGATAACCGCCTTGAGTGACGGCCATATTCCCCGAACCTACACCGCATTTTTGCGAAATGGATTGAAGGGCGCTCGCATTGGCGTACTCGAAACACTCTTTGGAAGTGGGCCCAATTATGAGGAAGTGAATCGGGTTATGGCAAAGGCGATCGCGGCGCTTAAAGAACAGGGAGCTGTAATCGTGCCCGTTGAAGATGCTGCCCTGGATACAAATATGTTGTTAGAGAAGGTGAGTGTGGAGGAGTTCGAGTTTAAACCGCAAATTAAGCACTATTTGGAAAGTCGAGGCTCACACGTCTCAGTCCATTCGCTGGCCGAAATTATTGCCTCGGGCAAGTACAATAAACCCACCTTGGAAAAGCGTCTGGCCCTCTCTGAGAGCCTTGATAGTCTAAACGACCCTGAGTATAAGAACCGCCGAATCAAAATCGATGGACTGAAGATCGAAGCAGCTAACCTGATGGCCAAAAACAACCTGGACGCCCTGGTTTACCCACATCAAAAACGCCTGGTGGTCCCGATTGGCGAGACATTTCAGCCCGACCGCAATGGCCTCCTGGCCGCGCTCGCGGGCTTCCCTGCCATCGTTGTTCCCGCTGGATTTTCCGAGCCCACGGCGAGTGCACCCCTGGGCGTGCCGGTTGGAATCGAATTCATGGCACGTCCCTGGGAGGAGCCAAAATTGCTAAGAATTGCTTTCGGCTTCGAGCAAGCGACCCACGCCCGCAAATCGCCAACGTCTGCCGCGGATTGACAACTGGGTGAGTCGAAAACTAGACTCCGCATGGCAGTCTGCCGTTAGTTTCAGATTTTTGCCGCGCACGCTTTTTGCGCGGGGCTCGGCACGGCGATGTGACTGTTTGCGCGACTGCAACATCCAATTGTTCGGGGGGGAATAAAAATATGATACGCAAAGCATCGGCAGTCTGGAATGGTTCACTGAAAGAAGGCAAGGGAACGATTTCGACCGATAGCGGTGTTCTCTCTAAGACACCGTATTCGTTTTCCACGCGCTTTGAGAATGGCGCGGGAACCAATCCCGAAGAGTTGATCGCCGCCGCGCACGCGGGGTGCTTCACGATGGCACTCTCGGCGCAACTCGGCAATTCGGGCATTACACCGGAAAGCCTCGAAACCACCGCCGCAGTCACGCTCGAAAAATTAGAAGCGGGTTTTACGATTACGAAGGTTCATCTCGACGTCACCGGGCGAATTCCTGGCGCGGACCGCGCAGCGTTTGAGAAGGCCGCGGAAAATGCAAAGGCGGGTTGCCCCATTTCACGGCTGCTGAAGGCCGAGATCACGATGACTGCCCGGCTATCGGGCGACCGCGCCGTCAGCGCATAGACCGAGCTCGGCCACGAATAGGACGATTCCCGTCGGTTGACTCATGTGCGGGAAGCTATAGGCGTATTAGGGGGCAATTCGGGAGGCTATAGGAAGGTGCGAAACTTGCTCCCTGTGCTTCTTTTTCTTCTCACGACATCTGCAACAACCGCCACAGCAAAAAGCCGATCCGACGCAGGCTCGCCTGGCAATCGCCTCCCGCATCGCGAGTCTGACACACCAGAACCTGGAGTCGCTCGCATCAGCGGCACGTTCAGGCAACCCAGAAGATCAGTACTGGCTGGCGATGGTCTACGAAGACGGTAGGCTCGTGACCAGGGACATGCTTCAATCGGAAAACTGGCTTCTAAAATCAGGCCGAACAAGGCTTTGCGCGCAGCGAAGAAGTGCTCGGAAGGATGCTCAAGGATAGGGACCGCCCTGCATCGGAAAAATGGTTACTGAGGGCAGCGGAACAAGGAGACAATGCACAGGTGAGCCTTGGCAAGATGTATGAAAGTGGCAGAGGCGTGGCACAAAACTACGTAACTGCTGCAGAATGGTATCGCAAAGCAGGCGAGCATGTCCCAGACTTAGGGGGAGCAGGCCAAGGTCGAAACAACTTAGGACTGCTTTACTTGGATGGCCTGGGAGTTCCGAAGGACTATGTCCAGGCATATTATGTGGCTCGCCCCGGCGAACGAGAAAACTCCACGATTGTCGAAGCCAAGATGACTCCCGCTCAAGTTTCTGAAGCTCAGCGAATGGTCGAAGAGCGGAAAAAACTGCACCCAATGCCGTGAAATTTCCCAACGTGAATATCGGCCCAACCAGTCCCCCTAGCCGGCGCATCTTGTCAAAATGATTGACGAGGCACCTCAATGACCTTCGAGACCATTTGCGCTCTGCCACCTTTTAAATAAATTGGGCCTCCAAAGAGTCGTCTAAACGATAGGAAGACATCTCAGGTGCCTCCCCATCCATTCCAAGCAAAATTTTAGAAACCTTTGCCGCATTGCATTTCGTAGTTGACGCGGCGCATAGATGTGATATTGCTTTGCCCTGACTTTTCGTCAAGACAACAAAGCTGTGTCATCAAATACGCGTCTCCCTCGAAAGGACCATTGCGATGTTTGAACAGGTTCTGGACCCGGCGGGAAACCTTTGGCTCACCGTCCTGATTGCCTTAGTTCCGCTAATTGCTCTGCTCTTCATGCTGGCCGTCCTTCGAATGACGGCATGGCTTGCCACCATTCTTGTGGGAGTGGTCACAATCCCTCTGGGAGTCCTGGTGTGGCACGCGCCTCTTGCGGATTCATTGAAGTCTTATCTGTATGGAGGACTGACCGGGTTCTGGGTGATTAATTGGATCACGTTTTGGGGCATCACTATATTTAATACGCTCGTACTTACGGGCAATTTTGACCGATTCAAGAAATGGATGATTCACCACGCCACGGCCGATATCCGAATACAGACCATTATGATGGCGTGGGCCTTTGGGGCGTTACTTGAAGGGCTCGTTGGTTTTGGCGTCCCATGGGCCATAGTCGTACCCATACTGGTCGGTTTGGGGATTGCCGATCTCGATGCTATACGTGTTGCTGCATTGGCGAACAATGCGCCCGTTTCGTACGGCGCGCTGGGAGCTCCTATTCTAGGCCTGGCCGCTGTGACGGGGCTCCCTATGCTTGCGCTATCCGCGTCGATCGGTGACATCGTAGCGATCCTTGCGTTGCTCCCGCCGTGGGTGCTGATCTATCTAGTGAGCGGGTCGGAAGGGGTCAAGGAGGCTTGGCCTTTGGCCATCGTGGGCTCGCTCTCTTATGTCTTGGGCCAGTGGCCTGTCGCCCATTTCCTGGGGCCCTATCTTCCCGACCTTAGCGGGGCGCTGGTTTCTTTCTGGGTGCTCTTTTTATTCGTGAAGATTTGGCGTCCAAAGACGATCCGAGGATTCGGCGGCGCGCCGCTGGAATCGGCCCGGGTTAGGGATTCGAGTCACGAGGAATCGACATCGGTGAGCGAAGCGCTTACTGCGTGGATGCCATATCTCGTGCTCATCATTGTCGTAGTTGCATGGACCGGTCCGTGGTCCCACATGCCGTTGATCAGTTGGCTCAAACTGTCTGTTTCAGCTAAGTCTTCGGTGACGCACAATCCCATCTCATCTACCTTTAACTTTGCTCCGTTTGGCGGCGGCACTTCAACGCTCGTTGCCTGGCTGGTGATCCTGGCCATCTTGCAGCCAAGTTGGGGGACAGTGAAGAAGGTTTTTTCTCGAACGTTTCATCAGATGTGGGGCGCGCTTCTCGTGGCATTTTTCATTTTCGCCCTGGCCTATGTCTTCGTTTATACGGGAATGGCAAACTCGCTGGCGTATGGACTATCGAAAATCGGCGTATTCTTTGTTGTCCTGGCGCCTATTCTCGGATGGATCGGCGTCGCGCTCTCTGGCAGCAATACAGCCACGAACGCAATGTTTGGTCCGGTTCAGGCGATGACCGGGAGGCTGCTGAATCTGCCCGTCCTGATGTTGCCATCGATCAACTCCGTTGGTGCGGAGGTGGGAAAACCGATCGCACCACAGACGGCGAGCGTCGGCGTTTCAACCAGCAAGCTCGTGCGCAGCGAAGGCCAGGTTATTCGGCACAATATGGGGTGGACGCTGATCATGCTCGCTTATCTGATCCTGATCGGCCTGCTCTTTTATTACCTATTTCCGAATCGAATGACCCTCTAGTGGGCGATTTGCAAAACAGGCTGGATAGATGCCCTGCGGATAATTTCCGATCCGATCTGTATATCCTCGGCGAATCCGGCACGCGCGACATATCCGGGCATCCCCAGACGACGCTGGTGGCTTCATCCTGGATGATTACAGGCGCCTTTTAGGAGCGCACTTCGCTCTTCAGCGCGTCTCGGCGCATCGCCCTAAGGGATCGCGGGTGCGACGTAAGGGAACGTTCGCGCGAAGAACCACATGAAAAACAAGACCAGCGCGGAGTTAACGAAGAAATAGACGAGCCCGTACCCGATCAGGTCCCGCGCTCGGACTTTGAGGAGGCCTAGAAGAGGAAGCATCCAAAAGGGGTTGATCAGATTCGGCAAGGCTTCCGACGTGTTGTAAATCTGCACCACCCAGCCGAGGTTCACGCGAAGATCCTTGGCAGCCTGCAGGACATAAGGCGCTTCAATAATCCATTTGCTGCCACCCGAAGGCACAAACATCCCCAGAATCGCAGAATAGATAGACACAAGAATCGGATACGTGTTCGTGGACGAGAAGCTCACAAAAAAGTGAGCCAAATCCCGGGAGATTGGTGACATCGTGATGATGCCGAAAATCCCTCCGTAGAACGGGAATTGGATCAAAACTCCGGCGGTGGAAGGAACTGCATTATTCACTGCTCTTACGAAGGACCGCGGCCTCCAGTGCAGCAGCAATCCCAACATTAGAAACAGTAGATTGTATGTGTTAAGGTCCAGAGCGGCGAGAGGACCGCGTACAGCCAGAACTTGCGCCAGGTAGGCCATGCCGAGCGCGCCGACCACAACCGAGAGTACGGGCGCATATTCGAGCCACTCGGCGGGGGCGCGGCGCTCCTCCAGTTTTTGGAGTTCGAGTCCTTCGGTAACACCGAACGATTCGGCAGTTTTCGTCGACCTCACGGGCGCAGAGAGATAGGCCACCGTGACTCCGGCAAGCATGAGTATGGCTGCCGTTGCGACACTCTGCCAGGAATAGATGGTCTCTCTCAGTGGGATCACGCCGCTGATTTTTAGCAGTGCCGTTGGAATTGCCGATGGAGTCGCCATGACCAGCGCAGCCGAGGACGACAGACCGAGGGCCCACACACTGCCCGTACCTAAATAGGCGGCTGCCCCTATCGAACGATAGTCGATTCCGCGCACGTTTCTCACGACTTCCCGCACCAGAACGCCGCTGAAAATCAGGCTGAGGCCCCAGCTAAGCATCGCTGTGGCCATCGAGAAAAACGCCACAAAGGCTACCGCTGTACGGGGAGTGCGGGGAACACTCGCGAGCCAGCGAATCAATCTGTGGACGGGAGGAGATGTGGCAACCACATACCCACCGATAATGATAATCGCCATCTGCATCGTGAACGGAATCAGGCTCCAAAAGCCGTCCCCGAAATATTTGACGAGGTCGCGCATCGCGATGCCCACAAGCGCACCGGCCACGAAGACGACGATAAGGCCCGCTAGCGCGAATACGAAGGCATCTGGAAACCATCGCTGCGACCAGTCGGCCAGCGCCATTCCGAGCCGTGCGAATCCAGCCGCGGAATCGCCCTCACGTTCTTGCACAGCGTTGCGCTCTCGACCTTGCTCCAACTGGCCTCCCCAAAATGGAAAAGTTACCTAGACACGGGCGACCGACACACACCCCACTTGTGGCGCAAATTGAATGTCGCCCCACGTGGACAAGAACGGTCCAAGTACGGATGAGAATAAGGTTCTGACTGATTCGATTTCAAACCGTCAGTGCCGCCGCAAGTTTGCTGACGTCAGGTGCATTTTCAAGCGATTTCACAAATTGAATGACGGCCTGAGTCTTCGCGGCGGGCCATTTCACAAAATCGGCACACCCCTTGAACTTTTCGGCGACTTCATCGTAGGTCATGGGATTTGACGGACTGCCCTTCGCAAATTCGCCGCGGGCTGAAAGAACCCTGCCGTTCTTTAGATGGATTCTCAGGATGCTGGTCATCTTGTCGAGCCCGGCTTGCTCGGCCTCCGGGTCGATGTAGAAGTTCACCCGTTTGATCATCTCTTGCACGTCGGCGCGTTGTACGGAGGCGTCCTGAAATTCAATGAGGCCCGCCTTGCGATCCAATAGCAGTATGCTCAGACAATATTCCATGCTGAATTTTCCCTGGAGTCCTGTGGTTGGGCGGTGGTGCAGGAGAGACGTCGTCATCGCGTGGTTCGCACCCAAATCGACCTTCTCAACGTCACCGGGTTTTATGTCGTTTTCGTGGATCAGCCGCAACATCTCGCCCATGGCTGGATGGGATAACGACCCGGATGGATGCGGCTTAATCGAAACGCCCGGCGACACAAGCGTCCAAGGTTTTCCCAGGCGTCCAACGATCGCGTCGGGATCGAAACCGCCGCCTGCGGCTTGAAAGAATCCGAGCGGCGCCTCCAGAATATTGTCGGAGGCTGTCCATCCGAGCGCCGCGAGGTCAACGGCCAGCGTTCCATTTTCGGCGCCATGTCCCGCCTGGAAAGGCTTGGTCATGGAACCGAAATTGTTTCGGAAGCCCCCGCCCTCGGTTGCCACAACGCCGCGCGCATATTGTGTTTGCAACAGATTTAGTCCCCGCAACTTGGCGCAGGCCGCTGCGCTGCCAAACGATCCGCATGTGCCGGTGGTGTGAAAACCTTCGTCGTAATGGCGCGGCGAAATGGCTTCGGCAATCTTGCATTCAACTTCCACGCCGACGTGGTAGGCCAGCATGAGATCTTTCCCGGTTCGCCGGCCCAACTCGCACAGCGCGAACGTTGGTGGGAGCACGCCTACCGAGGGATGCGTAAGAAGGCCATAAATGCGGTCCCTCGCCGCGGCAAGCTGCGTGTCGTCGAAATCATCGGCGTGGATGGAAACTCCGTTCGCAAACGCCGCGAAACGCGTGTGGGCTTTCATTCCGGTACCAATGATGCTGGCTTTCACATCGCCCAATCCGAGCGATTGCACGTACTGGCGTACCAGCGGACCCATCACGGAGCCGGAGCCGGCGAGCGCCAAACCAAAGCCGTCCAAAATGGACTTCTTGCCCAAATCAAGAACGTCCGCCGGAATGTCTTCGTACTTCGTATTGACGATGAATTCGGCGACGTACTTGGTAAGCCCTGGTGCTTTGGGAAATTCCGCCGCAGGAGCCGGCGATCCGTACATGCGCCCACGACCCAGCGCCAGCGCAGACAACGCCAGAGAATTCTTGAATAAGTCACGACGGTTCATCAGAGTTCGCCTCCAGGAATATTAAGTTCGCAAGCCATCAATTCTTCGCCGCGTTTGCAGAGGGCGCGGCGGACCTTCCAGGAAAAACGTGAAGAACGTTTTCCGTTCCGATCTGGCGCCTCACATCAGCCGGAAGCTGGTTGAAAAGGAGCACGACCGTTTGCCATCGTTGCTCTGCGCCTTTCGGTTCGGGATAGTGCTGGTCACTGCCAATAATGAAACGGTCCGGGAAGTCCTCGAATAACTGCAGCCAATCCGGTTTGATCTTGCCGTCAGCGAGGGGATAATTCTTGCCGATATTTTGGGGATCCGCTTTGATTTCCATATACAAATTAGGATGCGTCTGGAGGAGATGACGGCAAAGATCAGGCGTTCGATACCCCGTGAGGTCCGTACCGGCATGGGCCCAGATGATCTTGGCATGAGAATTATGAAGTAGCAGCCGTTCTAAGGCTTGGATATTTCCATGGAGCTGAGCAGCGTTGGGCGGAGACTTCAGATCGAGCGGGAGCAGCATTGATTTCGGTACAGCTTCCATGTGCAGGTCGATGGGAACATCATATTTCGCGGCGATGTCCGCGAGTACAACGAAAAACGGGTGGTTCGCGGGCGCGAATTGATAAGGTGTGGCGCCATCGAAATGCTCGGCGGCCATTTCTCCAAAACCTATTACGCCCTCGCGGATAAGCTGCTCGGCGCGATCTCGGAACTTTTGTAGAACTGCCGGCCCTGAGTCTCCCGAAGCCACAGATTGGAGAATCATGGCATTCAAGGTGCCGCCACCCCCGAGGACACCCACCTTGTCCGGATACTTCTTCGCGGTAGACAAGATTACTTCCGCATCATAATGTCCCGGGTGATTGAACGTGTCAGGAGGCATCAGCAAGAAAATTTTTGCGGCATTCTCACGCCCGAGAGCCGCGAGTACAGACCGGATGGTGCCGTCGGCGTCATGCTCGTTAAAGTGAGTGTGAGCATCTACAAAAGGGGTAAGCGCCGGCACCGGTTCCATCCCGGCGGGCTGTTTCTTTCGAACGGTTTGCGCCTGTCCCGCGAAAAGAATATGTGCGATGAATGCGATGAGGATCCCCAAAACCACGGACGTTGTGGTGAACGCAAACCTCCCCTTTGAAGATCGTTTCATCGCCATCCTCTTTTGCTATGTGGGTATTTCGTGCCACATTCGTACGTCGCGATTCTGGCTTTTGTCAACCGTTGAAGGCAAGCGATTTCTTCTCGCCTCCTAGTGCCGCGGCGGGCTGTCGTTCATTTCATCCCATTTCCTCTCAATGCTAAGATATTCGAGGGAGGCCGGCAATGACCGAAAAAGTTCACAAAACAGACTCCGAGTGGCGGCAGATTCTGACGCCCGAGCAATACCAAGTGGCCCGGCGCAAAGGCACGGAACCACCGGGAACCGGTGAATACGAGGATACCGACGCGCCGGGAACGTATGTTTGCGTCTGCTGCGGTCAACCCTTATTTAGTTCCGAGTCGAAATATCATTCCGGCTCTGGATGGCCAAGCTTCTGGGCGCCGATTCGTGAAACGAACGTCGAAGTGGATCGCGACACAAGCCATGGGATGATGCGCGAAGAGGTGCTTTGCAGCCGTTGCGATGCGCATCTCGGCCATGTTTTCCCCGACGGTCCGCGGCCGACAGGTCTTCGCTACTGCATCAATTCCGCATCGCTGAATTTCGTCGAGAAAGACGATCAGTGAAGCGCAAAGCGGGAGGATGCCCTTCAGCTGAGCCGCATGGTCTTCGCGGAGCGTTGTGCCGCGTACGATTCATCTCATTTTTCTTTACTCTAACTGCAGCATTTATTCTCTGTGCGCCTTCGTCAGCTCGGGCTTGGGGGTGCGAGGGCCACCAGGTTGTGGCCCTGATCGCGGAACGGAACCTTACCCCTCACGCACTCGCAACGGTTATGCAGATTCTGCTCGACAACCCAATCGATCCCCGCCTCAGCCGATATTGCAAAGATGACGGAACTGATCCGATGGCGGATGCGTCTACCTGGGCCGACGACGTTCGCACACTGCGCCCTGAAACGCCGCCGTGGCATTACATCGACATCCCCCTGGGCACGCCGCGTCGTGAAATTACGAAATTCTGCCCGCTGCCGGAAAGTTGCGTGACACAGGTCATCAGCGACCAAATCGCTATGCTGGGTTCGCCGGGAATCGCCCCCCAGAAAAGGGCGGACGCCCTGCGCTTCCTCATCCATTTTGTAGGCGATTTGCACCAGCCTCTGCATGCCACAACGAATAATGACCAGGGCGGAAATTGCGTGCCCGTGGTGTTTTTCGACGCCCTTCCGCAATTGAGAAACCCGCAAACGGAGAGTTACGCGCCAAACCTGCACGGGGTCTGGGATGTAAACATCCTTGCCAGAATGACAAGGGGCAAAACTTCGGAGCAAGTCGCTTCGGAGCTGGATCAATCCTTCCGGTCGAAGATCGTTCGTTGGAAAACGGGTCACACGGATGTGAATGGGTGGGCTTGGGAGAGTTATCTGCTCGCAGAGAAAACAGTCTACGGAAAACTGCCGGTCCGCATCCCCGTCGAATCTCCTCAGCCTGTGAAGTCATGCGCCGACGACAATCATGTTTCCGCCCGAATGCTCAAACTCGACGAGCGCCTGGAACAACCCTACCAGGACGCCGCCGCCCCAGTCGTTCGACAGCAGATCGCCAAAGCCGGCGCAAGACTTGCCCTGGTCCTGAATCAACTCTGGCCGTAGACGCTTGCAGTCTGTCCTTTAGGCCAGTGCCATTTCGGACTCCGAATCAAGAATTACACAACTATTACAGAAAGTCCCCCACCCGCCATGCTACGTTTGGCATCGGAGTAGGTAAGACGCGAATCATGACAAGGACCACACAAGGACCACACAATGATCGGTATTTTTAAGCGCGACAAAACATTTACGCGGCCCGTGAATTGGATTACGTCGTTTTTCATGGTCGCATTTCA
>Ga0210400_10001408_pt1 | contig 23961 bp, 19 predicted proteins | sample IncBWH26MmetaG_FD_155456 | JGI IMG/M metagenome (GOLD analysis project Ga0210400, IMG submission 155456) | Forest soil microbial communities from Barre Woods Harvard Forest LTER site, Petersham, Massachusetts, United States - Inc-BW-H-26-M | ecosystem: Environmental > Terrestrial > Soil >...
TCCATTCCTTATCAAAACCCTCCAGCATATACTCGTACTTTATTTTTTTAGGCGAGTAAAGATTGATGCCAACAAATTTAAAACTTACATAATTTTTATTGTAAGCAAGCGTAAGTTCTGTGGGTAAATGAAACCAACCGCCATTGGTTGCATACCCGTTTTTTTCAAAATCAAAAGCTTGAGAAAAAAGTTTCATACCGGTTATATGCAACTGCGGTTTGTTTTCAATATTTAAATCTTTATCCGGAGTGTATTCGATAATTCCTTTAATGGTTGCGAAATACAAATTTCCTTTACTGTCTTTTGTTACAGCACGGCTGTTACACTCTATCCCCTTAAAACCTTCGTAGTACGAATAATTTTTTATGTTCATTATTTCGCCCGACATGGAGGGTTCAACGCGATCAACACCCCTGTTTGTGCCAACCCATAAATTTCCTTTTGCATCGGTGATGAGTGAGTAAATAGTTGAGGAAGCCAATCCGTCTGATTGCGTAAACGCTTTGTACTCGTGCCCGTTGTAACGCACCAAGCAGCGGTCGGTACCAAACCAAATATTCCCGTATTTATCTTCCGTTATAGAGCCGATATAATCGTTACAAAAACCCGAAGCATATTTAAAGTTCACAATTTTTCCTTCACGCAGACAATTGACACCGTTACCTGTACCAATCCACAGACAACCCTTTTTGTCTTTCCAAAGAGTATGAATGTAATTGTGCGACAAGCCTGCAGAATCTGTGTAATGAATAAGTTTTTTGTCTTTGTAGTGATAAAGGAATTGGCCTCCTGTACCAATCCATAACGAATTATCGTTATCAACTAAAATAGAACGCGCGGCTGTTTTTGCAGGTAAAAATCCTGCTTTTTGCGCCTTGCCGTTTTGAACAGAGAATAATCCGTCGTTGCTGCATAACCAGATTACGCCGGTGCAATCCATTCCGATAGCCCGGATAAATTTATTACTGAGTCCGGCTTTTTCATCAATTAAGATTTCTTTGATACCGTCATATTTTATCAGCCCTATTCCGTAAGGAGCAGCCCAAAGATTATCTTCTTTATCGCAAATAATTCCGAAAATAGAAGTAGTGTCAAAGCCATCAATGTTATCATAATAAATAAATGGCGCGGGGTTGTATTTTATTATTCCGTTACCATCTGTACCAAACCAGATATTGCCGCTGCGGTCTTCACATACGGTTGTTACCGCACTGCTTTTAAAACCTGATTTACGATTGAAAAAACTGAGTTTACTTCCGTCAAAACGCCCTACTCCGAAACCCTGTGTACAAATCCATAAAATATTACGATTGTCAAATACAAGATTTTGTATCATCATTCCTTCCAGCTCTTTATTTCTTTCATATGGAATAATTTCATAAGAGCCATCGGGTTTTTTGGTGAGAATAAAGAGCCCGTCTTTTTCGGTAGCAAACCAGATATTGCCTGATTTATCCTGCGCAATGGTATTTATTTTTGATTTTATTTTAAAGAGCCGGCCGATGTTTATCCATTCGTAGTAATTATACAAATGCAATTCTTTTTCGGTAAGGAACCAGAGGTTTTGCTGATTATCCCGTAAAATACTTTTGATGGTGTTCTTGCCATTAAAAATATCCTGCTTAAGCGGTGAAACAATTTTATCTTCAATTAAGTTCAATCCGGCGGAAGTTGCAACATACATTTTATTGTATTTATCGCAGCAAAGCGCTTTTACTCCGCTTGCCAGAAGCCCGTCTTCGGAAGTAAAGTTGCTGAAACTTTTGCCGTCATAGCGCGATACCCCGCCCCAGGTAGTACCAAACCACATATGGCCGAGTTTATCTTCTTCTATGGCTGTTACAATACTGCCCGGAAGCCCCGAAGTTTCATCAAAGATTTTAAAGTTGATCCCGTCGTACTGTGCCACGCCCCCACCTTGTGTGCCGACCCATAAATAACCACGGGTATCTTCTTTGAGGCAATTTATTTGTGCCTGCGGAAGCCCGTGTTCTAAAGAAATATTTTCGAAGTTATAGGTTTGCGGAAATAACCTGCCGGCTAAGCATAAAAATACCAGAAAAAGTAATTTATATGAGTTACGCATATATGTTTTAAAGGTAATGCATTTTTTAAAATAAAAAATCCGCTAAAAGACGTATTTAGCGGATTCTTAAAAAGATTTAGACGAGCAGGGTTTATTGAACCACCTCTTTCACTTCGTAACACTTAAAATCACCGGAGGTACCCAAAAAATCCGACTCAAGAGTTACAAGTCCGATTTTTTTAACCTGGTCGCGGGTAAGAGGCCTTTGTGTTTGCCACTTTCCATCTTCTACCGATTTTAATTCAACTTCTTTATTTAAAAGTACTTTGTTAAGTTGGTTCTGGGTAAGAAATACCATGCTGTTGATATCATCATCTTCACTCTCTTCGCTGGCTTCGTAAACGGTGCCTACCAATTTAAGTTTGGGTACATCGGGTTTATAGCTAAACTGCACTTCATTATCCTGGTTAAGCTCAACGTATTCTATTCCTGTAATATGTATCTGTGCCATTTTTGGTTTTAAATTTTGGCAAAATTACGAATAGCCCTGCGTTATACCAAAAGCTTTTGATAAGTTGTTTAAAGTTATTTTATTGAAAATGAACTTGTTTTGCTCGTAAGCCTTAGTGTTTAACCAAGTGTAATGATTCGAGGTATTTGCTTACGTTGGCCTCTACTCTTGCCTGAAGGCTATCGGCCGGATGACGCACAAACTTATCGCCGGTTACTTTTTCGTAAAGTTCAATATAGCGGTTAGATATTTCATTAGTCCATTCCTCACTCATTTCAGGTACCTTTTGCCCGTCTTTACCCTGAAAACCGTTAGCAATAAGCCACTGCCTTACAAACTCTTTGCTGAGTTGTTTTTGCTCCTCGCCTTTTTTCTGGTGTTCTTCATATCCCTCCAGGTAAAAATAGCGGGAAGAATCGGGAGTATGAATTTCATCAATGAGGTAAATTTTTCCATCCACCAAACCGAATTCGTATTTAGTATCCACTAAAATTAATCCTTGTTTGTTGGCGATTTCGTTACCACGTTTGTAAAGGGCCCTGGTATATTTTTCCAATTGTTCATAATGTTCTTTACTCACGATGCCTTGCTTTAAAATTTCTTCGCGGGAAATGTCTTCATCATGCCCTACCGAAGCTTTTGTGGTTGGAGTAATGATTGGCTCAGGCAAGCGGTCGTTTTCCTTTAATCCTTCGGGTAATTTCACTCCGCATAATTCACGTAAGCCGCTTGCGTAAGTACGTGCCGCATGACCTGCTAAATATCCGCGGATTACCATTTCTACTTTAAAAGGTTCGCACATTCTTCCGACTGTAACAACCGGGTCCGGACAAGCCAATACCCAATTAGGAACGATATCCTCGGTGGCTTTTAAAAATTTTGCCGCGATTTGATTTAGTACCTGCCCTTTGTAAGGAATTCCCTTTGGTAATACCACATCAAAAGCGCTGATGCGATCGGAAACTACCATTACTAAATACTTATTGTCAATGGTGTAAACATCGCGTACTTTACCTTTGTAAAAAGCAGTTTGGTTCGCGAATTTGAAATTGGTTTGTGTGAGTGTATTCATGTGTTTATTGTATATATAGTTTAGTATATTTTGTTGTTTTTAAATCACTACTCTCAATACCTTCTGAATTAAGAGCTCCTAAATTACAAGAAACAAAGTACACCTTCGTTCTGGCTTCATGTTCATTTATATAAAAATGACCGGACACATCCGTGTAAACCTGGCTAATTGTATATTTATTATTTGAGCAATAGATAGAACCGTCTGAAGAAGAACAAGCTTCCAGAAGAATAAGAACACCCTTCGCGGGACTGCCGTTTAAATGATAAACATTCCCTTCATAGGTCACTTTCGAAAACCATTTTTGCTTTGTGCAAGTGGAATTGATAGTTATTATTCCTGAAAGAATTACTAAAAGAGGTATTTTTTTTAAAATGCTCATTCTCCCTTTTTCTCAGTTTCGTATCGTGCTATAATTTCTTTTACTAAACGATGACGAATAATATCCTCGGCTTGCAAATATATAAAATCAATGCCTTTTGTCCCTTTTAAAAGATTCACAGAATGTACCAAACCGGATTGCTGATTACGGGGTAAATCCACCTGCGTTAAATCGCCGGTAATAATAAATTTTGCATTGTTGCCCATGCGGGTTAAAAACATTTTCATCTGACTTTGCGTAGCATTTTGAGCTTCATCTAAAATAACAAAAGCGTTATCTAAAGTTCTTCCGCGCATAAAAGCTAATGGGGCAATTTGTATTACCTGGACCTCTATGTACTGATTTAATTTGTCTACCGGAATCATATCAAACAAAGCATCGTACAAAGGCTGCATATACGGATCCAATTTTTCTTTTAAATCGCCTGGTAAAAAACCGAGATTTTCTCCCGCCTCAACGGCGGGGCGGGTAAGTATGATACGTTTTACTTCTTTATTTTTTAAAGCTCTTACCGCTAACGCAACAGCAGTATACGTTTTTCCGCTTCCAGCGGGGCCAACGGCAAAAAGCATATCGTTTTTAGCGATGGAATTTACCATCAGCATCTGGTTTTCGGTGCGTGCTTTAATGGCGGTTCCGTTATTGCCGAATAAAATAATATCGTTTCCGTTTTCTTCCTGGTCTATGATATTCTCGCCCGTTTGCCCCAACAAACGCTCTAAAGCTCTTTCGGTAAGCATCCCTGCTTTATGATAGTGGTCGGAGAGGAGTTTAAATTTTTTTTCGAAACGCTTAATCTCGGGAGAATCTCCCATCAACTTCAAATCATATCCCCTCGCCACAATACGCAGCTTAGGGAAATGTTTTTTAATGATGTTCAGTTTTAAATCATTCACCCCGTACAACTCCACAGGTTCAAAATCGTCAATATGTATGGTTTTTTCAGACAAGGGTAAGTGTTTACAAGTATGTTAATCAAAATTTTTATAAGTCAAAAAGCAAGGCAAAATTATGTATTACTTTTACAGAAATCTTAGCATTTTACTAACAAATCATGCCGCTCATAACCCTTACCAGCGATTTAGGCCTAAAGGACAATTACGTGTCGTTGGTAAAAGCCGAGATTTATAAGAATTCCTCCGATTTACAAATTATCGATATCAGTCATGATATTGAAAAATTTAATGTAATGCAGGCCGCTTATGTTTTTGGCAATGCTTACCGCAATTTTCCGGATAATACATTTCATCTCGTAGGCATACGAGGCAATACAGATGCAAAACGTATGTTATATGTGGAAGTGCACAAACAAAAAATACTTTGTGTGGATAATGGTTTTTTTACCCTTTTACCGGAGACTTTTGATGCCAAGGTGTTTTTCTTATACGAAAAAGAATTCCCGATAGGTTTATTTTTTTTAAGAGATACAATGGTGAAGGCTGCAGTGCAATTAAGCGTTCCGGGAAATGTGGAAAAATTAGCCAAACCTTGTATTGATTATGCACATTCCATGCCTTTTCAGCCAACCGCTACCAGCGATGGCATTGTGGGGCGCTGTATACATATAGACAGTTTTGGAAACGTGGTTACGAATATCACACGCCATTTTTTTGATTTGGTTCGTAAAAACAGGAAGTTTAAAATAATTTTACCGGGCACTCAATTAAACAAAATGGTAAACGATTATAACGACGTAGCTGAAACAAACGCCCTTGCCTTGTTTAACAGTTTTGGCTATTTAGAAATTGCTATCAACCAGGATAACGCCAGCCAGATGCTTTTTTTAAAGGGAAGGAATGGTAATATTGATTTTAATATCACAGTTCAGTTTGAGGAATAGTCCAAAAAAGTTGCCACGGATTACACGGATTAAAATTTGAATCTGAAATGCAAGAGCTTTGAATGATAAAATATTAAAAAATCTGTGTCATCAGTGTAATCTGTATCTTTAACTCTTAGTGAAATGATAATCCGCATAGTAAAAATGACTTTCAAGCCGGAACTGGTCAAAGATTTTCTCAATCTGTTTAACAAAAACAAAAACAGTATCGCGGGATTTGAAGGATGTACCCACCTTGAATTACTGAATGATAAAGACAACCCCGCTATATTTTTTACTTACAGCAAATGGCAAGACCAAAGTTTTTTGGAAAAATACCGCAATTCAGAATTATTCAATACAGTTTGGGGTCAAACCAAAAAATTTTTTGATGCCAAGCCTGAGGCATGGACGGTTACAAAAATGTAATTATTCTACTATTAATTTTATTCTTTTCGAAAATCCATTATCTGTTATTATTTGGATAAAATAAAATCCCGCAAGAATTCCTTCTCTTTCAAGATTACAATTATCCTCTTTACAAGTAAATTGTTTTATCACGTTACCGGTTGCAGAAAAAACAGTAATACTTTTTTTACCTGATATTGCTTTAAAATTAATACAAAGTTTATCCGAAAAAGGATTGGGATAAACAAACACATCTTCTTCTTTAAAATGTTTTTTAATTACGGTTGTACCATTACACCAGTCAATTACATTGCCGCCATGCGTTACTCCGTGTGAAGTTCCCAAATAACCCACATTATTCAACAGTGAAGAGTGAACATCAACTACCTTAAACGGCGCATTGTGAATGAAAATTTTTGCATTATGCGTAAAACAGTCAGAATTACAGGCGGTATCCATTGTAAAAAAAAGTAAATCAAGCGATGAGCTAAGCGATGTTAACCCATAAGAAGTTCCCATAATTGCATAACCATTGCTTATAGGAATAATTTGTTTTCCGTAATCATTATAATTTCCGCCAAAAGTTTTTGTCCATAAAGTATCTCCCAAATCATTCGTTCGGACAAATAAAATATCCCAGTCATTGCCATGTGCAACAGAGGGAGTATTACCCATCAGTAAAAATCCTCCTTGCGGCAGTGCTAAAAAATCTTCTGCATTGTCGGGGCCTACGCTGCCATATGTTTTAGACCAAATACGATTTCCCGAGCTGTCCGTTCTTATCAAGAAAAAATCTTTTTGTCCTGAGCTGAAAGCATCGGTAGACCCATAAACCGCGAAGCCACCATCGGGCATTGGTTTTACTTTAAAAGCCTCGGTACTGTTCAGAGAATCTCCATATGTTTTGCCCCACAAAGTATCACCCAGTTTATTCAATTTCATCAAAAGTGCGTCGTAAGCATTATTGGAATTATTATTATAACTATTTGTATATCCGGTCAGAACGTAACCTGTCGGGGTTTCTTCGATAGACATTCCGTATTCCCATTTATTTTCCTGCAGGTGCTTTCCCCATTGAAGTTGCCCGAATGAATCTGCTTTAAATACAAATAAATCTACAAGTGGCGCAACAGAATATGTTGTGATACCTATTCCGATAAATCCTTTGTCGACAGTGCGTTTTATATCTCGCATATCCGCAGGCATTGGCGCGGTTACTCCATATGATTCTGACCAATTAATATTTCCAAGAAGATCAAGCTTTTTTACATTTGCACCATAGCCGGCCGTTGATGATTGAAAATGGCCGAAGAGAAGGGAAGAATCTTTTGTAAGAACAACGTTATACCCATTCTCCGAACCATTTCCGATTACGCGTGTCCATAAAGTGTCTCCGTTACTATTTACTCTCAAGGCATAAATATTTGCGTTGGCGGGGCCATAGGAACGGGTATCTCCTACTAAAATAAAATCGCCGTTTACCAATTGCAGTAAGGAATAACCTGTTTCGGGATTGTTTCCGCCATAGGTTTTTACAACATTCTGACAAAAGGCAGTAAAACTAAACTGCCATGTAAAAAAGAGAAACAAATATTTGGTAAACCCTTTCATGTGTTAAAACAGTTGAATTTCTCATTTAAAGATAAGAAATATAAATTAAAAAAACTTTTTACTACTAAATACAGAGTACAGAGGTTGTAAAAGAATGACTAGGTATAGTTTTCTCCCTTCGTCCCTCCCACCCTCCCCCTTTTAGCGGGGTTTGTAATTCGCCGCTACTTCGTATATTCGTACTGAATTATAAATTCTACCTTATGATAAAAAAAATTGCACTTTCTCTTTGCCTTGCGATAACTGTTTTGTTAAACGCGCAAACAACAAATTTTAAAACGTATCCCAACGATCCTTTTAAATTAAAAGAATACAAATTAAAAAACGGGCTCACTGTTTTTATGAGTGTCTATAAAGACGCTCCCCGCTTTTACTCAATGATAGCCACCAAAGCCGGAAGTAAAAACGACCCTAAAGACGCAACCGGTTTAGCGCATTACTTAGAGCATATGCTCTTTAAGGGAACTGATAAATTGGGAACAAAAGATTTTACAAAAGAAGAGCCGCTGGTAAATGCCATTTCTGATTTGTATGAAGTATACCGCAAAACTACGGATGAAGCAAAAAGAAAAGCTATTTACCATAAAATTGACAGCCTGAGCGGTGAGGCAGCGAAATTTGCCATTGCAAACGAGTATGATAAATTATGCAGCGCGATGGGCTGTAAAGGCACTAATGCTTTTACATCGAATGAGCAAACGGTTTACGTAAATGATGTTCCAAGCAACCAAATGGATAATTGGTTGAGCCTTGAGGCAGAGCGTTACCGCAAATTAGTATTGCGTTTATTCCACACTGAATTAGAGGCTGTTTATGAAGAAAAAAACCGTGGGTTGGATAATGATCAAAGCAAAGTGTTTGAAGCTTATTTTGCGGGCATGTTTAAAAATCACCAATACGGAACGCAAACAACTATTGGCACTATTGAGCATTTAAAAAATCCTTCGATGGTGGAGATCATGAAATATTTCCATACTTACTATGTGCCCAACAATATGGCAATTATTCTTGCCGGCGATTTTGACCCCGATAAAACCGCGAAACTTATTGAGGAAAAATTTTCTTACATGAAAGAAAAACCGGTACCAACATTTACGTTTGTGACAGAAGCCCCGATTACCGCACCTGTTGAAAAACATGTTTACGGACCAGATGCCGAAAACGTATTGTACGGTTACCGCTTTGGCGGAATTAACAGCACGGATGCCGATATGATAAAGTTAATAGCGCTTATTTTGAGTAATCAAAAGGCCGGATTATTTGATATAAACCTTAACCAGGAACAAAAAGTTTTAAATGCCGCCGCATTTGATTACCCGCTAAAAGATTATTCAACACTTGGACTTATAGGCAAGGCCAAAGAAGGGCAAAGCCTTGAAGAAGTGGTTAAATTAATGAATAAGCAAATTGAAAACATTAAACAAGGTAAATTTGATGACTGGTTGATTACGGCCAACATCGCCAACTTAAAATTAAATCTTACCAAAAACCTGGAGACAAACGAATCAAGGGCTTTTGAAATTGAAGGCGCATTTACCTCCGGAGAATCATGGGAACACCACATTGAGTTAATCGACCGCCTTTCTAAAATTACCAAGCAACAAATAATTGATTTTGCAAAAAAGAACCTGAATACTAATTATGTGATCGTATACAAACACACGGGTGAAGACAAAAATGTGCAGAAAGTAATTAAACCCGCTATTACTCCCGTAAGCGTTAACCGTGAAGATCAATCACCTTTCTTAAAAGCTTTAATGGCTAATAAACCCGCAGAGATTGCCCCTGTATTTTTAAATTTTGACAAAGATATTACCAAAACAAATTTAAAAAACGGCACAACCGTATTGCATGCTGCCAATATTGAAAATGCAACATTTGAAATGTATTACACCTTTAACATGGGAAGTAATAACAACAAACTGTTGCCTATTGCCATAGAGTATGCAAAATATATTGGAACTGATAAATATAATGCTGCAAAATTACAGGAGGAATTCTACAAACTTGCCTGCTCGTTCGATGCGTTTTCAACTGAAGACCAAACTGCATTAACACTTACAGGCCTTAGTGATAATTTCGGTAAAGCAATTGACCTGCTGGAACAATTTTTAACCAATGCAAAGCCCGACCAGCAAGCGTTGGATAATTTAATTAATGATTTAATTAAACAACGTAACGATGCCAAACTCAGTAAGCGTACCATCCTGCAAAAAGGATTGGTAAATTACGGGGCTTACGGTGCCAATAATCCTTTTACAAATGTGTTGAGTGATGAAGAATTAAAAAAATTAAAAGCAGAAGATTTGACCAAAGTATTTACCGGAATTTCTAAATACGGGCACCACGTACTTTATTACGGCCCGCTTAAACTAAATGAATTAACAAACGTACTTGAAACCAAACATTACAATAAAACGATTGTTAAGCCTGAAGCTCCTCTTGCCAATATTTTAATTGAGCAAAAAACCGGCAACCAGGTTTATGTAGTGGACTACGACATGAAGCAGGCCGAACTTGTTATGCTTGGAAAGGGCGAACCATTTACCGACAAAATAATTCCGCAAGCACGTATGTATAACGAATATTTTGGCGGAAACATGTCGGCTATTTTATTCCAGGAACTGCGTGAATCAAAAGCTTTGGCATATTCCGTTTCGGGTAGTTATCGTATTCCTGCTAAAAAAGAAAAATCTTTTTACCTGAGCACATATATCGGTAGTCAGGCCGATAAATTAGGAGAAGCATTACAAGGAATGACCGATTTGATAAAAGATTTGCCGTCATCAGAGGTAACTTTTAATTCGGCTAAAGATGCCGTTATCTCGGGTATCCGTAACGAACGCCTTACTAAAATACAATTGCTGTTAACATACGAAGGCGCGCTTAAACAAGGTTTAAATTACGACATACGTAAACCTATATTTGAACAGGTTGAAAAAATGACCTTTAACGATGTAAAACAATTTCAACTTACCTACGTAAAAAATACTCCGCTTACTTTATTGGTGGTGGGTAAAAAAGATTTACTTGATATGAAGATTCTGGAAAAATACGGACAAGTAAAATATCTTACACTGAAAGAAGTATTCGGATATTAGGGATACGAATCCACGAATGAGGAGTTAACTGAGTTTGTGTTCTGAAGCCTATTACTAATTCGTATACTGTTGTATTATGAAGCCCACTCTTGATTCGTATATTCGTAACCGGTTAGTAATTCGTATCTAATTAGGGAGATTCGGCTTAAACCTTTTTCCCATGCCCACATAAAAACAAAACCCTACATTTAAAATTCCAACTGCCTTATTGGCGCCGGCTGTAGACAAGGGCGTGTAATCCTGCATTGCGATATTAACCGCATTAAATGGTGTTGGCATAAATGTATAGGAAACAAACATGCCGATAGAAAAGCTTTCTTCTACTGCAAAATTTATACTGTACTCAGGTTCAAAAACAATTGAACTGTAATCTTTACTTATCACCGGCGAAATAATAGGTTGCACATTGGTGAAAAAAGAACTGTTGTAACCTATATTAAACCCTAATGATGAGTAAGTGCGCTGTGTATGAAAATGATTGTAGGCAAATTTCAAATAACCTGTATATAATTGCATACGCGTATCAAGATTTTGAATGCGCTCCTGTGTGCTTATTAAAGCGTTTTTTAAACCCACACCCAAATTAAAACCCGACGCAATCCGAATGGTAAATGCTGCATTGACTTCGTAAATACCTTTAAACGAATTTCTGAAACCGGGACTGCTTAAAACATTGGGAACATTTGCTCCGCCGCGTATAGCCAATAAAGATTCCCTGAATTTTATATCGCGGGTTTCTATAAATTCCCGTTCAACAACTTCATTATTTTCCTGCGCATAAAATACGCACAGGTTGAAAAATAAAATAACGGTATAGACGATACGCCGCATTGCGTTACTAAGGTATGATTATTTTGATTTACAAGAAAAGAAACGCAAGATTTAACAAAAAAGTATATAAAATATTAGCAGTTAAGATGAAGTCAGTAACAGGAAGGCATCACAAGGACTTCGACCACGCTCCGTCTGACAATATTTCGTCACCCTGAACTTGTTTCAGGATCGCTCTATGACTTATACAATTGATAATCTTAAGTGATGCTGAAACAAGTTCAGCATGACTTTGACATTTTAACTCTTGGCCTGACATAATTTTGTTAAAGAAAAACGATCTCTACGAAAAATAATAATAATCCAAAACTCAAAATAACGCTGTCACACTGAGCTTGCCGAAGTGCTTACAGTATTTAAAAGGACTCCGCTCAGCCTGACATAAAATTATGGGTTAGAAAAATGTTGTCATGTCGAGCGGAGTCGAGATGCGTGTAATCCAATAAAATGAATGTTAGTTAATAGCGTTATCCAAAACGCGGAATTTAACCAATTCCACATTTTGTTTTTTGCGACTAATGATAGTAAGCTCATAACCTCCGTACGTTTTCGTTTCGTTTAACGCCGGTATACGGCCAAAAATATAATTTACATAACCTGAAATCGTATCATAGTGCGGGCTCTCAGGCAAAGCGATCGGCAGAGATTCATTCACATCCACCAAAGTGGTTTGCGCTTTTACAAAATATTCAGAATCGCTTTTCTTTTCAATATCCGGTTTTTCTTCATCGTGCTCATCGCGAATCTCGCCTACCAACTCTTCAATAATATCTTCCATGGTAACAATCCCCGCTGTAGCGCCAAACTCGTTAGTGACAATGGTAATCTGTGTGTGCAATCTTTGAAAATTGCGCAGCAACTCGTTTACCTTCATGTTCTCCGGTACAAACTGAGCAGGACGCATAATATCGCGAATGCTGTTAAAACGGTTTTCTATAACAGCCTTTAATAAATCCTTACTGTTCAGAATTCCGATCACATTATCAATATCTCCCAAATAAACCGGCAAGCGAGAATAACCCTCTTCCAAAACTTTTTTCACTACCTGTTCTCGGCCCATCTCCACATCAATAGCCACTATACGATTGGTAGGTATCATTACCTGCTTCACCATACGGTCGTCAAAATCAAAAACGTTTTGTATTAATTCATTTTCAGAAGGCTTAATGGCTCCCGATTCTTCGCTCTCAGTTAAAATCATCCGCAGTTCTTCTTCTGTATGCGAATCGCCGCGGGCGGCTTTAATGCCCATTAAATTTAACACCAGCGTAGAGAAACGATTGATAAACCAAATAAAAGGAATAAACAAAACATAAAACACACGCAGCGGAAACGAAATTACCAATGAAACACTCAGTGGATTACGTATCGCCATAATTTTAGGGGCAAGCTCGCCGAATACAATATGCGCTATGGTAATAAAAGTAAAACCAACAGGTATCGCAATACGATGTGCCAAAACTTCACTCATGTTAAAGTTAAAATAGTGAAGCAGACGCATAATGGATTTTGCCACCACATCCTCTCCTATCCAACCCAAAGCAAGACTGGCCAGAGTTATGCCCAATTGTGTTGCCGAAAGGTATTTATCCAAATTCGATAAAATATGAGCGGTCATTTTAGCCCGCTTACTGCCTTTGCTTACCTTCAGATCTACCTGCGAGGCGCGAACCTTAACGATAGAAAACTCGGCCGCTACAAAGAAACCATTAAGTAATACCAGAAAAATTGTAAAAAGATACCCTGTTATCATATTATTTGGTAATAAAAACAGGAGTTAATAAAGAAGTGAGAAGACTGACTCGATAGTCCATGTTAAAATAATTATACCATAACAAAAATAAACAATATTTTTAACATCTGTTTAAAGGCCCGTATGGTACGCTATTTCAAAGGAATAACAAATATAAAACACCCCAACAGCATTTATGTGTACTCTGTATTGGTGGGAATAATTTGTGGTGTGGCTTCGATGATTTTTTCGTTCCTGATGAATTTGCTGGAAGCTTTTTTCCTCTCGTTACACATGCAAACCTCCGACAAAACCGAGAATCTTCTGCAGAAAGTTGATTTTGCCACACAACACACAAGTACATCGCTGATAATTTTACTGTTACCAACCTTGGGCGGGCTTGCCGCAGGTTTGATTATTCATTATTTCTGTAAGGACGCTTCGGGGACGGGTACCGATGAAATGATCCATGCTTTTCACTTTAAAGAAGGCAAAATAAATACCAGAACTCCACTATATAAGGGGATTGCCACTTTATTTACTGTGCCCACAGGGGGAAGTGGTGGAAAAGAAGGCCCCATTTCTTTAATAGGCGCGGGCATTGGTGTTTGGTTTGCCGGACTTGTGAAAGCGGGCGCGCGGGCGCGAAGGACTTTATTATTAGCCGGTACCGCAGCAGGACTTGGTTCTGTATTTCGTTCGCCATTGGGAGGCGCACTTACGGCGGCCGAGATGGTTTACAAAAAAGATATTGAAAGTGATGCACTGATTCCTTGTTTCATTTCTTCTGTTACCGCTTATCTCGTATATATTTCTTACGCGGGTGCCGAGAGCCCTTTTCATATTATAGATACTCACGCTTTCTACCTGAACGAAATTCCGTTTTATCTTTTGTTGGGAGCTTTGTGTTTTGGTTTTGGTTTTCTGTTTATTAAAGGCTTTAATAACACTATAAGTTTCTTCGGCAAATTAAAAATTGTACCCTGGTTAAAGCCTGCTATTGGTGGTTTGCTTACCGGCTGTGTTGGTTTGTTGTTTTTTGAAGTAACCGGCATGGGCAATGACTTTTTAGAATTCGTTATTGCGGGGCACTATCCGGATTATTTCACCACACAAGGAGCAGTAAGCGTTGCGCTTACCTGTTTGGCAATTGCTTTTTTAAAAATTGTAAGTACTACGCTTACTATTGGTAGTGGTGGTTCGGCAGGGATATTCGGCCCCTCTTTATTTATCGGCGCTATGTTAGGTGCCGCGGTCGGAATTTTTACACAAATTATTTTTCCACATCAAAACGTAAGTATTGCTTCTTTTATGGTAATTGGCATGGGGGCTTTTTATGCAGGCGTGGCACATGCACCGATTGCGGGAATTATTATGATCATTGAAATGAGCGGGAATTACACCCTGCTCCCTCCCATTATTATTGTTTCTATTTTTACTTTTTTATTGTCGCGCCGTATTTCTTTTTATAAGAACCAGGTGGATAATCGTTTTAAAAGCCCTGCTCACAGTTACAACATGCGTACGGATGTATTGGAGAATAATATGCTTAACGAACAGTTTCCTGAGTTCAGAAATATTGCTGTGGTAAATCAAAACTGGACTTTTACACAGGTAAAACACTACGCTTCTCAAACACATGCCAGCGATTTTGTAGTGGTGGACGATGAATGGAATTATGCAGGAATGATTTCTTTGCGATTGATAAATGTAAAAAAAGATGAGCAGGAAAAACCGGTTAAAGCGTATGTGGAAAATATTCCTTCAATAGAAAGCAGCCAGAGTTTAAGTGCGGCATTGAATGTAATTTTAGAACACGATATTGATAAAGTTGCCGTAATTGAAAACAACAAAGTGGCAGGGTATGTGCGTTACCGCGATATTTTTGAAGCTTATAACGCCAACATGAAACAATTGTAATTTTTTACTCAAAAAAAATGAACCGATTAAAAATTATATTGTTTTTTCTGTTTTCCGTCAATTTTTCTTTTTCGCAAAGCGGAGAAGTAAAACTACTTTCTTCCATTTATGCCGATAGCTCGAAAAACAAAGACGCAATTGCAAAAGGACTTTCATTTTCGGTAGCACCACTTTCTTTTGGTGTGCCTGCTGCAATTTTAATTACGGGATTAATCAAAAAAGATTCGGCACTTATTGAAAAAGGAATTAAAGCCTCTGTTTCGTTTGCGCTTAATGCGGTCGTTACTACGGGTATGAAATATGGTTTTGAAAGAAGCCGTCCCTTTTCAATTTACCCGAATTTATTTCATGCAAAATCAAAAGCAGGGGATTATTCTTTTCCCTCGGGGCATACTTCTTTTGCTTTTGCAGCCGCTACAAGTATTACGTTAAGTTTTCCGAAATGGTATGTAGCTGTACCTGCTTATGCGTGGGCAAGTTGTGCCGCATGGAGTCGCATGCATTTAGGTGTACACTATCCTACCGACGTATTAATGGGTGCGATAGTTGGAACCGCTTCTTCTTTTCTTACTTTTAAATTGGATAAGTGGCTGAATAAAAAGAAAAAATAATTTTATTTATCGCGTTAGGGATTGCAGTGGAAAGCCCGGATCCCGCCGAACCAAATCTTTTTTAAGAACCGGAATTTCAAAGAGGCGGGAGAGGACTTGCAACGTAAAGCCCGGCCCCGCCCGAATGCCAAATAAGTATTTAATTTTAATGCGGGGTAACGCCCAAATTAGTACTTTCGTTCTCCCAATGGAACTGGTAAAACTGCACGACAAACAATTTAAACCTTATATAAGCGCCGAAGAGCTTCATAAAAACATTATACGCGTGGCAGAAGCGCTGAGCGCAGATGTAAAAAAATCATTCCCCCTTTTTATCGTGGTGCTGAACGGCTCTTTTATTTTTGCCGCCGATTTGGTGAAACTTTTGAAATTTCCCTGTGAAATATCTTTTGTAAAATTAACTTCATACAACGGAACAAACAGCACGGGCACAGTTAACGAACTCATCGGCCTTACCGAAACGATAGAAAACCGCACCGTTGTGATTGTAGAAGATATTATTGATACAGGCAATACTTTAGAGAAATTATACGTTCTGTTGAAAGACAAAAAAGCAAAAGAAATTAAAACAGTTACCCTCTTGTTTAAACCCGAAGCTTATAAAAAAACTATTCCTGTAGATTATATAGGAATTGAGATAAAAAACGAGTTTGTGGTGGGTTACGGACTGGATTATGACGGATTGGGCCGCAACCTGAAAGATATTTACGTTTTACATTCGTAATTCATAAAAAATCGTATTTTTATACTCTTAAAATTTAAAACATGCTTAACATCGTTTTATTCGGCCCTCCGGGCGCAGGCAAAGGGACACAGGCAAAAAAATTGTGCGAAAAATACAGTTTAATCCATCTCTCAACCGGCGATCTTTTACGCGAAGAAATTGCACAAGGAACCGTACTCGGCGTGCAGGCAAAAACCATTATGGACAGTGGTGTTCTGGTAAGCGATAATATTGTAATTGGTATGATTGGCTCTAAACTGGATGCCAACAAAGATGCCAAAGGTTTTATTTTTGACGGCTTTCCGCGCACACAAGCGCAAGCCAAAGCTCTGGATGAATTATTGGAAAGCAAGAAGAACCGAATTACCATGATGATTGCCCTGGAAGTTACCGACGAGGAACTTACCAAACGCTTATTGCAACGCGGCGCGGAATCAGGCCGTGCAGATGACCAGAACGAAGAAGTAATTAAACGCCGGGTTTACGAATACAACAGCAAAACTGCTCCGTTAAAACAATATTATTCCATGCAAAGTAAATTCCACTCGGTATACGGCATGGGTACCATTGAAGATATTTTTGATTTGTTATGCGCTACCATTGATAATAAAGTGCGCAAAGATGAACCTTTTCATGACGGAACTGTTACAGTTGCCGATATAAGCGTAGAAGATGAGCCTGCAAGACATTTGAATGAGAAAATGGAAGTCGGAAGCCCAAAGTCAAAGGCCCAAAGTCAAGAGCCGAAAATTCAAAGTCAAAAACCGAAGAATAAGAAAGAACCTAAGGCGAAGATCGAAAAGAAAACGATTAAGAAGGCCGTTACGAAAAAGAAAATAGTGAAGAAAGATGCGCCAAAAAAGAAGGCCGCAAAGAAAATTATAAAGAAAAAAGTTTCCGGGCCGGTTAAAAAGAAAACCACTGCGAAAAAAACAGCCGGAAAAAAAACAATAAAAAAAGCCGTAAAGAAATTATCCCATAAGGCTTCCAAAAAAAAGAAAAGATAATTTTTTCTTCAAAGAAAAAATGAGGAGTGCCTGCTCATGGAAAAAAATTTTATTGATTACGTAAAAATTTGTTGCCGTAGCGGAAAAGGCGGCGCAGGCTCTGTACATTTTCACCGCGACCGTTTTACCGCGAAAGGCGGCCCGGACGGCGGCGATGGTGGCAGGGGCGGAAATATTATTGTGCGCGGCAATAAACAACTCTGGACTTTACTTCACTTAAAATACCGCAAACACGTGATCGCTTCTGAGGGAGAAAACGGCAGTTCTGCATTATGCACCGGCAAACAGGGAAAAGACGAGATATTGGAAGTGCCTTTGGGTACCGTGGTTCGTGATGCGGAAACAGGAAATTTAGAATGTGAGATTGAAGAAGACGGGCAGGAGATAATTATTACTCCCGGTGGCCGTGGCGGACAAGGAAATCATCATTATAAAAATTCCGTGCAACAAACACCACGCTTTGCACAACCGGGCGAAGATGGAAGGGAAGAGTGGAAAGTTTTAGAATTAAAAGTTTTAGCCGATGTAGGCCTGGTTGGTTTTCCGAATGCCGGTAAATCTACGTTGCTATCGGTTGTTACCGCCGCTAAGCCGGAAATTGCGAACTACCCGTTTACCACGCTTGTGCCCAATTTGGGAATTGTAAAATACCGCGACTACAAATCATTTGTGATGGCGGATATACCCGGAATTATTGAAGGCGCACACGAAGGAAAAGGTTTGGGTTTGCGTTTTTTAAAACATATTGAAAGAAATTCTGTTTTACTTTTTCTTGTTCCTGCCGATACTAAAGATATTGTTGAAGAATATAAAGTATTGTTGAACGAATTAAAAGAATTCAACCCCGACCTTTTAGATAAAAAAAGAATTCTGGCTGTTTCCAAATCGGATTTAATGGATGAAGAGTTAGAAAAAGAAATGGACAAGGATTTAAAGAAAAGACTGAAAGGTAAAGTAGCAGTTGAGTATATTTTCTTTTCGGCCGCGACGCAAAAAAACATTATGCAATTAAAAGATACTTTGTGGCATGCAATAAACAGCAGTTTTTAGTACCTTTATTGCACACAGTGTAAAATGCAAAACAAATTCCCGCATTATTATTTTATTTTCTTTTTTCTTTTCATTCCCTGTTTTTGTTTTCCTCAATTAAGCAGTTTTGAAGTGTCAGGCAGCTCGGCTGTAGTAAATAATCTGGGCAATCGGCTGAACGGCACGCGTGACATCATGTTGCGTTACAATCAAAAAATAGGCTGGTTTTTCAGTGGAAACCTCGGGATAGCTTATAATGTGACACGGTTTAATACGCTCCCAAAAATTCATAACGATTATGTGGATTTAAAAAACACCTATCAGTCTATACAGTTGGGAGGCAATTTTAATTTACTTACGGCAATACGAACCATAAAGGCGGGAGGGAAATCGGCCATAGGAAGCAGGGAAATTATGCTGAAACACGTGAAAATTTACCTGTGCGCAGGTGCCGAATTTTTAACGCTTAAAAAAACAGACGACATACAGAGTTGGGCAAAAACCAATAATATTTACGGAGGCTTTGGACTTGAGGTTTACCGTATGGGAAGACTTGCCAAACAAAAGCACAACGCTTTAGTACCTTTTTTTGAAACGCGCTATTTTAAAAATGTAAACGGAGGCTATTACTCGTCCACAGATGGTTTTGTAAATTTCACAAAAATTGTCATTTCGGTTGGCTTTAAATTTACATACGGCTTGCCCGAAGCCAAATAAATAAAATTCTGTTTTAAGTTTTATTTTTACTACATTAGTAGTTAGGTTTATGTTAAAACAGTCATTCGTTACATACTTAGTTGCACTTTTTTCATAGCTGTTGATTTTCTCTTCCGGAATTGCGCAAACACCAAAAGCCGATTCGCTAATCAATCGCTTAAAGAAAATAATAAGAACCCGGGCCTCTGATCAAAAAAAATGCTGATTACCCGAAAAGCAAACTGAACACTTCCTCCATTTTAGAGGCGTTTACAATTTTAATTTTGTATTTGTTTACATCAAGCCCTTTACTATTGTAGCTTGAAATAAATATTTTTTTAAACCCTAATTTCTCCGCTTCTGCAATGCGTTGTTCGATGCGGTTTACAGGGCGTATTTCTCCTGTCAAGCCAACTTCCGCGGCAAAACAAGTGTCCTGAGGGATAAATAAATCTTCGTTGGAAGAAAGAACAGCCGATACAACTGCTAAATCGTTTCCCGGGTCTTCAATTTTTATTCCGCCCGCAATATTTAAGAAGACATCTTTTACTCCCAGCCGGAATCCACAACGCTTTTCTAAAACAGCGAGCAACATATTTAATCTGCGCAAATCAAAACCGGTTGAAGCACGCTGAGGAGTTCCGTATGCTGCACTACTCACTAAAGCTTGTATTTCTATCAATAAAGGCCGCATACCTTCCATGCTCGCGGCAATAGCCACACCGCTTACAGGTTCATTTCTTTGCGTAATTAAAATTTCGGAGGGGTTTGTTACAGCCCGTAAACCCGTTCCGCGCATTTCGTAAATGCCTAATTCGTTAGTGCTTCCAAAACGGTTTTTAGAAGTGCGCAGTAAGCGATAAATATAATTCCTGTCACCTTCAAACTGTAAAACAGTATCTACCATATGCTCTAACACTTTCGGACCGGCAAGACTTCCGTCTTTTGTTATGTGGCCAATAATAAACACGGGCGTAGCGGTTTCTTTGGCAAAGCGCATCAATTCGGCGGCGCACTCACGTACCTGCGATACGCTGCCCGGGCTTGATTCGATGAATGAAGTATGTAGCGTTTGAATGGAATCAACAATAACTAAATTCGGTTCCAGTTGTTCTATCTGCTTAAAAATATTTTGGGTGTTTGTTTCTGATAAAATAAAACATTCCGAATTTTTTATTCCCACCCGCTCGGCACGCATGCGTATTTGCTGCTCGCTCTCCTCGCCTGAAATATAAAGTATTTTAATTCCTTTCGCCTGCAAGGCAACCTGCAACATCAAAGTGGATTTTCCGATACCTGGTTCTCCGCCGAATAAAATTAATGAACCCGGAACAATTCCACCACCTAAAATGCGGTCAAGCTCTTCATCTCCGCAGGAAAAACGTTGCTCGTTCTCCACATTAATCTCCTGCAAAAGTTGGGGCTTACGGGCGCGCTGAGTTGAGGTTGAGCCTGAAGTGTTTTTGGTTTCTTTCACTAAAATTTCTTCCGAAAAAGTATTCCACTCATTGCAGGAAGGGCATTTACCCAGCCATTTAGCCGATTGAAAACCGCAACTCTGACAGAAATAAGATGATTTTGTTTTTGCCACAGGCTAAAGATATATAAAAAGACAATAATGAAAAGATGGATATACTAACAAAAGCTTTAATTCTTTTGTATTTTTGCCGCCGGTATGCCTAATAAACTGCAAAAATTTGCCGAAGTTGAAACGTTCAGTAATTGCTCGTTCTTCCCTTTCGAAAAATTGAAAGAAGGGCATCCCCTTGCGGGAAAATGGCGCAAAGATTATTTTAAAAATGAAAATCCACTCTTGCTTGAGCTTGGATGTGGTAAAGGCGAATACACTATCGGGCTTGCAAAAAATAACCCGAATAAAAATTATATAGGAGTAGATATAAAAGGCAACCGCATCTGGACGGGCGCTAAATACGCAACTGAAGTCCGAATGAAAAATGTTGCTTTTATCCGTACACGAATTGATTTTATCGAGCCATGTTTTGCAGAAGGAGAAGTGAATGAAATTTGGCTCACGTTTCCCGATCCGCAACCACAAAAGACAAGGGCGCGCAAACGTTTAACTCACCCGATGTTTTTAAACCGATACAAAAAGTTTCTGAAACCCGGCGGTATGATCCACCTTAAAACGGATAGTACAAGTTTATACGAATACACTCTTGAATTAATTAAAGAACTGAGTCTTCCGCTGTTATATTCAACAAGTGATTTATATCTAAATAATCCTTCAGGCAAAGGAGAACTGACTCAAATAAAAACACATTACGAAAAGCTTTTTACCGAAAAAGGAGAAAAAATAAAATATTGTTGTTTTAAACTATCGTAAATTCGCCTATGCAATTACTTACACCCAAAAATTGGAAAGATTACGAATTATTAGATGCCGGCGATTTTGAAAAACTGGAACGCTTCGGACAATACATTACCATAAGGCCCGAACCACAAGCCGTATGGCGTAAACAATGGAGCAATGCCGATTGGGAAAAACAAGCGCACGTAAAATTTATTTCTAAATCCTCTTCTGCCGGTGATTGGAAAAAGTTTAAGCAAATGCCCGAGCAATGGAGGATAAATTATGAATGCGGGATTAAGAATTCAGAATTAAAGAATATACAGTTCAGGCTTGGGCTCACTTCTTTCAAGCACGTCGGAGTTTTTCCTGAACAAGCAGTTAATTGGGATGCCATCACAACATTTATTTCAAAAATAGAAAAGCCGAAATTTTTAAACCTTTTTGCCTATACCGGAGGCGCGTCTTTAGCGGCGCGTGCTGCGGGTGCGGATGTTACTCACGTTGACAGCATTAAACAGGTGGTTACCTGGGCCAATGAAAACATGCAATTATCCAAACTCGATAATATTCGCTGGATGGTTGACGACGCACTTAAATTCGTGAAAAAGGAGGTTCGTCGCGGAAACACTTATCATGGCATTATACTTGACCCGCCTGCCTATGGCCATGGCCCTAATGGGGAAAAATGGAAATTAGAAGACAATATCTCTGAAATGATGCAGGAAGTTTTAAAATTAGTTGACCCTGTTAAACATTTGTTGATATTAAATGCCTACTCTCTGGGCTTCTCCGGTATAATAATCGAGAATCTTCTGCGTTCTGATGCTAAGAAACTTCAATCGGGCTTACAAACAGGTGAGTTGTATTTACAGGCAAAAAGCGGTATTAAACTTCCGCTGGGGGTTTGGGGCCGTTTGATCAAAGAGTAGTATGCAGATAAAAAGCTACCTGACGCACAAAAATATTTTTCTTTTCGGGCTTGTTCTGCTGGCTGCGGGTATTCCCGTTTCACGTTTTTTGGTAAGTGTTGCGCAATTTGTTTTATTGGGTAACTGGATTATTGAAGGAAAATTTCTTGAAAAATGGAACCTGCTTAAAAAATCAAAAGCTTTCTGGGCTTATACGGGTATTATTCTTTTCTATGCAGCGGGCTTGCTCTGGACCAGTGATTACGCTTACGGATTAAAAGACATCCGTATTAAACTACCTATGCTATGGCTCCCGGTTTTATTTTTCTCGTCACCCAAACTTGGCAAAAAAGAATATCACTCCGTTTTGCATTTTTTTGTGGCCGCAGTTGTTTTTGCTTCATTCTGGAGTATAATGGTTTATTCGGGCCTCACCAAAATTCAGATACACGATGTAAGGGATATTTCGCGTTTTGAATCACATATCCGTTTTTCGTTAATGATAGTGCTTTCGGTTTTATACCTGTTTTTTGTTTTATTGAAAAAAGATACCCGCTATAAATTAATTTACGCGTTTACATTGGCCTGGTTACTTGGTTTTTTAATTCTGCTACAATCCTTCACCGGAATTGTTATTGCAGGGCTTATTGCTTTTACGGCACTTTCCTGGATTTTAGTTTCAAAAAAATCACTTCTCATTAAATTGTCATTTTCCGTTTTTGTTATTTCTGCTACCGGATATATGCTTTATCTTGTTTCTGACGAGTGGAAAAAATTTCACGAAATAAAACAGGTTGATTATGCCGCTTTGCCTTACTTCACAAAAAGTAATAACCGGTATTATAACGATACAAATTCAAGGCTCACGGAAAACGGAAACCTTGTTTGGATTTTGATCCAGAACAAGGAAATGAAAAAAGAATGGAACAAAAAAAGCTGGCGGCCTTATGATAGTCTGGATTATCACGGCAACCCTCTTTATTTTACCTTAGTAAGGTATTTAGCTTCCAAAGGGCTCACAAGAGATTCTGCCGGTGTGAATCAACTCAGCGAAAGTGACGTGAAAAATATTGAAAATGGCTTTCCGAATTATATGTACACCAGTACCTCAGGCATGCGTACACGGATACATGAATTAATCTGGGAGATTGACCAGGTAAAACTCAATCAAAACCCAACCGGGCATTCACTGGCAATGCGTCTCGAATTCTGGAAAACCGCCTGGCATATTATTAAAGAAAATAAAATTGCCGGAGTTGGCA
>Ga0210400_10001410_pt1 | contig 23954 bp, 17 predicted proteins | sample IncBWH26MmetaG_FD_155456 | JGI IMG/M metagenome (GOLD analysis project Ga0210400, IMG submission 155456) | Forest soil microbial communities from Barre Woods Harvard Forest LTER site, Petersham, Massachusetts, United States - Inc-BW-H-26-M | ecosystem: Environmental > Terrestrial > Soil >...
CGTTGCACCTGCCGGCCTCGACCGGCTTCATCGCGACCCTGGTCGGCGGCGTCATTCTCGCGATCTTCTCGCCGGCGGCCGGGCATTGGTCGGACAAGACCGCCCGGCCGCGGATCATGCTGTGGACGGGCTGGCTGTTCCTGCTGAGCGCCTATCCGGTCTTCTGGCTGATGGTCGCCTCGCCGTCGCTGGCCACCGCGATCTTTGCTGTCGGCTTGCTCAACCTGATCAAGGCCGGGTACAGCGGCGTCCTGCCGTCATTGCTGTCCGAGCAGTTCCCGGTCGAGACGCGCGCGGTCGGGGTGGCGTTCAGCTACAGCATCTCGGTGACGATCTTTGGCGGCTTTGCCCCGTTCTTCGCGACATGGCTGATCGCGCTGACGGGCGATCCGCTGTCGCCGAGCTATTACCTGATGTTCACGGCGTTCCTCAGCGTTCTTGCGCTGATGGCTATCGAGCGGCGCGCGGCGCCCACCTCTGCCTGATGGCGGGGCGGCTCTCCGGCAAGATCGCGCTGATCACCGGCGCCTCGCGCGGCCTCGGCGCCGCGGTGGCGGAGCGGTTCGCTCGCGAAGGCGCCCATCTCGTACTGACGGGGCGCACAGTCGGCGGCCTCGAAGAGACCGACGACCGGGTCCGCGCCGTCGGCGGCAGCGCGACGCTGGTCCCGTTCGACCTGCGCGATTTCATCAAGATCGACGAGCTGGCCGCCGCGCTTTACGAGCGCTATGGCCGGCTCGACATCCTGATCGGCAATGCCGGCGAGTTCGGGGTGTTTTCGCCGCTCGGTCATATCGACCCGGCGCTGTGGGGCGAAATCATCGGCCTCAACCTGACGGCCAATTGGCGGCTGATCCGGGCGATGGACCCATTGTTGCGGGCCGCCGAGCACGGCCGGGCCGTGTTTGTGACCACCGGTCTCGCCCGCGACGCCCTGCCCTATTACGGCCCGTATGCGGTCAGCAAGGCCGGGCTCGAAGCGATGGTCAGGATCTATGCCGGCGAGGTCGCGCGCACCCGCGTGCGGGCCAATTTGCTCGATCCCGGAATCGTCCGCACCCGGTTGCGCGCCCGCATCTTCCCCGGCGAGAACCCGGCGAGCGTGCCGTCGCCGGAAAGCGTCGCCGATGCGTTCCTGCCGCTCGTCCTCGACGAATGCGGCCACCATGGCGAGATCCTCGGCGCCGGCGATCTGATCGGATGATCGGGCGCAAAAAAAGAAGCGGGCGCCGAAGCGCCCGCTCCCTTCGCGAAATTCAGGCTCGCGATTTAGTACGGCCAATAATGCGGCCGCGAATACGGCGCGTAGTAGTAGCCCGGATAGCCGCGGTAGTATGGCTCGGCGTAGTACGGGTTGCCGAGGCCAATGCCGACCGGCCCGATGCCGACGCCGCAGCCAAACGGCCCGCAACCGAAACCGATCTGCGCCTTCGCCGGCGCTAATGGAAGTGCCACCGCGCAAAGGCCAATCGCCGCAACTGCCAGAGCGCCGAGTCGATGAAACCGTCGATTCTGCTTCTGGATCGTCATCATTATCCTCCAGTCGTCTTGCACACAGCCAGACTACTCATGCAAACGACTGCTCCGATTCGAGGGTTCCCCTTCGCACCGCCGCTCGGGCGGCCACTTCTACTTGAAGAGAGAATTTCACGGCGAAAACCAGCGCAAGAGGCGCTTTACCCGCCCGGACGTTGATCAGTCCGGCCGATCGGCGGATCAATGCGCGAGTATCTGGCTCAGGAACAGCCGGGTGCGCTCGTTTTTCGGGCTGGCGAAGAACTCCGCGGGCGCCGCGCGTTCGACGATCTCGCCGCGGTCCATGAACACCATCATGTCGCCGACGGTGCGGGCAAACCCCATCTCGTGGGTGACGCAGACCATCGTCATCCCCTCTTGCGCCAGCTCGATCATCACATCGAGCACTTCCTTGATCATCTCCGGGTCGAGCGCCGAGGTCGGCTCGTCGAACAGCATGATCTCCGGCTTCATGCACAAGGAGCGGGCGATCGCGACGCGCTGTTGCTGGCCACCCGACAATTGGCCGGGGTATTTGTCGGCCTGCTCGGGGATGCGCACCCGTTCGAGGTAATAGCGCGCGGTCTCCTCGGCCTCCTTCTTCGGCAATTTGCGCACCCAGATCGGCGCCAAGGTCAAATTATCCAGTACGGTCAGGTGCGGGAACAAATTGAACTGCTGAAACACCATGCCGACCTCGCGGCGGATCGCCTCGATGTGCTTCAGATCCGAATTCAGTTCGATGCCGGCGACGATGATGCGGCCCTGCTGATGCTCCTCCAGCCGGTTGATGCAGCGGATCATCGTCGATTTCCCGGAGCCCGAGGGGCCGCAGACGACGACCTTCTCGCCGCGGCCAACCACCAGGTTGATGTCCTTCAGCACATGGAATTCGCCGTACCATTTGTGGACGGCCTGCATCTCGATCATCGATGCCGTGCTCACCGCCGCTGCCGGCATTCTTTCCGCCGCATTGCTCATGGATCCCTCCACGCCTATCGGCGATGGCCCCGGTCAAAGGTGCGCTCGAGCATCTGGCTGTAGCGCGACATGAAGAAGCAGAAGCAGAAATAGATCGCCGCGGTGAAGATGTAGGCCTCGGCGGCGAAACCCTGCCAATTGGCATCGGTCAGCGCGGTGTTGGCGGTGTTCAGCAGGTCGAACAACCCGATGATCAGCACTAGCGCCGTGTTCTTGAAGGCGCCGATGAAATTGTTGACGAGCGGCGGGATCACCATCGCCAGCGCCTGCGGCAGCACGATCAGCCGGGTGCGGCGCCAGTAGCCGAGACCCAGCGCGTCGGCCGCCTCGATCTGGCCCTTCGGGATCGCCTGCAACCCGCCGCGGACGACTTCGGCGAGGTAGGCAGCCGCGAACAGGATGAAGGCGGTCTGGGCGCGCAACAATTTGTCGATCGTGAAGCCGGTCGGCAGGAACAGCGGCAGCATCACCGACGCCATGAACAGGACCGTGATCAGCGGCACGCCGCGCACCAGCTCGATATAGGCGACGGACACCATCCGTACCGCCGGCAATCGCGAGCGCCGCCCGAGCGCCAGCAGGATCGCGAACGGAAAAGCGAAGACCATGCCGATCACGGCCAGGACCAGGGTCAGCGGCAGGCCGCTCCACAACTCGGTCGGGACATGGAGCAGGCCGAACACCCCGCCCCACATCAGAACGCCGATCAGCGCCAGGCCGGCGGGCCACAGCAGCACCAGCCGGCGTCCCCACATCCGGCGGTCGCAGCTCGCCAGAATGAGCCCGATGAAGAGCACGACAACCAGCGCCGGACGCCATTGCTCGGCATACGGATACCGGCCGAACAGGATGAAGCGCAGCTTCTCGTGGATGAACGCCCAGCAGGCGCCCGCCCCCCTGCACGCTTGCCCGTTCGGCGCGCTCCAGATCGCGTCGATCAGCGCCCAGCGGATCATCGGCGGGACCGTGACCGCGAGGAAGTAGACCGCGACGATGGTCAGGATCGTGTTGAAGACGCTGTTGAACAGATTGGCGCGCAGCCAGCCGATAACCCCGGTCGAGATGACCGGCGGGCGCTGCGCCGCCAGCGGGATCTCTTGGGCGATGTCGATGTCGGCCACGGCGCTACCGCTCCACCAGCGCGACCGAGCACCAAAAATGCCCCTTGGCCGGGCTTGTTCCGGCTATCCACGTCTTCCTTCCCCGGATTCCCGCCGACCAAAGACGTGGGTGCCCGGAACAAGTCCGGGCACGGGGGCTCGGGGCTGGCGATAAAGGCTGAATGGCGGAGTCGCGGAGGTCCACGGCGCTACCGCTCCACCAGCGCGACCGAGCGGTTGTAGAGGTTCATCAACAGCGAGATTGACAGGCTGATCGCCAGATAGACCGCCATGATCATCGCGATCCCCTCGACCGCCTGGCCGGTCTGGTTCATCGTCGTATTGGCGATCGAGACCAGATCGGGATAGCCGATGATCACGGCGAGCGAGCTGTTCTTGGTCAGGCTCAGAAATTCGCTGGTCATCGGCGGCACGATGACCCGCAACGCCTGCGGCAGCACGATCAGGCGCATGCGCTGCCCCGGCCGCAGCCCCAGCGCCATCGCCGCCTCGCTCTGGCCCCAGCTGACCGCGAGGATGCCGGCGCGAACGATCTCGGCGATAAAGCTGCCGGTGTAGATGACGAGGCCGATCAGCAGCGCGCCGAACTCCGGCGACACGGCGGTGCCACCGCTGAAGTTGAAGCCGCGCAGGACCGGCCATTCCATTTCAAGCGGCATGCCCTGCGCGAGGAAGACGGCGAGTGGCAGCCCGACCGCCAGGCCGAACCCGAGCCAGCCGGCCGGGAACTGCCGGCCGGTTTCCATCTGGCGCCGTCGCGCCCAGCGGTGCACGCCGTAGGCGATGACGAGCGCGAGCGCGAAAGCGGCCGCCATCCACCCATAGGCCGGATCGCCGAGCGGCACCGGGAACAGGATGCCGCGATTGCTGACGAACAGGCCGGGCAAGGGTTGCCAGGCCTCGCGTGGCGACGGGGCGCTGCCGCGCAGCAGGCCCCACCAGAACAGCAATTGCAGCGGCAGCGGGATGTTGCGGAACGCCTCGACGTAGATCTGCGCGAGCTTGGCCACCAGCCAATTGCTCGACAGCCGCGCCAGGCCCATCACGGTGCCGAGGATCGTCGCCAAGACGATGCCGAGCGCCGAGACGTACAGCGTGTTGGTCAGCCCGACCAGAAAGGCGCGGGCGTAGGTGTCGGCCGGCGAATAGGCGATCAGCGTCTCGCCGATGCCGAACGCGGCCTCGCGGTCGAGAAAGCCGAAGCCAGTCGCGATGTTCTGACGCCGCAGGTTGACCGTCGTGTTGTAGGCGAGAAAACCGATGATCGCGGCAATCAGCGCGACGAAAGCGACCTGCAGCGCGATGCCGCGCAGCCGCGGATCGCGCCACGGCGCCGGCCGGCTGGGCTGGAGCCCGATCCCGGCAGTCTCGCTCGCCACCGCCGCGCCTCCCTCAGCGGATCGGCATCGCGTAGATCAGCCCGCCCTTGGTCCACAAATTGTTGTAGCCGCGTTCGAGCTTGAGGGGCGAGCCGAGGCCGAGATGCTTGTCGAAGATCTCACCGTAATTGCCGACCAGCTTGATCGCGTTGTAAGCCCATTTCTCGTCGAGCCCCAACGCCTTGCCCATACCCGGTGTCCCGCCGAGCATGCGCTTGATGTCGGGGGCTTCGCTCTTCGCCATCTCGTCGACGTTCTTCTGGGTGATGCCCTTTTCCTCCGCATCCATCATCGCATAAACGACCCAGTCGACGATGTCGTGCCACTCCTCGTCGCCATGGCGCACGACCGGCGCCAACGGCTCTTTCGAGATGCGCTCGGCCAGGACGACGTAGTCCTCCGGGTTGCTCGCGCGGCCGATCCGCTGCGCCGCCAGCGCCGAGCCGTCGCCGGTCATCACGTCACACCGGCCCGAGAAGAACGCGGCGTAGATCTCGTCGAGCTTCTCGATGACGACCGGCTTGAACTCCATCTTGTTGCCGCGGAAGTAATCGGCCAGGTTGAGCTCGGTGGTGGTTCCGGGCTGGACGCAGATCGTAGCGCCGTTCAGCTCCTTGGCGGTCTTCACGTTGAGCTTCTTCGGGACCATGAAGCCCTGGCCGTCATAGAACACCACCGGGCCGAAATTGAACCCGAGCTGGGTGTCGCGCGACAAGGTCCAGGTCGTGTTGTTCGACAGGATGTCGACTTCGCCCGATTGCAACGCGGTGAAGCGCTGCTGCGCGGTCAAGGGCACGTACTTCACCTTGTCGGGCTCGCCGAACAGCGCCGCCGAGATCGCCCGGCAGATGTCGACATCGAAGCCGGCGTATTTTCCCTGATTGTCGGGCTGGGCGAAGCCCGGGATGCCGGTCGGCACGCCGCAGGTGAGCCCGCCGGCCTGCTTGACCTTCTCGAGCGTCGGTCCGGCCTGGGCCGGCGCCGCGAAACCGAGCGATGCCGCAAAGACCGCCACAAATACTGCGTTGACCCACTTCATCGGCATTCCGAGCCCCCTTGTGCTTTGCCGCGCCGGCGATGACCGCGCGTTTTTGCCGTTAATTGCACCAACGCTAGCACAGCCGCGCTGCGGCCAGCAACGCGCCGCCTGCCTTGCAAGCTGCGGGCCGATACGGCCGGCGCTATGCCGTGCCGCGCAGTTCGGCGATCTGCCGCTCTACGGCGCGCTTAAGATCCGTCGCGGCGGGACCGGCCCGCGCGATGCCGCGGGAAATGCTCGGAATGACCCGCGAATAATGCCGTCCGAAATCGCGCCGCACATCGGCTATCGTCGCCCCCTGGGCGCCAATGCCGGGAACCAGCAGCAGCGAGTTCGGCAAGCGATCGGCGAGGTCGGCGGCCTCCCGGCCGTGGGTTGCGCCGAGGACGGCGCCGATAAAGCCGAGCCCGTTCGGTTCATCGGCCCGGTTGCGCGCGGTGATCTGGTCGGCGACGTGCTCGGCCACCGACCGCCCATCCGGCAACCTCGCCTGCTGCAGCTCCGATCCTTCCGGGTTTGATGATCTGACGAGGACGAAAACCCCGGCTGCTTCGCGCTTTGCGATATCGAAAATCGGCGCGAGCGACCCAAGGCCGAGATAGGCGCTCAAAGTCATCGCATCGCCGCCGAACGGACTTCGCGTCCCCAGAAAGGCGTCGCCATAGGCCACCGCCGTCGAGCCGATGTCGTCGCGCTTTGCGTCGACGATCGCCAGCGCGCCATGGCTCTTGGCGCCCTCGACCGTCTGCCGCAGCACCTCCATCCCGGCCGGCCCGTGCCGCTCGAAAAACGCCGCTTGCGGCTTGATGACCGCAGTCAGCGGCGCGCAGGCCTCGACCATTCGCTCGCAGAACGCGCGCAACCCCGGTAGGTCATCCGCCAATCCCCAACCGTGCAGGCTTTCGGCCGAGGGATCGATGCCGACGCAGAGCGGCGACCGCTCGGCGGCAAGAGCAAGAAATCGCTTTTGAAACGGCTGGGTCATCGCACCCGTCGTATAACAGACCGCCGCGCGAGGAGGATAGTCATGGCCAAACAGCAGATCCGCTCAGACAAGCTGCGCCAGCCGAGCGGCGTGTTCTCGCACGCCACGATGATCGAGGCGCGGGGCAGGCTCGTCTTCATCTCCGGCATGACCGCGCGGCGCGCCGACGGCACGATCGCCGGGATCGGCGACATCGAGGCCCAGACCCGCCAAGTGTGCGAGAACATCAAGGCGGCGGTCGAGGCGGCCGGCGGCACGATGGACGACATCTGCCGGGTCGACGTCTACATCCGCAACATGGAGCAGTTCGACGCAATCCATCAGGTCCGTCGCGAATACTTCAAGGAGCCGCTGCCGGCCTCGACGATGGTCGAGATCGTCAAGATGACCCATCCCGACTACCTGATCGAGATCAACGCGATCGCCGTCATCCCCGATTAGCTGGAAATTGCTATTTTACATCGCTCGCTTGCGGCAGGATCGCGTGCGGGAGGATCGCGCCATGATCTGTGTGTTCACAAACTTTCTCGTCAGGACCCAGCGTATCGGTTGTTACAATTATCTTCTTGACAATCCCGATTAAATGTGTTACGTTCCGGCATCATTGCAATCCGGATCGATCGCGTCCCCGCCCTTACTCCCTCTCCGCCCCCGGGGGCGGAGAGGGCTGGGGTGAGGTGGGGGATTCCAGAGCACTTGCCGATAGGGCCCACCTCACCCTCCCACGCCCCCGGCGTGGGCCCCTCCCTCTCCGCCCTGAAGGGCGGAGAGGGTATCGGTGGCACGTCCCGCCTCTAACTCTTGCCGGATGAATTCGAGCACACCGGGCAGATTATTGATCACGTCGCCATTCCAAAACCGGATGACGCGATACCCGCGCCGGGCAATCGCGCCCGTGCGGACTGCGTCTACCTCTTGTTGCGATGCGTGCTGGCCGCCGTCGAGTTCGATCGCAAGCTTGAGGCCAGGGCAGGCGAAATCGACGACGTAACGGCCGATCGGATGCTGGCGGCGAAAGCGGTGCGGACTCTCCAGTTCACGAAGAGCGCGCCACAGACGTTTCTCTACCTCCGTCGCGTCACGCCGCAATTTGCGGGCAATACGAGTTCGAGGTCGTAGCGACAGCACCACCGTCGCGCTTACGGTCCGAGGCTTTGGTCAGAACGTCTCGACCCAAGGGCGCAGCTCGACTTCCCAGGCCCAGGCGCTGCGCTGCTGGCGATGCAGGTGGAAATAGGTGTCGGCGATCGCATCGGGATCGAGCAGCGCATCGGGGCCGCGATTGGCGCCGCGTGGGTCGCCCGGCCGGCCGATCCCGCCATCGATCACGATATGGCCGACATGGATGTTCTGCGGCTGCAGCTCGCGGGCCATGCTTTGCGCGAGGCCGCGCAGGGCGAACTTGCCCATCGCGAAGGATGACGAGCGGGCATAGCCCTTGACGCTGGCGCTGGCACCAGTGAACAGGATCGTGCCGTGGCCCTGCTTTATCATGCGCTGGGCCGCCGCCCGCGCCACCAGGAAGCCGCCGAACGCGGTCACCTTTATCGCGTTCTCGACCGCCTCCGGATCCAATTCGGCGACCGGGCCGCGCGCCCGTCCGCTGGCGTTGTAGACAACCAGATCGAGCCGGTCGCCGCCGCCATCGAGCACGGCGAACAGCCGCTCGACATCATCCACCCGGCTGGCGTCGCAGGCGATCGTCGTGGCGCCGGTCTCGCCGGCCAATGCCGCCAGCTTCTGCGTGTCGCGGGCCGCCAAAACGACATCCATCCCTTCGCGGGCACAGCGCCGCGCCAGCGATGCGCTGAGCCCCGATCCCGCCCCGACGATCAATGCCCGCTCGCGTCCCGGCATGGTCTGCCTCCCAACAGCAACGCCGCTCATGTGGCGTCTGGGGACCCGTTATCGCGCAAAAAGAATGTCGAAAGCCAGCTTCATACGCCCCTTTCCGGGCCGCCAATGGCAGCCCGTTTGGACCGATTGCCGCCTGGTTTTTTGCGGCTTTTCGGGCAAAGACCCGGCGCTTTTAGGCCAAAGATCTGGGCCGGGCCGCAGCGAATTGGTTTCATGCCCTAAGGTCATCCGCCGATGACCATCGATCTTTTGACAGGTTAACCAAGCTATTATTGCCAATAAAGAACTGACAAAGAATAAATCCTGGTTAATATTTTCTAAACAGAGTAGGTGGGGAATTTACCCAACAATTATTTCATCTGTGGCTAACTTGGGCCGATTCCCACATTTCATGCGCGGGACGGTTGACAGCCTCGGAACTAGCTGACTAGAGTTGGTTTGCCTTTCCTGCGTCCCACCCGGGCAGCAACCCCCAATGACCCGGGACGACGATCCACCGCAAACAGTCCCTTCGTCACCAACGACGGCGCGTACCGTGGGTCCGCCGCGCTGCCGCGATTTTTGCAACAACAATGGAGCTCATGCGGATGAGAATGCCACGCACCCTCGGCGTATCCCTCGCCGCCCTCGTCGTTTCGAGCCCCGCGGTGACCAAGCAGGCGCATTCGGCCGATTATTCGGCCAATCCCCCGGCCGAGCACGCGAGCAAGGCCAAACCGGGCGAAACCAGCCTGACGCAAGCCGCCGAGCGGCGGCACGGAACCATCCAGCTGGCCGCCGCGACCGCCGATGGGCGTGACGCCGCGCCGGCCAAGGGTAGCGCCGGTTTCGGCGCACCGGACCGTTACATTGCCTCGCCGGCGCAACGCGCGGCATTTCAGATCGTCGGCCGGCGCGAAATCGGCCGGGCCTCATGGTACGGCAACCGCCATGTCGGAAGGCGGACCGCGACCGGCGAACGCCTCGACTCGATCCACCCGACCGCCGCCCACCGTACCCTGCCGCTCCATTCGCTGGTCAAGGTGACCAATCTCAACAACGGGCGTTCCGTCGTGGTGACAATCAACGATCGCGGACCGGTCAGCCCGCGGTTCCTGATCGACGTGTCTCCCCGGGCCGCAGACGAACTCGACATGAGAAGCGACGGCGTCATTCCGATCGCTCTCGAGCAGGTGGCAGTCGCTCGCACGCAGTAGCGCAGGGGGTACATTCAGGCTGTCGCTGCCTCGCGCGGCGACCGTGCCACCAACCGGCGGTTTCATAGCTTGTCACCTTTTTGCCACTGTGTCCCAAAGGGCACAGTAGCTGTGAAAAGCCGGCCCTCAACCTGGCCTCGATTGACTCCGAATCGGCCCTTCAAGCAGCATCGAAATGCGGCGGGCGACGCTCTTTGGCGTCTGCCGACGGCGAGAGGATCGGGGGCCATTTCCCGCAGCCTTGCGGGCTCGACGAGTGGGGGAGAAGTGGACGAACTGTCCGACAAGACGAATGTCGTACCCTTTCCGCTGACGTTTCGGAGCGGCAGATCGACTGAGATCGGCCGTGCTTCGGGGCCCGGCCGGTACGAGTTCACCGACGGAGAGCTGGCCGCGCTATGCCGCTGGTTCTCAGCGATGAAATACGCCTTCCCCGGTACCGAGGGCGTCATGATCGTCAGCCACCAGCAGAGTTACTCCGCGGTCGGCCTCTACAATCCGGCGGGCGGCGCGCCGAACTGTTTGATCGCCAAACACGAGGTCGGCGGCACCACCCGCTTTTTCTGGTCGACCGAGGGGGACCCGCCACGGGTCATCAATGATCTCTCCGAGATTACCGACGCCCATATCCGCGCCATCCGGCCGCCCCGCAATGAGAAGGGCTGGCTCGACCCGACCGGGTGGATGGGGGTCTACGCCACCCGTCTGATCGCGACAGCGGTACAAGTGGTTTGACTACCTGCCGGCGAACCGGCACGGTAGCAACGCTGCAACTGGCTGACGCGGGCTGATGCCGCGCTTCGGCGCGGGGCGCGGCGGCAGGGGAAATCACAAGGCGAGCAACGGCCCGATGCGACCGGTCTGCGGTGGTGATGGAATAGCCTCGCGCGGCAGGTCATGCGGTGACGCCGCTCCGGTGACGTGACCGGCGAGCTCGTGCAATCAGAGGTTCGCGGATGAGAGCGGTCGGCGTGATCGGCGTGCTCGCCGGCATGATTGTCGCTGGCTGCTCGGCCCTGCCGACGGCGGGGCCGACGGCGAGCGACGTCAAACATCAGGAAATCCGGGGCCAGGAGATCCGGTTCGACCTCGTCGATATCGACGACAGCGTCGTGGCTGCCCTGCTCGCTAGCCCGGGAGAGACCTTCCACACGCGCTTCAAGAAATACGGCAGGCCGCCGCAGCCGCGGATCGGCGTCGGTGACAGCCTCGTCGTGTCGATCTGGGAAGCCGCGGGCGGCGGTCTGTTCGGCGCCTCGCCGACCGCTCCCGTATCGGCCGGTTCGCGCAGCGTCACGATACCGGAGCAGATGGTCGGCCAGGATGGCGGCATCAGCGTGCCGTTCGCCGATCGCGTGCCGGCCGCCGGTCGTCTGCCAGTCGAAGTGCAGAAAACGATAGAACGGCGCCTCGCCGAAAAAGCGATCGAGCCGCAAGCCATCGTGACGATTACCCGGAGCATCAGCAACAGCGCCACCGTCACGGGTGAGGTGATTTCCGGCGCACGGGTACCGCTGTCACTGAAGGGCGACCGCCTGCTCGATCTGATCGCCGCTGCCGGCGGCGCCAAGACGCCGGTTTACGAGACTTTCGTGCGCCTGTCGCGCGACGGCATCACCGCGACGATCCCGATGGAAATGCTGGTGTCGGATCCGGCCGAGAACATCTACGCCTACCCTGGTGACGTCTTGACGCTGGTGCGGCTGCAGCAATCCTTCACCGTGTTCGGCGCCACGGGGGCCAACGCCCAGGTCAACTTCACCGCCGAGCGGATGACGCTGGTAGAGGCGCTGGCCAAGGCTGGCGGCCTGCAGGATCTGCGGGCCGATCCGGCGGGCGTGTTCCTGTTCCGCTATGAACCGCCACCCATCGTCAAGACGCTCGGACGGCCGGAACTCGGCTCTGGGCCGGAGGGAACCTCGCCGATGGTCTATCGGCTCGATCTGAGCGATGCCAAATCCTACTTCCTCGCCCAACGCTTCCCGATACGCGACAAGGACATCATCTATGTCGCCAACGCGGATTTGAACGAACTGCAGAAATTCTTTACCCTGTTGAATACGCTGAGCGGCCCGATCATCACCGGTATCGTGGTGAGAAATGCCGCACCGTGAGTCCCTTCACCGCGGGTTTCGGAGCTAGCAGGCTGCGCCTTCCCGCGCCTGGGCCGAGCGCAATTGTCGACAGCCCACCCCCGCATCGCCGCAACCGATGATCGCCCTCGATCTCTCGCGCCTGCTGTCGCGTGCCGGACGCGAAACGCCGACCGGGATCGATCGGGTCGAGTTGGCCTACGCCGAGCATTTGATCGCCACCGACGCTTCGGCCTGTTTTTCCGCAACGACGGCGCTCGGCGGCCTTGGCCTCGTGCCGCGCGACCGGGCCGAGGGTTTTGTCGGGGCGATCGGCGCCGCCTGGCGCGGCGAGCCGGGTGCGGGAGGGGAGCGGCATGTGCGGCGCCTGGCGCGGCGCTGCCGCCTTGCCGCTCTGACCGGCGGCGAGCGACGGTTTCTGGCGATCCTCCGGCACAGCCGCGAGCCGACCGTCTATCTGCTGGTGTCGCATCACCATCTCGAGAAACCCGCGATCCTGGCGCGGCTGAACTCCCGCAGCCCGGCGCGCTTCATCTGTCTGATCCACGATCTGATCCCGATCGAATATCCCGAATACGCCAAGCCCGGTCAGGCGGAGAACCATCGGCGGCGCATCGATACCGCGATCCGCTTCGCCGACGGGCTGATCGTCAATTCCCGGGTTACTCGCGACGCGCTGCTGCCATATCTCGAACGCGCCGGGCTCGCCTCGCCGGTTCTGGTAGCGCCCCTCGCCCTCGATCTTCCGGCGCAGCCGACCGGCTCGATCGACCCGAGACCGCCGCTCGGCAGGCCCTATTTCGTCTATGTCGGAACCATCGAGGCGCGCAAAAACCACCTGCTGCTGCTCAATCTGTGGCGACAACTCGCGACCGAGTTCGGCGCCTCGGTGCCGCTGTTGGTGCTGATCGGCCAGCGCGGCTGGGAGACCGAGAACGTCGTCGACATGCTCGACCGCTGCCCGGCGTTGCGCGGCACGGTGATCGAGCACAACAGCCTGCCCGATACCGAAATGGTCCAGCTGCTCAACGGCGCCCGCGCCCTGTTGCTGCCGTCCTTCGCCGAGGGTTTCGGGTTCCCGGTGATCGAGGCGTTCGGGGTCGGCGTGCCGGCATTGTGCAGCGACATCCCGGCCTTGCGCGAAACCGGCGGCGACATCGCCGAATACCTCGATCCGCTCGACGGGCCGGGCTGGCGCGCGGCGATCCTCGATTATGCGGCGGCAAACTCGCCACGGCGGGCGGCGCAACTCGAGCGGCTGGCCGGCTGGCGGCCGCCGCGCTGGCAGGATCATTTCGACAAGGTCGACCGCTTCATCGCCGAGACGGCGACGGCACCGCGCCGCATCTGAGCCGTGGGGCTACCGCGAGGCAGGCAGAAGTTTGCCCAGGTGGCGCGCCACCGCCGCCAGATCGGTCGGCTCGGAAGCAGCCGCGCGTGATTCTTCCTGCAGGATGGCGACCGCCTCGCGGATCTGCGCCTCGCTGTGCTCGGCGGTCAGGAAAAAACGCAGCCGCGCCGCCCGCTCGGGAACCGCCGGATAGAGGATCGGCTGGACATTGACGCCGCGGCGGAACATCGCCTGGGCCAGCCGGCCGGCGCGGATCGAGCTGCCGGTGATGATCGGCACGATCGCCGCGCCGATCGAACCGCCGACATCGAGCCCGGCCTCCCGCGCGAGGTTCAGGAACAGCGCGGCGCGCTCGTTGAGCCGATGCACCCGCTCCGGCTCGCCTTCGAGGATCTCGAGAGCGGCGAGTGCGGCGGCCGCCGCCGGTGGGGCCATGCCGACGGAAAATACGAAACCCGGCGCCATGCGCTTCAGGTAATCGACCAGGTCTTTCCGGCCGGCGATGTAACCGCCGCACGAGACAAGGCTCTTGCTGAGCGTCCCCATCCAGATGTCGACCTCGCCCGGATCGATCCCGGCGCGGTCGGCCGAGCCGAAGCCGCGCGGCCCGAGCACGCCCAGCGCATGCGCCTCGTCGACCATCAGCCAGGCGCGATGGCGCCGCGCCACCGCGACAAAGGCGGCGAGATCGGGCACGTCGCCATCCATGCTGTAATGCCCCTCGATCACCAGTAGCGCGTGGCCATGGCGCGGCCGCGCCTCGGCGAGCACCTTGTCGGCCGCTGCCGCATCGAGATGGCGAAACGGCACGCGCCGGGCGCCCGACAGGATCGCCCCCTGGACGATGCTGTTGTGAATGAACGCGTCATGCACGATGACGTCATTGCGGCCGAGCAGATGGCCGATGACGGTCACATTGGTCGAGTGCCCGCCGACCAGAACAACGCAGTCCTCGGCGCCGTGGGTCCGCGCCAGGGCTTGCTCCAGTTCGCGGTGGACCGGGCGCTCCCCGGAAACCATGCGGCTTGCCGAGACCGAGGTGCCATAGCGGTCGATCGCCGTCTTCGCCGCCGCGGCGATCCGCGGATCGCCGTTCAGCCCGATATAATTATAGGACGCGAAATTGACGTAGGAGCGGTTGCCGATCAGCGTCTCGGCGCCGGCGATCCCCTCATGTACGCGAAAGAACGGGTCGGCGATCTCGAGGTAATCCGCCGCCTGCTCGATCAGGCGAATTTCCCGATAGGCCTCGAGTTCCGAAACGTCGAGTCGCTCCGACCCGCCGCCATCCGGGCCGGTCTCGGCCCGCCGTCCCAACGCCGCGCCGGCACGGTTCGACGTCACCGACGACAGCTTTTGCAGAAGACGGAGCTTGGCGTCCGCCGACAAGCCAAACAGATTCCCGGCTGCCACTCACCTCACTCCGCGGCGGCCGATTTGAACTCGGCCTCCTCCAGCGCCGCGGCATCCGCTGCCGATGCGACCCGCTCGTCGTCGGCCGCCTCGTACCGCTCGGCCAGGCTGATCAGCTCGCGCGCCTGCGGCCGGGCCGACAACGCCCCGGCGAGCCGCTTGGCGATCGAGGCGACGCTCGTCCCCTCGGCGAGGGACATCAATGGCAGGTCGATGCGCAGCCGGCTTTCGAGGCCAAGGCGCAGCTCGACCGCCATCAAGGAATCCATGCCCAATTCGGATAGCGGGCGAAGCGGGTCGATGGCGGCAGCCGGCAGCCGCAGGATGCCGGCGGCCTCCTCGGCAACCACGGTCTTGAGCAGCGCCAAAGCCTCCTCGGCATCGAGCTCGGCAAGGCGCTCGATCAGCGAGTCGTCGCCGGGCGAGGATCCGGCGTCGCTGCGGACCTCGGTGAAAAACGGCGCCGCGAGGATCGGCAGGAAGCGGCGCGCCTCGTTCCAGTTGGTCTCGGCGAAACCGACTGCCGCGAGCCCGCTCTCCTCGATCGCCGGCAGCGCGGCCAGCGCTTGCGTCGCCGGGATCGGCTTGGCGCCGAGCCGCCTGGCGAGCGCGTCGCGAGTATCCTGCCGCTCAGCCAGGTAGCCGGCATCCTCGATCGGACCCCAGGCAATCGCGAAGGCCGGCTTGCCTTCCGCGCGCCGGCGCCGGGCCAGCGCTTCGAGGGCGAGGTTGGCCGCGACATAGGCCCCCTGCCCCGGCGCACCGAGCAAGGTCGTCGCCGAGGAGAACAGCAGGAACAATTCGATCGGGTCGTCGCGCGTCAGCCGATCGAGCGCGACAGCGCCGCCAAGCTTCGGCCGCAGGATCGCGGCCAGATCGGCGCCCTCCAGCTCGGCGACCAGCGCGTCGGCGATTACCGAGGCGGCGTGAACGACACCGCGCAGCGGCGGCTGATGGGCGCGGATCTTATCGAGCACTTCCGACAACGAAGCCTGATCGGCGACATCGCCGGCATGGACGCGGACCTCGGCACCGAGCTCGCGCAACTCGGCGACCCGATCCTCGGCCCCGGGAGTCTCGATGCCGCGCCGCCCGAGCAGCGCGATCGATCCGGCGCCGTGCTCGGCGAGCCAGCGGGCCGCCGCAAAACCAAAGCCGGTGAGACCGCCGGTCACCAGATAGGTGCCGTCGTGCCGCAGCGCGAACTCGGTCCGCGGCGGCAGCCGAAGCCCGGCATTCTCGGCGGGTGCAAGCACGATTTTGCCGATATGGCCGGAGGCCTGCATCAGGCGGAATGCATCTTCGATCGCGGCAAACGGGAAGACCCGGTGCGCGAGCGGCCGGATCGCGCCCGACGACAGCGCCTCGGAGACCTCGGTCAGCAATGCCCGCGCCAGCTCCGGCCGCTGCAATGGCAATTGATCGACGTCGATCGCGAAGTAGGAGATGTTCTGCCGCAACGGCCGCAGGTGAATGCGGCTGTTCAGATAAAAATCGCGCTTGCCGAGCTCGAGGAAGCGGCCAAACGGCTTCAGCACGCCGAGGCTCTGCTCCATCGCCTCGCCGCTCAGCGAATTCAACACGACATCGACGCCCTGCCCGCCGGTGATCGCGCGCACCGCGTCGGCAAAACCGAGATCGCGCGAGTCGAGCACGTGATCGGCTCCGGCGAGGCGCAGGAAGGCGCGCTTGACCTCGGAGCCGGCGGTCGCGATGACGATCGCGCCGCGATGCTTGGCATACTGGATCGCGGCCAGGCCGACGCCGCCTGCCGCGGCATGGATCAGGACGTGCTCCCCGGCGGCAAGCCTGGCCAGCGTGCCGAGCGAGTAGATCGCGGTGACGAATACCACCGGGATCGTCGCCGCCGCGGCGAAGCTCGTCTCCTGCGGTATCCGCATAACCGCCTGGGCGGTGGTGACGACCTGCGTACCGAGCGAGGCCGGCGCGAGGCCCGCCACCCGGTCGCCAACCGCCAGATCCTCGACCCCGGGGCCGACCGCGCGAATGATGCCGGCGCATTCCAGCCCGAAGGTCGGGCCGGCAAAACCGTCGATCAGGGCCTCTTCGGGCAGCAGCCCCATCGCCCACATCGTATCACGGAAATTGAGGCCGGCCGCATGCACCTCTACCGCCACCTCGCCCGGCCCGACCGCGCGCGGCGGAATCATCTTCCAGCTCAGCGCGTCGAGCCCGCCGGGGCGATCGCTGGCCAAGCCCACCGTGTCGGTCTCGTCGGCCCAGCGCGGCGGGAGTCCGCGACGCACCCGGAGCACATGGCGCCCCGTCGGGGTCCAGACGATCTCCGTTTCCGGCGTTGCCGCAATCAGCTCGCAAAGCAGCCGCTCGGCCAGCTCTGCCCCGCCGAGCGCCGGCGGCAGGTCAAGAAGACGGAGGGAGAGCCGCGGGATCTCGTTCACAAGAACCCGGCCAAAGCCCCACAGCGCGGCCCCGACAAGACCGGTATCATTCCCCGCCGCGCCTTGCTGCGCACCGCACGTCACGATCCATAGCGGAATGCCCCGCAACGCCGCGGCGGCGGCAATTCGGGCGACAACCGGGATCAACCCCGCGGCTTGCGCCACCGGGTCACCTGCTTCATCGACGACAAGCAGCGCGATCCGGTCCGGTTCCTCGATGTCCGCCTCTGCATCGGCCGCCGCGGCGAACCCCGCCATGTCGAATTCGGTCACCCGATGTCCGGCCTCGACCAGCCGATCGCGAAGATCCCGATCCTCGTCGGTGCGGGTGGCGATCAGGCTGACCGAAAAGGTCGGCGTCGGCGCCGGTGTCGCCAACTCCTCGTCAGCCGGCGCACACCCCCAGAATACCGCGCCCGGCCAGGGCCCCGCGGCGATGACGACGCTGCCCGGACCGGCAAGGCTGGCGAGCGCCAATTCGCGGCGCCACTCTTCGCCGGTACGCAACGGCGATCCGTTGGCATCCGGTTCCGCGGCGCGCCACCATTCCAGATAACGGCCGAACACGAGATCCCATAGGGCGTTCGGCTCGGGCTCGGCGGCCAGCAGCAGCCCCCCGGGCGCAAGGATCCCACGCAGGCGGGATAGCCCATCGGCATCGATTTGCAGCCGCGCGAAGGCTTGCAATGACACGATCACGTCGAACCGTCGGTCCGCGAGATCGTCCTGGGTTCGGGTTGGTGACCAGCAACCCGCGCTGACACTAGGCTGCGCCTTCACCGCCCCGGCGAGCCGCGCTGCCTGCTCCGGATCGGGATTGGTGGCGTGATATGCGAGCGGTACGCCTGTCTGCGCCAGAGCCTCGAGCAGCCGCCGGGTCGCGGCTCCGTCCGCACCGATTTCCAACACCCGCAACGGCCGGTCGGCGGGCCAAGCCGCGGCAATCTCGATCAGCGCCGCGCGAACGGCATCAACCCCGGCGGCACTGGCCGGCGATGCGTGCAGCAGATGCTCGACCATCGGCAGCGGCGAGGGTTCAGGCTGGCGCAAGCCATCGGCAAACAGACCCGGAAGCTCCTCGGCAATCGCTGCGACGAGCGCAAGCTCGGCAACCAGTTCCGGAGCTTCGGCGAGCAACAACCGCCACACCCCGGCGAATTCGGGGAGGTCGTTGTCAGCGATCAGCTGCCAGCCATCTTCTCCCTCGGTCGCGGCGCCGAACCGCACCAGCACCTGCAGCAGGTAAGCGAACAGCCCAGCCGTGTCCGGCGCGATCACACCGGCAGCGGCCAGCTCGTCGACCTTGAACGGCGTCTCCGGATCGACGGCCCTGACGATCGATCGATACGCGATCGACGCGATCATCGCATCGAGCAAGAGGGCGCGTTCGGCCGAGTTTTCCCCGGCACTTTCCGCGTTGTCGATCAACCGCGCCAATCGCGCGCCGACACGATCGAAGATCCCGGGAACCGGCGCCTCGACAAGCGGCGCCGGGACAAGATCGACCCGCAACGCGCGAGTGTCGAGCGAGCCGCCGCGGCTCAGCTCGACCCTGCGGAACCAGCATTCGGAGAGCTCCGCGACCATCTCCCCGGCCGCATCGAACAAGGCGATATCGGCCGACGCAGAACGCGTTCCGATCCGGGTCACCCGCAATCGCGCACGCCGCACGTCACGCCCGAACGGGGCCGCGATGCGCACCCGCCCGAACCGCCAGGGCAGAAAGCTGACATCGCGCAATTCCGTCGCTTCGCCGGCGAGCAATGCCAGGAACGCCTGGAGCGCGCCATCGAGCAGCGCCGGATGAAGCAGATAAAGATCGGCGGGCTCGCCGATCACGGCCGGGTCGAGATGCGCCAGTGCCTCATCAGGTCCCAGGACCTCGACGCGTGTGACGGTGCGAAAGCGCGGGCCGTAGTTGAGGCCAAGCCTGGCGGCAGTACCGTAAAGCTCCGCGGCCTCGATCACGCGCTGCGGCAGTTTGCCGTCGAGGCGCACCGCCTCGGCCCCGCTGTCGCCACCGTTGACGAGACGCGCCACCGCGTGCGTGGTCGGCGGCTCATCCGACAAACGCGGGCGGCTGCTCAGCTCCCAGTCGCTGTCGTCCGAGCCGAGCATGGTGCGGAGCTCGCGTGCATGCCCCGTGTCGAACGGCAGGGGACGCCGCAACTCGACATCGGCGACTTCGAGGATCCGGGCGCCCGGGCGCTGCGCCCGCGCCGCCGCCAGCGCCATTTCGAGAACCGCGGCGGCCGGCAGCACCGGCACGCCCTCGATCGCATGATCGGCGAGCCATGGCAGCACCTCGGGGTCGAGGTGGTTCAGCCAGAACGGCACCGGCCCGGTTTGGCGGAAGCCGAGCAGCGGGTGCTCGAAGGGCGGATCGGCCAGGTTGGCGTCTTCCACCGTGTGATCGAACCAGAAGCGTTCGCGCTGCCACGGGTAGAGCGGCAGGCCGCGCGGATCGGCCGGCCCGTCGAACCCAGCCGCCCCGGTTATGTCGTATCCCGCCACATGGCATTGTGCCGCAAGCGCCGGAAACGGGTCTTCCTCGGCCTGCTTGCGGCTCAGTGTCGCCAGCACCCTTCCCTGGCTTTCGGCGGCCCGGAATGCGTCATGCAGATAGCTCTGCAGCACCGGGTTGGGCCCGATCTCGACAAAGATCCGGAAGCCGTCCGCGACCAACGCCGCGGTCGCGTCGGTAAACCGGACGGGCGAGCGGATGTTGTGCCACCAATACTCGGCGTTGAGCTGGCCGCCGCTGACGCATTCGCCGGTAACGGTGGAGAGCAGCATCGTATGCGGTGCGCTGGAAGCGAGACCGGCGAGATCCGTCAGCAGCTCGTCCCGGATCGGATCCATCGCCGCCGAGTGAAACGCGAATTCGAGATCGAGGGCGCGGAACGCGACGCCGCGCCGGCGCGCTTCAGCCTCCAATCGATCGATCGCCTCGCTGGGACCCGACACCGTCACCGCATGCGTGGCGTTGATCGCCCCTACTTCGAGGGGGCTGCCGAGTTCGTCGAGCAGCTCGCGCGCATCGGAGACCCCGAGGGCCAGCGCCCCCATGCGACCGTCGCCGCGCGTCCGCTCCTGGTTTCGGCTGCGGGCGACGACAATGGTCGCCGCATCCGTCAAAGACAGCGCACCGGCCGCCCAGGCGGCGGCGATTTCGCCGACGCTGTGGCCGAGATAACCGGACGCCTCGATGCCGAGGCCGCGCAATACGCCCACGATGCCGAATTGGATCGCGAACAGGAGCGGCTGCGCGACATCGGCATGCACCAGCCGGTCCGCTTCGACACCGCTGTCGATCAGCTCGGCGATCGACCAGCCAAGACCCGGCCGCAAGGCCGCATCCGCCTCGGCGACCGCTTCGCGAAAGGTGGGGTTGGCACGATACGCGCTCCGCGCCATCCCGGGCCATTGGGCCCCGTTTCCGGAGAACACGAAGGCGAGCTTGCCCTCGCGCAGCGCGCTTCCGACGACCGCGGCACTTTGTTCGCCCGCCGCGAATTCGCCGAGGGAGGCGAGCATCTCGGCCTGGTCCGCGCCGAGCACGACGAGGCGTTCAGGGTGGTGATCGCGGCGGCGCGCCGCTGCCCGCAACAGGCTTGGGACCTTCTCGGGGGGTGCGCCAGCCAGCGTCTGGTGCCAATTGCGCGCCAGTTCGCGCAGCGATGCCTCAGTGCGCGCCGATACGACGAGGGGCGGAGGCGCTTCATCCTGTGACGAGCGATCCGCGTCGCGCCGGGGCGGCGCCGCCAGCACGGCGTGGCCGTTGGTGCCGCCAAACCCGAAGGAGTTGATGCCGGCGCATCCTCCCGCGTCGATCGCCTCGGCGCTGCGCACAAGGCGCAAATTGAGCCGATCGAACGGGATCCGCGGGTTCGGCGTTTCGCAATGCAGGCTCGCCGGCAGCATGCCCCGTTCGAGCGCGAGCGCCGTTTTGATCAGCCCGGCTATTCCGGACGCCGCCTCCAGATGGCCGATATTGGTCTTCACCGAGCCGATCGGCAGCGGCTGCCGCCGAACCTGCCCGAGGGCCTGCCCGACCGCGGCTGCTTCGATCGGGTCGCCGGCGGGCGTTCCGGTGCCATGCATCTCGAAGAATGCCAGATCGTCGGGCATCACCCCGGCCCGCTCGCAGACGGAACGGATCAGCCCCGCCTGCGCCGCGTCGCTCGGCATCGACAAGCCGATCGTGCGTCCATCGGAATTGACCCCGGTGCCGCGGATCACCGCCCGAACCGGATCACCATCGGCCAGCGCCTGAGCGAGCGGCTTCAGCAGGACGACGCCGCCACCCTCACCGCGGACATAGCCGTCGGCGCGCTCGTCGAAGGCAAAGCAGCGGCCGCGGCGCGACAGCATCGAGGCGCGGCAAAAACCGAGAAACGGATAGGGCGTCAGCAGCAAGTTGACCCCGCCGACGATCGCGCTGGCGATGCGCCCCTCGCGCAATGCCTCGCAAGCCGCGTTCAGCGCGACGAGCGAGGATGAGCAGGCGGTGTCGACCGCGAAGCTCGGCCCGTGCAGGTCGAAGACGTAGGAGATCCGGTTGGCGAGGATGCTGAGCGTCCCGCCGGTCATCGAATACTGGTCGCCGGTCGCCGGATCGCCGAGCCGCAGATCGCGGTAATCCGTCGAGGCGCCGCCAATGTAGACGCCAGCCGTGGTGCCCGCGAGCTTGCTCGCCGGAATCCCCGCGTCTTCGAGCGCGTGCCAGACGAGCTCGAGGAGCAATCTCTGCTGCGGATCCATCTGCGCCGCTTCACGCGGCGAGATCCCGAAAAACGCTGGTTCGAACAGATCGACGGCGCTCAGCAACCCGGCGGACCACGTGTAGCTTTTGCCGGGTTCCGCCTGATTCGGGTGGTAATAGAAACGGGTGGACCAGCGCTGCGTGTCGACCTCGGAAACCGCGTCGCTACCGGAGAGAAGCAGTTGCCAAAACGCCTCCAAATCCGAGGCGCCCGGAAACCGGCAGGAGGCGCCGACAATCGCGATCAACTCGTCACTCATAGCGTTGAGGCAAATCCGGGTCCGTGGTGAGACACTTGCGTGACGGCTGCCCGCGCGGCCATCCTTTCATTACACATTAAAGCCGCAAAGGCCAGTTTTGAGGTTGAGCCGCGCAGGCAGCCGATCAGCATCCGGGAACACTATCGCCGCGCGCGGCAGGGGGCTACCGGGGATGGATGAAGCGAGTTGATGAATTCAACCTGGCGGCTCCAACCTAGCACCACGCCGTTGTCGCGCTCGATAGCATGAAAGACCGCGTCATTCGACTTTGACCGCGGTCGAATCGGCAAGCGAGTCAAAAATACTTCTGCAGATTGGCGCGGATGCGATCGAGCACCGGGATGTCCACCCGTTCCAGCGCGAACCCGGCCCCGGTGATGGTCTCGAACACGCTGATATAGATGCGCGCCGCCTCGCGGATGGTTTCGGGAGGGATTCGTGGAATCGGGTCGCGGTAGGGATCGCAGCGCGCCGCCACCCAGCGGCGCAGGAAATCCTTGTCGAAGCTGTCGGGCGGCTGGCCTTCGGCGAAATGCCGCGGATAGGTCTCGGCAAACCAATAGCGGCTGCTGTCCGGCGTATGGATCTCGTCGGCGAGCACAATGCGGCCGTCGCGATCGAGGCCGAACTCGTATTTGGTGTCGACCAGGATCAACCCGCGCTGCGCCGCGATCTGCCGCCCTCGCGCGAACAAGGCGAACGCCTTCTCCGAGACGTCCCGCCATTGCGCCGGCGTCAACCGGCCCTGCGCGAGGATGTCGCTCTCGGTGATCGGCTCGTCATGCTCGCCGTCGCGCGCCTTGGTGGTCGGCGTGATGATGGTCTGCGGCAATTTCTCGTTTTCGCGCAGGCCGTCGGGGAAGCGGATGCCATAGATCTCGCGCCGGCCGGCCTTGTACATCGGCCAGATCGAGGTCGCAGTGGTGCCGGCGAGATAGTCGCGCACCACCACCTCGACCGGCAGGATGTCGAGCCGGCGGCACAGCAGCACATTGGGGTCGGGATATTCGATGACGTGGTTGGGGCAGAGATCGACGGTGCGGTCGAACCAGAACCGCGCGATCTGCGTCAGCACCTGACCCTTGAACGGGATCGCCGCGATATTGCGGTCGAAGGCGCTGAGCCGGTCGGTGGCGATGATGATGCGGCGAGGGCCATTGGGGCCGTCCGGCAGATCGTAATTATCGCGCACCTTGCCGCGATAGTGATTGGGCAGCTCCGGAATGGTCGCGTCATCGAGCACGAGGTCGAGATGGCGGGCGAGAAGGTCTGGGTCGACCATGACGGAAGCTCGGCGTGATCAGGACGGCCAAGCTGTGATAGGGCGCGCCGCCGCAGAGCGCAACCGGCGAGGCGCGAAACCCCGCCGGCGCCGATCCGGGCGGCACATCGGCCGCCCCTATTCCCGCCCCCCTCGGAGAGTCTGATTCGTCAGCTGTCAAACGAACCGGCAAACAGCCATCCGCCACAACCGTCTAGCGATGGTGTCCGCCGCCGCCGCCATGGAAGCCACCGCCATGGAACCCGCCGCCATGGAACCCGCCGCCATGGAAGCCGCCCCCACGGAAGCCGCCATGAA
>Ga0210400_10001411_pt1 | contig 23944 bp, 17 predicted proteins | sample IncBWH26MmetaG_FD_155456 | JGI IMG/M metagenome (GOLD analysis project Ga0210400, IMG submission 155456) | Forest soil microbial communities from Barre Woods Harvard Forest LTER site, Petersham, Massachusetts, United States - Inc-BW-H-26-M | ecosystem: Environmental > Terrestrial > Soil >...
TAGTAGCCAGAAGCTAGCAGCTAGAACCAACCGCCCTACTGAATAATCTCGGCGATCGTGCCGGCTCCCACGGTGTGGCCGCCTTCGCGGATGGCGAAGCGCAAGCCTTTTTCCATGGCCACCGGCGTGATCAACTCGATCACCAGGCTCACGTTGTCTCCCGGCATCACCATTTCCGTGCCCGCCGGTAATTCCGCTACGCCGGTCACGTCGGTCGTTCGCAAGTAGAACTGCGGACGGTATCCCTTGAAGAACGGCGTATGACGTCCACCCTCTTCCTTCGTCAGGATGTAGACCTCAGCCTTGAACTTGGTGTGCGGCGTGATCGATCCACCCTTGGCCAGCACCATACCGCGCTCCACGTCGTCCTTGCCAATACCGCGCAGCAGCAAGCCGGCGTTGTCGCCCGCCATGCCTTCGTCCAGCTGCTTCTTGAACATTTCCACGCCGGTCACGACCGTCTTGCGGGTCTCGCGGAAGCCGACGATTTCTACTTCCTCGCCCACCTTCACTTTGCCGCGCTCGATGCGGCCGGTCACCACCGTGCCGCGGCCCGAGATCGAGAAGATATCTTCGATCGGCATCAGGAACGGCTTGTCCAGTTCACGCGCCGGCTGCGGCACGCTCTTGTCCACCGCCGCCATCAACTCGTCAATCTGCTTCTCCCATTTGGCTTCGCCGTTCAGCGCGCCCAGGGCCGACAGACGCACCACCGGAACATCGTCACCGGGGAACTTGTAGCTCTTCAGCAGCTCGCGCACTTCGAGCTCCACCAGATCGAGCAGTTCGGGATCGTCCACCGCATCGCACTTGTTCAGCGCGACCACGATGTAGGGCACACCCACCTGGCGGGCCAGCAGCACGTGCTCACGCGTCTGCGGCATGGGACCGTCGGTCGCTGCCACGACCAGGATGGCGCCATCCATCTGCGCCGCGCCCGTGATCATGTTCTTGATGTAGTCGGCGTGGCCCGGGCAGTCGACGTGCGCGTAGTGACGGTTCGCCGTCTCATACTCCACATGCGCGGTCGCGATCGTGATGCCGCGCGCCTTCTCTTCCGGCGCGTTGTCGATCGAATCAAACGACCGAAACTTGATGTTCGGATTGTGCTTCGACAGAACCTTGGTAATCGCCGCCGTCAGCGTCGTCTTGCCGTGATCGATGTGGCCAATCGTCCCCACGTTGCAGTGCGGCTTATTCCGTTCAAATTTCTCTTTCGCCATTTCCGTTCCTCAGGGGCTCAAGCCCCAGTCTGATGATTGCCTGGTCGGCGCGGCTGAAGCCGCGCCCTTTCAAATCTACTTCGCTGTTCCTTGCACCTTGGCGATAATCTCCTCGGCGACGGACCGCGGAGCCTCCTCATAGCGCGCAAAGTGCATCGAGTATTCCGCGCGGCCCTGCGTTGACGAACGCATGTGGGTCGCGTATCCGAACATTTCCGCCAGCGGAACAATCGCCTTGATCACCTGTGATCCCGCACGATGCTCCATGCCTTCGATGCGGCCGCGCCGCGAGCTCAAATCGCCCATGATCGTTCCGGCATAATCTTCCGGCGTGACTACTTCGACGGCCATCACCGGCTCGAGCAGCACCGGAGAGGCCTTGCGGGCCGCTTCTTTGAAAGCCATCGATCCGGCGATCTTGAACGCCATTTCGTTGGAATCGACATCGTGATAGCTGCCGTCGAAGAGCGTCGCTTTCACATCGACCATGGGATAGCCGGCCAACACGCCGCCTTCCAGCGCTTCTTGAATGCCTTGGTCGATCGGCTTGATGAATTCTTTCGGCACCGAACCGCCCACAATATCGTTGACGAATTCGTATCCAGTCCCCGGTGGTTGGGGATCGAGATAAATCTTCGCGTGGCCGTACTGTCCGCGACCGCCCGTCTGCCGGATGTACTTGCCTTCCGCCTCGGCATGCTTGCGAATGGTCTCGCGATACGCCACCTGCGGCTTGCCAACGTTGGCCTCGACCTTGTACTCGCGCATCATGCGGTCGACGATGATTTCCAGGTGCAACTCGCCCATGCCGCTGATGATGGTCTGTCCGCTGTCGGGATCGGTGTGAACCTTGAAGGTAGGATCTTCCTGGGCCAGGCGTCCGAGCGCCATGCCCATCTTTTCCTGGTCGGCTTTTGTCTTGGGCTCGACCGCAACCGAAATTACAGGAGCGGCAAACTCGATCGACTCGAGCGCGATAGGATGCGCTTCGCTACAGATCGTGTCGCCGGTCGAAACATTCTTCAGTCCAACCGCGGCGCAAATATCGCCGGCCAGAATCTCGTGGATCTCTTCGCGCTTGTTGGCGTGCATCTTCAGCAGGCGTCCAATGCGCTCGTGCTTTCCCGTACGCACGTTCAGTACGGAATCGCCGGTCTTGAGCTGTCCGGAATAAACGCGAATAAACGTCAACTGGCCGACAAACGGATCAGCCATGATCTTGAACGCCAATGCCGAGAACGGCTCCTTGTCGTCAGGCTTGCGCGTCACTTCCTGGCCATTGTTAGGATTCTTGCCATGCGTCTCGCCCACATCGAGCGGCGAAGGCAGATAATCCACGACAGCATCCAGCAGCGGCTGCACGCCCTTGTTCTTGAAGGCCGTACCCACGACAACCGGGAATACTTTCAGTTCAATCGTTGACTTGCGCAGCGACTTCCGCAGTTCGTCCGCAGAAATATCTTCGCCTTCGAGGAACTTGTGCAGAATCTCGTCGTCGTTTTCAGCGATCGTCTCAACCAGCTGTGCGTGGAAGGCTTCGGCTTTTTTCTTCAGTTCGGCGGGAATTTCTTCGGTGAGATATTCGGCCCCAATGGTGTCGTCTTGCCAGACGATCGACTTCATGTTGATCAGATCGACGACGCCTTTAAACTTATCTTCCTGGCCGATGGGGAATTGAATCGCGACGGGCTTGGCACTGAGGCGCTTGCGGATGGTGTCGACGGCATGCTCGAAATCGGCACCCATCTTGTCGATCTTGTTAATAAAGCAAATACGCGGGACGCCGTATTTATCGGCCTGGCGCCACACCTTTTCCGACTGCGGCTGCACGCCGTGAACCGCGTCGAATACCGCGACTGCTCCGTCAAGTACACGCAGGGATCGCTCCACTTCAGCCGTGAAATCCACGTGGCCGGGCGTATCTATGATGTTGATGCGGATATCGCGCCAGGTACAGGTGGTCGCCGCGGAGGTGATGGTGATACCGCGCTCCTGCTCCTGCTCCATCCAATCCATGGTCGCAGTGCCTTCGTGCACCTCTCCGATGCGGTGCGTTCGGCCCGTATAAAACAGGATGCGCTCCGTCGTAGTGGTTTTCCCGGCATCGATGTGGGCCATGATGCCGATGTTTCTGCAACGCTCTAATGGGACTGTTCTTGGCACGACTCTTATCTACTCTTTCTGGGGCTCAAACTTCAGTTTGATTTACCGATTGAGCGATTTGGCGATTGAAAAATCTCAAACCGACTGCATTTTCAATCTCTGAATGGCCCGATCGCTCAATCACTCAATTTGGTTACCAGCGGTAATGCGCGAACGCCTTGTTCGCCTCCGCCATGCGGTGGACGTCTTCTTTCTTCTTGATGGCGGCGCCGCGACTGTTGGCTGCGTCCAGCAATTCATTGCTCAACTTGTCGACCATTCCCTTTTCGCCACGCCCACGCGCATAGCTAATGATCCAGCGGATGGCCAGCGACGTCCGGCGGTCGGCATTCACCTCGACCGGCACCTGATAGTTCGCACCACCGACCCGGCGGGTCTTCACTTCGAGCAGCGGCTTTGTGTTCTCGACGGCTTTCTTGAACAGCTTCAGGGCCTCATCGCCGCCCTTCGACTCCAGCTTCGTAAGGGCTTCATAAAAGATGCCCTCGGCCGTCGAGCGCTTGCCCTGCCACATCATCGAGTTGATGAACTTTGTCACCAGGTCCGACTGATACACAGCATCGGCCGGCACCGTCCGCTTTGCGATATGTCCTTTACGAGGCATTCAGCTTCTAGCTCCTAGCTCATAGCTTCTAGCTTGAGCTTTGCTGGCCACTGACCACTGGCCACTAGCCTTTCTTCGGTCTCTTGGCTCCGTATTTGGAGCGTCCCTGCATGCGGTTGGCAACACCGACCGCATCGAGCGTTCCGCGAATCACGTGATAGCGCACGCCCGGCAGATCTTTCACGCGGCCCCCGCGGATCAGCACAATCGAGTGCTCCTGCAGATTGTGTCCGACTCCGGGGATGTACGTTGTGACTTCGATCCCGTTCGTGAGCCGCACACGCGCCACCTTCCGCAATGCCGAGTTCGGCTTTTTCGGGGTCTGCGTGTATACGCGCGTGCATACGCCGCGTTTCTGCGGACACCCCTGCAACGCAGGGCTCGCTGTCTTATAACGAGGCCGCTTCCGGCCTTGGGCCACCAACTGATTAAACGTAGGCACTCTTGCTACTCCTCAGCCGCACACTCGCACTCGGCGGGCGGCTTCAAAATCCACACTCTCAGAAGCGCATCCGTGGGCATGACCGGCTACAGCCAGCCATTACTTCTCGTCTCTTATTGCGCAGCACTCGTACGCGCGCGCTGACGAGAGATTCTGGATTCCCTTTAAGGCTTACGCCGCCGACGGTGGCGCCCGGCCAAACTCCGGGGGCACTCCGTTTCGTCAGCCTTGCCCTGCATATCCCCTCGCATAAGGGCGAAGGGCGCCGCAGGCACGTTTCAGCGAGGAATGCTTCCGAACCTAACTTGCATCCGGAAACCCTGTTTCTCTAAAGCTCGACCGCCACCTTCTGCGCACACAGCCACAAAAAAGTCGCAGCATACAGCAAGCCTGGATGAACTCGCGGAACCAAACTACTATAGCAAGTCGTTCGAAACATCGTCAACTCGTTCTTTTGCATCCCACTGAGGGGATATCGAGCGGTTTTTACGACGGGGCGGGATTCGGGCGCTTGCTGATTCTGGCCTCAACCTCTACACTACAGGTTTTCCAATTCATTTGAGTAGTTTCTCTGCGTCGTTGAGGCGCAGGGTATGGCTGGCTCTCATCAGCGATGGACAAAGAGGAGTGCATGGGTCGGTTTCGTTCGCTAAGTCTGCGCCTGGCAGTTGCCTTTCTTTCGTTCTTGACCATCACCGGATGTGGCGGACGATCCCACCCGGGGCCACCTCTGTTCCCAGGGCGCATTAACCTCAACCCAGGTTCGGCCGTTTCCATGGTGCTGGGCGGCACTCTTACGTTCACGGCCAGCGTCCAAACCGCGTCCGGAACCAACCTCGCCGTTCCTGTCACATTCGCATCGAACGATACCGCCGTTCTCAATCTGGCTCCGAATGGAGTCGCCTGCGCGGGCCACTGGGATGTCGCTTTTACCACTTGTACCCCGGGAGCCATGGGACCCGTTACAGTCACTGCAAGCGCCTTGGGTGGTAGCAGCGTTCCAACCTATGTCTTTGTCCATCCGCCGATCGACAACATCACGGTAGTCGGCGTCATTCCAGACGGTACGCAGGTACAGGAGCCTTGCCTTTCGCAAACCCAATCGATGACTGTCGAAGCTCACGCCTACAGCCAGGGCACCGATATCACCGCTTCCGTGGGCCCATTCACCTGGTCTGCCAACAATGCATCCGTCGTGTCGTTAACGCCGTTGACCAACAACACTTTTAGCTTCGCCACCAATCAGGCTATGGCAACGGCGAACACTCCGGGGATTACCTACATCTATGCCTCCGCCAATGGCGTGAGCAGCAGTTCGTTTCAGCAGCCACAATTGACCAACGCGCAGGGCGTGGGTTCTCCAGTCCTCGATTTCTTCGCGACCTGCCCCATCCAGAACATCGCGCTCGAACTTGGCGCCGCGGGCTCCGGCCGAACGACATTCAACGTCCCCAAGGGATCGACGTCCGGTCCCCAGACGGTGATCGCCACCGTGACCGACATCATGAGCATCAGTTCCCTGCCCAATACCGACGGAGGGATCGTCCTCAGCAAGATTCCCCTAACCTGGACCTCGTCGCAGCCAGGAGCAATCGGGGTACCTGCCACGGGATGCACCCAGTCTTGCACTCTGTCCCTGTCAACTCCGGGTTCCGCCACCGTGACCGCCTCATGCTCGCCGCCCACTTGTAATGTTGGATTCCCCACTATCCCCAATGCGTTCCTAACCGATGGAGTGATCGATCAGAACAAGATCACCGCCTGCACCAACTTCTTCAAGGCCCTGTATCCGCTGTTGGCAAACTGTGGGGAACTCATTCCGGTCCCGGTTTACGCGTCTTCGGTTTTCGTCAATGCGCCGAACCCTCCGCAGCCGCTTTCCTCGATGGGCGCGATCTCTGGCATCGTCACCGGATCTACGTCCTTACCGACAGTGTTCGCTTCGAGCATGGGATGCGCGCAGGAACCTCCTTCGACATGTAATACGTCGGGGTACTTGGTCTCGACGGTAACCTCGGCAGGCAATGAAAACCCTCTGCCGGTTTCGCCCAATTCATTTCTGTTCGATCCGACAGGGGCAAGAGTCTGGATGGGAAGCAAGTACGGCGCACAGATTGTGACCCCGAACAATTTCGGCGGCACAACTAATCCCTTCACTCCGCTCGGCACATTGACGGGAAATGTGCTTGCGAGTTCACTGAACGGGAACATTGCGGCCTTTTCTGATACCGTCCACGTTCCGAATCAGGTTTACATCGCCAATGTGTCCAACGCGGGTTCACCCACTGCTCTCAGCATTCCCGGTCCGGTGCCTCCATTGACCGAAATCGCTGGCTTCTCACCTGACGGGTTGAAGACCTTTATCATCGCGGGATCGAACCTGACTTCGATGTATGTCTACTCCTCGCTTCAGGCGCTGCAAGGTCCGATTGCTCTGGCTCAACCGGCCACTGCCATAGCATTCTCGCCGAATGCCGCCTTCACGTATATCGCTGAGTCCGGGAGTGCCCCCAATCTCACCGCATTCGCCAATTGCACCAATCCTGCCGTTGCCCCAATCCAGCCCGCCGCAAGTACCGCGTTGCCCGGGCCGCCACTTCTGATGAAAGTTCTGCCCGCGCTGCACATTGACGGCAGAGACTCCTTTGGCCATCCGATCCCGGACGGCATACACATACTCATTCTTGACTCCACCGGATTCGACATCGTCACTTCCGTTATATCCCCGCCGGTGGATCCAACGACATTGTGTCCGCAGCAATTGACCTTCACCGACTACCAGAGTCAGCCTGCGGTCCAGCGGATCGAATTGGGGCAAGGGACACTGCAGCCAGTGAACTTCTTCTACTCCGCTGATGATACGCAGCTCTATGTCGTCTCCTCCAGCAGTTCGAGCATCATTGTCTACAGCTTCATCAACGGGTCCGTGATCGGAGGCATCGAGCTTCAGAACAACGCGAGGCCGCTCACCGCCGACATGTCGACTGATGCGGGGACCATCGTGATCGCCGGCAGTGATGGCATGCTGCATGAAGTCAGTACGGCTCTGGGTGGCGGCGACTCGGTTCCCATTTCGTTCCCCAACATCCCGAACGGCCTGAACCCGTTCTGCTCCTTCACTCCACTCGCCGGTCCGTGCACGCTGAACGTTGTGCAAGCCAGGCCCTAGTCGCCGAATCGGAAAGAACCGTGTAGAGACAGCCGCCTCGGCTGTCTCGCGAAGGCGAAGCCCCGAGCGGAGCTCTTAACCCAAAGGCGAAACGGGAGGGAAGAAAACCCAGGAAAGGGAATAGAACTAACTACTACTGGCTGCCACCCAGGTCTTTGCCCACACTATCGAGCACACCATTCACAAAGTGCACCGACTCGGGGGAAGAAAATTTGCGCGCAATCTCTAGGGCTTCGTTGATCACAACGGCGCGCGGCGTCTCGGGATAAGCCAGCAACTCCGCAACCGCCGCCCGCAGCAGATTCCGGTCAACCGCGGCCATCCGCTCCATGCGCCAATGCTCGGCATGCTTCTCGATCAACGAGTCGATCTCGCTCACCCGATCCGTCGCCACTCGAAACAAATCATCGGCAAACCCGCGCACCTCGGTGCTTGTGGCGCCGTGCTCGGCCCAGAACGTCCGCCGTACCTGGTCGGCGTTTTGCTTCCCCATATCCGCCTGGAAAAGCATCTGCAAGGCGATCTCCCGGGATTTTCGTCGAGTACCCATAAGAAAGCATGGTTCGCAGACGAACACACTCGTCAGCCGCCAACCTAACTGAACCCCTAACGACAGTCACAGTCTACAGTACAGAAAACAACGTCGGAAAAAGTTAAGCTATCTATTGGAGAGAGGCCATCGACAAATCGAATCGAGCGTATCTCAGAGAGGAATTGTCGAAGCGCTTCATTCCGTACCTGCAGTCGCTTGACTTTGAACCAGCTAAGAATCCCGCGAAGGCAGACGCACGCTCTATTCACCCTTTTGGCACCTCTGTGCGAAGGCGCGACACTGCATCTGACGTAATCGAAATCCAGTTCGACAAGCACTCAAAGCCGAGTTTCATCATCAATTTCCGACGAGACCCACCTGAACTCATCAAAGAAGGGCAGTTCGTCGGGGCGCGCAACGCAAGACTGCCTAAACTCACAAAGTTCGGAGCTGAGAGATTTAGGTGGGCCGAATCTTTCCGCCTGACCCCACGACCGAAGTCCGCTAGCTGGTTTACGATGCGGACATTCTTTGGTTTTCGCTCGCCGAAAATATGCAGCAAGGAGGTCATAGACCGGTTGATGAACCTGTTTCCCCAGGTCGAGGCTTGGTTTAAGGATGGAAACATCGGCGAACACGTCCAAGCCCTGCCGATGCTTTTGCCGCTGCCCGAAGCGCGACATGAACAAATAGTTTCGCCTGGCCACCTTCCTCACAAGTAGACAGCCGACTTACTTTTTTCGGCCCTTCTTGCCTGTGTCGGACGACTGACGCCTGACGCCGGGCTGGCTTTTGCGGATGACGGAAGACTGACGACTCACGGCTCTTTTCAGCGAGGCCATCTCTACCGCGGCCAGCGCGGCCTCGAATCCCTTGTTCCCCAGCTTCAGTCCAGCGCGGTCAATCGCTTGCTCCAGAGTGTCGCACGTCAAAACACCGAAGGCATGCGGGACTCCCGTCTCCTGCGCGGACTGCCCAATCCCGCGAGTAACTTCGTTGACGATGACATCGTAGTGCGCCGTATCCCCACGCAGCAGGCACCCAATACAAATGATCGCATCATACTTTCCCCTCAAAGCCAGCGTCCTCGCGGCTGAGGGAATCTCAAATGCTCCGGGCACGCGAACTACAGCGATATCCTTTTTCAAAGCTCCCGTCCGCAGAAGCCCATCACAAGCACTCAACAAAAGCCGCTCAGTGATAAACGAATTGAATCGCGAAACCACAATGGCGAAGCGTCTCCCGGACGCGTCAAGCTTGCCTTCTAAGGCGCCAAGTGAGTCCGGCACCGATTCAATCTTCAGTATGTCTTTCTTTGCAGCGATGTGAGTGTCCCCTGTATTGATCGCGACCTATGTAATGGCCGCCATCCTGAGCCCGACATTCAGCGGCGAGGGCAGTTCGTCGGCGCCCACCGATGCATAGATCCTTCGCGGCAAAAAACGCCGCTCAGGATGACAATGGTATTGCATACGTTTGATAACGCTTACTTACCCTTGAAAACTGGCGCGCGCTTTTCGAGAAATGCCTTTGTTCCTTCAGTCTTATCCTCAGTCGCGCAAGCCACGCCGAACAAGACTGCTTCGAGATAGAGACCTTCACTGAGGGTCATCTCCATACCTTTGTTCACGGCCTCCATCGCGTACTGCACCGCGAGCGGAGCGTTGGCGATGATTTTCGCCGCGACCGCTTCGGCGCGCGGAATCAACTCCGCCGCCGGCATCACCTCATTCACCAGCCCCATGCGATGCGCTTCCTGCGCTGTGATCATCTCTCCGGCGAGTACCATCTGCATTGCGATACCCTTGCCCACGAGGCGCGGCAGGCGCTGGGTTCCGCCGTACCCCGGAATAATCCCCAGCTTCACCTCCGGCTGGCCCAGCTTCGCGTTCTCGCTGGCGAGTCGCACGGTGCAAGCCATCGCGATCTCGCATCCGCCGCCGAGCGCAAAGCCGTTGATGCAGGCGATCACGGGCTTACCGAGGTTCTCAATCAGATTCAGGACATTCTGACCGCGATGCGTGTATTCCTTCCCGGTAACCGCATCGTGCTTGGATAGCTCGCCAATGTCGGCGCCGGCAATAAATGCCTTCTCGCCGGACCCGGTGAAGATGACGACGCGAATCGCGGTGTCGTTCTTGATGTCATGAAACGCTGACCGCAGTTCTTCCATAGTGGCCATGTTGAGCGCGTTCAGCACTTTCGGCCGGTTGACGGTGACGTAGGCGATCGACGCTTTCTTTTCGAGAATGATGTTTTCGAAGTTCATAAAATTCCAATCTGCCACGGATTCGCGCGGATCAACGCGGATCATTTAAAATTTGTCATCCTGAGCGGGGCAAATCGATTCGCGAAGCGGATTGATTTGCGCAGTCGAAGGATCCCGGTCAGCCTCACTGACCGACGACTTCCACCATGAGTTCTCTCCAAGCAGCCGTAGTGAAAATGCTTTTCAGGTCCGTCGTCACGCATAGCTGAAAGGGATCCTTCGACTGCGTGAGGCTATCGCTTCGCGAAAGCCTCACTTCGCTCAGGATGACAGAACTTTATAACTTAATCGCCTTTGGCTTCTCCGGATCTGAGTAATCATAAAACCCTTTGCCGGTTTTCCGCCCGTACCAGCCTGCCATTACCATCCGCTTCAACAGTGGAGGCGACGCGAAGCGGCGCTCCTTGAACTCGTCGTACATCACATGCGTGATGTAGTACGTCGTGTCGAGCCCGACAAAATCCAGCAGCGTGAACGGCCCCATCGGATAGCCGCAGCCCAGTTTCATGGCGTTATCGATATCTTCAATCGACCCCACGCCTTCTTCATACGCCCGGATTGCATCGAGCAAATACGGCACCAGCAGCCGGTTTACGATGAATCCGGTCTTATCTGATGTCCGCACCGGGACTTTGCCCAGTTTCTTCGCGAACACGTAGGCGGACTCGTAAACTTCGTCAGCGGTAGCAATGGTGCGAACGACCTCGACCAACTTCATCAACGGCACCGGATTGAAAAAGTGGAGTCCGATGAACCGTTCCGGACGTTTCACCGCAGTCAGAAGCTCGGTCACCGAAATCGAAGACGTATTCGAGGCAAAGATCGCGTCCTTCTTTACGATGGCGTCAATCGACGCATACATCTTCTTCTTCTCTTCCACGTTCTCGATGATCGCCTCGATGACGATATCGCAATCGGCTAGGTCGGACTTGCTGGTCGTGCCCTTAAGCCGCGCACGGATGGCATGCTTCTGCTCAGAAGTGATCCCGCCCTTCTCGACGGGTCGCTCGGCAAACTTGGCGAGCGATTTCTCAATCCCGGCAAAGCCCTTGTCGAGGAACTTCTGCTCGACTTCCAGCACCGTGATGTCGAATCCCGCCGTAGCACATACTTGGGCGATGCCAGAACCCATCAGGCCACAACCGAGAACTCCAACTTTCTTGATTTCCATAATTGCTTCCTCAAAAAATTCACCCTGTCATCCTGAGCGAAGCGAAGGACCTATGCCCTCTTTTCTGCTCCAGCAAACTGCATAGATCCTTCGCGGCAAAAAGCGCCGCTCCGGATGACAACGCTTAAATAGGTCCGTAGAAAATCCGTGTTCATCCGTGACAAAGAAGTTAATCGCACTTGCGCAGTGCTGCCCGACCAATCTAGCAAGAACAATCGGGCTTCACCAACTTAACTCCACCAACGAAACGCTCTCACCCGGCATGGAAGAATCCAAACGGACCGTGCCGTCTTTGCTATCTACCCACCGAGGCGATTCCAACAGTTGCAACTGCCCCGCTGCTTTCAACGACTGAGATTGCTCTGCAGTGGGCGATTGCGGAGACCCCATCGCCTTCCACACTGTATAGGAATTGCTGTGGTTCTGGTCAATGCGATAGTGCTTCACCAGAATTCTTGCTGCACTGGTCGGCAATCCCGCGAAGTTCAGTTGCACAGGCAATTCCGCGGCCGACGCCTCGTCATCCTGATAGTTCCACAGCAACACGGTGACTTCATGATCGCCACGAGCCGCCAGACCGTCGACGTCCGCCTTTGAGCGAACTCCAGACGTTAGCATCTCGTCGAGATTCACCGCCGCGCTGCTCCTGACTTCGACGCGCTCTCCCGACATCAATCCCAGCATCCGAAACAGATTCAAGATCGGTTTGTCGATCCCGTTCGTGGCCAGAGTCCGATATCCCAGAAAGTATGGCTGGTCTTCAAACTCAAACGCCCAAGTGAGAATTCCTGTGAGGTTGGTCTTCTGGCGCGCGTTCAGATCCAGCATCTCTCGGATCGCAACAGCCGTATGCGCCGGATACAGCGTGCCGTTTCGATATGCGTTTTGCGGATGATCCTTCGCCGAACAAGCGGCACAGCCCTCCGGGTCCGATTCGCTCAGGATCACCGGCAGCTGCGCAAACTGCGGAAATGACGAAACCATCTTCAGCCCTTCATCCACGTCGCGCAGTTGATGAGCGAGTCCCATCTGCACATGTCCATCTTTTACTTCAGGGGAGCCCTTCGCATGGAAGCTTATGTAGTCGAGCGGAGTCCCCGTCTTTCCGTTTGCATAGTTCGTGCCGGTGGCACAGTGCCGCAGAAATTGCCGGAGGAACTCGACCGCCTTGGCAGCCCCGGGTCCGGTCGTCGCCGGGCCTCCCACCTTCGCCTCCGGCAATGCGCGCCGCACGGCGTCAACCGCGTAGTCAAACAGCTTGTCGTATTCTTCGGGAGTTCCGTGCCAGTAGCCGATGTCCGGCTCGTTCCAGACTTCCCAATTCCACCCGGCGACTTCGCTTTTTCCGTAGCGAGCGACGCAGTGCAGCGCCAGCTGATAGACCAACTCACCCCACTTGACAAAATCCTTCGGAGGATAGGTCCAGCCCACGAAAAGTTCGCTCTTGGGCCAGTGATGGCGATACGGATCCGGATGCGTGGAAAGAGCTTGAGGCATGAAGCCGATTTCGACAAAAGGCTTCGCGCCAGAATGAAGATAGGTATCGAGGATTTTGTCGACGATCGTCCAATCGTAGACCGGATGCCCGGTGGAGTCTTCGGTGTACGCGTTGGTTGATCCCCATTTCAGCGCGGGCGTGCCGTCTCCGGTTGTGAGCAGATTGTGAGTTCGAATTTGGACGCGAGCAGGATTAGTCGCGGACAATTCCGCAAGCAACTCCCGCCCGTGCGGTGCGTAGGTATAGTTCGGCTCGTCGTAGCCAAAGTAGTTCCACAGGGGATTCAGCCGACCAAGGCTTCGCCCGACGTCGACCCGGACTACGACCGGAGTCTGCGCGCAGAGATGTTGAATCAGAAGGACGATGAAAGACGCGAAGGTTGCGACCCGCAGATATTGTCGCCGATTCATATTCGCGATTCGCGCGCACCCGATCCTGCAGAGGAAGGGAACCTAGCTCATATTCTCCACCACCATCGCAATTCCCTGGCCGCCGCCAATGCAAGCCGTCGCGAGACCATATTTCTTCTTGCGCCTACGGAGTTCGTACAGCAGCGTGATCACCAGGCGCGTCCCGGTCGCACCCAGCGGGTGACCCAGCGCGATCGCTCCACCGTTGACGTTCACCTTTTCGCGATCCAGCCCGAGTTCCTTCTCGACCGCCAGATACTGCGCCGCGAATGCCTCATTTACTTCGATCAAATCAATGTAATCCAGCGACAGCCCCGCCTTCTGGAGGGCAATCTTCGTGGCCGGCACCGGACCCCGCCCCATTACCTTCGGCTCTACGCCCGCAATGCCCCAGCCGACAATCCGGCCGAGCGGCTCCATGTTGCGCTTGCGGACTTCATCGAGCGACATCACAACAACCGCCGCCGCACCGTCGACGATACCGCTAGCGTTTCCAGCGGTCACGGTCCCGTTCTTGCCGAACGCCGGCTTGAGTTTGGCCAGCCCTTCCATTGTTGTCTGCGGACGCCGGTGGTCATCCTCAGTGAGCGACTCTCCTGTCGGCTCGCCCTTATGATTTCGCAGCGGCACCGGAACGAGTTCTTCCTGAATGCGTCCGGCTTTGTAAGCATCATCCGCGCACTTTTGCGAACGCAGGGAGAACTCATCCTGCAACTCGCGCGTGATTCCTTGCTGCGAGCCATACAGTTCGGCGGTGTTTGCCATATATGACCCGCAATAGGAATCGAGCAGGGCCACCATCAAAGAATCTTCCAGCTTGCCGCCCGGCGCCAGCGTGAAGCCGTCGCGCCCGCGGATTACAAACGGCGCCTGCGACATGGCCTCCATCCCGCCGGCGAGCACGATCTTCGCCTCATCGGTCTGGATCATCTGCGCGGCACTCACGATCGACTGCATGCCCGAGCCGCACAGGCGGTTCACTGTCAACGCTGGAGTTTCGACCGGAATGCCTGCTCGCAAGCCTACGTGCCGCGCTCCGTACAGCGCGTCGCCTGAAGTCTGCTGCGCGTTGCCGAATACCACATGATCGAACTCTTTCGGATCGATGCCCGAGCGCTCGATCGCGCCTTTTCCCGCAGCTGCGCCCAATTCCTGCGCCGTGAAATCTTTCAACTTTCCGCAATACCGCCCAAAAGGCGTGCGCGCTCCACTGACGATCGCAATGTCACCGGCTTTTAACATGATGAATGACTCGCAGAACCCCAACCAGACACGGCCAGAGTGCATTATCCAAACTTGTTAGTCTAGCAGTGGGAAGAAGAATTCACCACAAAGGCACGGAGAGAGGAACGAGGAAGAAAGGAAGGAAGGTCTAAGGATTGAAGTCAGCTGTTCTACGCGACCGCACCCGCGGCCAGCACCGTCGGCCCGAGTGCAACCACATGACCCAGTCCCTGGCTCATGGCCTGACCCAGTGCGTGCTCCACGCGGTTGATAACCTCAGTGACCACGTCGATGGGATCAAATTCGGTGCGGACTACCGCCTCCGCCAGTCCCGCTGAGAATAGAGCTGTGGCACCCTGCTCAGCTCCATCCTTGGCGCTCCAACGCAGATTCGCCACGATTTTGCGCAGCTTCTCGATCGCGAGCATGGCTTCTTTTTCAGCCGTCTCGCCCAGGAGGATTGCAATCGTGGTCGTATCGTAGCGGAAGGCCAGATCGTTCGATCGGATATTGGCGGCAAACATCTGACCCGCGCGTTCCATCAAAGTTTGTACCTCAACGTCGCCGTGTTCCTTGACCATGGCGCCGCTTTTGCCAAACTGCAGCAAGACGACAGTCAGGGGTGTCGAATTCTGAACGGCGCGCTTGCTCTCCGCCATCAGTAAATCCAGATACGAAGCCCGCTTCAGCAGGCCGGACTTCTCATCGGTCACCGAAAGATTCTTCACCAGACGCCGCAGACCTGCATTGTTCAGCGCGATCACCATCTGGTCGGCCAGCGTTTTCAGCACTACCGTGTCCGACTGTTGCCATGACCGTGGTCGATTGTGCATCAACACCAGGATTCCGGCTCTTTCTTCCCCGTCCATTAGCGGAATGGAGAGGATCGTCGCCGCGGCACCGATCTCGGCGAGGACCTTCTTGGCGCTCTGTAACAGGCTCGATCTGGCCGGATCCTGAATCTCCAACGGATCGTGTTCGTGCGCTGCGGAGTGCAGACATGTGACCAACTCGCCGATGGCGGCAGGGCTCATACGCTTCGTCCCCTCAGCGCAAAACTCATCCATTGCGGTCGGGGGCATTCCCGCTTTTCCCATCACTGCGATGCAGCGCGTAGCTTCCCACTGCATTCCGATTTCCTTAACAGCCGTACTGAGGACCGCTGGAGCCGTGCTCTGGTGATAGAGCTTCCGCGTGATCTCGGCGACCCGGGTAAACGTCCGCACGTCGGCGGCGGAGTCAGGCGCTGGATCCGCAGGTACAGCGATGGAGGTCGCAACCGGCGCCGATGGCGTCGCAGCCGGAGGCAAAGGAGCCGTTCCCGCATACCGCGGCGTCACGCCCGCCGACATATATAGCCGCTGCAGATCTTCGTTCCGCTCTTCCTCGCGGGGAAACAGTTCCTGAATTCTCTGCAGCCGCTCGACCGCTTTGTTGCGCATCCCGTACTGCACCAGGATCTCGGCTTGCAGCATCAGATCCTGCAAAGTGGACGCTCCCAGCGTCCGTTCGTCCACCTGCACCGGCTCTTCGGGAGCCTTCGCGGCCGAACTGAATCGGGAAGCGATGACTCGGAAGCGGGCATCTTCGACCTTGCCCTTGATCATGTCGAGACGCTTCAGATGTCCGGGCTCATAAGGATCGACTTCCGCTGCCCGGTCGAGGCACTCCGCCGCTTTCGCGAACTCTGCTGTGCTGCAATATAGATCGAACAACTTCAGCAACGTGCTGCAGTAGTCGCTCTCACGGTTTGACGAGTTGTAGAGTTCGCTGAGGAACTCAAGCATCTGCGACGAGGGCTTGCGCGTCGAGGTGATGTCTTCCATGATCGCGGTGAACTGCCGCCGCTCGCCGCGACGCCTCTGGAACTGCTCCAGCTTGCGGGCCAAGGCCACCGCCTCATCTTCCTGCCCGCCGTCCAGAAAACTTCCAATCAATCCGATAACCTGCTGCACGCGCGCAGGATTCTGCTCAAACAAAGTCCATACCAGCGGCTCCGCCTCGGAAAACCTTCCCGCTGCGACCAGAGAATCGGCATAAGCTTCACGGAATTCCTGCGGTACTGGCCCGGCACTGATCTGGGGTTCCAGAATAAAGATTGCTGCTCCCACCTGGCCTTTCACCAACAGACTTTTCGCGTAGGCCAGTGCGATGGATTGATCCGATGCATCTTCCTGATAGGCCCGCTCATACCACTGTGCCGGATCGCCACCTTCCGCCGCAGCGGCGAGGGCTAATCGCTGGAACGATGAGGCGGCTACTTTGCGACTTCCCAGCTCAGAAGCCAGCTCTGCGACTCGCAGCAGATTGGCCTGCGACGGCTCGATCGCCACGATGCGATCCAGAACCTCCGCGGCCTCCTGTTTTTTCCCTAACTTCGTCAGATCGAGCAGCGCCGCTTCGTAGGTGCCCACGGCCAGCTTCTTGTTCGATCCCTCCAGCAACTGCCCAAAGCGAAACTTCTGTTGCCACGTCGGACTGCCGTGCCGCGCCAGCTTCTTATAAGTCAGGCTCGCCCGCGTCGCATCTCCGGCCGTAACTTGCCGCTCAAACAATTCCCCCAGTAGTTTCACGGCCTCGGCGTTTCGGCTTAGGGACAGACACAAGTCCGCCGTGAGTTGCCGCACTACGTCGTTTTCGTGATCGTCTTTGAGGACCAGCAGGTATTCTTCGAGGGCTTCAGCGGTCTTGCCTTTTTGCAGGAGTTTTTCCGCGCGCTCAATGCGCTTGCCGACCTCGGCTCGGTCCAGTCGTCTTGTGATCTCAGGCATGCGGAATCGGGCGGAGTAAACCCTGCTCCGATTCTAGGAGTGCCCTCTAACCCCAGCAATGCGGTAACGCCAGGGCGCGATTACGAAGGTCACCCCCTGTTTAAGCACTGGAGGCTAAAGTGAAGCGCGGTTCGGCGACTCCCGGAAGCCCACGATGAGTCGCACCTGCAGTCCAGGCGGCTGTCACAAGGCCGAATAGTTGGGCGGAGCGCTGGGGCTTACTGTACGCTCACGCTCGTCTCGTAGGTTTTGCCTGGTTGGACTTCGATCTTCTGGGCATGCTCGAGACGGTTCTTCAGCAGGGACAGATTCGCCCATTCGAGGTCCCAACCATCGTCGATCGCCAGCATCCGGTAACGCCCGGGCAGGACGTCGCGCAGCGTAAATGTTCCATCGCTGTCGGTTTGATCGCGCCGGAACTTCGGTAGATTGATCTCCGCAGCCTCAGGGACCAACAGGATCATCGCCCCCGCAACGGGGTTATCATCCTCGCGGGCGGTGCCATTAATTTTCGCCAACGTGTTGGACAGCGATATTTCCAGTTCGACCGGCTTTCCGCCGGTAATCTGTACTGTTTGTCCTACCACCTGAGCACCTTTCGCCTTCAGGCTCGACACGATGGAGTTCTCGCCGGTGATCGCGTACACCGAATACGTGCCTGGGGTCAGGAAGTCGGCATCGAATTGGATCTGCCCCCGCTCGCCAATCTGCGATTGCAGCACTTCGTCCGTCCGGCTGTTCCAGAGCCTTACGATGCCCTGTCGCGGCCATCCCCCACCTTCCATCTGAACTTCGCCGTGAATCGATGCCACTGAGGACGTACTGTCAGGATCCACTTCGGCATCCGCCGTCAGATTAAGCAGCATCGCGCGCTTCGCCCGACTGCTGGGGTCGGCAGATACAATGTCCAGCACGTATCGTCCCGGCGCCACGCCCCGAATCTCCTGCGAATCGTCCAGCTGTACTTGTCTCTGCCAGACCTGATTGATCTCCGTGCCAAAGACCTTCTGCTGCAGGGTCGCCCCTGCGAACTTCTGCGGCTCGACATTGACCTGGTTCACACGCACACGCAGCGCGGGCTCGGGATTCAAAGTGAAATCCGCGGTGAAGTCCTCACCCTCATTCAGAGCAATCTGGGACGCCGAGTCCGGATCGGTGACACCCGGGTAGAAAGTCGTCGGAAACGCCAGATCGAATTCTGATTTTTGGGAGAGTGCAGAATTGCCTGCGGCATCCCCTGACTGAAGCAGGCCACTGAACCACGGAGACGCGGAAACCACCAGGTAATAGCAGCCCGGCTCCAAATGGGCCAGGCGATAACGGCCGCGATCGTCCGACACCGTTTGCTCGGCAAGAGAGGTTTGCCTTAATCCGAAGCTTGCGTCCGTGCGGAACAGGTAGATAGTCGCGCCCTGAACCGGTTCGTGCGCGTCATCCTCGATCACACCGAGGACGCGAGCATCGGGCCGCAACCGGAACACCACATTCCGCGTGTTCAGACCAGATCCCACGACGATCGCACTGGCGTACATTCCGTGTTGTTCGAAGCCTTGTCTCCTAAACCCGTTCGCCTGGCCGCCCAGCAGATACTTCCCCGGATCGGCAACCATAAACGTGAATGCCCCATCGTCTGCAGTGAGCAGCTTCTGTTGTGTCGCTTCAAGATTCTCAGCCTTTCCGAACCAGACCTCAGCGCCCGCCAGAGGGTGCCCGTTTACCGCATTCACGACCTTGCCAGAGACGCGAAACTTCGTGGGGACGTTTTGGGCACAAAGGTGGGATGCGACAGCACCCAGCAGCACAAGCGGAAGCAAGCGTCGTGACATGGACACTACCTTTTCACCGAAGTAAGACCAAGGTTGACCGTGACTGTCGTCCGGGGCCGCACGGTGACGTGCTCGGCATCCGAAAGGTACGGATTCAAAATCTCGGGATCGGCGTATTCCAGCTGATCGCCCCCGTCCAAGGCGACAATCTCATAATCTCCTGGCGGAATGCCGGGAATAGCGAAATAGCCCTGAATCGGTCTCGCAGCGTGGACGATGTTTCTCGTGCCATGCGGTTGCACCAGCAACACCAGCACTCGATCCGGATTCCCCGCCGGTGTGACCGTTCCGCTCACCGTTCCCGCGCCGTCGCGCAGCGTCACCTCGATCGGCTCGGGTTGTTCGCCCTCACTGAGTCTGAGATCGTCACTGAGAAGATCGACGTTCCCGCTCTGTGCAGATTTCACCCACCATTCTCCGTTCGTGTTGATCTCCAGCCTGTAAGTTCCCGGCGCGACATTCGGAATCCCGCCGGCTTGCCCTCGCCAGAAATTGGTCCCCCGCCGCGACTGCGACAACGGCACAAGCTGCAAGATCAGTCCTGGAATGATTCCCTGGATCGGCGCTTTCCTTTCCGACCCTCCTGCGCCTTGTTCTTTCTCGAGTTCGACAGGAATGGTCGTTGCCGCATGCAGCGGGACGTGCAGGTCAGCTTCGTCAGAGCGGATCACGACTGCCGCTCCGGGCGTTGTCAATTCGACCCCACCGCCCATTGTTCCACCAACGCTATAGGCACCGGCAGGCACCTTCAGCTGGAAGTTTCCACCCTGCAAGGCCGCAGTTTGGGTGAAGTCGGAGTCGTCCCCAGCTTTCCTCGAAAACGTCAGCCCCGTAACCTCATTCGACGGGCCCGACAAGGTGCCGGAAACTTGGTACATAAGTTCAGGGGACAGGGTGAAGTTTGCCTCCACGTCCTGACCCGGAGCGATTTCGATTGGTGTCGCGGACACCAGATCAGGAACGCCGGGAAAGAAAACCTTGGCAAAAATCTGTTCCCGCGCGTTTGGAACACCCTTCTGGCTCAGCGTCGTCACCGTACTCTGATCGACTGCGACATAGTACGTCCCAGCCTGCAGCCCGACGACTCGAAATTCCCCGTCTTCGTTCGTCAGCGCCTGGTTCGGTTGATCAGTCCAGATCAGCCGACCTGCCACATTCTGCTTCGCGAGGATGCGGATCTGAAATCCTTCGAGCGGCTGCTCATCTTTCGTGGTGACGCGCCCGCTGATGACACCCCACGGTGTCAGCTTTAGAACTACAGCCGGAGCATCCTTGCCAACTCGTGCAGATGATGGGTGCGACCCTTCATCCTCGGAGAAACCCGGTTTCATCGCCTTCAGGAAAACATTGCCCTCGGCCAGCCCCTCCACCACAAAGTGCCCGCCGGCGTCGGTGAGTGCGACACTTCCGTTCTGGCCGGAAACCTGGACTGCCGCGCGCCGCACCGGCTCTCCAGTGATGGCATTGATCACGGTGCCTGACAGACTGTAAGAGTTTCCGTCGGGTTTGGAGTTTGCGGCTCCATCCGGCGTTATCGGTGACTGGGCGTCAGTTTCTTGCGCAAGGCCCGACACCGCAAGCAGATGCACAGCCAGCGCCAGGATGCCGAGTCGGAGAAAACAGCCACTCGCCCTCATCTTCGGTCTCATCCCCTGCCCGAAATCGCTCACCACTCAATTTTGACAGACCCCAACGGAGTCACCCAAGTTCCCAAGGTCACGGGTTTGGGGCCGGCATGCCGGACGGCCGTCGCGGAACGTCCACCCGCCCTGTACACCCCAGATGCCGACTCCTTCGTAACAGTTACCTGTCAGTGCCATCTCCACAGCGTTTCTCATTTATCTGAAACCTGCACGCAATAACGCGTGAACCATCCGCCGAGCCAGACAAGAAGTCCGACTTCGGCATACGGACATTGAGTCGTGCCAGAACACTCATGCTATGTTGCTGCATGCCGACGGAGTCCTGCGCTCCTCCGCAATTCCACGAAGAAGGGCTCCGCCGCCAACTCTCCGCCGCGCAGATGGCCATGGTCGCCGTCGGCGGCTCGATCGGTACCGGACTGCTTCTCGGGTCCGGCGCGGCCATGGAGATTGCTGGTCCCGCCGCCATCCTCAGCTTTCTCGCAGCCGCTTTTGTCAACTGGACAGTGGCCATGGCGCTGGGCGAACTCGCCTGCGCCCATCCCGCGGCCGGATCGTTCGGCGTTTATGGCGAGCTCTACCTGAACTCGTTCGCCGGATTTATTGCTCGCGCCGGCTACTGGGTCGGCCTCGCCCTCGCGATAGGCACGGAAATGATTGCCGCCGCAACCTACATGTCCGTTTGGTTCGCGCGCGTGCCAGCTTATGTGTGGATCGTCGTCTTCGGCGCGCTCTTGCTTGTGATCAACCTTAGGAGTGTCGGTTCCTATGGGAGAGTAGAGTTCTGGCTCTCGATGATTAAGCTGGCGACGATCATAGCCTTCATCCTGATCGGGGCTGCGCTGCTCACGAGCGGACGCGCCGTGCCGCAATACAATGCTCAAGGCGGATTCTTCCCGGCCGGTTTTTGGGCGCCCGTAGTCGCCCTGACTTACGCGATCTATAGCTTTGGTGGGGTCGAGATGGTTGCGGTCACGACCGGCGAGTCGCGTGCGACGAAAGATATTCCGCGCGCTGTCTGGATGACCTTTCTCACTCTCACTGTGGTTTATGTCGGCGCCATCGTCATTCTTCTGGGCGTCATGCCGTGGAATCACGCCGGAGTGAGCGAGAGTCCATTCGTCACGACATTTCGCACCGTACGAATTCCCCACGCCTCGGGGCTAATGAACTTCGTTGTCCTCACTGCGGCGCTCTCGGGTGCGAACGCAACGCTTTACGTCGCATCGCGCATGGTCTTCTCCCTGGCCCGGACCGGATGGGCGCCGGCCAGCCTCGGGCGACTGAACCACGAGGGATCTCCCCAAAACGCGGTGCTGCACTCTTCTTTCGGAATTCTGTTGGCGCTCGCATTGGTACTCTTCGTCCCGCAGAACGCGTTCCGCTACATGCTCGGGGCGGCCTTCACCGGTATGATCCTGTCCTGGCTCGTCTCCCTTGCCGCGCACATCAGCTTTCGGCATAGACGCTCGCCTGCGGAATTAGCGAAACTCCCATTGCGTTCGCCGCTCGGAATTTGGGGATCCGTATTCGGGTTCCTGGCGGTGACGGTCTCGTTACTGCAAACGTGGCTTCATCCGCTTCATCGGCCGGTTAATCTCTGGAGCGGCCTCACCTTGATCGGTGTCCTGACGCTCGCCTTTATCGTGCTGAAGAGACAGCCCCTCAAGGGTCGAACATCCAACACATAACATCATTCACACACGGAAATCCATCCATCCCGTACATTAAAAAAATTACAGCCAGTGTACAGAATCGACCCGAAACCATGTTTGTTAGGGATTGCGGATGATTCGAGTATTTCACTAAGGCGATCAACTAATAAGTACGCCAAACCGGGTACCAGGCTCGTAAAATACGCGGGCTCTCTCCGCTCGAGATCACCTGCGTTTCTCCGCTCCAGTAGTTCGCGCGGCACCTGCCCGACAGGTTCCTCGCTCTCCGCTAGAAGTTAGCGATGTATCCCGAACGTTGTTCGATGATATCCACGTCTTCCCCCGCTCAGCGCCGTTCTGGGCCGCTCTGCCTGCCTGTAGCTGTCACTCTAAGGAGATTTGATTTATGAAGTCGTATGCCTTCTCCCTATGGCTTGCTTTGACATTTTTGGCCGCTTGCTTCTTTGGCGTTTCCTGCCCGGCTTGCGGGCAGTCTTTGACGAGCGGCGGCGTCACCGGAACGGTAACCGATCCGAGCGGTGCCGCGTTTCCCAATGCTACCGTCACGCTGAAGAACAACGACACTGGTGCCGCGGCGTCAGTTACCTCGAACGACACCGGAGCCTATCGCTTCGCGCTGCTGAATCCCGGAAGCTACACGGTCTCGGTCGCCGCTCCAGGTTTTTCAGTAGTTCATCAGAACGTGTCCGTTGCCGTCGGACAGTCCTCCACGGTGAACGTGAAACTTGAAGTTGCTGCTTCCGCGACGACCGTCGAAGTAACGGCACAAGGAGGGGTGCTTCAGACCGACAACGGCAATGTGTCGAGCACAATAAGCCCCGAGATCGTGGAAAACATGCCTAATCCCGGCAACGATCTCAGTTATTACGTGCAGACCGCTCCCGGTGCGACGATGAACACGCAGGGAGGGTATGGCAATAGCGCGACCTACGGAATCTCGGCCACGTCGAACCTGTTCACCGTGGACGGCATGAATGAGAACGATCCCTTTCTCAATCTCAATAACTCGGGAGCCACCAACCTGCTGTTAGGAGCGAACGACGTTCAAACGGCGACGGTTGTCAACAACGGCTACTCCGGCGAATATGGCACGCTTGCAGCCGCCAACGTCAATTACGTCACCAAATCCGGCACCAACAAGTTCCACGGCAACGCGGAATATTTTTGGAATGGAAGTGTACTGAACGCGAATGACTGGTTCCTCAACAACAGCGGCAGCCCGCGTTCTTTCGATAACGCCAATCAATGGGCCGCCTCGATCGGCGGACCGTGGTGAAAGACAAGACCTTCTTTTTCCCGGACACTGGAGGTTTACGCTTACTG
>Ga0210400_10001412_pt1 | contig 23942 bp, 19 predicted proteins | sample IncBWH26MmetaG_FD_155456 | JGI IMG/M metagenome (GOLD analysis project Ga0210400, IMG submission 155456) | Forest soil microbial communities from Barre Woods Harvard Forest LTER site, Petersham, Massachusetts, United States - Inc-BW-H-26-M | ecosystem: Environmental > Terrestrial > Soil >...
CTGGCGGGTCTGGGCATCGGCTCGCAGGATCTGCGTAAGCTCGCGACGGTTCCCGTGGATAAGCTCCTCAAGATACAACTGGCGGGAGCAAGAGGCGCTGGCGCACTTTCGGTACCGACCCGCGAATGGCTCGCCGGCCAAGCCCAGCCGCCGTCGGGCAGGGCCGCGCTTGGGGGCACGGATCCGGGCGGCTGGGGCTCGGTGGTCGATGGAGTCCGTCTGCCTCAGAATCCGTTCGATCCGCAAGCTCCCGCGATTTCCGCCGCAGTGCCGCTTCTGATCGGCAGCATGCGCGACGAGGCCGTCTTTTTCGAGCGCGGGAATCCACAATTCTTCAAGGCCGATGAGGCCGCCGTGACGGCACTGGCGCGCAGGCAACTGGGCGCTGCGGCCGACCGCATCCTGGCCGTCTATCGCCAGGCGATGCCGGGAACTACGCCGGTGGAACGGGCGATCGCCATCGAGACCGCCCTGGGCATGGGCAACGGCACGGTGGTAATAGCCGATCTCAAATCACTGCAACCGGCGCCGGTCTACCGCTACCGCAACGACTACCGCTCAAATGTGCCGGTCGCGGGCACCGACTGGACCCTGCGCGCCTGCCATGCCAGCGACATCGCCGTGGTGTTCGCCAACTATGAGATTCACGACCTGCAAGGCGACGGCCCCGGGCTGGCGGCGGCCTCGAAAGCGATGAGCGGCTATTTCGCGAGCTTTGCGCGCAGCGGCGTCCCGTCCGCCGAAGGCCAGCCGGCCTGGCCGCGCTACGACACCCAAAGGCGCGCGGTGATGCTCCTCAACACCGAGTGCCGCGTGGCGGATGACCCGGGCAGCCAGGAGCGCAAGCTGTGGCGCTCACTTGGCCTGGGATGACGCGCGGCGACGTCGCGGCGGCCGTCAATGTTGGACCGGTAGCGGGGCGGCCGCAGGCGCCAGGCCGAGTTCTTCTGCAAAAAAGCTGAGTTCGGCGGCAGTGTTGCCCACGCGCTGACTGAACGACGAGGTGACACCGTGTCCCTCGTGCCGGCGTGTGATCAGCAGGATCGGGTGCGGTGCGGTGTTGTCCTTCTGCAGCATCGCGGCGAACTTGCGCGACTGCCAGGGCGCAACCCGCGGATCATTCTCAGCCGTGATGAGCAGCACGGCCGGGTAGGCGGTGCCTGGCCGCACATGATGCAGGGGCGAGTAGTCGTAGAGCCAGCGGAGCTCGGTGGCCTTCGTCACGGTGCCAAACTCGAAGGTGTTGTACTCCCCATTGGGCCACAGCTCCGAGCGCAGCATGTCGTAGATGCCCACCGCGCTGACTACGGCGCGGTAGTCCGCCGGATGCTGCGTCAGGGCGGCGCCCATCAGCAGGCCGCCGTTCGAGCCGCCGTAGATTCCAAGGTGTGCCGAATCTGTCCAGTGTGCGTCCGTCAGCGCCCGTGCCGCAGCGCGCAGGTCATCGAAGCTGTGCTGCTTGTTGCCGCGGCTGCCGTCGCGGTGCCAGCCCTCGCCGTACTCGCCACCCCCGCGGATACTGGCCCAGGCGTACACGCCGCCCCGCTCGAGCCAGGCAAGCATGGGACCGATGAAAGTCGGCTGTCGCGACCGGCCATAACCGCCGTACGCGCTCAGAATTGTCGGGCGCTCACCATCAGGGCGGGTACCGGCGAGCGCCACGACCGTGATCGGGACCTGCACGCCGCCGGTTGAGGGCGCATCGAGCCGCCAGGTGCGCACTTTCGTGTAGTCGGCCACCGGTTTGACCTCAAATACCGTCGTGAGGACACCGCTCGCGGCGTCGAATTTCACCCAGCGTGACGGCACCGACCAGCCCGAGTAGGCAATCAGCGCAATGGTGGAGTCCTCAGTGCTCGCAACGGCGTTGATGCCGATGCCTGTCGCCGGCAACGGCACGGTACGTACGGGTGTGCCGTCCGCGTTGAACTGGCGCACACGCCAGTCGGGCCCGCTGACTTCCACCAGTAAGAAGCCGCCCTTGATGGTCGCGACGCCATTGATGGCCCAGGTCTGCTGCGGCACCACGATGCGGGTCGCGCCGTCGGCCTGCAGCCCCAGCAGCTGGCCCAGCGGAGCGTCCTGATAGGACGACATGAGCAGACGGTCGCCTTCCCACGCGGCACCGGTCGTCTCGCTGGTGGTCACGCGCACCCGCTTGCCGGAGTCGAGCATCTTGCGCCAGGTGGATCCTGAGCGCAGATACACATTCTCGAAGTTGGCATCGCCGTAGTAGATGAAGGCCGCCGCGCGGTCGCCGCGTGCCGAGGTGACCAGCTGGTATTCGGCGATCGGCGAGGGCAGTTTGCCGAGCGCGGCGGTGTCGCTGCGTGCCGGTGTGCCGAGCGTATGGTGATAGAGCTGCGCGTTGAACTGCGCCCGCGAGACCGGCACGCTGCCGGGCAGCGGCAAGCGCACGTAGGTGATACCCCTGCCGTCCGCATCCCAGGCCAGCCCGGTCGGTGTCGTACCGCCGCCGGCGTAGGGCAGTGCGTCGCTCGCCACTTGGCCGTTCCCGACCGTTACAAAATGAATGGTGGTGTTTTCGGTGCCGCCCGCGGCCGTGCCATAGGCCACCTGCGAGCCGTCGGGCGAGGGCCAGTAGTTGGTAATGACCGTGTCGCCGTTCGTGGCGTTGGTGTCGACGAGCACTCTGGCGGACCCGTTTGGCCAGCCTTCCCCGACCAGCACAGCCTGTGGCTGCGGCGGAGTCTGTCGCAGATAGAACAAGGTACTGCCCACGATCTTTGGATTGGAGCGCTGGGTGGAGGTCAGGGCCAGCGCTCCGACCCGCTTGAGGATCGCGCCGTGGTCCGCAAAGCGGCTCATGACGGCATCGGTATAGGCATTCTGCGCATCCATCCATTGCTGAACCGCAGGCGCGTCAGCTTGCTCCAGCCAGCGGTAGGGATCATGGACTTGCCGATCCTGATAGCGGTCGATGACGTCGTGCTCAGGGGTGACCGGCGGGGCAGCCGGAGGCGTCGCCGCAGCGGCGAACAGCAGGGGCAGGCTCGCGGCGGCGAGGCTCATCGGGTAGGCAGTTGCGTGTCTCATGATTTGAGAAGTCTACCTGACGGTTGGCTGTGTTGACGCCCCAGCCGGGGCGTCTATGCTTGCATGCGCTCGGGTGGCCCAGGCTGCTCGACGCATCCACTCAACAGGGAGGCACTATGAAGAAGCTTGCGGTCGCTGGATTGATTGCCGTCGCATTGTTTGCTGGCGCCGTGACCATTGCGGATCCGCCGGTACGGGATATCAACCCCGCTCGTCATCCCAATCTTGCCGCGGCGCAACGATTGGCCCATCAGGCCTGGGAGAGAATCTCGGCCGCGCAGTCTGCGAACGAGTGGGACCTGGGCGGCCATGCCCAGAAGGCCAAGGAGCTGCTGGATCAGGTCAACGTCGAGCTCAAGGCTGCGGCCGAGGCGGCGAACCACAAGTAGCGCTGCAAAGCAGGGGGCCGCCTCGCGGCGGCCCCCATGACCCGATTGCCGGCCCAGCCCGCCTTCTCACATCAGAAGAACGGGAATGGGAATGATGGCTCGAAGCGGAAGAAGTCGAACAGGTCATCCAGCGCCGGAGCGTTCAGCGGCACGTAGGGGTTCTCGGGCAGCGCCAGTGGATTCGGGAAGTTATCCCGGCTGCGATGGGTGACCGGCGGCAGCCCCCAGTTGCGCTCGATGAACTTCAGGATCGACACATGGTCGGCGTACCGGTGCGAAATGTAGCCCTTCGCCGGCAGGTACTGCTTGGGCGCCACCACGATCATCGGAATGCGGGTGCCGTCGCCGAAGTAGTCCAGCGGCTGGACGTATCCGGAGTCGTAGTAGCCCCCGCCCTCATCCAGGGTGATGAAGATGGCGGTGTGAGCCGCATAGGGTGAGGCCTCCACCTGGTCCACGATTTTTCGTACGAAGCCCTCGAAGAGGTCAAGCTTCGAGGAGGAGGGGTGGCCGTCGACCAGCCCGCTGGGCTTGACGAAGGATACCGCCGGCAACGTCCCGTTGCTGATGTCGGCATACAGATCCACGGTGTCCTGGATATGTTCCTGGCGCACGGTGCTGTCGGCCATGATGGAGGTGTCGTACTGGAACGGATTGCAGATGTTGCAGTACTCATCCGAAGCCGGGCCGGGCACACCGTAATTGAGGTCGTAGGGATCCGGGACATAGGCGTTCCACTGATCGCCGTAGTACTTCCAGGAGATCTTGGCGCTGATCAGGCTGTCCCCGATGCTCGGCACCGTGGAGGGCGGGATGGTGAACGGTGTGTTCGAGGGGTTGTGGTCCGTGTAGGCGTTGTTGCCGTTGCCGAAGTAGCCCGGATTGTAGTTGTTCAGCAGGTAGTAGTGTCCGGGCTCGCAGTGCGGGTCGATGCGCAGACTCGCCAGGTAGTCCTGGATGGGCTTCACGCCCGGCTGGGAAGGATCGGCGCAGTTGGTGTAGGAGCCGCCGCCGAAGATCACCGGGCCACCATTCTGCAGTGGGGTGACCCACTGCGAGGACGGGAAGCCCTCATTGTCGTCGCTGCCGTAGCCGTCCTCGGCGTACCAGTTGTTGGTGCCGGTGGCGGGGTTCGGGTTCTCGATCTCGTTCACCACACCGCCATATCCGGCCGGGTTGGTGGCATACGCCACATTCTGCGGCGGAGCGGCCGGCAGGTTGTGCGCGGGATCCTTCGGGTTCTGCACGCTGAACCAGAGGGCATCGCCATGGCCGAGCATGATGTGGTTCGCACCAGTGCCGCCGTTGACGGACTGGTGGAAGTTGTCGCTCATGGCATAGTTGTCGGCGAGGTACGTGAAATAGGGCGCGTCGCCTTGCTGGACGTTGTAGAAGCCGAGGGCGGTGGAACCCTCTCCGGTGGTCTTGGCGGACGGTGAGTACTCGGTGCTGAAGTTGGTCGGCTGGACCGTGCCGTCCGTGCCCGCTCCAACGGTCACTTCAACCCAGGAGAACAGCTTGCCGTCGCAGCCCGCAGGATTCTCCCAGCTGGCATGCCGCACACTGCAGTTGAGCTGCTGCCACATCTGGTAGAAGCGGTGCACGGGGCTGGCCGCATAGCCGATATAGGGCAGAGAGCTGCTGGTGAGCTGGAAGGGCCCGGCGGGCAGATTCGAGACATTGACGATACGTTCATCCGGGACATGCGACTTCTGGCCGGTTCCGCCGGCCACCAGCGACTGATAGTAGGTCAGATGGTCGGCATCGGTCGCATCCGGGGCCGAGTCGGTCGGCAGGCCGGTCTCGGTTACTTCAGCGATCGCCTCGGCACAGGCGGTCGGATTGGTCGCGGCCGTGCAGGCCGCATTGGTGAAGTAACCCTGGGCGCCCGCGGCGCCACCGGTCAGCGGGGCCGGCAGGGTGTTGTTTGGAAACTCTTGCTTGGGTGGGCTGAGCAGGAAGCTGTCGTTCGGACCCGTGTCGGTCGCCGCCAGCTGCTGGGCCTTCGCGAAGTTCGGGCCCTCGAGGGCATTCTTGTTGGCATCCAGAGTGATGATGCCCTCACTCAGCAGGTTGAGTACCTTCTGGCCGGGCTGCGGCTGGTACGTGGCAAAGACGTGGTCGAAGCTGCGGTTTTCGCCGATGATGACGATGACATGCTTGATCGGGCTGACCGGATGACCCAGGGTGCCCGGGCTCGGAATATCCCCTGGCGGCAGCTGCGACGTGGCGGCCAGCACCGGCCCCACCGACATCTGCAGCACCGCCACAGACATCGCTACAGCACGCACACCGTGCAGGGTGTCCGCAATGATCTTTCGGACGCTCATGAAACACCTCCCATGAATGACTAGGCGCAGAACGCCTTTGGAGGCTAAGCAAGTCGTGTTGCAGTCAGGTTATGGTCCGTTGACACGGCCACGACGGTTTCATTGCAACTACGGCGAGGCCGTAGCCATGGCGGGAGGTGGATCGACCCGAATGGTGCCCATCATGCCGCCATCCTCATGTTCCAGCAGGTGACAGTGGTAGACGAAAGTGCCAACGGTATCCGGATCGCGGAAGTCCATGCGTACCCGCACGCTTGGGTATTGCAGCATCCGGCCGTCGAAGTAGGGGACATTGACCGTATCCCGCAGAAAAGGCTCATTCACGGGCACGCCGTTCCATGCCATCAGCATGAAGTGCAACTGGTGGATGTGAAAAGCGTGCAGTTCCGTGGAACGGTTCTCGATAATCCAGTCCTCGACCTCGCCTTGCTGCGCGACGATGTTGGGGCCGTCGGCCGGATCGAAGGCCTTCGGTGTCTGACCGTCCACCGTGATGTAGAAGGTGGTCGCTGTGTTGGGATCGCTCGGATTGTCCAGCTTCTCCGAGAAGTACAGTCGGCGTACGCGCGCCGGCTGCACGTCTCCCAACCACGGCAAGGTGGGTGTGGGCAGGGGCCTGTGGTCGGTGGGCAGCGCCGGCGGCTCGGTCGCATCGGGGGCCGCGATGACGCTTGCCAGGGCGCGGTTCGGATCATTCTCGCCGCCCTGGCCCGTGTCGACCGTGCGGGTCACGAAGATGGCCGGCACATGCTCGCCGGGTCCGTTGACAATGAATTCCACCCGGGCACCGGGGGGCACGCCGATGTGATCGACCCAGGTGACCGGCGCCGTGCGGCCGCTGTTCGTCATCGGCACGCCGTCGATCGCCACCAGTCCGAGCTGCTGGGGTGTACGACCGTAGAGCAGCGCGAGGTTCAGATAGGTGATGGCCGAGGCATTGAGTACGCGCCACAGCTCGCGCGCGCCGGGCTGCAGGCGTATGCGGGCCGGCGGATAGTCCGGCCAGGGCACGGGTACGAAGTTGATGGAAAGGTCCTTGGCGGGCCGGCCGAATCCGGTGCCGTTGTTCGCCGAATCCCCGTCGCGATCGATGAGGGTATGGGGCACCACCGGCTCTGACTTCGACGGTGGTGCGTTCGGATTCAACAGGTCCTGGTCGCGAATCACGAGCAGGCGCTCGGGCAGTCCCGCGACCTGCGGCACGGCGCGCTCGATGCCGTCGATGATCAGAACACCCGATGCGCCGGCCATCACCTGTTGGCTGCTGAAGCCGTGGACGTGCGGGTGGTACCAGTACAATCCGGGTGGTTCATGGGCCGGGATGCGGAAGCGATACTCAAACGGCGGGTCGCCGGGCTGGATGGCAGTCTTCAGCACCTCATCCTCATGGCAGCGAGCGGGTACGGTCAGTCCATGGAAATGCAGGTTCGTGGACATTCCCGTCATGGTGGCGCTGTGGCAGGGGTCGGCGCCCGGTCCGGCGGGTGTCATGGTCATCCCGGGCATGCCCGCAGGCATCGGCAGGAGATCAGTGATCTCATTCTTCAGGCGCAGCTCCAGCAGATCGCCTGGGTGCAGACGCAAGGTCGGGGACTGCACGCCGGTGGACAGGTAGCAGTAGCGCACGGTGCCGTCGGGACTGCGGTAGCTGCGTATGCGCAGATCCAGCTTCAGGACACCATCGTGACTCGCCACCTCGCCTGGCTGCGTCACCAGGCTGCCTGGCGCCGGTCGGGGACACCCGTCCTCGATTGCAGCCTGAGCCCCGGCGTGAGCATGGACCGGCCGCGCCCAGGCGGCGGCCAGCCATACAAGCAGTAGCGGCGCTGCGCGCCAGCGGTATCCGGCTTGCATCTACCGCGAGCGGGCGCCGTGCGCCGCGGCTCGATCGCGGGCGGCGGTCTGCTCATCGTAGGTCGCCGCCGGAGCGGAATCGGCGGCCACCTGGCCCGGGGCAGGTTCGGTTGCCTGCGGCTCAGGTGCCGCAGGCTCAGGCTCCGTCACGGTAACGGCCTGCAGTTGCGTGCCCGAGGTTGAGCCACGCGCCGGCGCGGCGGCGCGCTGCCACAGATCCTCATGCACGGTGCTGAATCCCAGCGTGGCGAGAAAACCGACTCCAGCCAGCGTGGCAATAAGCAGTCGATCCTTCATATGTGCGACGGCAATAAACCAGTTGCCCAAATCCTAGAGGAGGATCATGACGGTTTGTTGGCATGATCCTCGGCACACGCCCGCTCCGTCCGCGCTTGCGGCTCAATGACTCTGCACGGCGCCCGAGGTCCCATCAGCCGCCCAGTCTTCCAGGCGGATATTGGCGATGACGAGGTGACGCGTGAAATGAGCCACCGGTTCGTATGATTTCAGACTCACGCGCGCAGCGGCGAGCTGCGAGCCGTCCACCGGGTATTTTGCCAGGTGCTGCAAATCCTTAAACTGAATGTCAGCGCCAAAATGACTCATCGCATCCGGGTACAAATGCGGACTCAGCGGTGAGTAGTCCGGCTCGCAATATGGTGTTTCCGGATTGCGCCGGCCATTTCTGGGGTTCTCAAGCGCCACGGTCACGCATTGCGGGGCGCCGCCCAGCTTGATGCAGCCAAGCTGTATATCGTCGCCGTCGGCGTCGATTGCGGTCCGGCACCAGCCAAGCGCGGTGAAACGTCCGGCGCCATTCAACGCCGAAAGCGAATTCTCCGCGATGACCCGAAACAGCGTAAGCGAGTAATCAAGCTCGGCGCGGACGGCCGTGGCGCGCACCATTTGGTAGATTCTTTCCGGGACGGCAATGCGCTGATGAATCCGCAGTTCCGCGCCGCCGTCCGTTCCAACCGGGAAATCGTCGCCGTATCCGATGTTGATCGTGGTCCGGCCGCGATACAGAGTCGTGCCGTCCGGTCCGACCAGGCGAATAAAGGCGCGATCGCTCATCACGATGGCTCCGGGGGCGACACCCGTGATTGCAAGCGGCAGGAGCACGGTGCCAGCGGGCGTCAGGGCCGGCTCGGTCGCCGACCTTCCCAAATCCGGCTCGAACCGGATCGCCAGCGGTTGCGCGATCGCCGGGTCCGGCGACAAGAGGCGCTGGATGGAAAATGCCGCGGCCCAAGTCGAGAAGCTCAGCAGGGGGGCGAGAAGCACGGCGCCCCACAAAATGGCGCGTGCCCGGAACGTGGCGCGACGGTGGTACTGCAAACGAACTATTGAAGTCGCGGCACCGATCGCCAGCAGGGACCAGAATGCCGGCGTCATCCATTGCATGCCGCTTGCGGCAAACGGCGGTGGCGCGCCGTGGCGCAAGAGGATTCCCACCGCGATGCCGATCGCAACGACGAGCCAGATCGCCAACATCGTAGCTGCGGCCTGCACCATCGTTCTGCTCAGCGCCGCTATGGCGAGCACCGGCAAATCGAAAATCAGCGCCAGGTAGGCGGATCGGCCAAGCGCGGCGCCAATCGTGTCGCGTGGTGAGAAGCCCGATGCAATGCCATGCGCAAGATCTGCCAGCAGCATCGGCGCGTGAACGCTGATCAGGACGAAAAGCAACTTGGCGCCCAGCAGGGCGCCGCGCCGAATGGGGCGAACCAGCCAATCTTGCGACACACCGATGAGCACATCTTCCTGCACGGCGGCCGTGATCAGTACGGCCGCGCCGAGCAGTACCAGGTATGACAAAATACGTGCGACGACCACCAGGCCGCGGGGCTCCTCGAAAGGCCCCAATTCGAACCAGAACGCGGCATTGGCAGCCTGAATCGCTGCCAGGATGGCGACCAGGGGCCACAGTTGCGCCCAGTCTTTCCGAAAGATTCGCCAGATCAATTCATCATCCCGTCATCGAGCACGGCACGCGCGAGCGTCGTGTAGACGCTTCGCAGTGCGACAGGTTTCGTTTCGATGTGGCCTACGGTGCCCACCAATGCTGCAAGGCGCGCCGCCAGTTCGCATTCGGAATACTGAGTGTCCACGAAGCTCAGGACATTGCCGACAGCTCGGATGTCAAGCCAATCCGGCGGTACCATCGCGGGCACGCAAGCCTCGCTCTCCATGATGACCTGCACTTGGCGGATCCGCGCCTGAAGATTGGACTTGGCTTCCTGAAACAGCAGGGTGCCTCGATCCAGGAATGCGACATGGGTGGTTATTGCTTCGATTTCCGCAAGTTCGTGCGACGAAATGAGCACCGTCATCTGTCCGGCCTGAAGCTCGAGGCCTGCCATGAATTCATCCCGCACCAACGGATCCAGACCGCTCAGAGGTTCATCGAGTACCAGGAGTTTGGGCCGAAAGGGCAGGGCACAGGCCAGCGCCATTTTCATTCGCATGCCATGGGAGAGGTCCCTGATCCGGCGCTGCGGTGGGAGCCGGAGTGTTCCGAGCAGCTTTGCCTCCAGAGCCCGGTCCCAGGTGGGGTAAAGCGGTCGCAGATAGTGGATATACGCGGCGACCGTCATTCGCCCAGGCATGCCCTGGTTCTCCGAAACGTAACCGATCTGCATCAGTTCCTTCGGCGACAGGATACGGGTATCGACCCCCAGCACTGTTGCCAGTCCCGTTGTTGGCGCAAAGAGATTCATTAACACTCTGATGGTCGTGGTCTTACCGGCCCCATTGGCGCCAAAGAGGGCGAAGACGCTGCCCTCTGGCACGCCTAGGCTCAACCCCCGAAGTGCATCGAAGCGGCCGTACGTTTTCCAGATATTCTCGAGGCGGACGATCACCTACGCGGCTCCGTCAACTGCAAGAGCGCGCTTCAGGGCCGCGTATTTCGCGAGTTCCACCCGCAGTTGCCGGCCGTAGAGCCAGAGCACCAATGCGATCAGCGCAACGATCACCAGGTCGATGACCGGGGACATCTTTGGCGGGTTCCCGAGATGGGTGCGGATTGCTGTGCCGATGAGCCCGAACACGGCTGCGATGAGGCATGAATAAAATCCCGCTCGAATCACCGAGCGGGTTCTTTGCGCGCGGTCGATGGCGAGATCGATCATCTGCGACAGTGCGCTGGTGGTGGCTATGGATCTGACGGGCTGCAGGGACCAAAGCGCAAGGCTAAGAATTGTCGACATGGCGACCATGGCGATGCCCCGGGTTACGAAGTTCCATGGACCCAGGAACCCGAGGAAGATCGTGACCACTCCGAGCAATACGCCCGCCACGCCCAATGGCAATCCGATCACCAGAGCTGCCGTGATCCATTCTGTCTGCCGGCGCAGCCGTGCCTCAAGCCGCGGCTTGATGACGCTGATGTTCGGATCGATCGCGCGCCAAGCGACTCCCAGTTCATCCCATTTGGCATCGGGTGGCTCTGTCATAACTTGTCTCCAATCAGTTCTCGAAGAAGTGTCTTTGCCCGGGACATCCGGATTGCTACCGCATTGGTCGAGATGCCGAGGACGTCGGCTATCTCGGTGGGCGCCAGTCCTTCCAAGGTCAGTAGCGCGGTGTGGCGATAGGCGAGTGGCAAAGTGCGCACCGCCGCCAGCAGCTTGGCGCCGCTATCGAGCGCGATCGCCTGGCCTTCCGGACCGGGACCGGGCGCCGGAATGCTCTCGTCCAGGTCGGTGGCTGGCGGAGTCTTCAAGGCGCGCGCGACGTGGGTAACCGCCCGGTTCGTGGCGATGCGGGCCACGAAGGTTCGGACTGCGGCATCCCCGCGGTAGGCCGGCAGAGCCCGCCAGATGGCGAAGTAAATGTCCTGCACGAGTTCCTGTGCCAAATATGTTCTGGCCTCGTAGCTTGAGGCGATGCGCCGCACCATCGCACCGTGCTCCCGCACGATCTGCTCAAATGTTTCGGGGACCGTCATGCGGTTGAACTCAGGCCTTTCCGATGGTCGCTATTGCAATAGTCTCCCGGGGAGCCATTTGCTTTCCAATTAGCGCCGAGGGCCCGGAACGTCGACTGTGCACGGGTGTGCCGGGGGTGCTGCGGCATACTTCTTCGGTATGTGGTTCTGCCGTAAAACGGGGTCGGCGCCGTCACCTGAACGGGGCTCGCGGAGCGCGGCTATCGTGCTCCTTTTGCTTGCGCCGGTGTTCGCACCGGCAGCAGAGCGGTGCTCGGTGAGCGAGCTGGTCCTTGGTGTGCCCGACGGACCCGCCGCGTGGGTCGCCGGCGGCTTTCAGGCCGTGGTGCCGCCGGTCGTGCATATTACGACGGTGACTCACAGCGCCGGAATCGGTGCATCGGCAACCAGCCTCCCGACCCTGACCCAGCCGCCGACGGCACGCGGGTCGGCGGCGCCGCGGCCGCGCGACCCAGGGCACACGGATCAGGAGCGCCTGTTTGCGGCTGCCTTTTATGGGGATCTGCCGCAGGTGCAACGACTGCTGAGTTCGCCTTCCGTCAACGTGAATGCGCCGGCGCGCAGCCCGATGCGCGCAAGTCTCATCGACGCGGCGGCGATGTCCGCCCAACCCCAGGTGATCCAGGTCCTGATCGATCATGGGGCCCGGGTTCGCGGTCCGCTGCCCGACGTGGACGTGCACCCGATCGCCGTGGCGATGCTGAATCTCAAGACGACGGTTGAGTTCCAGGATAATCCGCCCGCATTGTCGGTGATGCCGAAACGAACACCCTCGGACTTCGAAGCGACGGTGCGGGTCCTGCTCGAGGCCGGTGCGGATGCGGATGGCGTTCTTGATCCGACCCATCCCCAGTCGGCCCTGGTTGTGCTGTTGTCCACGCCGCGCTTCGACGGCGACCTGCGCATCGCGCGCCTGCTGCTCGATCATGGCGCACGCCTTGATGCCGCGGTTCCGGGGGGGTCACCGCTCGCCCTCGCCGTCGCGCAGGGACGAGATGATTTTGTGGATTTCGCGCTCGACGGACGGACGGTGGATCGTTCGGCGTTGGATGCGGCGCTGGTCCGCGCGGTGGCCATGCAGAATGAGGCGATGGTGGCGAGATTCCTCGGTGCCGGCGCCAGTCCCGACGGCGGCGACGAGCAGGGGCGCCCGATGCTCTGTTGGCGAATGTTTGGTGCCGGGACTGCGCGGGCGATTGCCATGCTGCTCCTGCAGCACGGCGCGCGAGTGGACATTGACTGTCTGGGCGCGCCGCCGCTCAATCTCGTGGTCCAGGACCGCGAGCTTGCCCTGCTGATGATTGATCATGGCGCGGATCCCAGCCGCGCGGATCGAAACGGTGCAACGGCGCTGGATCTGGTCGCCGACGCGGATCACACGCTCGTTGATGTGATCCTCAGGCATGGCGGCCGTCTCGGCCAGCCTTCCCGCGAGGCCGCCTACTACCATGACATGAGAGTCGAGGCGCCGGGGCCCACTGTGCGGGCCATCCTCCAGCACAAGGACTATGTCGCCTCCCGTCTGCTGCTGCGCGACGGTCTGGTCGGTGATGCGCCCTGCGCCGCCGTGCTATACGCCGCTGCCAGCGGTGCCTCCGCGACCCTGGCGCAGCTGCTGCGCCGGGGCGGGGACCCGAACTCCATGACGGAGGGTGGCATCACGGCGCTCATGGCGGCCGCCTATCACGGCGAGGACGACGCCCTCGCGCTGCTGCTCGCGCAGCCGAAAATTGATATTGATCGGACGACACCGACCAAGGTCAACTCGCGCGCCCTCACGCTCTATTCCGAAGAGGCACAGCCGCTGCGCACCGGACATCGAACGGCGCTGATGTATGCCGCGGCGAATGGACGCCGCGCGGGCGTCACGCTGCTTCTGCGGCATGGTGCCAGTGTGCGCAAGACCGATGCCGAGGGTCTGACGGCGTCCGACTATGCGCAGGGCAACGAGGCGCGAAGCGTGCTGCCGGGGGCGCACCCGTGACTATGCAGATGGGACTTCTGTCATTTGGCGTTGGCCCCTGCCAGCAATGCCGCGCAGTCGGCGTCCTTGGCTTTGCCGGAATCGACGACCACGAGGACCGACTGGTGTTTCTGGACCCCAACCGATGGGTGGGCCAGGGTGCCTTGCACCACGATCGGTGCACGTAGTCGGAACAGCCGCAAACTTTTGGGATGGCCCCGCAGCTGCAGATCGAGCGCCTCGGAATCAAGATGCAGCTGACCCTCACCGGTGATCAGAACCGGCTCGGTATCCAAAACCAAGTTCTGCGCGATGAGCGTGCCGCCCTGGGCCTTGAAACTTGCGAAGGCGCAGCGCAGCGGGACCTCGCGTTTGTTTTTCGTCAGCAGCAGACCCAGACCGCGCAGATCGATGCCGGTGAGCTCGGCGAAGGACTCGCGAATCGCCCCCTGGGGCACCCGCATGCTCACGGTGCCGTTGGCACTGGCAGCCACCTGATGGACCGAGCGTCCGGTGCCGGTGACCAGGATCTGCGCCTGCATCAGTCCTTCGATGGGGGGAGGGCCGACATCCTTGTGGGGAAGTTCTCCCAGCTGCAGGTCAGTGATCTTGATATCCACGTTCGCTTGCGGAATCGCGGTAGTCGCATCGAGCCTGAGATGGGCATCGGCCCGGCCCCCGAAGACCTCCGCCAGGAGCGATGACACCTTGAGTACGCTGTGATCGAGAGTCGCGCCGGCCGATACGTTGTGCAAGGACAGTCGGCCCACATCGACCTGACCGGCACTGAATTGCAGGGTCCCATCCCGGCCGAACAGCACGGTGGGCCCGAGCATGGCATCCGAAAGCAAGAGCGGCGACTTGGCCTCGGAGCTGCGTCCGGCTGCGCGCAGACCCAGATCCGCCAGGCGCAACAGGCGGGAACGCAGCTTGACGTCCAGCTGTGGCCGCCCGCCGACGGACTCGATGGACACGCTGCCTTGCATATCGCTTGGTCCGGAACTCACGTCCAGGTCGCTGAAGGCCGTACGGGTTCCGCGACGCGAAACACGACCCGTGAGTCGATAATCGCCGGTATCCAAGAGGCGCACACCGGTCAGAAAGTACAGGTCCTTCAGGTCCGGACCCGCCGCCTCAAAGCTCGCATCCACGATGCTGTAATCGAACGGCTGCGGCAAGACACCCCGACCGGCGAGGCGCGAACCGCTCGAGTTCTCCGTGAAGGTAAAGTGGTAGGGCGCCCCATGGCTCGCCGTCGCGAGCGGATCGGCGGTAAGTTCGAAGGCAACGGCCTTGCCGTTCAATTGGCCGCTGCCCGCGATTCGCAGCGGGGCGGCTGCTCCGACTGCGCTCAACGCCTGAGCCGTCACCTCGCCGTCGAACTGCAGGTGGCGCAGGGCGTCTGCGAGCACCACATGGGCCTTCGGCAGCGACAGAATGCGGATGATCGGCGAGTTCCTGTGCACGCGCTTGATGGCAGGGTCGGACATTTGCCAGTTGGCGTGACCGGTCAGGTCGCGCACCGGATAAAGCGCTGCACCCTGGGCTTCGAGTTGTGCAATGCCGGGCGGGCGGCCGAAGCCGGGCAGGCTCAGCACGATTGAAAGGCGGCCGATTTCCGCGGCGCGGCCTGCCGGCATCCATGGCGGGTTGCCGATGATGACGTGTTCAGCGACCACACGTGGATTCCATGACAGCAGGTGCGTCTGAAGCATCCCATTGACCTGCACCGGACGGCCGATGCGGGCGGCAAAACCGCGGACCAGCCAGGTGCGACCATAGCCCGCATCCACGGCCGCGATGAGACCCACGGCGCAGACCGTGCATGCGACCAGCACCGCGAGCAGCCACACCAAGCCCCGCCGGACAGCTAAGGAAACACGCATGACCCATTAACGCATAAATCCGCCAGGTTCGGTCCCGTTGGACCCCCTGCCGGGATCAGAGTATCGTTTGCGCACAAGGGCTTGGGGGCAGGGGCTATGGTGTTTCGACACGTTGCGGCGGTTCTGGTGATCAGCCTGGGGATGATCGCCGGACGCGCGGCCATGGCGCACCATTCGGTTGCCGGCGAGTTCAGTGTCAGCAAGGTCGTACAGCTCAACGGCGTCGTCTCCGAAGTCGAATGGGCCAACCCGCATGTCTACATTCATCTGGATGTGAAAGACGCGGCCGGGGCGGTCACTACGTGGCGCCTGGAGAGCGTGCCGGTCGGCATGATGCGCAAGGCCGGACTGAGCAAAACCCTGCTGCTGGGCAACGAACAGGCCGCCAATGTCGAGGCCTATCTGGCGCGGGATGGCACACCGCACCTGGGCTACCTCGTCAAGATCACGTATGCGGACGGACATCACTACCAGTTCGCCTCCGACAAATGAAACTCAACTCGATTCTTGTCGGGGTCTGTGGGCTGCTGGCCGCCGCGGCGGCCACCGTGCTGCTGGCGCAACAGCTCCCACGCGAGCCGGACGGCCATCCGGATCTCAACGGCACCTGGGATAACGGTTCCGGGATCGACTTCATACATCCCGAACACGAGGCCGACGGCTCGATCTGCGTCTCGGGCTGCGCACCGCCGCCGCCACCGACCGCGGCCAAAGCCGGCACACCACCACCACCGGCGGGCGCGCGGCCGCCACGCAATTTTCCCAAGTACCGTCCGCAGTTTCTGGCAAAGGTGGCGCAACTCGACAAGCAGCAGCTGCAGCTGGATCCGGTGCTGCATTGTCGCTCCCCGGGTCTGCCACGGATCGGCCCGCCGGACAAGATCGTGCAGCAGCCCGGACAGATCGTATTTCTCTACGATGATGTCTCCGGAAGCTTCTTTCGCATCATCCCCATGGATGGCCGCAAGCACCGCGCGGATGTGGATCCGAGCACCTTGGGGGACTCGATCGGGCACTGGGAAGGTGACACTCTGGTGGTGGAGGCGAATCAGTTCAATGACGACAGCTGGCTCACCGACAACGGTGCCTTCCATTCCGTTGACCTCACCGTGACGGAGCGGCTACAGCGTGTCGGGAATACGCTGCAGTACCAAGCCGTGGCGACCGATCCCAAAGTGCTTCTTGAGCCCTGGAAGGTGACCCGCACGGCACAGCTCACCGACGTGGATCTCATTGAAGCCACCCCGTGCATCGACAAGGATCTGAATCACGTCGTCGACGGCACGCATCACGACAATCCGCGTTGAGCCCTGATCCTGCCGAGGAGCCCGCGCCGATGCTGGAAGCCCATGCGCCCCACGAGGCCATCCACACCTGGCAGAGCTTCTTCATCCATATCGGCACCATCGTGGTCGGTCTGATCATCGCGGTCGCCTTGGAGCAGACCGTCGAGCAACTGCATCATCGGCATCAGCGCTTGCAACTCGAAGAGCAGATGCACGGTGTGCTCGAGAAGGACATGCTGTTCGCGGCGCGCGACACCGCAAGTCTGAATGAACTGCGCTCCTACCTGGTAAATCTCCAACACGCTCTCGCGGCACGGCGCCTGGGTCTGTCGGTGCCTGCCGCACCGGCTGCCAATGATCTGCGTTCGACGGCGATCCTCAACCTTCCGGGCTTGGCGCCGTATGATGCGGCCAAGGAAAATGGCACGGTTGCGCTGTTGTCATCCGAACAAATCCGAATCTACAATCGAGTCGACTCACAGCGGGGGTTTCTACTGAATGCCGTGACGGTTTTCAATGACGCCTTGTCGGGGGTCAACGCGTTCAACGACCGATTCGACCCGACGGTCGACGGTTTCGCATTTGTGCAGATCGGGAGCGTGCCGGACCTAGTCCGGCTGTCGGCCGCGGAGCTGGCCGAGTACCAGGCGCTGATCGGCACTCTGACCAATGCGACGGATATGCTGAGCGCACGGGTGAGCCTCTTCGCCATCGAATGCCGTCTGATTCTCGATGGGGCACGCGACGACAACGATTTTATCGACCATCTCACTGCCCAGATCAGGGCCCATTCCAGGCTGAAGGACTTCCCCTCGACGACCCACTAGCCCTGAGGCTTCGCAGCGGCCTCGGGGTTGGCGTCCGTACACACATATTCCTTCAGCCGCAGACCCGGCTGGCGCCGATAACTGACACGCGTGGTCCAGGACCTCGTATAGGTCTTCGGATCCGTGATCGTGATGACGTCCTCCAGGGTATCCGCATCGAGCTTGCGCAGTCGCTCGGCGACGCGCATTTCGGATGAGTGCGGCAGGCCCGCGGTATCCAGGGTGGTCAAATCGTTGAATCCCTGCGTTGCCACGACCAGCGTGTCACCCTCCCAGTGGCCGGCGGACTGGCCCATCCAGTTCGGATCCATGTCCTCGAGCTTCGGCAGCGTCAGGTCCAGGTACACCATCCGCGGCATGTGCTGGATCTCGTGTATGAACGTCACCTGCGTCGGTTCCTGCAGGATCTCGAGGGGATAGGCCGCGAACAGCACCCGCGGAAAGCCGTGGGGCTTGCAGGTCTGGATGGTGTCGAAATCGGGTTTCCCGGCCCGCCGGGCCTTCAGCGCCGCAGCGTATTTCGTCGCCGCTGCAGGGGTCATGGGCGGCAGCCTGCCCTCGATGGTCCTGATGACCGAATGATCCCCCTGAATCAGCCAGACGCCTTCAAAGTTCTGGGCGGGTGGCGGGGTGTAGATGGCCTGGGCATGGACCATGGGGGTCATCCCACCGAGCAGGCAAAGTCCCGCCAGCAAAACCGGCGGCGGCCAGGATTGACGCATCACTTTTCCGCCGTATGGCCGGCGACCGGCATGTTGCGATTGTTTTCCTCGCAGATGTACTCGGTGAGCCGCAGATCCGGCCGCCAGGCGTAGGTGATCCGCGCAAACCAGGGCTCGGTGAAGAACTCCGGATCCTCGATGCGGACCAGATTCTCCAAAGCGTGGCCACCCTCGATTTTGCGGATGCGCTCGATGACATGCAGCTGCTTGCCGTGGATCACGCCGATTTCATCGATCCAGGTGCGATCATTCAGGCCGGTGGTGTCGACGACCAGGGTGTCGCCCTCCCAATGGCCGGTCGAATCACCCATGAAGCTCGGCGTCACGGTCGGCGGGTGCGGCTGGTCCATGTAGATGTGGCGGATGTTATGGGCGACTTCGTGGACGATAACGGTCTCGCCGGCGATCTGAATGATCTGGATCGGGTAGGGGGAATTCATCACCCTGGGTACCCCATGGGGCCAACAGTAGGAGGAGGCATCGGCAATGGGCGAACCGTCCTTCTCGGCCTTCACGCGTCGGTCCCACTCGCTCTTGCCGCGCGCGGTGAAGGGTGGGAGCCGGCCCAGGGTGGAGTTGATCTGGGGGTTGTAGAGCCGGATATACCACACGCCCGACAGATCACGGGCATCACTGGAGGACACCGCGGGGCGGATGAGCGGCCCATCGATCACGTCGGAGGGCGCTGCCACGGATGCGCCGCTGGCCAGAACGGCAAGCCCCAGCAGACACCTTCGAAGGATCCATCGCATTTCCATCCGCTCCCCCCTGCCTATTCGTATCGAGTACCGAACCGAGTTCAGAAAACGTTCATGGGACGGTAATACGTCAGCCGGGGCCATAAGGCAACATAACGCCCACGGTAAGGCTCGGGACTTTGCCGCGCTGCGACAGGATGTCCATGGAGCCGAGGGCCTGATATGAAGCGTCTTGCACGGATCGGTGAACGGCGCGCGATGGTGGCGGGGACCCTGGCTGCGGCGTGTCTGTGGACGGCCAACGCCCAGGCGGGATTTACTTCAACCGCCACCGGCTCGGAATTGCTCCCGTCGGACTCGTACCTGTCAGATCCGAGCTCGACCGCGAATTCGCCGGTTTTCACGACCACTCAGCCCGGGTCCGACTATCTGCTGGCGGTGCCTGGCCAGTACAACTTCCACAATTCCTTTTCGGCGCAGCCGTTGACCCAGGCGCTGGGAACTGATCCCGTGGCGGGCAACTACGCCTTCCAGGACAGCTTCGTATTCCAGGTTGGCGCCGGCGCCAGCGGCGACACCCTGGTGGCCACATTGAATCTGGGCACGAGCTTCGGCATGTCGGATCTGCAGGCGCGCCTGTATCAGATCACTTCGGGCACCGTCACGCCCGTCCTTGGCCCAGTCGTGAGTGGTCAATCTCCGGTGGTCAACGTCCTGAGCCTCTGGCAGGGGTCACAGGGTCTGGATTCTCAGCCGATTCAGATCGACTTTTCCGGCCTGACGACGGCGGGAACCTATGTGCTGGATGTCGCGGGGACCGCCACGGGCACCTCGGGCGGACAGTACCTCGGCGCCCTGGATCTGGAACCGGTACCGCTGCCGGCGACGACATGGCTGCTGCTGTCGGGAATCACTGCGCTGGTTCTTGCGGCCCGCAGGCGCGGCGCGACGGACTGAAAGCGCGACAGCGCTACACGAATCTGGCGCCGGTTCGTATACTGGGGCCATGAGAGTTCTGTGCGCTGCCATGATGACCGCCTTGCTGTCGACCGCCGCGATGGCACAGCCATCGGACGTCTATCACGCCTGTGCGGCCGAGAAGGATTCAACGGCGCGCCTGGCCTGCTTTGACCGTGCGGATTCGGCGCTCTATCCGACTCCTTCGACGCCGGGCGTCGCCCCGGCAGTTGCAGCCGGGCGGGCTGCTGCCGCGGCTGCGCCGAGCCTCGCGGACCCGTACATTGGTCTGGATGCCCAGCAGGCGCGCCGGGAAAGGGCGCAGCGCGGCGCGCCGGAGCCGGCGCCACCGGCCGCAATTGTGGCCACTGTTGTCAAGGTCATTGAGCGCGGGCCGTTTATCTCTGCCTTCGAGCTGAGCAATGGCCAGATTTGGGAACAATCCGAATCCATGAAGTTCTCGGCCGAACCTCCGCAGACGGTGACGATCCGCCCCGGATTGCTCGGGGCTTTTTTCCTGAAGAACGCGGCCGGGGTTTCCGTTCGGGTCCACCGCTTGCAATAGCGGCGCCGCGGCCGGCTGCTGGGTTGCTCGTCAGCGTGCCGGGCGTCGCCTGATGAACTGCGAGAGAATCCATTTCTCGCCGCTGATGGGTGGCTCGCCGGCGTGGAGCATGCGCAGTTCCGGTTCATCGTGCGCGTCGATGTTTGAGAACAGCAGACCTTCCCGAATGCTGCCGCGATGGCGGATACCCAGTTCCGGGAACGTGGTTTCCCCACCCTCGTATGCGTCATTCAGGTATATGAGGAAGGTGTAATTGCGCTGGCCCTGAACCCTGACCTGCTGTTCGTAGTCGGGCAGGCGTGGGTCGATAAAATCGAAATGCGGGGTGATCTGCTCACCGACGTCGTAGTGCAGCACTGCAGGGGCTTCGAAATGCGTCAGCGCCATACCACAACCGGCCGCCATGCGCGCCTGTACCAGGAAGTGCAGGCAACCTACATCTGCAATGCCGAACGTCGCTGTCGTGTTGGTGCGCATCTCGTGAGTTGAATTGCGCTGGCCGATCGGATCGTAAACGCGTGCCCGCGTGAGGCGCCCGCGCGAGCGCTCGATCAGCCATGCGCACACCGGATCGGGCAACAGCTGCGGAAAACGTCGGATCAGGGGCTCTTGGCTCACGTACTCCGAAGGGGGTGCGTTGAGCCATCGCGTCAGGTCAAACTGCGATGCCAGCTGGTCCCAGGCGCCGGCCGGATCGGCAATGCCGGTCATTGCCGCGAGCTGATATCGGGCTGCAAGGTTACCGTTGGTCGCAGCCTGGGCGAGCATTTTCACGGCCTGCGGCCAGCTCTGGGCCGCGAACACGCCGCCTGCGAGCAGCGCCGCCGCGCGTTCCTGCGCATCCGGTTGACCACGCTGGGCGGCTTCCAGCAAGAACCGCGCACCGTCTGCCGGGATGTGGGGACCACGGTCGCCGGTGAGCAGGCGCTGGCCGAGTGCCGCCATGGCGTCCCGGTCACCGGCGCCGGTGGCACGCGCGAGAGCCGCAATCGCCTCCGTATGGCGTCCCGCTGCATCCAGGGTGTCAACCAGCGCGAGGTCGCCTTGACTCATGAGGGCATGCTGCTTGTCGGGACCAGGTCGCGTCAAGAAAAACGCCCGGGGACTTGCGTCCCCGGGCGTCCTTGCAGCGACCGCTGCGTGCGCTGACTGACCTTGAGACTTAGAACTTTCCCTGTACGCCGAAGTAGAAGCGACGGCCCAGTTCATCATATACGCCGCTCGGGTCGGTCAAGCCCGCCTGTGAGTTGCCGGCCGTGACGCCGACCAGAGGCGGATTCGCATTCCCCAGGTTCTGGATGCCGGCCCGTAGCGATACGTGATCATTGACGCGCCAGCTTCCGAACAGGTCGAACTGGCTGTTTGACGGCGTAGCGTCCACTTGCGCAGTGGGGCTCAGCACCACCGCCGCATTCTCCACACGGGGCAGATACCTCCAGCGCAGTGAAACGTCCATCGGCCCTACGGAGTAGCCTACCGTCAGCAAGGATTTCCAGCTGAACTGCACTCCAGAGTTCACGTCGAACCCGGTGGAGCCCTTGTAGTTCACCGGGACATCACCCGGCGCCACCTGCACGGTGTAGTTCTGCAGGTCACTGAGCGCCAGATTGACCGACAGCGCGCCTGGTACATGGGACAGGCCCATGTCCGACATATTGGCGTGCCAGTCGAAGGCGAAGTCGATTCCCGAGGTCTTCACAAAGCCGATGTTCACGTACTCTGCATTGACCGTGTTGGTCGCGCCAAGGGCACTGCGGGTGATCAGCGAGCAATAGAAGTTGGTGGCGCTATAGGTCGGATTGGAGATCCCGTTGCTGTTGAGACACTCACTGTAGACGATCTGACTGGTCAGCGGAGTGATGGCCTTGTTGATCGTGATGTTGTAGTAGTCGATGGTTGCGGTCATGTGATTCAGCAGCGGCGACTCGAAGGGTGACTTCAGCACCGTGCCGATGGTCCAGGTATTGCCGCTCTCAGACTTCACCTCCGGGTTACCCGCCTGCTGGTCCAGGGCCAGCGGGAAGTAGAAGCCAAGGCCCGGGTATGAAGTGGTGATCGGCGTGCCCACCACGCCTTTCAGCTGATTGCACAGGGTGACGACTTTTCCCTGGTTGGGGTTGCCGGCGGTATTGCCCCACGGCACCACATTGTTGATCGAGCATGGATCGCCGGACGGCCACAAGGTCACCAGCACCGTGGGGGGCGTGTACAACTCGCCGAGGTTGGGCGCGCGGTTTGCGCGCTGTGGGCCACCGCGGAAGGTGACATAGTCATTCACTTGCCAACTGAGCAGCGCCTTCCAGGTTTCGTCCGAGCCGGAATTGACGTCGCCATTGGCATCGCTGGAACTGTATTCGGAATGGCGGAAGCCCAATTCCAAGGACAGCTTCTTCACAGCGGGCAGGTTGCCGATTATCGGCAGAATAGCTTCGCCGTACTCCTCCCCGAAGTGCTCGGCACCGCTTACCGGATTTGCGCCGAAGATACCGGCCGCGAAGGTGTCGATGTTGGCCGCCTGCATGCCCTCGTCCGGCCGATAGACAATACTGTCGAACCGGTAGTCGGCACCGAAATTAAAGCGGACCTGGCCGCCCGGCAGATCGAATGCACCACCCTGTACGTTGAATTCGGCGATACGCTGCGCCAGTGACGTCGTGGTGTTCAGCTGCGCCTCCACCATGGCGATGCAATCTGCGGTGACGGGTGTGTTGACGAAGGGATTCAGGCCGCTGGTACAGGTGCCAAGCTGCCCGGTCAGCGCGTTGTTGAGCTGGTATCCCTTGCCGTAATTCGGCGCGGCGATCAGGGTCTGGTAGTTCGCATAATTCATGTAGCCGAAGTAGTCGAACACGGTATCAGTCTGTCCAACCGAGCCGTACAGATCCCAGGTCCAGTCACCCAGTCCCGTCTTGCCGTTGAAGTCCACGGACATCTGATAGGTGTCAACCGCCGCCGACGTGGCCCGGTTGCCGAGGAAATACGGGAACTGATTGAGGTTCCAGCTTGCGTTCGGATCCGGTCGTGAATTCAGCAACGTCGCCAACTCACCCGGAACCGGTTCCGTGTTCAGCGCCGGGTTGGAGTTGTAGGGAATGGACACACCCCACTGATTGACTTCCGGTGTGGGCGTGCCAAAGGATCCAAACGTTGAGTCGCGCACGAAGTAGCCCTGCAGCTCGGCATTGACCCATTCGTTGAGCTCGTAAGTGGCGTTGCCGAAGAAGGAGTAGCGCTGCAGCGGCGCGGAAATCGGGCCGTCAGGATTATTGTTGGTGGCCAGTGAGCCGTTCGAGAGGGTCTTGTAGTTCGGGTACAGCGCTCCGGTGTAGCCGACGGCGGCCGCCTGCCCCGGATTGCCCCCGGGGGAGAAGATCGTCGCGCCCGCCGTGGTCGCTGCGGTATTGAAATACAGGGCGCTCGAGGCACTGACGGTGCCGGGAGGATGGCCTGCGAATA
>Ga0210400_10001413_pt1 | contig 23939 bp, 19 predicted proteins | sample IncBWH26MmetaG_FD_155456 | JGI IMG/M metagenome (GOLD analysis project Ga0210400, IMG submission 155456) | Forest soil microbial communities from Barre Woods Harvard Forest LTER site, Petersham, Massachusetts, United States - Inc-BW-H-26-M | ecosystem: Environmental > Terrestrial > Soil >...
ACTTCTTTAGGAAGCGTGCTCGAGCTTTCTGGTTTGTTTAGATTCCAGAAATCGCGCTGGAGTTAGTTCGCATTTGTGAGATTACGGGAAATCTCCAACGATGCAAGAAAATTATGAATTTTTTTCGGAAAAGTTCTGTCAAGGAGGTCGGCAGCGGAGGTAATGGGGAAGCTCGACCCTGTGATGCTCAGTGTCCTCTGTGTTCAAGGTTTTGGGACCAGCCAGACCTTTAACACAGAGGACACTGAGGAACACAGGGTAGGGCTACTTTTCCCAGTTTTTGCCGTCGACCACGCGCTTGATTCCGTCCCTCAGATGTGTCACGTAGAAATTGATCAGCAGGCCGACTCCGATTCCGCTCAGCCGCATGTATGACAGAAGCTGTGCCTGATGCACCGGATGAATCGCGTCGACGCTTTTCACTTCTACCACCACTAGATTTTCGACGACCAGGTCGATCCGGTATCCAAGCTCAATCTTTTCTCCGTCGTAAACCACAGGCAGCCCGACCTGGCTTGCCACCTGAAAATTCCGCTTTCTGAGTTCATGATGAAGACAGCCCTGATAGACGCTCTCGAGCAACTCAGGTCCAAGTATAGAGTGGACACGCATAGCCGAAGAAATGATCGCACCCGTAACTTGATTCACGCGAAGCGAACGAAAAGAAGAAGCAGGAACTGCCATGCAACGGTCATAACACAAACAGAACGGGTTACCCTGTGATCCCCTGTGCTCTCTGTGTTAAAGATTTGATTTTAGTTCCAATTCGAACCCTAGACTTTCTTCCACAACTCTTCCCGCGGGTCCTCCGGGTTCAGCTTGGCCAACTCCCGCAGCAGTTCCTTGGTGCGCTCATCCCGAGGCATGGGCACAGACACAGTAACCTCCACAATCTCATCGCCGCGCACCCCCTCTTTCGTTGCCGAAGGCACGCCCTTCTCGCGCAGCCGCAACTTCTGCCCCGGCTGCGTTCCGGGAGGGATTTTCAGCAGCGCGCGTCCATCAATCGTTGGCACTTCAATCTTTGCTCCCAGCGCCGCCTCGGCCGCGCTCACGGGCACCGTCAAATAAATATCGTCCCCATCGCGCCGGAAGACCGGGTGCGGTTCGATCCGTATGATGACGTAAAGATCACCCGTCCCACCACCGCGCTCCCCCGCATTCCCTTTGCCGGCCAGCCGGATGCGCTGCCCATCGCGTGTCCCCGCCTTGATGCGCACCTCCATCGGTTCGGTGCGGCTCACCGTGCCTTCGCCGTGGCAGGTTGGGCAGGTAGAAATATTCTTACCCGTCCCCTGGCAGCGCGGGCAGGCTACATTGAACTTCATCCGCCCGCCGGTCTGCGTGATCTGTCCCGTGCCGTTGCATTCTGGACATTTTCCCGGCGCTTCGATATATCCCTGGCCGTGGCAGTTCGAGCACGCGTCCTGACGTGTTATGTTGAGCTTCATCACGCCACCGCGAATCGCCGTCCAGAACGGGACGTTCACCTGATATTCAAGATCCGATCCCGCTTCCGGACCAACCTCGGCCGGCGATGCTCCGCGGCCCCCGCCAAAAATTCCTGAAAAGATGTCGCGGAATCCGCCACCGCCTCCGGTGCGCCTTTGCCGGCCCGCCTGATCCGTCAAGTCCGAAAAATCGAATCCACTAAAATCAAAGGGAACGCCCTGCCCACCCGTCTGCCCACCCCCCGAGAATCCGCCGCCTCCTGAAAACCCGCCCGCACCGCCCCCTGCCCGCGCGTAAGCTTCCGCCGTCGCGGGATCGATATTGTCCGAGTAGTATCCGACCTGGTCGTAGATTTTGCGTTTCTTAGGGTCGCTGAGAACGTCGTTCGCCTCGGAGAGCGTCTTGAACTTCTCCTCCGCCGACTTGTCCCCAGGATTTACATCAGGATGGTATTTGCGCGCCAGCTTACGAAACGCCTTGCGAATGTCCTCCGCCGAGGCGGACTTCTTCACGCCGAGGATCTCGTAATAGTCTTTTTTGGTGGTCGTTGCCATTAGAGCAGTCTGTCATCCTGAACGTAGTACGAAGGACCCCTATTTTAATTTGGCATCCTCTGCTTCTCTTCTTGTAACACGACAATGGGTCCCGACTTCGGCGCGTCCACATACACCGGCACCTCGCGCGCCCCAGTCGCGGTCGCCACTAAAACTTCCCACTGATTCCCATCCTCGGCAAGATTAAGAAAGTATGTTTGCTCATGAACCTGGAAATCCATTGTGTCCCCCCAATTTCTGATTGGCCCCACAAACGGATGACGCGGGCAATGCTGCCCGCGCCACCACGAATCAAGCTAAAAGCTCACAGCTAAGAGCTGACAGCTTACTTCTTGTCTTCTACATCCACGTACTCAGCGTCGATCACGCCCTCGTCTTTCTTCTGACCGCCGCCGTTCGCGGCCGCTCCAGCTCCGTCCGCCGGAGCAGCACCGCCCGGTCCGCCAGCCTCTGGACCCTTTGCCTGCGCTGCTTTGTACATCTCCTCAGCCAGCTTGTGCGAAGCCTTGGTCAGCGTCTCACGAGCTTTATCCATCTGCGCCTTGTCGTTCGATTCCAGTGCCTTCTTCGCGTCCGCCACAGCGTTCTCCACGTCGCCACGATCCGAGCCCGAAATCTTGTCTCCTGACTCGCGCATCATCTTCTCGACGTTGTAGACCATGCTGTCGAGCTGGTTCTTCGCTTCGATCGCCTCGCGCTGTGCCTTGTCCTCCGCCGAATGCGCGTCGGCTTCCTTGGCCATGCGCTCCACTTCTTCCTTCGACAATCCAGAAGACGACGTAATCGTAATCTTCTGGTCCTTCTGCGTGGCCGTATCCTTCGCGGTCACATTCAGGATGCCATTGGCATCAATATCGAAAGTGACTTCGATCTGCGGCACGCCCCGTGGAGCCGTCGGAATCCCAGTCAAGTGGAACTTGCCCAGAGTCCGGTTCTGCGCCGCCATCGGACGCTCCCCTTGCAGCACGTGCACCTCAACCGACGTCTGATTGTCGGCCGCGGTCGAGAACGTCTCCGTCTTCTTGGTCGGGATCGTCGTATTTCGCGGAATCATCGGAGTCGCCACACCGCCCAGCGTTTCAATCGCCAGCGACAGCGGAGTCACATCCAGCAGCAGCAGGTCTTTCACTTCGCCGCCGAGCACGCCGCCCTGAATCGCCGCTCCTATTGCTACGACTTCGTCAGGGTTGACTCCCTTGTGGCCTTCCTTGCCAAACAGATCCTTTACCAGGGCCTGAATGCGCGGCATGCGAGTCTGTCCGCCGACCAGAACCACTTCCTGGATCTTGCTGGCATCCACGCCCGCGTCTTTCATGCACTGCTTGCACGGGCCTACCGATTTCTGAATGATGTCTTCCACCATTCCTTCGAGCTTTGCCCGCGTCAGCTTCTTTACCAGATGCTTCGGGCCATTAGCGTCCGCCGTAATAAACGGCAGGTTGATTTCGGTCTCCATCGTGGTGGAAAGCTCGATCTTCGCCCGCTCGGCCGCGTCGCGCAGCCGCTGCAAAGCCATCTCGTTGCCCTTGCCGCGCAGGTCGAGCCCTTCATCCTTCTTGAACTCATCGATGAGCCAGTCGACGATCCGCTGATCCAGGTTGTCGCCGCCCAGGTGCGTGTCGCCGTTGGTGGCTTTCACTTCAATCACGCCCTCGCCCACTTCCAGAATCGAAATGTCGAAGGTACCGCCGCCAAAGTCGTAGACGGCAATCATCTCGTCCTTCGTCTTGTCGAGCCCATAGGCCAGTGCCGCCGCCGTCGGCTCATTGATAATGCGCTTCACTTCGAGCCCGGCAATCTGCCCGGCATCTTTGGTGGCCTGGCGTTGCGCGTCGTTAAAATACGCCGGGACGGTGATCACCGCTTCAGTCACCTTCTCGCCGAGGTAGTCTTCCGCCGCCTTCTTCAGCTTCTGCAAAATCAGCGCCGAAATCTGCGGAGGCGTGTACTCCTTGCCCTGCGCCAGCACCGCCACATGGTCGCCAGACTTCACGACCTTATATGGGACCATCTTGATCTCTTCCTGCACCTCGTCATAGCGGCGTCCCATAAACCGCTTGATCGAAAATACCGTGTTCTCCGGATTGGTAATGGCCTGCCGCTTCGCGACCTGCCCCACCAGTCTTTCCCCAGTCTTGGTAAACCCCACCACGGACGGAGTAGTCCGCCCTCCTTCTTCATTAGCGATCACTTTAGGCTCGCCGCCCTCCATCACCGCCACGCAAGAATTGGTGGTTCCAAGGTCAATTCCAATAATCTTGGCCATAATCGTCTCCTGTTAACTCTCTTAACTCTTTGCCTGATGCAAATAAGTGCTTTGGAATCAATGTATTTATGATTGCCAATATCTCCATGCTAAGACCTGAGTGGAATGTTGTCAAGATTTAGATGCGGGGGAAGGGAGGAAGATGCGAATAGACAATCCCCCAGAACTGCCCATCCTATGGGAGTCGGAGCCGGTTCGTAAGGGCTAAGTCCGGAGGATTAGAGTGCTTCATCGATGCAACCTCAAGCACGCTTCTGACTGAGAAAGGGATCCTTTCCAAGCTCTGCAATTCTCTCACTGAGCTCGCGCACTGCCGTAGAAGGGTTCACCCCAGGCCGATTCTGCTCCGCCTGCCACTTGTCAAGAGCCTTTGCTCGCGCAACCGCCTCGGCGTAAGTCCGCTGAACCCTATCGTAGGGAACTTCTTTGACGAAATCGGGCGGGTGCTCACGACACGCCGCCTGAATCCAACCGCGCTCTTGATGTGCGCGCTGGTCCTGAAAATGTAGCAATATCCAGAGTTCGAAACACGGATTTGAAATCGCCAGCTTCAGCCCGTTGTCCCCAGCCTGTTGTTTCGCCTCCAGCAGATTTGGGTGCGCGTCTATGTCAAGAACGCACCACACCTCGTCGTACCTGAGGTAAGGGTCGCCTGACCGCCGAGCCTCTTTTTCGGCGCGTTTTTTCCGCTCGGCAGCGAGTTCCACCAGAGTCTTCGGAACACCACACTCCGGCACCACTTCAACCTCTACGAGCTGGCTTCTATGCTCGTGCCTGAACGCGCGGAGGTACCCCGGCTCTGTGACCTTGCCCTCACAAAGCACGAGCAGCCTTTTCCGGGGTTCCCTTCTTGGGGTGCGGCGCCTCAATGGTCTGTTGCGTCGCCCTCCCATTAGTCGCCCTTATCCTGTGGGAGGGGATCGTTACCGAGGAAGGGTACAGCGCCATAACGGCCCTGCAGGTATCCGCGCTCGAGGTTTTCGTTCTTGCGGGGTTTAAAATCGCTCAGCGGATAAAGGTGAGTCGCGCCGGTGGAATCCTTTTCAGTAAACCAGATTTGATCCCGCCTCAAGAGAGAGCCATCCAGTAAATTCGTGTCGTGGGTATTGAAAATCAGCTGAGCTCCTAGGGGGTTACGTTTGCGGTCATTGAAAACGCGAACCAACTCGAGGGCGAGCAATGGGTGCAAGCTCGAGTTAAGTTCATCAACACCTAGGACGCCACCACTCTCGAGAGTGTCCACGACAGGTCCCAATAAAGAGAAATAAGCCACTGTGCCGTCGGACTCGCTGTGGAAAGGCAACTCTACCGATGAGTCGCCTTGCCCATGGTGCTCAAAACGAGGTCGAGCCGCAGTTGACGTAAAAGACTCGAAAGATTCCTGGTCTTCCTTCGGTAGCACATCCTTTATCACAGAGACGATTTTTTTTCCGAATTCCCCAACGTCGGCCTTTTCTATTCTGAGGTCACGTACACCAAGGTCGGCCGCTCTAAGGTACTCCAGGAAGAGTCCCTTGTACCGTTCGTCGGCGCACATTTCTATTGTTTTCCTGCCGAGGTGCTCCCTCGTGAATGAGAAGCGAAGATCCTCAACAAGAAAGTCGTAGACTGGCATCAAGGATTCGTGGTTGTTCTGTGCCGCCGCGGAGAGGTAGAGACTGTTGGGGCGGGTCAACCCCTCGATTGTTCGGGTCTTCTCGCCAGGAAGCTCTCTGCTGAAACTAAAGATCCTTTCAGGGGCCTCAGATCTTGTGAACCAACGCTGCTGTTTGCCGTTCGGATAGGCATAGAGCCATTCCTTCAGTATTTTCTCGGAGTCCAGGCTGAACCCGTAACGGTACCGGACCCCGCCACGCGCAAACTCGACCTCGAATGAAGACGGCTTGCTGGGCCAATCGCCGAACAGAAAAGGGCTGCGGTGCGTTCCTTTCCCCGGCTCCCAAGCCCTATGTGAGTTCTCCACGGCTTGCGAGATATACCGAAGCACTCTTATCACATTAGTCTTGCCCGAGGCATTCGCGCCGTAGATCGCGGCAACCGGCAGCAGATCGTAATCGGACTGCTCCAGCTTTATCAGGGATTCGGGTAGATCCTTCAGGGAACTGGCAACGAGCGTTAGCTCTTGCTTCTCGCTTATCGAACGGAAGTTCTCCGCGCTGAACCGAATAATCATTGCGCCCTCTTTATACACAAAACGCCAATAAATCTCCATCGAAACGCATTTACCAGTCAAAATATGCACCAGAAGTGCATAAATTGGAAGATTACGGTTCAGGCGGCCGTATTTTCCTGGGACACTTTGTAAAGGATGTCATGGGCCTGAACGGTCCTTTGCGAGAAATGGGACTCGACGGTCCATCCCTCCGGGGACTTTGTTGATTCACCAGACGTTCCGGTACCCTTAACCCAAGGAGCCACCCATGACCATCGAAATACGCGACGCATCCTTGGGTGCCAGAATCCGAAAGCAACTCCAAGCCACCGGCTCCAGCAGCGTCGAGGAAGTGCCGCTCCGCTTGCTGGATACGCAGGAAGAACAGGACCGCTAGCTTCTAGAAAAACCGGTACAAGATCAATGCCGAGATCCCTCGCTCTTCGTTACTTTTCGGTCGTACCGTTCTCGCTTGGGTCGAGGTTTTTCGATGCATCCGACTTGCGATAGAAATCCCAATATCACCAAAATCCAGCCAAACTTCGCCAGCTGCGGCGAATCCGTGTTTACCACAGCAAAATTTCGACCTTGGGAACACTCGCGATCAAACCCTCGCATCCCCATCAAGAATTCTCCGCCCGAGCCCATTGCGAGCATGGAACGCGGCGGGTCGCCAACGCACATTGCTGACTCCCCGTGCGAGCCGTGGGTGTAAACCACGAAGCCGGTGGACGTGGCTTGAAAAGCATAGAAAATGAGAAATGAGCCCATGACTGTCAGCACTGCGGATAACTGAGCCAAGCGATACTTGAGCATGGTTGGCCGCTCCCAGCACATTCTGACGGGAACTGGGTGATTCGAAAGAAACGAATGGAGACGTCCAGAAGTTCTCGGGCAGAGTTCGCGCTGCCCCACAATGGGATGCTTCCTATTGCAAAATGGGGATTACGGCTTCAATCAAAGTTCCGGGCTCGGCGCGGAGGATATTTACTTCGCCGCCCAGCTGTTTTATGCGCTCTCTCATGCCGCCAATGCCCACACCTGTCCCAAAAGCCGCTTTGCCCAATGCTTCATTGATCGGCATACCTATGCCGAAATCGCGGACTCTGATAAATACGCGATCGGTTTGTTGATGAATCTCTACGCGCGCGTCTGGACTACGAGAGTGCCGGTGAACATTGGTGATGGCTTCCTGAACGACTCGAAAAACCGAGGTCTCGATTTCCCTACTGAGCCGCGGAAAAGGAATCGGCTTGCAGTCGACAGAGATCCGCAGGTCGCTTCTCTTTTTGAAACCCTCCGCATACAGGTGCAACGCTGCAATCAAGCCGGATTCGTCAAGAAGCGGCGGATGTAAGACGTAGGAAATATTGCGCACCTTCGCCAGCGCACTCTCCGTCAACTGGATAGCCTCGCCACGCGAGTCGAACTCGCTTGCGGTGTCCAGATGCATCTTGAGAGCAACGAGCACCTGCCCAAGGTCATCGTGCATTTCCCGGGCGATTCGACGCCGTTCCTCATCCTGAATGCGTACCAGCTGTCCGGACAAGCGTTGCAATTCGAGGTTCCGATGTTCGAGCTGAGAGCGAGATTCCGCTAGTTGCGCCATCCGGGTTCGAAGCTCTTTATTCAACTCCTGTGTCCGTTCTTCGAGTGCCCTTCGTTCAGTCAGGTCGCGAGTAACCTTCGAGAACCCGCGCAATTCTCCTGACCCTTCGTTGCGCAGAGCCGTGATTACGACTGAGGCCCAGAACGTGGTCCCATCCTTTCTCACACGCCAGCCTTCGTCGGCGAAGCGCCCAATGGACGCCGCAATTTCCAGTTCTCGCTGCGGCCAGGCGCTCTCCCTCGCCTCCCGGGCATAGAATTGCGAGAAGTGCTCGCCGATGATTTCAGAGGCCGTGTAGCCCTTGATCCGCTCCGCACCCGCGTTCCAGGTCATAACTCTGCCTTCGGGGCTCAATAGGAAGATTGCATAATCCTGAACGCTTTCGACCAGGAGACGAAAAATCTCGTCAGATGGGGGCTGGACCTCGTCGATGGGTAGTTCCTGTTCGCTTATGCTTTTAGACATCGACCCTCAAAGTGAACGGCTTATAGACCGCTGGAAACCAAGGCGAAATTTCCTCTCAAAATAGCGAGAATAGGGCATGCAAACGCCCCTCTAAATACAGGGTTTCGTGTAGTGAGCCCTATTCGATCTCGGGCCTCCACAACGGCTCCCCGCCCAGAGAGTGATAGAAGCCCCAGCCTGCCAGCGCCACCACGCTGAGCAGCGCGAGGATCGACGTCGGCATGTACCACGCCGAAAAGTCGCCCGACAACGGAAGGTTAGATGTCATATTAACGGTAAAAATGGCGCAAACCAGCGGCACCAGCCCAAAGCGATAGACGATGAGCACGGCGACTGCGTAAATGATAATTTCTGACGGTACTTCGATCCATGGATGCGGGTTTGAAAGACCCCGCGGCAGCGCGAAAATCAGCACGAATACGACTGCAGCCAGCCAGTCCTTTCGCAGCACGACTTTCATCAGGAGAAGTAGGAAAAAGAACTCCAGCGTCGCCAGGATCGAGTTGGGAATCTGCTTCAACCATGCTCCCAACGCAAAGCGGCCGCCCAGCAGGAAATCCGTCGAGCTCAGCCCCGGCGATGCTCCCAGACGAGCCAATGGGATAAAACGGATCTGAAAAATCAGAATCCAAACAATACCCAGCATGACGCCGAATAAGATATCGCGGCCCACCAGTGGATCGCGGAATTGTCCGGACACCAAACGGCTCCAGGAGATGACTGCCTGTGGCCAGCGCCGCCGCACCCAGGGCTCCAGCGCCATGTAAGTCATCCAGGTAATGCCGCTGACACACAAACCCAAACTGACCGTCAGGATGAACAGGCCGAAAGTGTCGAGGCTGGGCACCAGATGTCCGCGGCACAGCCAGAGCAAAACCTCAAGGGCAAACATCACCGAAGCCAGCCGCAATGCGCCTTCACGGTCTCCCCGGCCCTGCCGGTAGTTCCGCCGTGCCAGAAAAACAGCGCCAGACAAAACCACCAGAAGGATGACCAGCCCTAATATCTGTCCCGTTTTCTTTCCTAGCGAATCTTCTGGATTTTTCATTCGGTCGGGCTTTGTCCAGTCGCTCACTAGCGAGAAAAAAACAGGCCTGCCCCGCCATGATGCCGCTTCCACACGGAGGGGCCGCGCCGTTCCAGGCCAGTTACCTGTCCAGGCCATGCGCGTGTCTGACGCCGCCAGCGAAGTCCACGCCGGCTCCGCCTTTTTAAACTTGTCGGGATCGAGGCCGGCGGCAGCAAACAGCATGTTCCAGTCCTGCGCCACGGCGTTCGTGTCCGGATCCTCCTTCTGCGGTGGGATTGCTTCGAAATATGTAAGCTGCCCCTGGGGATCAAGTTCGACGCGAATCATCCCCGACAGAGTCGGTGGCGGATCTGCCTCTTCGAGAATGTCGGGACTGAACCAATCATGAAAATCGGTGGGCAGCATATACTGCGGGCTTTGCCGGTACCAATACCGAAGCAGCGACGGACGCGCCGCCAACACAGCATTCCAGTCGGGCTGGGGCTTGTCGTTTTTCTCGACGTACTCCTCGAAGTCACTGTTTTCGTCGAAGCCGAAGCCGCTATCGATCGGGCGGTCGGGATATCCCAGACGCGCAACAATCTCCCGTGCTTTTTGCGTAAGCACCTCGGGCGTCAAATCGAGTTGCATTTTTGCCAGCCCGCCGTAGTGCACAACAAGAAAAGCGGAAAGACTCAAAGCAAGCAGCACACCCGCGAAGCACGCCACAGCTACGCGCGGCCGAAGCCCTGCAGTCTCGCCGGATGCAGCAACCATCTGCGGCGAAGGCGTTTCACCCGCCGCCAGCGCCGCCGCCAGCGGATCGCCGCCGGGCAGAGCTGCGGCCACGCTAAGAACGGTCGCGGGCCGCGCCGAAGGCTCATTCTCCAGGCAACGCAGGATTACCCGTTCGATGACCGGATTCAGGTCTTTAACCACCGATGACGGGCGGCTTAACGTTCTGTCGTGCGTCGATCGGTCGGCACGAGCCTTCGATTTCTCGCCGGGCTTCTCGAAAGCTCGTTTGCCAGTGAAAACTTCGTACAACACCAGCCCTAGAGAATAAATATCGCTGCGTGTGGTGACTTCTTTTCCCGCCAACTGCTCGGGCGCCATGTAAGCTGGCGTTCCGCTGCGCACTTCGGCGCCCTGAATCTGATCGGCGATACCGGCCAATCCGAAATCAGTAATCACCACTTGCCCGCGCCCATCCAGCATGATGTTCGCCGGTTTCAGATCGCGGTGAAGAACTCCTTTTGCGTGTGCCGCAGCCAGTCCAGCACACATTTGCCGGGCAATGTCGAGTGCCTTGTCCTCCGGGAGGCGGCCAATGCGCCGCAGCAGTGAAGCCAGGTCTTCCCCGTCGACGTACTCCATGGTGAAAAAGGTGTGACCTTCCATGTCGCCGACGTCGTAGACCCGGCAAACATTCGGATGAGATACACGCCGCGCCACCCGAACTTCATTCTTGAACCGCTCCAGCAATCCCTGATCGCGCGCGGCTTCTTCGGGCAAGAACTTGAGGGCCACGGGTTGGCCGAGCGTCAGGTCGTCTGCGCGGTAGACCTCGCCCATTCCACCCTTCCCCAGGAGAGCAATAATGCGGTAGCGCCCCGCAAGCAATCGCCCCGGCAGAAAACGCCCTTCGCTCAGATATGCAGCGGAACTCGATGGCCGCGAGGATGGATTGGAACCCGGCTTCGGCGGCAATGGCGACGTGGCCGTGGCGAAGTCGAGCGTGGCTAGATCGTCGTGCGCGCTGGCCGCTCCACAAGCCGAACAAAAGCGCGCGCTTACAGGGACTTCAGTACCGCAGGATGAACAGTTGGCCATGAATTTTTCCGGATACAGTCTACCTCGCCGAGATCAACGGGAGCACCAACCTCGAACCTCGGGCCTCAGACTTCGTACCTCAGATCTCTTCAGACCGCGGACCTTAGCCTTCGGGGGAGATCTCTCCTTCTTGAGCCTGGGCCGAGATTCGACGTCCGAAGTCCGAGGTCGGCTGTATTACCATCCAGACGATGAACTTGCTGCGTCGTTGGATGGCGGATCCTTTAACTTTGCTATGTCTTGCGGCGGCCTTGCTCGCTTTTGTGGTGCAGTCGGGCGAACTCGGCACTGCCGACACCATGCACCGTCTGCAAACCACGCACTGGCTCTGGACCTCCGAGCCGCAGGTCTTTCCCAACGAATATCCCGAATTCGGCCTGCACGGCCGCGGCGGTCAACTCTACAGCTGGTATGGAATCGGGCAGTCCCTGCTCATGCTGCCTCCCGATCTTGTCGGTACGTGGATCGCGCACTGGCAAATTTTTTCTGGTTACGGCGATGACCCCGCCGTCCGGAGCATCGTCGTCAGCTACTGCACGAGCATTCTGGTCAGCGTTTTCACTGCGTTGTTGAGCTTCCGTTTTCTTCGACAGCTACGATTCAGCGTGCAAGAATCTGTTCTCGGCGTGCTCGCGTTGCTGTTCTGTACAACCCACCTCCACTACACGCAGAACATGATGGAGAACAATTACATCATGCTCCTGACCCTCGCCGGATTTTCCTTTCAATATGACTGGCTGCGAACCGGCAGCAAGCGAGCGTTGTTCTTGGGCAGCGCAGCGCTCGGGATGAACTTGCTGACGCGGCTCACCACCGGCCTCGACCTGATCGCAGGAGGTATTTTTCTTCTCCTGGTTCTCTGGTTTGAGCGAGTGCGGGGGCATCAGCTATGGCAGCAATTTGTCGCGTACTGCAAGATCGCCGCTCCTGTTTATGCATTCTTCGTGTTGATGGACCGCCTCTACCACTTCTACCGTTTCGGGTCGTTCACGAATACGTATGTTTCGCTGTTCGCGAAAGAGCAGCGACTGCAAGATCCGGCTCTGCCGCCGAATTTTCCCTGGAGCACGCCATTTCTGGAAGGCTTTTTCGGTCCCCTTTTCAAACCGGAGAAGTCAATTTTTCTATTCGACCCTCTGCTGCTTTTAGCGATTGTATTGCTGTTAGTTCTATGGAAGCGGCTCTCGCCGGAAGTTCGCGCATACCTCGTCGCCGCTTTCTTACTACTCTTTGGCTACATCGGCTTCTATGCCAGATACACCTACTGGGCGGGCGATTTCGCTTGGGGCGATCGGTACGTCTCGACCTCGGTGGAAATGGTCGCGATGCTTGCCGTGCCACTGCTGATTCGCTATCGCGAAAATCTAAGCACATGGTTCTGGCGCGGTGGATTGGCAATCATCTTCGTCAGCCTGATCATTCAGTTTGCGTCGCTAGCCTTCTGGCTTCCGCTCGAAATCTATCAGATGGAAACTCTAGGCCATCCCACATTCGTGATCGTTCTACGCTTCGAAAACATCACCGCGTTCGCCCTCGGCAAAATGGACGCCTGGGGGCTCAACAACGAATCCATGACGCAAGACGCCTGGGATTACGTTCACATCACCACATGGAACTTCCTGCCGTTTCTGCTGAGAAGAGTAGGAGCCGCGCCGAGATGGGTTGTGGATGTGGCGTTCGCAGTGTGGGGAGCCGGGATTGCGGCATGCCTGTTTGTTTTAGGAAAGTTGCGGCTCATGGTAGAATGGTAGACAGTGAGAGGTAGAAGGTAGAATGAGCTTGAACATCAAGAACGAGAAGACGCATCGCCGGGTTCGGGAGTTGGCGCGCCTAACCGGAGAGAGCATGACTGCGGCAGTGGACAAAGCTGTCCAGGAGCGGCTGGACCGGGTGCGCAGCGCTAAAAAAGGCAGTCTGGCGGAGCGGTTACTGCAGCTTGGGAAAGAATGCGCTCCGTTGTGGAAGGAACCGTACAAGTCGATGGACCACGGCGACTTGCTATACGACGAAAAAGGACTGCCCAGGTGATCGTCGACACGTCGGTAATTATCGCGATCCTGAAGGAGGAGCACGACGCAGACACGATAGCGGATATCTTGGCGCGAACCGAGGTGCGCCGCATGTCTGCTGTGAGCTACGTCGAGGCCGGTGTCGTGGTCGACGGCAACCAGGATCCAGTTTTGAGCCGGCGGTTCGATGATTTATTGCGCGATGTTGAAATCGCCGTAGAGCCAGTAACGATGAATCAGGCGCGCATTGCGCGCGAGGCCTATCGCGATTTCGGCAAGGGCCGGCATCGGGCGGGGCTCAATCTTGGCGACTGCTTCGCGTATGCACTGGCGAAGGAGAAGCGCGAGCCTTTGCTCTTCAAAGGCGATGATTTCTGTCATACCGATATCGAACCGGCTACAGACTGAGCGCTCGGTGGGCGCAGATCAGCCATGGTCTCCGATGCGCAGCTGGCTCCGCACAAGTCTGTCATCCGCACGACTCTGTCATCCTGAGCGGAGCCGTTCTTCAGGCGTAGCGAAGGATCTCCGGCTTTGACCGGCCTAATGTGTAAGCCAAACTGCACTACTACCAGTCTTGCCTTCCAGGTGCCGCCTGAAGTTACTGGCAAGTCATCGTGAAGCGCTTCACCGATTGCCCGCCCGGCCATGGTCCGCGAAATTGCGTGTAGTAGACGTAAAACTCTTTTCCCAGTATGCGCGGGTCATCCCCCAGCCCGATGGGCATCTGGTAGCCCGCCAGATCAGGAACGTGGCCGTGCATCGCCAGAAAAATCGAGTCAGTCCAGTGCAGCCCGTCGGGAGATTCCTGATAGCTCGTATTCTGCGAGTCGTTGTTCAGCATGATGTAGCGCTGAAGATAAGAGTTCCAGGCAACATTCTCTCCGCCGCCCCAGCGGGAGGTCGGACTCAGATCAGTCGATATGCCCCCGATCCCCGGCTGATCCCAGTTGCCCACGTAATACTTGAAAAAAGGCGCGGCGGAATGGACCGAGCCCCCAAAAGCGGCCTGAAGCACTGCAGATACCGGCGCCCGCGCCACTGAAACCATCGTGTTGGCGCCACTCTTGAGCCAATCAAAAAAGTAAACGTAGAAGTACTTGCCGTCCGGTGAGATTACAAGCGGCGGATCGCCGATCGCTCCCGGCGCTGGTGGCCCTTTATAACTGAAGGGCATGTTGTACCGAATGATTTCGCCGATGTCGGTCCAGTGCAGGCCATGGTCGGACGATATAGCAAGCCCAAGCAGGAAATAGGCGGGGTCATTGTATTCGGCGTGGTACACCAGCAGCCAGTTTCCCGCCCCAACCTGCCCTTGCGGCACCTGATAGACCGGGCCTCCACCGATGTAGGTGTAGCAGTAATGATGAGGATATTTTGTGGGGTCGCAGTTGTGCGGATTTACTTTGCGGTCCGGATTGTGATCGATGACCACGTCAATCGGCGGCGCCGTACCCAGCGGATCGTCGAGCGCTCCGATCGTGCGCACGACCGAACCGGAATTGTTGTTGCCGTACGAGTGTCCGTGCCAGAGTTGGCGATTGTGCGTGCCCGCGTCTATGCTGAAAAACATGTATCCGCCGTTGATCTTGAGCGCGTTGATGGGTCCATCCGGCCAATCAAAGCTGTCGGTCAAAGGTGGCTCAGCCTTAGCTCCAGCCGTCGATCGTGCGTGGGAAGAAGCAACCACGATCGGCGATGTCATCGTGGGATGGCAAATCGGCTCTATCTTCTGCGCCGTCGCGGGAGAAACCGCCATCAAGCCACTCAGGAACACCGCCGCAGACGCGGAAACGAATCTTTGCATAGAACGATCCTCAAACTTACGTCGTCAGTTCTGTCTGGCCTACTCAGTCGGGCTCGCCATTTGAATCTCGTAGACCGTTCCCCACGCGTCTACCCCTGCCTGCGCGGCTGTGCCGTACAGATTGCCCGCCGAATCAAAAATCAAACCACCTTCGGGAAACTCTCCGTCAGAATTCGTTCCACTGGGAGCTGCCGAAAAGCCGTGCAAAGCTATCAAAGAGCCGTTGGAGAATTCATAGACCGTCCCCTGACCGCAGCATCCACCTTGAGAGGCGGCGCCATAGAGATTTCCAGCCGCGTCCAGGATCAAATTTGAATAGGGATACGCGCCGTCTGTTCCGCCGGTAAAGCTGAACAGTGTGCTCTCATTTCCCGCAGCGTCCACGGAGTAGATGGTTCCAAAGCCCGATGGTCCGCCCGCCGATGTGCTTCCGTATAAGATTCCGGCTTGGTTGAGAACTGGTCCGCTCAGGGGATTGGCTCCGTCGGAGCCTCCGGCAAAGCTGTGCAACACTTTTTCGTGTCCACTGCCGTCGATCTGGAACACCGTCCCATAGCCATAGAGTCCGCCCAGCCAGGTCGTTCCGTAAATGTTTCCGGAGGAATCCAGCACCACTCCGCCCATCGGACTATCCCCGCCAGGGCCTCCCGGAAAGCGGTAAAGAACAGTTTCCTGCCCGGCCGTGCTGATCTCAAATACGGTTCCGTTGCCGTGGCCGTAGTCCCCTCGCCCGCCGTACTGCGTGGTTCCATAGAGATTTCCAGCGCCATCCTGCACTAATCCGGAGTTCGGATTTGCGCCATCGCTGCCCCGCGCAAAATCATGCAGGATCGTCTCATTGTCCGTAGTGTCCAGCTTGAACACCACTCCAAAGCCGTGCGCGCCGCCTAGCGCCGTTGTGCCGTACAAGTTGCCCGCCGCGTCCAGTACAAGTGTCCCCTTCGGATTCCATCCATCCTGAGAGCCGCCAAAGCTGTGCAACACAGTTTCCGTGCCGCTGGAGTCGATCTTGAACACTAAGCCGCAACCGAAATAAAAAACGTCGCACCCCGTTCCGGTGCCCCCGAAGAATGTTGTCCCGTAAAGATTTCCAGCCGCATCGCGCACAACTGCATCCTGAGGCTCTCCGCCATCCACCAAAGGAGCACCCGACGCACTATTGAATGAGTAAAGCGTAACGAACGTCTGCGCGGCCGCAGATTGAACCATGAGTAGAAGCGGGGCGAGCGCGAGGAGTCGAAGAACAAGAGTCTGCGCGCGAATGCAGCAACTGGGGAGAAAGCGGCGGATAGGCATGACGTACTCCAGCAGCCACCTCTCAGAACAGAACCCCGGTCTCCGCTCAAAGTTTCAAACCGGAATCTCGGATCGGGACTGTCCACTCTCTGCGTTACAACCCCGTTGTTACTCCACCGTTACAGACTTGGCCAGGTTGCGCGGCTGATCCACATCGCAGCCGCGTCGAACCGCAATGTGATACGCCAGCAATTGCAGGGGAACAATTTCCAGAATGGGCGAGAGCTCTTCCGGCGCCGCCGGGACGTACAGCACGTAATCCGCAGCTTCCTTGATCTCTTCGTCGCCTTCGGTCGCCAGCGCAATAACGACGCCCGAGCGCGCCTTTACTTCCTTCAGGTTCGACATCGTCTTTTCATAACGCAACATCGACCCCGGACTGTTTGCATCCCGCGTCGCGACAATCACAACCGGAAGGTTTTCATCGATCAAAGCATTGGGCCCGTGTTTCATTTCGCCAGCCGGATATCCCTCCGCGTGGATATAAGAAATTTCCTTGAGCTTCAGTGCGCCTTCCAGAGCGATCGGATAATGAATGCCGCGCCCAAGAAACAGAAAATCGTGCGCTCGCTGAAAGCGCTTGGCCAAGTCGTCACACGCTTCATCGTGTGTGAAAATCGTCTCCAGCTTGGCAGGGATCAGAGTCAATTCCTGCGCGGCGCCGGCGATCTCGTCCGTGTTCATCGCGCCGCGCACCTGCGCCAGGTAAAGTGCAAATAAATAAAGAGCTGCAAGTTGTCCGGTGAAAGCTTTGGTCGACGCGACGCCGATCTCCGGTCCGGCGTGCGTATAAATCGTTCCAGCCGCTTCGCGTGTAATCATCGAGCCCACCACGTTGCAGATCGCCAGCGTCTTCGATCCTTTTGCCTTGGCCTCGCGCTGGGCGGCGATCGTATCCGCGGTCTCTCCCGATTGCGAAATGACGAGCGTGATCGTATCCGCACTCACGATAGGGTCGCGATAGCGCCACTCGCTGGCGTAATCCACTTCGACCGGAATCCGGGCAAAACTTTCGATCATGAACTTACCGGCCTGCCCCGCATGCCAACTCGTTCCGCAGGCCACGATGTTGATTTTCTTCGCGGCGCGGAATTCGCTCTCGCTGATCTGCATCTCATCCAAGTAGATGTGGCCGGTATCGAGCGAAACCCGCCCCAAAGTGGTGTCCCGGATCGCGCGCGGCTGCTCGTAGATCTCCTTGAGCATGAAGTGCTTGAAGCCGCCCTTCTCCGCCATAATCGGATCCCAGGTGACGTGCTGCACCTTGCTCTGGCTGGCCTTTCCGTCAAAATCCATCAACTGCACACCGGCGAGCGTAACCACCGCCAGGTCGCCATCGGCCAGAAAGAAAATGTCGCGCGTGTGGTAAAGAATGGCCGGAACGTCAGAGGCCACAAAATATTCGTCATTCCCCAGCCCCACAACTAGCGGAGGCCCGTTTCGCGCCGCCACAATTTTGTCAGGCTCATCCACCGAAATAACGGCCAAGGCAAAAACTCCGCTCAACTCCTTCACCGTCTTGCGCACTGCGTCTTCCAGCGTCGGATGGTGGCCGTTCCCGGTTTTAAACAAATGATTCTCGATCAGGTGTGCGATCACTTCGGTATCGGTTTCAGTGGAGAACTTGTGGCCCTCTTCCATCAACTTCTTCTTCAGGCTGAGGTAGTTCTCGACAATGCCGTTATGCACCACCACGATCTTCCCCGTGCAGTCGCGATGCGGGTGTGCATTCTCTTCGGTAGGACGTCCATGGGTGGCCCAGCGAGTATGGCCAATGCCATAAGTGCCGCTGAGCGGCTTGAGCCGAATCGCCTCCTCCAGATTGCGCAGCTTGCCTTCTGCACGGCGAATCTGCAGTTTGTCTCCGTTGCCGGCGACCGCGATTCCGGCCGAATCATAGCCGCGATACTCCAGCCGTCTCAAGCCTTCTACGATAATCGGGACCAGATCCTTCTTACCGACATAGCCGACGATGCCACACATGCGGAAACTCCCGTGGTTCAGTCTGCGAGGGAACAGTGATACTCTTCAATCACCGGATTCGTGAGCACTTCGCGAGCGATCCGCTCGACTTCGGTCTGCGCCTCGTCCCGGCTCAGTCCGCCGTCGAGGGTAAGTTCGAAGTACTTTCCCTGGCGGACCTCCTCCAGACCCTTGTAACCCATCTTCTTCAGCGATCCCTGAATAGTCTTGCCCTGAGGATCGAGGACACTTTTCTTGAGCGATACATAGACGTAAGCTTTCATGGGGATAAGGCATTATACGGTAGCAGGATTGCCCCAGGCATGCACTGAAGTTCGGCAACTATAGTCAGAGCGCGCAATGGCTGGCGGGTAGGTCCCGCTCAACCGAGCTGACGGAGTTGTTCGTCGATCGCCGCCAGAGCCTGTTCCAGGATTTTTCGGTATCGCGGATGTTCAGCAGCATGAAGCTGCTCGAGCATCCGGCTGCGAGAAAGTTTCAGGGATTCTTTTCGGGACTCTGCTTCTTTTTGCCCCGCCGTCAGGCGACGCCCGGGCTCTCCTGTGGACTTGGCATCGTCTTGCTGCGATTCAACCGATTTGCTCTCCCACCCGCGTGCCACACGAAAATTATACGCGGGAGGCCGGTTGGGTTCGCGCCACTATGGAGTGACCAGTAGTATCCCACACGCAATCTTCAATTTACGAAAGTTTACAATGCGGCGTATAATCGCCGCGAAGTAATAGAGGATTGCGTCGCGGTTCTTCATGAGGGGGAGGAACTGCGGGAGTAGTGCATGCCCCCCTTGTCTGTTCCGTATGCGGAATGGGATGTTCGGCGAAATGCTGCGCTGTTGTCGATAATCGACGCAGTATGCCAGCGTGAAGATCCGGACCGACTGTTTAGCAAACTGACTCCTCATCTGCGATCAATTGTTCCCCTGGATGTACTCACCTTTGAACTCTGCGACCCGACTCGAAAAATAATGAGAGTGCATCTCTGGGAAGAGCTCCAGGGATTGCGCGGGCCACTGGAACTTACCCTGGAGGAATCCTGTGGCGGACGCGTTTGGCGGAATCAGGCCCCGATTTACATCGATGAGCTAGCGGCGGAAAACCAACCGAATCCGGAGTTGAAGTGGCTCCAGGAGCGGCAGCAACGCTCCTATTGTTTGCTTCCGCTTACAACCTTCCACGAAAAGCTTGGCGCACTTGGCTTCGGCACCAAAACGGCTCGCGCATTCGATCGCGAGGACCTCAAATTCCTGAATCGTGTAGCAGACCTGGTTGCCCTCTCTGTCGATCCTGCAGTGTCGGACGAAAGTCTCACCGAGGAAGTAGGGAGACTGCGACTTCTGCTCGAGGTCGGCGGTCCGCAGGTGCGGAGTTTGGATTTGGAACAATCCGTTGCCGCAATTCTTAGATTCGTGCAGAAATGGGCTGCACACGACTATGTCGGCATCTACCTTTACGACGAGAAACTCCAATCACTTCGTCTGCATGCGTCGGATCCAATTCTGATTCAGAAACTATCGCCGCAAGGGGTTACTCCGATCGGGAGCACCCTGGCAGGCCAAGCCTTCCGCAGCGAGCGCACTCTGGTCCTCGACTATTCCACCCTGGCAGGGTTATCACTTCCTACGGTTAAACGGGGAATGGAGCTCGGCGTCAAGTCCTTGTTTTTATCTCCTCTTCAGTCGGCGAAAGGCCCGTTGGGAGTTTTGAAGGTGGCGCGCCGTGCGGACGATCGGTTCTCTCCGCGTGATGTCGAATTGCTCGAACAAGTGACTGCGACCATTGCGAGCATTCTCGAACAAGCCAGCAGTAAGAGGCGAATCGTACCATCGACAGAAACGGCGGCACAGTCCGGAGAAGCAATCTTCGCGCCCGCCTCTGCTGTCGATGGACGGCATCGACCGACGAGCGGCCCCAAAATGTCCCTGTTTGTCGCAGACACCGCTTCCGACTTCTTTTCTACGCCCGAAGCACTCATGGCGTCGGAACAGCTATTGACCACTTACTTCAAAGCTTCCAAGGTCGGTCTCTGTGTCTTGGATGCCGAGTTTCGCTACCTTGCAGTCAATGAGACTTTAGCGGAGATGAACGGCGCACCTGCGACAGCGCACTTGGGTAAAAGCGTTCGCGAGATCCTCGGCGATTTCGCTGAACTGGTTGAGCCGCTCTTCCGGCGCGTCTTCAGCACCGGCGACCCCCTTCTGGATCTTGAAATCAGCTCCCTACTCCCCAACCGGACCGAGGCCGGCTACTGGATTGAACAATACATTCCCATCAAGGACGCGGCCGGCAATGTAAAACAAATCGGAGTCATCGCGGTCGAAGTCACGGAGCAGAAGAAGTTGGAAGAGTCTCTGCGGGGTGTCTCCGAGACCTTGAAAAAGGAAAAAAGAAGGCAGCAGGTGCTGATGGAAGTCGGTCGCCTGCTCTCCACAAATTCGGACGTACAGAAAGCCTTTCCAAGCATCTCTGCTTATCTCCGGCGCGTTCTGCGTCAGGAATATGCAGCCCTGGCCCTCCATGAGGAAGGGACCGGACAATTGGTCTCGAAGGCGATGGATTTTCCCCTGGGTAGAAGCTCCAGCGTAGGTGGGGAGATCGGGGCAGCGACGGGGGCGGGCCGCAGAGCTTTGCAGGAGCGTTCGCCACTGATCTTTACCAAAGACGAGATGGAGGGGATGGACCCGGCCATCGCAGCCAACTTGACCTCCGAGGGACTGAAATCCTTGTGCTGTGTACCCTTATTCCGGCCCAAGGGTCCACTTGGAGTATTGGTTCTCGGCAGCACGCGGGCGGACGCTTTCCATACGGATGACCTTGCGCTTCTAAACCAGGTCGCCGCCCAACTCGCGATCGCGTTGGAGAACGCCACCACCGCCCGCGAGATCGAGCAGCTCAAGCGCCGGCTGAAACAGGAAAAACACTATCTCGAGGGTAACCCCCGCACTCAACTCTTTGAAGAGATCATCGGAGAGAGTCCTGCATTGCGCGAGGTTCTTGGTCAGGTCTCTATCGTGGCCCCCAGCAACGCCACGGTTTTGATCCTGGGGGAGACCGGAACCGGCAAAGGGTTGGTCGCACGCGCCCTTCATCGCTCCAGCACGCGCAAAGACCGGCGTTTCGTTTCCTTGAACTGTGCCGCGATTCCCACTGGCCTGCTAGAGAGTGAACTGTTCGGACATGAGAAGGGCGCTTTTACCGGGGCCGTGAATCAGAAGCTCGGACGCCTCGAACTGGCGGACCAGGGCACTCTCTTTCTCGATGAGATCGGCGACATCCCTCTGGAACTGCAGCCGAAGCTGCTTCGTGTTCTGCAGGATCACGAGTTCGAACGGCTGGGCGGAACCAAAACCATCAAAGTGGATCTGCGCCTGGTTGCTGCCACCAACCGCGACCTGGCCAAGAGTGTGGCCACGAAACAATTCCGCAGTGACCTGTTTTACCGCCTGAAGGTCTTTCCCATTCGCCTGCCTTCGCTGCGCGAGCGTCGCGAAGACATTCCGCTCCTAGTCCGTTATTTTGTCCGAAAATTCTCCAGTACTCTGAATCGCCACATCGAAACGATTCCCAATGAAACCATGGAGGCGCTCCTTCGCTGGTCTTGGCCGGGAAATGTTCGTGAGCTGGAAAACTTCATCGAGCGATCGGTCATTCTGACGGACGGAACCGCCCTCAGAGCACCACTAGCCGAGTTCCACGATGACCTTTCTGGCTCCCCGGATCTTTCCTTGGAAGCCGCGGAACGGGATGCCATCATTCGCGTGCTCCGGGAGACGCGCGGAAAACTGTCAGGGCAAGCCGGAGCGGCTCGACGACTCGGCTTGCAACGCACCACCCTGCAATCCAAAATGCAACGCCTTGGCATAACTCGCGATGACTACTCAAGCTAAAGTGCGAAACCAGGGATATAGCCTGTGGCAATGTGATGAGTGCCGATTCAAGGCTGGGCTGCCGACTACTCGGCATCTTTCTTTGCGAACAGGAATTCCTTCACCCTCGTCCTCTTTTATTCCCCAATAGTTAGCCGATCAACTGTCCTCTCCGTTTCGGTACGACGATTGCAGGCGTTTCCGCTATCCGGAAGTAGATTGGGGCGGTTTTTCCCGAACTAGGATGGGCAAGTCGCGAGATTTGTCAGTATCTGGCCGCATCCCGGATTAGGGGTGAATTTTGCTCGTAGCTCGAAACTATCAGCATCACTTGGTGCGCTTGCTGCCGGCGTCTCCCCAACCCTTGGGCCAGCGCCACCAAGTCTCAGCCTGTGAACCGCACGGCTACCCAACCCTCCAGCCCACCTGGCCCCCCCTACTACCCTCGACACTGGACAAAGGGCTGGCAAGTCTTCTCGCTCGAGCTCCCGACCACGCTTCCAGCGAAACAAGCCCCGGTCTAAATCAGCTTCTGTACTTGGTTGCCTGTCAGACGGAGTGGGAACGGAGCGGCAACCCCAGTGCCGCCTGGGAAGTTATTTCAGCATCACGCAGCGCGCATTCAGACACTCGGGCCCACGCCTTGGCCCTGCTCGAACGTATCGACAAAAAGGAACCTAGAATTGCTGAAGACATTCCGGAGCATCCGGGACATCGGCACTGTTCAACTACGGAGGCAGAAATGAGAACTCCTTACGGTCTCGAAATCATCGAGAGTTGCATGGGATGCAAAGCAAGCTGTGAAACCTTTTTCTGTCGGTTTTCCACCGGCGTTATGAGGTCCGTCGACGCAGTAAGTCACCACAGCGTCATGCCCCCTGGCGCCGTCCTGTTCGTGGAAGGGCAAAGCCCGCGTGGCATCTTTATTGTCTGCTCCGGCAAGGTCAAGCTCTCCACCACTTCAAGAGAGGGCAAGGTGCTTATCCTCAAACAGGCCGAGGCTGGCGAAGTGCTCGGGTTGAGCGCTGCGATTTCGAACACGAACTATGAAATGACGGCCGAAACCGCCTCCCCTTCCCAGTTGAACTACATCGGTCGCCAGGATTTGATGACCCTGCTACGGAACGAAACCGAAGTCGGAATGCACGCTGCCTTGTGGTTGAGTCGCGAATTCCAGGGCGCCTACCGTGATGTCCACGATCTGGTGCTGGCTCGCTCGTCGTCGGGCAAACTCGCCAGGCTGCTGCTGTCCTGTGCAATCCTGGGAGTTCGGCCATCCGACGAACTCCACCTGCGTTCCGCCATGACCCACGAGGAAATGGCGCAGCGAATTGGCTCTTCGCGGGAAACCGTTACCCGCCTGCTCAGCGAGCTCAAGAAAAAGAGGTTGATCCGCCTGGACGGGGCGCGGTTGGTAATCCGCGACCGCAACGGGCTCGAAGCTCTGGCAGTTTGACTTCTTCCCCCACACTGGAGGGCGGTGTACGCTGAGCCGCCCTCCAGCCTGAAACTCGGCACTAACTCCAGGTTTTTCTTGTGAGCAGAACGGATTGAGTTTTCATACTGGCACGCTGATCGACAGTCTGACCGCCCTCGTTGAAAAGACTGAACAATCGGTCGAGACGAGATCGCATCCGCAGGG
>Ga0210400_10001414_pt1 | contig 23918 bp, 23 predicted proteins | sample IncBWH26MmetaG_FD_155456 | JGI IMG/M metagenome (GOLD analysis project Ga0210400, IMG submission 155456) | Forest soil microbial communities from Barre Woods Harvard Forest LTER site, Petersham, Massachusetts, United States - Inc-BW-H-26-M | ecosystem: Environmental > Terrestrial > Soil >...
TCCACCTGCGGGCGGCCCGGCGGAAGAAACCCATTGAAGCTGACGCCCTGGTAGGTGACGCGGATGAGGACTGGCCCCGCGCCAATGGAGTCGTTGGTGGCGGTGAACTGGCCCTGCGCATCGCTCTTGACCGTGGCGAGCAGCGCCATGCCTTGTGTGGGGCTCAGCAGATCGACGTCTGTATTCGGAACAGGTTTGCCCGAGGTGCGATTGATGACCGAGCCGTGAACGGTTCCGGCGAGCGATACGGAGGCGGCGAAAAGTGCGGTGAGGATGGTGGTAAGAATACGCGGCCAGAAAGCCTTCATCGAGCGCTCCGCCCGCCTGCAGAGGCGGGGTCCGCGGCCGCCGGTCGAGCGGCGGGGCGCGGGCGGCGTATTTGCGAATCGGTGACTTGCTCGATTTCAGCGAGAACAAGGGCGGCTTCGTTCTCGAGAGTGAGCCTCATCGTTTCGTAATCGCCTTCGGAATATTTTCCGGCGCGGTATTCGAATTTGAGGTCGCGCAGGTTGTCGTAGATGGTGTCGCGGCGCTCAAGAAGTTGGTCAAGCTTGGTGCGATGAGGGGCCAGATCGGAAGCGTCGGGCTGAATGTAGAAGATGAAGAGAAAAACCGCCGCGGCGAGACCGAGGCACGCGCCTATGACAGCCCATTCAGGGGCGAGAGCAAGCAAGGCAGCGAAAACGAGAAGGGGCATGGGGCTAGTCCTCAGTTTCCCGGTCGGCCTGGGAACGCGCGCGTTCGTAGGCCTCGGGCGAAATGTGCACGCCGGCGGGCGCGACCGCGGCCGGGGCAGGCGCCTGTTTGCGCCATTTGTTGATGAAGAAGACGACGATGGCGGCGCCGATCAGGAAATAAAAGCCGGGCATGAGCCAGGCGACAAGGCTGAAGCCGGTCTTCGGCGGCTCGGCGTAGACCGTTGTGCCGAATTCCTGAACGAACGTTTGCGTGATTTTGTCCTCGGAATCGCCGCGACTCACCATTGTGCCGAGTTCCTTGAGCATGGAGGTGGATACGGTGCAGCCCACGTGGTTGCACTGGGTGAGGATCTGGCTGCAACCGCACATGCACAGGAATTTGCCGCCGACTTGTTTGACGCGGTCGGCCTGCTGCTGGGCGAGAAGCGGAAGCACGGCAAGAAACGCAATCACAAGAAGCGGAGCGATTAGCCGGCGTCGCTTCGAACGAATCGTGACCGATTTACTTGAAGTTGAGGTCCTGAGGCTATCCTCATCGGATAGCCTCAGGATGACAGGCTTGGGAGTGGGGCGATTAGTCATGGCCCTCACGCAGGGTTACCGAAGGATTCAAAGCCTGGGCGATGGGCGAGGCCGCCGGCTGGGGCGCCAGGGCGGTGGCAAGTTGGGCGCGGCGATTGGGCATAAGCGCGAGCAGCGTGCCCATCACGACCCAGACGCCGCCGAGCCAAATCCATTTCACGAGCGGATTCAGGAAGGCATGAATGACGGGAAGATTACTGTCCGGGTCCATACCGGCGAAAACGACGTAAACGTCTTCCCGCAGCGTGGAGTAGATGGCCACCATAGTGCCGTTGGCCTGCTCTGTGCCCTGAAACTGGCGCTTCTCGGGATAAAGCATCATGAGCTGCTTGTTGTCTTTCAGGACTTCCACGATCATGCGCTGTGCGGTGTAATTCTGTTCCGGTTTGGTGTCGGCGCTTTGCAGGACGAGAGTGTAGGGCCCAAGCTTCATGGATTCGCCGATATTCATCGGGCGCTGCACGTCCGTGTTAAATGCAGAGCCGGCCAGGCCAATAAAAATCAGAACCATGCCGAAGTGGACGACGTAGCCGCCATAGCGCCGCGTGTTGCGCATGGCAAGTTCGTGGGCGCTCAGCAGAATGTTCATGCTGCTGCGCGCGGAGATCACTTTCGCGCCGCGGTAAAACTCCAAAACGATGGTCCAGAAGACGAAGCCGCAGAGAACCAGGCAAATTATGGAAAAGGAATCGTGATAGCCGAGCAAGTAAGCAGCGACCCCGCTGATCACACCGGCGATGACTGGCCAGCCGAAATTGCGCTTCAGGCTGTCACCGGAAGTCTTGCGCCACGCGAGCAGCGGGCCGACGCCGGTGAGGAACAGAATCGCCAGGCCCACCGGAATCATGATCTTGTTGAAGAATGGCGCGCCGACGCTGATGCGTGAACCGGAGAGCCCCTCCGAGATCACCGGGAAGAGCGTGCCGGAGAGAACCGCGATGCAAGCGACGAGGAAGAGCAGGTTGTTGAATAGGAAGCTGGATTCGCGAGAGATCATGGAATCGAGCTGATTTTCGCTCTTCAGGTAGTCGCGATTCTTGACGTAAGCGACGAAACAGACGAGAAGGGTCAGCGCGAGAAAGCCGACAAACCATGGGCCGATGTGCGAGTTCGCGAACGCGTGAACGGAACTGACGATGCCGCTGCGGGTGAGGAATGTGCCGAGGATGCAGAGCAGGAAGGTGCAGAAGACCAGCCACACGTTCCAGACCTTCATCATGCCGCGCTTTTCCTGCATCATCACGGAGTGAAGGAACGCCGTGCCGGTAAGCCACGGCAGCAGCGAAGCGTTTTCGACCGGATCCCAGCCCCAGTAACCACCCCAACCGAGAACGGCGTAAGCCCAGTGCGCGCCGAGAAGGATGCCGACAGACTGGAAGCACCACGCGATCATGGTCCATTTGCGGGTAAGGTGAATCCACTTTTCGCCGGGGTAACGCGCGAGCAAAGCGGCCAGAGCAAAGGCGAACGGAATTGTGAAGCCGGTGTAGCCGGAATAGAGATTCGGTGGATGGATCACCATTTCCGGATATTGCAGGAGCGGGTTCAGCCCGTTGCCATCCATGCGGGTGAATGGTTCGAGCACGCCGCTGGCGTTGACGGTGGCGAGGGTCTTGAAGGGGCTCTCGACAAAGTTGTTCAGCGTGAGGAAGAAAGTTTGAACACCGGCAAGGACCACGCCGACGTAAGGCATGAGCTCGCCGTTCTTGTTGCGATAGGCGATCAGAACCGAGATGACGTAAACCGAAAGCAGGAAGCTCCAAAAGAGCAGCGAGCCTTCCTGGCCAGACCAAAGCGCGGCGACTTTATAGAACGTGGAGAGATCTCGATTGCTGTGGGAGACGACATAAGCCTGGGAAAAATTGTCGGTAAAGAGGAGATACTCAAGGCTGAACGTGGCAATGAAGATCAGAACGCAGGTGGCCATGCCGGCCTGGCGCGTGCTTTTCACCAGCAGCGGATGGCGGGTGATGATTGCGGCGATTCCGCCAACTAATGCATACACGGCGCAGACAAAGGCCAGCAGGAGCGTAAACGAACCGAATACATCCATAGTGCTTCCGCCTCTCCCCGAGGATTTTCGACTGGCGCGTTACATGCTGCTTCGCTGGGTTGTGCCGGCCGGGGCTGGCTTGTCGCCACCGGGAGCGGCTTCATATTTGGAAGCGCACTTGGCCTGCACATGTTCGGCGACAAAACGGCCGTCGGCCCCGGGACGCCCTTCGACAAGAGCCTGAGACTTGTCTTTGAACGTATCCGGCAACGGATCGCTGCCAACATAGGTGATGGGAAGGGTCTTCCCTTGCTCTTCCAGTGTGAAGTCCACGCGGCCTGTGCCGGTCTTGATGCTGCCCTCGACCACAATTCCCGCTAGACGGATGCGATGAGCCCGTTCCGAGGCGTTCAGCGTCTGGTACTCCGCGATGGTGTGATAGTAGGTCTTGCTCTCGCCATAGCCTAGCCAGGCGAGGAACGACAAGGCCACCACAATCACCCCAATGCCCACACCGAATTTTGCCCGATTCTGCACAAATCACCCCTAAAGAAGCGGTTCCAAAGGACATCTTAGCACACCGCGAAGATTCAACGTGCCACTGTTAGTGTCGGTTGGGTCATCACGAAACTCAGTGATACGTGTCACACGGGGTCCTAAGCGCGCTGCGCTGCGAGGGCCGGGAGGGCAGCGCGAAACGCGGCTAGCTCCGACGCATCGGATGCAAAATCGCCCTGGGAGGTGGCAAAAAAAGTGTAAAAAACCGGGCAGCCCAGGGCGGTTTCCGAGAGTTGCGGGACGAACGGCTGGAGTTCCGGGGAGATCACCAGCACCCGCTTGGGCTTCAGGGACCGCCGGATCCGGGCGACGGCTTGAGGGAGATGGCGGTCCAGCAGATCGACGGCTTCAGTGGGATTGATGCTTGGCGCCACAGGACACTCGAGAAGATAAGCGAGAAAGAGCCCACGTTTTTGGAAGTCGGTAAGGACTTCTTCGTTGGACTTCGCTGCCGTGGAGATGCCAAGAGCAGAGAGGAGACTCCCCGCCAAGCCGGTGAATGGAGTCTCGGGCGAGTAAAGAAAGTCGGAGTCAGGATCGGGAGCGGAAGCGGCGAGCAGAAGGGCTTGGACGTGGATGGGGCGGAAGCGCGTGGCCCATTCGAGGCGCTGCAGGCGGCGGGCGATATGCTCAGCCGAGGCGAGCTGGCCGCAGCCATCGCAAGGCAAAAGTGGGGGGGCAGCCATATTCAAAAATAGTAGAGCAAGGAACACAGAGAGGCAAATGAGCAAAAGTACGGCCGTGGTTCAGGGAGTTGGGGCGGCTGCGAAGCCGGGATAGCTTAGGAGTTAATTCTGCCGCGCAATCGCTTCGTTGGTTGTCTATAAAACCCCAACGGGTGGAGGAAATTGCTGATTTTAGTGGAAGGCATCAGGCCAGAGGTTCGGGAAACGGCTGGCCAATATTCGCTTTGACAGGCTTTCTCCACGTCTCTAAACTCACCCGTATGGTAGTCCACCTCAAGCCTGAAACCGAGTCTCGCCTCAAGCAACTTTCCGCCACAACAGGTCGCGCCCCGGATGACCTGGTGGAAGACGCGATGGCTGGCTATTTAGCAGAGCTAGCCGAAATCCGTAGCACCCTGGATGACCGGTACGACGAGATCAAGGATGGACGCGTGAAACCCATCGACGGCGAAGAGGCTTTCAAGCGCATCCGCGCCCGCAGCGAAAACCGATAGAACGTCCCCGCTGAGTCCCCGATCTCCGTCCACGATTTCCCGTCCCCTTCCCTTAAATAAACAGTTCAATGCTGACGTGGAAAAATTCGGCCAGTTTTCTGGCCTGTGCTTTGCTGATTGCTCGCTTGCCGTGAAAAACCTCAGAGGTAATGCCTTTTGAGCCGAAGACTTTCCAGATGTCTTTCTGGGTCAGGTTGCGTGCTTCCATCAAATGCTGAAGGGTCTGTTGCGGGCTCGATTTTCGGATCGGAAATCGGCGCCCCTCATATTCGCCAATGAGGATGGTCAAAAGTTCAGCTAGTTCTTTTTCCTCGGGAGAAGGATTCTTAAGCTCATCCAAGCGCATCAACTCGTCGGTCAGACGATCCAGATCGTCATCTGTACGGATGACGTGAGGGAGCGTGCGGCCCAACAGTTGGGCGTACGTTTTTTCATTCAAGTCCGTTGTTGTAGTGCTCATTGCTTCCACGTTCCTTTGTCATATTCCGCGTGCGTCAAAAGATAGAGAACGAAAACTCGCTGCGTCTGATAATTAACACGCGCGATCAACCGGTACTTGTTGCCGCAGATATTGAATACAGTCCTCCGACCAACCAAATCGGCGCTGGGATAGACCTGTTTCATCTCCGCAGGCGTCTTCCAATTTGCCCTGCGCACCACTCCGTACCAGGATTCGAGGTTCGCCTGCGCGTCTGGATGCTTTCGCCAGAACTGCTCCAAGGCACCTCGTTTTATGATGCGCATGGAAGAATAGGTTCTCACAATGAGAACCATGAGTCAAACGCTGAAGTTACTTGGAGACGGCGGTGTCGGAGGTGAGCTTGGAGCGGAGGCACCACTTGAGCTCCTGGCTCATTTCCGTAATTTCCATGCCGGGCATGACGATGAATTTGCAGGAGAGCATTTCGCGCGGCTCGTCGTCATCGGGAAGCTGGCAGGTGACGCGGCAATACTGGCAATCCTGGTTCCAGCAGAAACGTCCGTAGGGGATGGTTTCCGGGCTGACGAACTGAAAGCAGCGCAGCAAGGAATTGCGCTCCGGCACCTGGAACTTCTTGCCGAAGATCGTGATCTCAACCAATTTTTCATACGGACGGAATGGTTCCGACATGATAGCCCTGTCCTTTGCTGGCGGCTTGCAACGCGGCTCTAATTCCCCTGAGCTGGTAGTGGTGCGGTGCATATTCAGATTAGTGCGCGGAATTGGATGGGACAACGGAACGATATCGCGGGCGTAGCGAAAGCGGCACGGGGTGGGAAGGCCCTGAGCTCACACGGGGTAGCGCCGGCATCCTGCCGGCCAGCGTTCCGAAAGAATTTGCTTGAGCCGAAAACGAGCCAATCCTACCATTCGCAGAATGCATGGAAATCGAATCCGAAACAGGAGGTATCTGCCACACTGGGAATCGGAAGGCGGGATTTATTTCGTCACGTTTCGTTTGGCCGATTCGCTTCCCCAATCCGTTGTACGCGAACTCCGCCGGACCGAACTCGTCAAACCCAAAGAAGGACAACGCCTGGCCCGAAAACTGGAAGATTTCCTGGACAAAGGCGCTGGCTCCTGTATCTTGCGCCAGCCCCGCATTGCGGACATTGCCGCCGCCGCACTCAGGGAATTCGAGGGCGATCGGTACCGATTGTTAGCCTGGAGCGTAATGCCAAATCATGTGCATGTTGTGTTTCAGCCTTTGGGGAAATACGAGCTGGCGGGAATTCTTCACGCCTGGAAATCGTTTACCGGTGTAGAGATCAATCGGCAGATCTCACGTTCCGGCCCACTTTGGCAGAAAGAGTATTACGATCATCTGATACGCGATGGAAAGCAGCTAACGCGGGCGATTCGGTACACGGCGGAGAATCCGTTGAAGGCGGGGATGAAGGATTGGCCGTATGTTTATGTCTCAGCCGAGGCTTTTGGCGGGCCAGCGAATTTGGATATATCAAAATCGCCGTGAGAGAGGAATTTCGGAACGCTTGCCGGCAGGATGCCGGCGCTACCCCGGCGATGCGACTACCCGCCTAGATCAAAGAATTGGCACATGTGGCGGAATTTTTGGTAGCGGGCATGGAGGAGTTCCTTGATGCCCTGGTTGGAGAGGGTCAGGAGCTGGCGCTCCAGGACGTCGCCGAAAATTTTCGCGGCGGCTTCGTGGTCGCTGTGGGCGCCTCCGTCGGGCTCGGGGATGATTTCGTCGACGATGCCGAGGTCCTTGAGGTCCGTGGACATGATCTTCATGGCGATCGCGGCGGTTTCGGCTTTGGTGGAATCGCGCCAGATGATGGACGCGCAGCCTTCGGGCGAAATTACGGAGTAGAAACCGTTTTCGAGAATGTTGACGCGGTCGCCGACGGCGATGGCCAGCGCGCCGCCGGAACCGCCTTCGCCCGTGACGGTGACGATGATGGGAACGGGCAGCCGAGCCATCTCGCGCAAGTTGCGGGCGATGGCTTCTCCTTGGCCGCGTTCTTCGGCGTCAATGCCGGGATAGGCGCCGGGCGTATCAATGAACGTCAAGACCGGGCGACCAAATTTTGCCGCGAGTTCCATGATGCGCAGAGCTTTGCGGTAGCCTTCGGGCTTCGGCTGGCCGAAATTTCGGTCGATGCGCTGCTTGGTATCGCGTCCTTTTTGATGGCCAATGATCGCGACAGGGCGCCCGCGAAACTTTGCCAGGCCGGTGATCAGAGCTTTATCGTCGCCAAAGCCGCGGTCGCCGTGGAGTTCGACAAAGTCGGTCAACATGAGGTTGATCCAATCGAGGGTGTAAGGGCGCTGGGGGTGGCGCGCAATCTGGGCGCGCTGCCAGGGGCCAAGGTGGGTGTAAAACTCGCGGCGGAGTTCGAGCACTTCCCTTTTCAGGCGCTCAACCTCGGCTTCGCTATCCTCGCTGGAGGCGAGGCGGCGGAGTTCCTCGACGTCTTTTTCCAGGCGCTCGATTTCGCGCTGGCGCTCCAACGTCGTTATCGAAGAAGCTTTCTTATCTTTTTGCGCTGCGCACATTACGCAACCCTCTGAATCGCTTGCTGGCCGCAAATGCGGCGGACGGCTTCCTCAAGCTCCGGCTTCACGCGGATGCGTTTCTGCGATTGCAACGATGCCACGGAGCCGTCGGGGGAGACCAGTTCAAACACTATCGCAGTTGGGCCCGGGGTGCTTGCAAATAATTCCTCAAGCCGGTTCAAAGTCTCATCATTCAGAATGCTCATGTCCAGGCGCAGGCGAAACTCGCTGGGGCCGGTGCGCTCGGCAATGGCTTCGAGGAGGCGAGCTTCCTGGAGGGACAGGCGGGTCCCGGCTTCTTCAATTTGCACGCGAGCCTTCAAGAGCAGGGGGGCGCCGGGCTTCAGAATGTTTTCCAGGCGGGCGAAGCTTTCGGGAAAGGCGAGAAGTTCCTGAACGCCGGTCATGTCCTGAATGGTGTAGATGGCCCAGCGGGCGCCTTTTTTGGAGCGCATCGGCCGCGTGCCGACGATGAGCGCGGCGACTGCGATTTCCCTGCCGTTGCGCTGGCCTTCGACTTCATCGAGCGAGATTGCGCCGAGATCCTTGAGCCGCGAAGCATATTTTTCGAGCGGATGGCCGGAAACGTAGAAGCCCAGCATGGCGTATTCGCTGGTGAGACGCTCTTCCTCGCTCCAGGGCGCGGCGTCGCGCAGTTCGAAATGCACTTTCGGTTCGGCCGCGGCCCCGCCGAAGAAGAGGCCGTGCTGGCCGGACTCTTTGGCGCGGGCGGCGCGCTGGATGGCGTTGATGGCGTCATCCACAGAGGCGAGCATGCCTTCGCGCGGGCCGAGCGAATCCATGGCCCCGGACTTGATGAGGCTTTCGAAGACGCGCTTGTTGAGGAAGCGAGACTCGATGCGCTCGCAGAATTCGTAGAGCGATTTGAATTCCCCCTGGCTGAGACGGGATTCGCGGATGGCCTTGGCCGTGTTTTCGCCGACATTTTTGATTGCGGCGAAACCGAAGCGGATGGAGTCGCCAACGGGCGTGAAGTAGAGATCGCTTTCGTTGACGTCGGGGGGAAGGATGGAGATGCTCATGCCGCGGGCTTCGTTGATGTATTTGACCTGTTTTTCGGCGTTGCCGGTTTCGGAGGTGAGGAGCGCGGCCATGAATTCGACGGGATAGTGAGTCTTCAAGTATGCCGTCTGATAGGCGAGGAGCGCGTAGGCGCAGGAGTGCGACTTGTTGAAACCGTAGCCCGCGAATTCTTCCATGAGGTCGAAGATGCGGACGGCTTTCTTTTCGGCGATTTTGTTTTTCTCGCAGCCGGCGAGGAACTTGGCGCGCTGCGCGGCCATTTCCTCTTTTTTCTTTTTGCCCATGGCGCGGCGGAGGAGGTCGGCTTCGCCGAGGGAGAAACTGGCCAGGAGGTTGGCGATTTGCATCACCTGCTCCTGGTAGAGGATGACGCCGTAGGTTTCCTCGAGAATTTCCTTGAGCTGCGGAAGTTCGTAGGCGACTTTCGTCTTGCCGTGCTTGCGGTTGATGAAATCGTCGATCATGCCGCCCTGGATGGGACCGGGGCGATAGAGGGCGTTGAGTGCGGTGAGGTCTTCGATGCGGGTGGGCTGGTAGCGGCGAAGAATGTCGCGCATACCGTGGGATTCAAACTGGAAGATGGCGGTGGTCTCGCCACGTGAGAAAAGCTTGTAGGTGGCTTCGTCGTCGAGGCCGAGATTGTCGATGTCGATCTTGACGCCGCGATTCTGTTCCACCATTTTGACCGCGTCGTGGAGCACGGTGAGCGTGGTGAGCCCGAGGAAATCCATTTTCAGCAGGCCGATGCGCTCGAGCGCGTTCATGTCGTACTGCGTGGTGATTTCGTCGCGATTCGTTTTGTAAACGGGAACCAGTTCGGTGAGCGGCTGCGGGGAGATGACGACTCCAGCGGCGTGCGTGGAGGCGTGGCGCGAAAGGCCTTCGAGGCGCAGGGCTACGGCCATCAGGTCCTTGAACTTCTCGTCGCCGTCCACTGCGGCCTTGAGCTGGGGCGCTTCCACAAGAGCGTCTTTGAGTTCGATGCCGAGCGTGGCGGGAATCATTTTGGCGAGGCGGTCGACCTCACCGTAGGGAATGTCCATCGCTCGGCCGACGTCCTTCACCGCCGCTTTGGCAGCCATGGTGCCGAAAGTGATGATCTGCGAAACGTTCTCGCGGCCGTATTTGCGGGTAACGTACTCAATGAGCTCGCCGCGACGGCGCATGCAGAAATCGATATCAATATCAGGCATCGAAACGCGCTCGGGGTTCAGGAAGCGTTCGAACAGTAAATTGTACTGAAGAGGGTCAACGTCGGTGATCCGCAGCGCGTAGCTGACCAGACTCCCGGCGGCGGAACCTCGGCCGGGGCCGACAGGAACTTCCTGGGCGCGCGCGTAATGAATGAAATCCCAGACGATCAGGAAGTAGCCCTCGTAATGCATCTTCTTGATCATTTCGATTTCGGACGAAAGCCGGCGCTCGTATTCCGCGAGGGGATGGCGGAGGGCGCCCTGCTGCGACAAGCGTTCGAGATACGGAACCCGCTGGGCGAAACCTTCGCGCGCGACTTTTTCGAAATAGCTGCCGGGTGTGTGATCCTCGGGAACCTTGAATTCGGGCAGCGCGTTGGGGATGCGCTCAATTTTCACGTTGCAGCGTGCGGCGATATCCACGGTGCGGCTGAGCGCGTCGGGAAGCTCGCGGAAGACTTTGGCCATTTCCTCGGCGGTCTTGAAATAAAACTGGTCGGTGGCGAACTTCATGCGATTGGTGTCGCTCATGGTCTTGCCGGTCTGGATGCAGAGCAAGACTTCCTGGGCGTGAGCGTCGCTGTGGTGGAGATAGTGGCAGTCGTTGGTGGCGACGAGCGGGATTCCGGTTTCTTTCGAAAGGCGGACAAGGTCTTTGTTGACGCGCTGCTCGATTTCGAGGCCCTGGTCCTGAATTTCGAGAAAGAAATTGCCTTTGCCGAAGATGTCGCGGAGTCGGTAAGCATTTTCGCGCGCAAGATCAAACTTTTCATCCATCACCGGTTCGGTGACCGGGCCGCGAAGGCAGGCGGAGAGGGCGATCAAGCCTTTGCTGTGCTTGGAGAGCAAGTCGAGATCGATGCGCGGCTTGTAATAAAAGCCTTCGAGGAATCCGGCGGAGACCAGCTTGATGAGGTTGTGATAGCCCTCGAGATTTTCACAGAGCAGGACGAGATGGTTGCTGCCGCGGGAGCCGGGCTCCATTTCGCCGCGATCGCCGTTGGTGATGGCCGCGGATTTTTCCCCGCGGTCGTGGCGGCTTCCTTTGGCAACGTAAACTTCGCAGCCGATGATGGGCTTGACGTCGCGCTTGCTGGCCTCGTTGAAAAAATTAGCGGCGGCGAAGAGATTGCCGTGGTCGGTGATGGCCACGGCGGGCATCTTCTGGCGCGAGGCTTCGTCGAGAAGTTCGGAGGTTTCGCACGCACCGTCGAGAAGGCTGTAGTCCGTATGAACGTGGAGATGAACAAACTGCGGATTGCCCATGGAAGTTGATTGTAAATCGCGGGGATGAGAAATGCGAACGGGATTGTGAGATTTGCACAGGGAGACGGGGATAACGCGTTCTCATCCCGAAGCCCTGCCTTTGTAGTGGCCGGTCTTAAGACCGGCCACTACAAGATTACTTTTTGGGTTTGTGTTTGGCGGCGGCGGCTTTCATGCCGGCCTTGTGGCGGTCGTGAGTGGCCTGTTTTTCCGCGGCGGCGGCCTTCTTTTCGGCGGGCGTCTCCACGTGCTTTTCGGCTTTGGCGGGTTTCTTTTCTTTTTCTTTCTTCTTGGGAGCTTCCTTGATGCCGGAAAGCTTGCGCAGGATTTTCACGCGCTCTTCGGGCGTCTTGGCGCGGCCGTTCAACTGGGTGGCGAACACGTCCTGGACGATCTGATCGAACTTCGGGCCGCGCGGCATTCCGAGAGCCTCTAGCTCGGTGCCCACGATAGGCAACGCCTGCCGGATGGGCCGCCACTTGTGGAGGAACGCCTTCAATTTGGAAAGCGCGGCGGAGTTGCTGGATTCTGCGAGAAGGTAAGCGACATATTCCATGGGAATTTTCTCGATGAACCGATAGGCATCAATGGGCGTCTTGGTTTTCTTCCCGGTGAGCTCTTTCTGAATCTCCAGCGCTTTCTCCGGAAACTTCTCGAAGGCCTCGATTTCAGAGGAGCGATAGCCAAGTTTGGAGAGGGTGCTGCTGAGCTCGCGATCCTTCAACCGGTTCAGGATGGCCAGCAGCATCGGCGTGGCCAGCCGTGGACGGAATCCGGCCATGTAGAGATCGTCGCGAACCTTGATCAAGTGGTTGATCGCGTCGTAACCGGGATGCTTTTTGGCGATCATCGGGTGAACGCGCTCGAGCATATCGGCTTCTTCCCATTCCTTGAGGATCAATTGCGGGCGTTCCTCGCGGCTGAGGCTGCGCAATTCTTCGCCGGCGTCCTCGGGAGTGATGGTCAGGTGTAACTCCCGCTCGATGGCGAGGTTGAACCATTCCTGCGTGCGCGATTCAAGCTTGAAGCCCATGCGAGCCGCAAGCCGAAGCGCGCGAAGCAGGCGCACGGGTTGATTCGTGAAACTGTGGATGGAGAGCGCGCGGACTTCGCCATGCTCGATGTCGGAGAGGCCGTTGGTGGGATCAAGCAGGAGACCGCGCGACGCGGGATTGAGGGAGATCGCGATGGCGTTCAAAGAGAAATCGCGGCGGCGCAGGTCTTCCATGATGGTAGACCAGCGGAGTTCCGGCCGCGTGCCGGGGCGGACATAGTGTTCGTCACGCGCGGCGGAGATGCTGCCTTCGACGTCGCCGGCGAAAAGCAGTTCGACGTGCCGGATTTTCTCGTCTTCCGAAAGAACTTTCGCGCCACCCTTTTCGAGTTCGCGCGCCATCTTCGATGGGTTCCCTTCGATGGTGAAGTCGAGATCGCGCAGGTTGGCGCCGGTAATCAGGTCGCGAACGGTGCCGCCGGTCAGGTAGACGTTGAACCCAAGGACTGCGGCAAGCTCCTGCACGCGCAGCATGGCGGCGCGTTGCTCCGGCGAGAGCCGGCTTTCCAACAGAAACATGTAATCAGGCATTGCGTTCCTTCCGCTTCAAAGTTGGCATTCACGCAGCGAATGCCATACCCGCGATGAGTCCGTCCCCGCGCCCTAAGCCCGGGGGTGATGCGCTTTATAAATCTGCTTCAGCCGCTCTTCCACGACGTGGGTGTAAATTTGCGTCGTGGAGATGTCGGAATGCCCCAGCATCAGCTGGACGGAGCGCAGGTCCGCGCCGCCTTCCAATAGATGGGTGGCAAAACTGTGCCGCAGCATGTGCGGCGTCAATGCGACGCGCAGTCCGGCGCGCCTCCCGTAGGCCGAAAGAATCTTCCAGACGCCGACACGGCTGAGCGAACTGCCCCGACGATTGATGAAGAGCGTCGGCGAGTTCACCTGCTTCCCTGCCGGGACGAGCTTGGGGCGCGCCTCACGAAGATAGCGATCCACAAGGGCGAGGGCCTTTTTGCCGATGGGAACAATACGCTCCTTGTTGCCCTTGCCGATGCAGCGTACACAGCCGACCGCCCGGTCGAGATCCATCACGCGGAGTCCGATGAGTTCTGAGACGCGCAGGCCGGTGGAATAGAGAACATCGAGCATGGCGCGGTCTCGGAGGCCAATGGGAGTTTTTTCATCGGGCTGGGCGAGAAGGCGATCGATCTCTTCAAGCCGAAGGTAACCGGGCAGCGAGCGGCGAATTTTGGGCGATTCGAGATTGTTGGCGGGATCGACGGAAATGAGGTCCTGGGTTTGCGCGAAGCGAAAAAAATTACGCAGAGTGACGAGATGGCGCGCAACGGTGCGGCTTTCCAGCTTCTGCCGGAAAAGGCTGGAGAGGAAATCAACCAGGTCGTCGCGGGTGACACCTTCCAGGCTCAACTTTTTCTTTTTGGCATAGCCTTCGAATTTAACCAGGTCGCGCCGGTACGCCGAAACCGTGTTCGCGGACAATCCCTTTTCCACGCGGACGTAAGTTAGAAACGACGCGATGGTGCTGGAGATTTCCATCAGGAACCTGCTAATCCTTCCGCAGCGCCGGGGCGCCGCATCGCGATGCCGTAAACTTCTTCAATTTCGGGGCATTTGAAAAGCCAGGTCAGCCCGATGTACAGCAGGGTGGCCCCAAGGACCATGCCGATAAATATCACGAGTTGGATGAAAAAGGCAGCATTGAGGGTGAAGTTTGCGTAGTGATTAGCCACCAGGCAGCCCGCGCCCATGATGAGACTGCAGACGGTAATTTTGCCGAGGGAGCGAATTATGGCGAAGCTGCCGAGCGGGCCATACCGGAGCCGGAAAACAGCAAAGAGAATAACGAAATCAAAGATCGTGGCGAGGGCAGTGGCCAGAGCAGGGCCGCCATTTTGGAAGCGCTTGAAAAAGAACTCCAGGAAAATGACGTTGAGAAAAATATTCAGCAAAAAGGAGATCATGGCGACAATGACCGGCGTCTTGGTGTCTTTCGCGGAATAGAAGGCCGGGACAATCAGCTTCACGCAGGCCAGCGCGGGCAGGCCGATGGAGTAATAAAGCAGCGGACGCGCGGTGAGTCGCGTGGACTCGGCGACGAACCGGCCGTGCTGAAAGAGCATGCGAATGATCGGCTCGCGCAAGGTGATCAGGCCGATGGCGGCGGGGATGGTGATGTAGGCCACAATGCGCACGGCAAAGGTTAGCGTTTTCTTCAGGCCTTCGTAATTGTTCGCCGCAGCCTGATGCGACATGATCGGCAGTATCGCGGTGGCCACGGCAATGGCATAGCCGCCGAGCATCAGTTCCATCACGCGGTCGGCAACATAGAGGGCGGTGAGGCTGCCGCGCGGCATGCGAACCGAGTTGGCAAAGTAGGTGTCCACGAAGAAATTGATCTGCGAGATGCCGAGGCCAAAGAACCGTGGGAAGAGCACCTTGGCGACATCGCGGATGGCGGGATGCGTGAACGAGATGCCAAAATCGAACCGCATACCGCGGCGCACCAATTGCGGCACCAGCATGAGGAACTGTAACGCTCCGCCAACAAGCACACCGACGGCGAGGGACGTGGCGGGAGTTCGGAAATACGGCCAGACGGCCGCCGTGGAGAAGATGATGATGACAACGTTCAGCAGGACGCTGGTGGCAGAGGGGAGAGCGAAGAAATGGAAAGAGTTCAAAATACCGATGCCAATCGCGGCGAGACCCAGGAAAAAGAGATACGGGAATATGATGCGGTTTAGGGCGATGGCTTCGTCCCATCCCTCTATTTTGTCCTGCGGGGAGGTGAAGGTGTGGATGACGTGAGGCGAAAAGATGACCCCGAAGAGGACGACAACGGCCAAGACGAGCGCGACGGTCCAGAAAAAACGATTGGCAAATTGCCAGAGCTCGTCGGAGGAGCGGTCTCGCATGTAGGTGGTGAAGACCGGGATGAAGGTGGCGGAAAAGGTGCCGTCTCCAATTAACCGCCTGAAAAGATTGGGGATACGGTAAGCAAGGACGAAGGAATCGGCGCTGAGTGTGGTCCCGAGGAGTAGGGTAATGCGCTGGTCGCGGACGTAGCCAAGGATGCGGCTAGCGAAGGTGACCAGCGAAATGATAGAGGCGGATTTTAGGATCTGCTTCTTTTCGGACAAAGACCGACCCTCAGAGACCTAACTCCAATAAAAACAATGAGTTGACAGGAAAACCGCGATTAACATAACATGAAACTGCAAGCTTCTGCAACGGTTTCCTGCCCTTTGAAGGGTGAATTCGATTGAAGACGCGGGCCCCAGCCTCGACGCACAAGAAAGTTGTGATTGAACTGGACGACAGGAAGGCCCTGCGCGGCTTCCTGAACCCGGCACGCCTGGCGCACGCGGAGACGCTGGACCTTTTGACACCGGAAGGTGAACACGAAGAGGTCGCGGTAGCGAAAGTCCGGGCGGTTTATTTTGTGCGGGACCTGCACGAGGAATTCGCGCCGGAGCGCAAAGCGTTTTTGAACCGGCCGAAACTGGACGGACTGTGGGTGAAGGTGCGCTTTCGCGACGACGCGACACTTGAGGGCGTAATCCCCAACGACCTGCTGACGCTGTTGGACAACGGGCTACACCTCTCTCCGCCCGATTTCAATTCCAACACCGATCGGATCTATGTTCCCCGCCCCGCCATCGCCGAACTGACAGTCCTCGGCGTAGTCGGCGTTGCCCGTCGCAAGCCCGCCGCTGCACCCGCGGCACAGCCTCGCCTGTTCAACGAGTAAACAACAGACCGGCAGTTTCCGAACGGACAGGGCGATCCGTCGGCCAGAACCTGCCAATGCCAAGCGTGCCTTCGGGAAGCACTAAGCAGAAGCGGCTCGTGCGGCAGGCCGGGTGCGCTTGGATTCCCATGCCTGGCGCATCTCCTCACGCCGCGCCAGCACGTGTTTCTTGGCGTCATCGAAGTTCTTGTAAACTCGCTTACCCTTGATCATATTGCAGGGACGGCAGCAGGCAACCAGGTTGGCAGGATCCTTCTTACCGCTGCGGGCGCGCGGCACCACGAAATCGACGGACATCACCAGCGCATTATCAAAGCTGGCCTTGCCATCCAGTCCGCAATACTGGCAACAGAATTGGTCGCGTTCCAGAATTTTCAGGCCTTCGGCCAGGCTTACCGGCATGTCCACTTTTGAAAGGGTCGTCAAATTCCAAGGCATGGAGCACCTCCCGGACCGAGATGCTATTGCAAAGTTATGCGGATGAGAAGAGGGAAAGAACGGCTAGACACGGCAAGGGCGCACGCCTCTCGCCGTCTGACGCGAATGTCCATTGCGAGCGGCTCCCTTTCACTGCCGGGTGAACCTCCCATGCGGGGATTCCCCGATGGAAAATCTCCAAGCATTAAAATTCTCAAATCAAAATTTCCTTCCGAGTGCTGGCGCAAGAATCCACAAATCTCGCTAGGCGGTCTGATTTTCCTATGCTACCCTCTTCGCGATTTCATACTTCACAGGGACCCGGCGCAATCCGGCATTTCCCGCTTGGGATAATTGATGAATCGAAACCCGCTCGGTACGGTTGTGTTTATTACCCTTATTCTTTTTTCCGCTGGATGCAATTCCTCTCCGTCCCCGTCACCTGACCCGGTTCAGATCTCCGTTACTCGGTCGAGCGTAGTCCTCTTTGCGACGCAATCGACCCAACTGGCGGCAATAGACTCGGACGGCGATTCTGACGTGATGTGGTCGGTGACCGGGAGTTCCGGAGCGACGGTGGCCCCTACAGGAATTTTCACCGCTCCGGCTGTGACCCAAAACACCAATGTCGCGGTGGTCGCAACCAGTCGGAAGGATTCCACGAAAGCCGCCTCCACGGTTGTCACTGTGCTTGCGCCGGGCCAGGTCACGGCCACAAACAACCCGCAGGTGGCTTTGTACACGTTGACTCCGCCGCCGGGCATGAATGTTTTCATTCAATTCGGCACGGACACTTCCTACAAACTGAAAACCTGGACTCAGCCGGCTCCCACTTCGGGTTTGATGAGCTTCTTTGTTGCTGGAATGCTTGCTTCAACGGAATATCACATGCGAGCGGTTGTAGAGGCATCTGACGGCAGCGTAATGGCCGATTTGGACCACACGTTTACGACCGGAGCCGTTACCGCCGCACAACTCCCGTCGCTTACGGCCACAACAACCCCGGGGATGATCCCGCAGCCCGGGATCGAAATGCTCGATCTTCTCTTTAACGCGAATGTAACCCCGTTGGCTGCGGTCGATCTTTCCGGGAATCCGGTTTGGACATACACAGGTCTGGCTCCTGGAGAAGCAGCAGAGGGCGTCCATCTGCTCCCCAACGGCCACTTCCTCCTCGGCGTTTATCCCTATAAGGTTCGCGAGATCGACCTGGCTGGAAATACCATCCGCGAGGAATCCCTAACGGCCCTTAATAACTCTCTCTCTGCCGCGGGGTTTTCCGGAACCTTGGATAATTTCAATCACGACGTGATCGCGCTCCCGAACGGGCACTGGATTGCCCTCGTTCAGGTTACCCGACCGTGTTCGGCGATTCCCAATTGCTCCGGTCTCCCAGACATCCTCGGCGACGCGCTTGTGGATCTTGCCCCTCAGAGTGACGGAACGTTCACGGTGCCCTGGACATGGAGCACTTTCGACCACCTGGACATCAACCGCGCTTTGATGGGTTATCCGGACTGGACTCATTCCAATGCCATCGTCTATTCGCCAGACGACGGCAATCTTCTGCTCTCCATTCGCCACCAGAGTTGGATCATCAAGATTGATTATGCAAACGGAAGCGGCGCTGGCGATATTCTCTGGCGTCTTGGCTATCAGGGGGATTTCGCTCTGATTGGCGGCACGGATCCGACAGACTGGTTTTACGCACAACACGGCCCGGCTTTTGCCACCCCGAATACCACTGGAAAATTTAGACTGGCGGTGATGGACAACGGGAATGGCCGCGTGTTTCCCTCGGGCGTGGTCTGTGGTTCATCAGGAGCGCCGGCATGTTCCTATAGCGCGGCGCCTCTTCTGGAGGTAGATGAGACTGCCAAGACGGCAACGATTATCTCCAGCTACCAACCCGGAGAATTTTCTTCCTGGGGCGGAGAGGCGCAACAACTTGCCGATGGCAATATGGAAGGCGACTTTAACGCCGGTTCTCCCACCGGGGCCTCAGACATTTTTGAAGCGACTCCAGGCAGCGCACCACAAGTGGTCTGGCATCTGCAAACTTCGAACGCCAATGCGTACCGGGGATTCCGCATGCCGAGTCTATACCCCGGCGTTCAGTGGTAGCCGCGCAGATGAACCAGGTGCGCGAAAGCATTTCAATACACACGGAGCAGCTTGCCTAAGGCCGTTCAGCTAATCCGCGGCATCAGGCGGATTTTGCCATGGCGGGCCGGATATTGTGATTCATACGGAAAAAGTTTGTCGGGTCGTATTTATTTTTGAGTGCGACCAGGCGCTCATAATTGGGACCGTATGCTTCGCGGGCGACGGCTTCACCCTCGTCGGCGACGTAATTGCCATACGCGGCCGCGGCGAAAAATGGGCTTAAGGCTTCGTAGCACTCGCGGGTCCACCTGACGTTCTTTTCCGTGTCGGACGGATTTTCCCACATGGACCAGACAAGCGCGTTCCATGAGTATTGCCGATGCGGAAACGCGGTTTCGTTAACCGGGACGCGTGTTGCTGCTCCGTGCCAATGTTCAAGAAAAGGCGCAAAAGTGTAGGGCGATGGACTTTTCGCCACATACTGCAGGATTGTTTCAAGTGCTTGGTCGTTCAGGCTTTTGATGAAATTTGATTTGGTGTAGACCAGGCGGCCGGGCGGGAAGAAGGGCTCGAACATCCCTTGCAGCTGGGTATAGCTCATGGGGGCGATAGCATCGGCGAGGGGCGCCCCGAATGACCTCAATGGTTTCAAAACCTTTTCGCCCTCGGAAATCGCTCCGCAGTAGCAAGCGGCAATGGCGAAGACCGGAGTTCCATCGGGAAGACGGAAGGATCCGCCCTGTGTAACGAGTTCGTCCGGGCTGGCGGCAGCGAATTCACGCCACAAATACAGCACCTCTTTGGCGCTGGCCGCCGGATAAAATACAGCGCCGGCCAGCACCGGGCCGAGTTCATGCAGTTGGAATTCAATTGAGGTCACAATCCCGAAGTTGCCGCTGCCGCCACGCACACCCCAATAGAGGTCCGGGTTTTCCGTGGCACTGGCGGTCAACAGTCGCCCATCGGCGGTGACCACATCTGCGGCGAGAACATTGTCAACGGCGAGGCCATATTTGGCGTGCAGATGGCCCCAACCACCTCCGAGAGTGAGTCCCGCCATGCCAACCGTTGGGACAACTCCCTGCGTCGTGGCCAAGCCGAAAGCCTGCGTTTCCCGGTCGAACTCGCCCAACTTGATACCCGTTTCGGCGCGAACGGTCTTCCGCAATGGGTCCACGCGAATGCCTTTCATCAAGGATAGATCGATCATCAGTCCACCCTCACACACCGCCTTCCCGGCGATGCTGTGGCCGCCGCCTCGCACGGAGACGAGAAGATCGTGCTCACGGGCGAAACGTACGCAGGCAAGGACATCGGCGGCGCCGGTGCACCGCGCGATCGCGGCTGGGTGCCGATCGATCATGGCGTTCGGAATGGTGCGGGCAGTGTCGTACCCGTCTTGACTGGGGCAAAGCACAGCACCACGCATAGTGTTTCTCAGTTGTTGAATCGCGGAGATTTCCATGAGGGCCCCTCCGTTGGATGTTTGAAGTTTGGTCGACCGGGGGAGCTGTTTTGTCCCGTAGGGAGGCAAGTACCAGTTGGCGATGAGGATGCTTCGAACAGGGTGAAGTGTCAAGCTGATTTCTGCTTCTCGCCCTGCGCGCAGAAGTTATCCATTCATTCGTCGAGACTTTTTGTGCTTTCTTGTTGCGCCAGTGCAAGACGCACAATATGCGCCGACTGTGCGAAATGAGACTGAAATGCATCCAACACTGGGTGATCATGGTTGTATCTTGGGCAAAAAGAAACTGAGAGAAATCGAGAACGCGACGAAAGCTAGCGTCAGAAAAGAAATGGCCCAACCACGCATGGCCAAGTCCGCCAGGGATTCGGAATTGAAACTGAGAACGGCGAGAAATCCAGCCTCGCCAAAGGCGCCAGGCAATACAGATAAGAAAGCCAACAAGCGACTCAGCGTGAAATAGTAGTCTTGGGCCTCTTCGCGGGGGTATGAACATGCCAGACGATGAGTGGATCAAGCGCCTTGAAGATGGCAGGAAGGTGAAATTCATCTACCAGGAACTGCCCGAAGACGGCGCATTTATTACCGCGCAGATTGAGCGGAACGAGGTTGTCTACTCGGTGGTGCTGGCCAAGGCAGGTAATCCGCTAACTCATGAGGCCGTTGAAAGCCATTTCAACGCGGAACTCTCCAGGAAGTAGCCCCGCTCAAGCACCGCTATCGCCCGCCGGTGTCAAGCCACTGGCAAACACCTATCCCTGCACGCCCCAGCGCTTCTCTCGTTCGGCATGTTGCGGACCCGTTCAGGATGATTTGGCTGCTTTCGCGGCGTCGTCTGGGCTAAACGACTGGATAAACTCGTCGACCTGCTTCTCCGCCGCGTCCTTCGCGATTCCGTAACGTTCCTGGATTTTGCCCACCAGTTGGTCCCTCTTGCCATTGACCGCAAGCACGTCGTCGTCGGTCAACTTTCCCCACTTTACCTTTACCTTGCCCATCGACTGTTTCCACTTGCCTTCGATTTGATCCCAATTCATCTCAATCCTCCGTTTGTTTGCCCCCGGCGTGAAGCTCGAATCAAATTAAGGCGATTCGCATTGCCGCGTCTGTCCAACTTTGCACACTCCCAAGTTCAACGAAGGAATGAATCGCAGACTAAGCCCGAAAAAAGGAACCTGTCTGTACTTCCCCATTGTGGCTGTGCGAGACTCACAGTTTGTCTCGAGATTGGTGAAGGAGTGTGGGTATGAAGCTGCAAGAATTGGCGCAACGATTGGAATGCCTGCTTGAAGGTGCGCCGGGCGTCGAAATTCATGGGGTGGCGGGGATTGAGCAGGCCGGGCCGGGCGAGGTAACGTTCCTGTCGAACCGGCGGTATGCGCCGAATCTGAAAACAACCCGGGCTTCCGCAGTGTTCGTGGAGGAGGGCGTGGAAGTGGAGCGCCCGGCTGGCGGGCCAGAGTTGGCGAAACTTCGGACAAGGAATCCGTATTTAAGTTTTGCGAAGGCGATTGAGCTCTTCTATGAAGCGCCTAAGTATGCGCCGGGGATTCATGCGACGGCGGTGGTTGCGAAGAGCGCGCGGATTGGAGCGGGGGCGCACATCGGGCCGTATTGCTTTGTGGATGAGGATGCGGTGATCGGAGAGAACGCGGTACTGCACAGCTTTGTGGCGATCTATCGCGGCGCGCGGATAGGGGCGAATTTCTTCGCTCATGCCCATGTGGTGGTGCGGGAGTTTTGCAGGATTGGCGACCGGGTGATTTTGCAAAATGGCGTAATCATTGGGGGAGATGGCCTGGGTTACGCGAAAAACCCGGATGGGACGTGGTACAAGATGATGCAATCCGGACCGGCGGTGCTGGAAGACGATGTGGAAGTGCAGGCGAATGCCTGCATCGACCGCGCTACGGTGGGGGAGACGCGCATCGGGCGCGGAACGAAGATTGACGACCTTGTGCTGGTGGGACACGCGTCCAAGGTGGGCGGAAATTCGATGCTGTGCGGGCAGGTGGGCCTGGCGGGTTCGACGCGAATTGGAGAGAACTGCATACTGGCGGGACAGGTGGGAACGGCGGGCCATTTGACCGTGGGTGACGGCGCTGTGATTACGGCGCAGAGCGGCGTGCCAAACGATGTGCCGGAGCGGGCGCTTTACTCGGGCTATCCCGCGGTGGAAAACCGGGAATGGCTGCGGATGATGGCGGCGCTGCGGAGATTGCCGGAGTTGCAGAAGCGAGTTGGGGAGTTAGAAGAACGACTGGCCACAGGGAAAGAATAGCCGATCGTGCAGCGCCAGCTAACTCTTTACGTTCAGGTCCTTCGGCTATCCTTGTCGGATAGCCTCAGGATGACAATTTTTCGCTTGTGTCCGCGGCGGCACCGGGGAAACCTAAGGGCCGCTGGTCGGGCGGGAGGCCGGCGGCTAGTTCGTCGTGCAGTCGCTGGTTTAGGTCTTCGCGCTGTTCGAGAGTGTATTGCGTGGCATCTATGGGCGGAAGGAATTCGACGAGGATTTCACCCGGATAAATCTTCAGGTCGCGCTTTTTCACGATGCGGTGGGCGTTGGAGCAGGCGATCGGCACCAGCGGCACGCCCGCTTTGATGGCCATGACCGCGGTTCCCTTCTTGAATTCCTGCAGGCGGCCGTCGGGGCTGCGCGTGCCCTCGGGATAAATCAAAAAACTTTGGCCGCTTTTGATCGCGTCGGTGGCCTTTTCGAGGCTGACGATGGCGGAGTCTCTGTCGGCGCGATCGACGGGGATGAACTGGGCGAGGTGAAATGCTTGCCCGACAATTGGGTATCCGAAGAGCGAGCGCTTCAGAAGAATGGCGATGCGGCGCGGGATGGCGCCAACAACCGCGGGCGCATCGGCGGCGCTGGTGTGATTGGCGGCGAAAATGACCGTGCCTTTCGGGATTCGCTCGGTACCTTTTACTTTTATTCGGACACCGACGGCGCGAACGAAAAACAGCACGCCTTTCAGGGCGGCCCAGTAAAGGGGATTCGGATTTTTCGTGAGCACGGTGTAGATGAGCAGCGGCGGGCCGAGGATCAGGATGTAGAGCGTGAGAAACACGCAGATGAATGCGGCGCGGAGCATGGGCTAAAGAAACTTTCTCGAATCAGGAGCGGCGGGTCAAGGGGGAGTTGGACGGGAATTTCCGGTAGCGCCGGCATCTTGCCGGCAAGCACATGCAAGGAAGAACGCTGGCCGGCTGGAAGCCGGCGCTACCTCCCCTGGTCATCGGGTGCGGGCGGTGACGGGGTCGGTGGTGCCGTGGAGGAGGCCGTCTCGCAGGCGGCGGGCGCGTTCGTCGGCGTTGGACGTTTCGGCGACCTGAAAGAATTTTTCGTGAAGCTCGCTGAGATGGATTTCGAGGGATTCTTCCTTTTCCCCGCGACGGATGCGGAGGCGCAAGACGTCGCCCGGCTTCTGTTGCGCGGCCCATCGTTCGGGGCGGCGCGGAACGTCTCCGTTGTTCCAGCGAAGAATCTCGTCACCTGCCTGGAGACCACTTTTTGCGGCGAGGCCGTCGGCGTCAACCGCGGCGACAGTCCACGGCGCAGCGGGTTCGCGCTGGGGCAGAAAGCCGAGCGTGGCGCGGACGCTTTCGTGGGTGCGGAGTTCGAGTCCCGCGC
>Ga0210400_10001415_pt1 | contig 23915 bp, 21 predicted proteins | sample IncBWH26MmetaG_FD_155456 | JGI IMG/M metagenome (GOLD analysis project Ga0210400, IMG submission 155456) | Forest soil microbial communities from Barre Woods Harvard Forest LTER site, Petersham, Massachusetts, United States - Inc-BW-H-26-M | ecosystem: Environmental > Terrestrial > Soil >...
GCCCCGGGCCAGGGACGCGTCGCCTTGGACGAAGGCGTCCACGGCCTGGCGCACCATGTCGCGGGTCTCCTTGCCCAGGCGCTCCATGGCGTCGCCGGGGAGGATCCAGGGCTGGTGGTTCAGGAGCTTGGCGCGCCGCGCGATGTTGCAGCAGTGGTCGCCGATGCGCTCCATCTCGGGGATGATCTTGAGCGCGCTGGCCACCAGGCGCAGGTCCTTGGCCACCGGGGCGCCGAGGGCCAGCAGGTCGATGCAGCTCTTGTCGAGCTTCAACTCCTGCTCGTCCACGCCCGCGTCCAGCGCGCTCACGCGGTCCGCCAGGTCGTCGCGGCGCTCCAGCAGGGCGCGGAGCGTCAGCTCCAGCATCCATTCCACCTGTCCGGCCATGGCCGTGAGGCCTTCCCGCAGGTGCCTCAGCTCTTCGTCGTAGTGGCGGGTCATCAGCCAAACCTCCCGGTGATGTAGTCCTCGGTCATGGGTTTCCTGGGGTTCGTGAAGATCGCCTCCGTTACGCCCTCCTCCACCAGCTCGCCCATCCAGAAGAAGGCGGTGCGGTCGCTGGCCCGGGCCGCCTGCTGCATGTTGTGGGTGACGATGACGATGCTGAGGTCCTGCTTCAAGTCGAAGATGAGCTCCTCGATCTTCGCCGTGGCGATGGGGTCCAGCGCGGAGCAGGGCTCGTCCATGAGCAGCACTTCCGGCTGGACGGCCAGGGCGCGGGCGATGCAGAGCCGCTGCTGCTGGCCGCCGGAGAGGCCCAGGGCGGATTCCTTGAGGCGGTCCTTCACCTCGTCCCAGAGCGCCGCCTTGCGGAGGCCGTCCTCCACCGCCGCGTCCAGGTCCGCGCGGCCGCGGAGGCCGAAAAGGCGCGGGCCGAATGCCACATTGTCGTAAATGGATTTCGGGAAGGGATTGGGCTTCTGGAAGACCATGCCCACCCGGCGGCGCAGTTCCACTTCGTGGAGCGCCATCAGGTCGCGGCCGTCCAGCTCCAGGCGCCCGCTGACCTTGGCGGGGCCGCCCAGCTCATGGATGCGGTTGAAGCATTTGAGGAAGGTGCTCTTGCCGCAGCCGGAGGGGCCGATGATGGCCGTGACCTGATTCAGGGGCATGTCGAGGCTGATGCCCTTGATGACCTCCTTCTCGCCATAGGCGACGCGGAGATCCACCGCGCGGAGCTTGGCGCGAGGGGTATCCGTCCGCGTTTCCGAAGGAGCCGGCGGCGCGAGCAGGGCGTTATCGGGCATGGCGTTTCAACCTCCGGTCCACCAATCGGACCATGATGTTCAGCACGAGCAGCACCAGCACCATCACCGCCGCGGTGCCGGCGGCGATCTCGCGGGCATCGGGGAGCGTGCCGTCCGAGACCACATACCAGAGGTGCACGGCCAGGGTCTCACCAGGGGCCTTGAGGCTGAAATCCGGCGACATCATGCTCGTGTTGGTGCCGGCCGTGAAGACCAGCACAGCGCTTTCGCCGAAGGCGCGGCCCGCGGCCAGCACGGTGCCTGTGAGCAGGCCCGGCGCGGCGGCAGGCAGCAGCACCCGGAGGATGGTCTGGAGCTTGGTGGCCCCCAGTCCGTAGCTGGCCTCCTTCAGCTCGTGGGCGACGCCCCGGATGCTCAGCTCCGTGACACGGGCGAGGACGGGGATGTTGAGCAGCGCCAGCGCCATGGCGCCGGAGCGGATGGAGAAGCTCCAGTCCAGGGCCTGCACGAAGACCATGAGGCCGAAGAGGGCGATGACGATGGAGGGCGTGGCCGCCAGGGTCTCGATGCAGAGCCGCAGGAAATTCATCCAGCGCCCCTCCTTCGCGTATTCAGCCATGTAGATGCCCGCGCCGATGCCGATGGGCAGAGACGCGGCCAGGGACAGGGCCACGAGATAGAGCGAGTTGAAGAGCTGGGGGCGGATGCCGCCGCCCGCGTCGAGCGTCTCCGGCATCTTCGTGAGGAAGCCCCAGTTCAGGACGGGCCAGCCCTGCTTCAGGATGGCGCCCATCACCACCAGGAGCGCGGCGATGAAGGCCAGGGCCACGGCCCAGAGCGCGGCTTTCATGGTCCGGTCCATGATGCGCGCGGAGAGGCGGGGGCGGAGATCCAGCTTCTTCATGCGCGCCTCCGGGACAGGCGCCGCGTGAGCAGGATGGAGCCCATGGTGAGCAGGTAGAGCAGCAGGCCCAGGGCGAAGAGGACATTGTTCCATGCCGAGTGCGCGGCCGTGTTCGGCAGCTCCTGCACCAGCTCCGTCGTCAGCGTGGACGCGGGTGTGAAGAGGAACCGCAGGACGGGCGTCTTGTCCGTGAGGGTGCGCATGAGGCCGATCCACTGCGGGTTGTTGCCGATGACCATCTGGATGGCCATGGCCTCGCCGATGGCGCGGCCCATGCCGAGCACCACGGCCGTCACGAGCCGCGGCCACGCGGCGGGGATGAGCACCCGGGCGATGCTCTGCCAGGTGGTGGAGCCCAGGGCCCGCGCGCCTTCATCCAGGGAGCTGGGCAGGGCCTCGAAGGCGTCGATGGAGAGACTCACGACGGTGGGGACGATCATCACGGTGAGGATCAGCGCGGAGGCCAGGAAGCCGGCGGCGGGCTGCTCGTCGAGCCAGCCCTTGCTGAGGAGGGGCAGCAGCGTCGCAAGGCCGAAGATGCCGTAGACCACGGATGGGATGCCCACGAGAAGGTCCATGGCCTGGCGCATGACCGCGCGCATCCAGCGCGGCGCCACCCGCGTGACGAAGACGGCTGTGAGGATGCCCAGGGGCCCGGCCAGCGCGATGGAGAGCCCCACGACCGTGAAGGACCCGAAGATGAACGGCAGCACCCCGAAGCGGTCCTGGCTGGGGCTCCAGTCCAGGCCCAGGAAGACCTCCCGCAACGAGAGGATCCGCCCGGTGTTGCCGGGGATGGCCACGAAGGCGCCCGCGCCGCGCCAGGCCAGGAAGCCCAGCAGGCTGAAGATGAGCGCCACCAGCACCAGGGTGCAGACGAGGAAGACCGTACCAGCGCCGCGATCCGCCAACAGCGCCCAGGGGCGCTTGAACTTGAGCGGAGCGGCCGAGGCCTGCGCCGGCAGGATGAGGGCTTCGTCGGTCACGGGTCCGTTCCCCTCCAAGGCCACCGGCCGGACCGCCTCTGTCAGCGGTCCGGCCGGGGCATTCGTGTTGCGGAAATCCAAATCAGAGCTTCGTCTTCAGCTTGGCGGCCAAAGCCATGGGCATGTAGCCGGCCTTGGGCACGACCTCATCCTGGAAGGAGGCGCTGAGGATGAACTTCAGGAAGTCCTCCGCCACGGCCTGGGTCTGGGCATCGGCCTTGGCGGGGTTGGTGTAGGCGTGGCCGTAAGAGAAGAGCGGGTACTTGCCGGCCTTCACATTCTCAGGGCTGCAGGCGGCGCCGTTGTAGGAGACGGCCTCGATCTTGCCCTTGTTCTTCTCGGCGAAATCCAGTTCCACGAAGGCGATGGCGCCCTTGGTGGTAGTGGCGGCGGTCATGACGGCGCCGCTGGAGTCCTGGATCAGCTGGTCGCTACTGAAGGGCTTGCCGTTCAGGACGGTCTTCTGCTGCACGGCGCGGGTGCCGCTGGACTCGGGACGGTTGATGCGGATGACCTTCATGTCGTCGCCGCCGACCTGGTTCCAGTTGGAGACGGAGCCGGTGAAGAGGGCCTCGGCCTGCTGGCCGCTGAGGTTGCGCACGCTGACAGAAGGGTTCACCACGAGCGTGAAGGGCTCGATGACGATGTCGTGGTTCTGGATGCCCGTCTTCTGCTGGTCCTCGGTGGCGTAGACATCGGAGATGCCGATGGTGCAGTTGCCGGCCGCGATCTGGTTGAGGCCGGTCATGGAGCCGCCGCCGCTGATGGCGATCTGCACGCCGGGGTGGGCCTTCATGTACATTTCGGCGGCGCGCTTCACGAGCGGGCCGAGGGCGGTGGAGCCCATGACGGTGACGGTCTGGGCCTGGGCGGCGGTGGCACCGAGCGTGGCAGCCACCAGGGCGAGGGTCTTCAGGTTCATGTGCAGTTCCTCCTGGAGACAAGGTTCTGAAAGGATCGGAACACCCCAGGGGCTTGGATGTAAATTCCATGTGACATGAGGCCTTGGGGTGAAAGCCCCGCCTTTGCAGGGCTTAACAACCGGCCTTGCTTGCACCCTCCGGCTGGACCGTGCATACTGCCCCGGTCGGACAGGCCGGAGCCGGTTCCCCGCGCACCCCCGCCCGACGCCGCGAGATCCCCCTGAGGGAGCCCACCGGCGGGAAAGCCCGCCCCTGGGAACTCAGGCCCCCCATCCCCAACCACAATCTGCATGCCGCTGTCCCCGGGAGCCGGGGTCCGGCAGGGCCCATCCAAGGAGCCCCCTTGAGCCGCAAGACCATGCTCATCAACGCCACGGATCCAGAAGAGATCCGCGTAGCCACGCTCGTCGATGGAACGCTCTACGACTACGATGTCGAGTTCATCCACAACGAGAAGATCAAAGGCAACATCTACAAGGCCCGCATCGTGCGGGTGGACACGGCGCTCCAGGCGGCCTTCGTCCATTTCGGCGGCTTGAAGAACGGCTTCCTGCCCATCGGCGAGCTGCCTCGCGACATGGTGAGCCCCGATGGCCGCCGCGGGCGCATCCAAGACCTGCTCCACAAGGATCAGGAGATCATGGTCCAGGCCGTGCGCGAGGAGCTGGGCTCCAAGGGCGCCATGATGACGGCCCAGATCAGCCTGGCCGGCCGCTTCCTCGTCATCACGCCCGGAAACCCCGTCAACGGCATCAGCCGCAAGATCGAGGGCACCGACGAGCGCCGCCACTTCAAGAAGCTCATCGACGAGCTGGAGATCCCCAAGGACATCGGCGTCATCGTGCGCACGGCCTCCATGGGCGTCACCAAGGAGGACTTCCAGCGCGACCTGGAGTTCCTGCTGGATTCCTTCAAGGAAGTGAAGAACCGCTTCGCCCACCGCTCGGGCCCCGGCCTCGTGTGGCAGGAGGACGATGTGGTCACGCGCACGCTGCGCGACAGCTGGTCCCCCGACATCGAGGAAGTCCACATCGACGACCTGGACACCTACCACGACGCCCAGTCCTTCTTCCGCCGCACCATGCCGCAGCATGTGGACGCCCTGCGCCACTACACGGGCAAGAAGCCGCTCTTCTCCAAGTTCCAGACTGAGGAACAGATCGACCGCGTCTACGGCCGCAAGGTGCCTCTGCCCAGCGGCGGCGCGCTCGTGATCGACCAGACCGAGGCCCTCGTCGCCATCGATGTCAACAGCGGCAAGACCGCCGGCGACAACCAGGAGGACACGGCCTACAAGACGAACCTGGAGGCGGCGGAAGAAGTGGCCCGCCAGCTGCGCCTCCGCGACCTCGCGGGCCTCGTGGTCATCGACTTCATCGACATGCGCCGCGAAAGCCACAACAAGACGGTGCAGGACAAGCTCGTGGAAGGGCTCAAGGCCGACAAGGCCCGCATGGAGGTGGGCAAGATCAACCGCTTCGGCGTGCTCGTCATGACGCGCCAGCGCATCCGCCCCAGCCTCCAGCATGTGACGCACGAGGCCTGCCCCATGTGCCAGGGCGGCGGCAAGGTGAAGAGCATAGAGGCGCTCGTCATCTCCGTGGTGCGCCGCCTCAAGGCCATCACCGCCCGCGGCGATGTGAAGGCCGTGAAGGTGCGCCTGGCCCCGGCCATCGCCACCGAAGTGCTCAACGCCAAGCGCCGCGACATCGCGGAGCTGGAGGAGCGTGGGGACATCGAGATCCAGATCCTGCCCGATGCCGCCATCCCCTACGGCGACATGCAGGCGGAGATCGAGCGCCGCGAGGAGGAGAAGGAGGCCAAGCCCGAAACGGCGCCCTCCAAGGCCCACGAGCCCCGCCGCAAGCGCGAGGACGAGACGGTGGTGCTTGGCGGCGACAGCCCCATCTCCTTCGAGAAGGCCCTGCCTGAGCCCAAGGCGGACAGCGGCAAGGATGGTTTCCGCTACGACCAGCGGGACCTGCAACGCGCGGCGCTGGATGAACGCGAGCGCCTCCGCTCCCTCTTCGAGAGCGCCAAGCCGGAAGATGACGAGGAAGGTGAAGAGGGCGCCGCTGGTGACGAAGACGACGCCAAGGGCGAAGGCGAGGGTGGCCGCAAGCGCCGCCGTCGCCGTCGTCGCCGCGGTGGCAAGGGTGGTGACCGGCCTGAGGGTTCCGCCCCGGCCGAAGGCGCCGAGCTGCGCAACGATGAATCCACGCCCGAGCCCCCGAAGCTCAGCGGCGATGTGCTCGCCAGCCTCATTACGCCCGTCGCCCGTCCCAAGAAGTTGGCCGCCTCCGCTCCCAAGACGGAACTCGAGGCCGATGCCAAAACGGAAGCCGCGCCGAAGAAGCGCGCCGTGAAGAGTCAGTCCGTCTCGGCAACCGGCAAAGCCGGTTCCGAGAAAAAGACCTCCGCCAAGACGGAAGACGGCGAGGCGAAGCCCAAGGCTCCCCGCGCCAAGAAGGCGGCCGAGCCTGCCGCTGAAGGTGAAGCCAAGGCCGCGCCGAAGAAGCGCGCCGCCAAGCCGAAGAAGACCGAAGCCTGATGGAACTGCTCCGCCTCTCTGTCCTGGCCGCTCTGGGATCGCTCCTGGGCGGCTGGGCGGTGGTGCGGTTCCTCCGCGACCGGGCCTCAGTCATGCGCCTGGTGTCGGGCGTCGCGGCGGGATACCTGCTGGCCGTCGCGCTCATGGGCATCCTTCCGGAATGCCTGGCGCCGGAGAACGGCGGCCACGCCAACGCCATCTGGATCGTCTTCGGCTTCCTGCTCGTGCACCTCATGGAGCACGGCATCACGCCGCACTTCCACTACGGCGAGGAGACCCACGCGGGCAGCCGCATGAGCGGCGTCATGGCGCTCGTGGGCCTGTCGCTGCACAGCATGATGGACGGCGTGGCGCTGGCGGCAGCGATCTCCGCGCAGGGGAACCTGAAGATGCTGATGTTCGCGGCGATCCTCGTGCATCGCATTCCAGAAGGCGGCACCATCGCCAGCATCTTCCTCGCCCGAGGTTTCGGCGCTTCCGGAGCCATCATCGCCGCGGGTGTCCTCGCGCTCGCCACGCTCATTGGCGCCTGGGGCCAGGAGCTGTTACGCATCCCGCCCGGCCCCACACTGGCCGCCGCGGCCGGGCTCGCCATCTATGTGGCCAGCTCCGACCTGCTGCCGGAAGTGCAGAAGGAGCCGGGGTGGAAGAGCACGCTCGCCATCGCGGCAGGACTGGGGCTCTTCCTCGTCTCGACCCGCTTCCTTCCGCATCCCTGAGCCGCGCATGCCGTGGGGATCGAGGAGGCGCGCTGGGGTCCTTCCGGTCCTCGCACTGAGGCTCTCGGCCCAGGGCCTGCCATCCATCCCTCAGTCCCAGCCGTTGCAAGCGCCGCCGCCAGAATTCCTGCTGCCCTACCGGCCCTTCGAGATGGGACCGTCCACTTCCGGAACGGCGCTGCCCTTCTCCTGGCGCGGCCAGCGTGTGGTGCAGGAGGGCGACCAGTGGACCCTGGAAGGCGGCGCCATCCAGGGCGAGGGCCTGCTCCTGCTGGCGGACCGCATCCGCTATGACCTGCGCACGGGGCAGATCACGGCTGAAGGCCGCATCCGCCTGGAGGCCCAGGACCTGCGCCTGCGCTGCGAGAAACTGGAGATGAACTGGCGCTCCAAGTCCGGCCAGGCCTGGATGCTGGAGATGGACCTGCCTCCCACCTGGACGCTGAAGTCCGGCCGCGTCGCCTTCGAGACTCTGCGCATCTGGACCTTCGATGCCGTGGAAGTCACCTCCTGCCCCGAGGAGAAGCCCGGCTGGCGCGCCAAGCTCTCCAAGCTCCGCGTGGACCTGGATGGCTACGCCCAGCTCTGGAACCTCCGCGTGCTGCTGGGCCATCTGCCTACGCACATCTACCTGCCCTACGGGGTCTATCCCGCCAAGCTGGAGCGGGCCTCTGGCCTCCTGCCGCCGCAGCTGGGAACTTCTTCCTCCTTGGGCACGAGCCTCGGCATGGGTTACTACCAGACACTGGGCCCCAGCGCGGATGCGACCCTCAACCCGGAATGGTTCTCCAAGGAGGGCGTGCTGTGGGGTGGCGAGGCGCGGTGGAAGCCCACCATCACGCATGAGGGCTCCTTCTCCGGCCAGTGGATCCACGAGCGGAGCCTCGATCTCGACCGCTATCGGTACGGGCTCAAAGAGGTGTGGCAGGGGGAGAACGGATGGCAACTGGCGGTGGATGCCAACGATGCCTCTGACAACCTCGTGGATGCTGATTTCGGCCGGGGCCTGGGCCAGCTGGGGCAGACGAATTTCAACAGCAACCTCTACTTCGGGAAGGCCTACACCTGGGGCAGCCTGGCCTTCACGGCGGGGCGCGAACGCACCTTCTTCCTCACTCAGAACCAGGGCGATCCGTTCTACAGCCCCGTCTTCCCCAGCTCGCTGGAGCGTCAGATTCTGCCGCAGGCGGACGCGCGGATCTTCCCCGTCTCCATCGGGTCGTCGTTCTACCTGGATGGCGGCGTGCAGCTCTCCCGCTTCGGTTACCGCCTCTCGGGCAGCCTTAACGCGCCCAGCGCCACCTACACCTGGGACCGGGGCGACGCGGACCTGCGCATGTACGGGCGCCTGGGCCAGTTCGGGCCCTTCCGCGTGGATGGCGAGGCCATGGTCCGCGGCACGCGCTATGGCGCCACGCTGGATTCCCCCATCTTCGCCGTGGACCAGGTGAGCAACGGCCAGAACCTCGATCCGTCCGCGAACCCCGCCTACGATCCCTTCCGTGTGGATGGCGCCGCCACGAACCGGATGCTCGGTTCGGCCCACATCCGCTTCTCGGGGCCCCAGCTGGGACGCACCTTCGCGGGGCTTTCAGCCTTCGGCTACAACGGCGACATCAAGCATGTGGTGGAGCCCTTCTTCGGTTTCACGCGCACCAGCGGCTTCGCGGACGCCGCTTACCTGCCGCGCTTCGACGCCCTCGACAGCCGGCCCGGCGTCAACGACAGCGCCTCGAACGAGGAGAGCTTCGAGTTCGGCATCAAGCAGTACTTCTTCGGGCGGGGCGGGGCGGGGGACGCCTTCACGAACCTCGCGCGGTGGACGCTTTCCACCCGCTACCATTTCAACCCCATCATCCTGCCCGACGGCCGCGTGAAACAGGGCTGGGCCAGCCTCGACAGCGATGTGAGCGTGGAGCCGTCGGATGTGGTCCGCGTGAGCTTCCGCACCTCGTCCGACATCGGCGCGGGCGGCACGGACCAGAGCCTCTCCACGGACCTCAAGGCGAAGGACGGCAGCCGCCTGAGCCTCGCCTACTTCAGCACAGGCCTTAACCAGTTCCTCGTGAAACAGAGGGGCATCCAACTGGGCGGCCTCAAGCGCTTCATGGACGACCGCCTGCGTTTCGAGGTGTCCGCCAACTATGACTTCGGTAACCAGACCCAGTCCAAAGGCTTCGCCTCGAGCACGGTGGCCCTCACCTGGGCCCAGCCCTGCGTCGCCTACATCCTCCGCTACACCCATGTGGCCCTGAACTCCGGCGGCACCAGCCTCAGCAAGGAGGACCGCGTGGATCTCACGATCTCCCTGCGGAGCATCGGGGATCTGTTCAGCGTGCGGCGATGATCAGTCCAGATACCGCCGCGCGATCCTGCGGTGCAACGCGCAGGTGAGCTCGTAGGGGATGGTGCCCAGCAGCTGCGCTAAGCGTTCCACGCTGTTGGGAGCTTCGGAGTCGCTGCTGAAGAGGACCATGGGATCGCCGGGAGCGGCTTCGGCTTCCAGGGGCAAGGCGACGGTGAGGTAGTCCATGGAGACGCGGCCCACGACGGGGTAGGCATGGCCGCGGTGGCGAGCCACGGCGCGGTTGCCGAGGTCGCGGCGGTAGCCGTCGGCGTAACCGCAGGCCAGCGTGGCGATCTGCATGGGCTGGGGTGTCACGAAGGTGCGGCCGTAGCCTACGGTGGTGCCTGCGGGGACGGCCTTCACGCGGGCCACTTCCGCCACCAGTTCCAGCGCAGGCTCCAGGCCGAGCACGCGGCCTTCGGGCAGGTTCGTGAGGCCGTAAAGCACGAGGCCCGGCCGCACATGGGTGTCCTCCCCAAAGAGGTGGCGGAGAATGCCGTCGCTGTTGGCGTGGTGGCGCTGCGGTGGACGGATGCCTGCGTCCGACAAGACCGAGAGGCACCCGTCGAAGGCCGCGCGCTGGCGCAGGGCGAAGCGGGTGTCGGGATCATCCGAGGTGGCGAAATGACCCATGGCGCCTTCGATCCAGGGTGCGAGGGCTTGAAGGCCTGGCAGACAGCCGGACAACTCCGAAGGCAGCAGGCCGAAGCGGCCCATGCCCGTGTCCAGTTTGAGATGGAGCTTCACGGGGTGTGAAGGCAGCAATCGCGCGTAGTCGGTCAGATGCTCAGGCCCCACTACGGCGACATCGAGCCTGTTGGCGGACGCCAGAGGCAGGGCTTCGGACCTTAACCCGCCCAGGATGAGGACGGGGATTCTAATGCCGCCTTCGCGCAACTCTAGACCCTCTTCGAGGCTGGACACGGCGAGGCCGGACGCGCCGCCATCCTGCAGCGCGTGCCCGATGGGAACGGCGCCGTGGCCGTAGGCATTCGCCTTGATGACGGCCCAGATGCCACGGCCTTCCGCCGCGCCTTGGACGCGGACCAGATTGCGCTTCACCTTGGCGAGGTTGATCTCCGCGCGCAACGCGCGCCCTTCGGGCAGCTGCGGCAGGGGCGCGAGAGACTGGTCGGACGGCACCAATCCAGCCTACCCGGTCTTATTCCGAGAGGCCCTGCTCGGCGAGCCAACGCTCAGCGTCCATGGCGGCCATGCAGCCGCTCCCGGCGGAGGTGATGGCCTGGCGGTAGACATGGTCCTGCACATCGCCCGCGGCGAAGACGCCGGGGACGGGCGTGCGGCTCGTGCCGCCCTCGACCTTGAGGTAGCCCGTCTCGTCCATGGGCAGCTGGCCTTTGAAGAGCTGGGTGTTGGGCTCGTGGCCGATGGCGACGAAGAGGCCCTGGACGGGCATCTCGTGCGCGCCGCCGTCCTTCGTGTCCTTAAGCTTCAGCGCCTTGATCTTCTCTACCTTTTCGCCCAGCGGGGTCATGACTTCCTCGGTGATCACATCCTCCACGGCGCGGTTCCAATGGAAGACGATCTTCTCGTTCTTCATGGCGCGGTCCTGCATGGCCTTGGAGGCACGCAGGTGGTCGCGGCGGTGGATGAGGTTCACCTTGGTGGCGAACTTCGTGAGGTAGGTGGCCTCTTCCAGCGCGGTGTCGCCGCCGCCCACCACGGCGATCTCCTTGCCGCGGAAGAAGAAGCCGTCGCAGGTGGCGCAGGCGCTGACGCCGCCGCCGCTCATGGAGAGCCGCTTGTCCTTCTCGATGCCCAGCCACTTGGCGGATGCGCCCGTGGCGATGATGACGGCGTCCGCCGTGTACTCGGCCTGATCGGTCTTCAGGCGGAAGGGCCGCTGCTTCAGGTCCGCTTCCAGCACCGTCTCGGGCCGGATCTCGGTACCGAAGCGCAGCACCTGCTCGCGCATCTCTTCCATGAGCGCGGGGCCCATGATGCCTTCGCGGAAGCCGGGGAAGTTCTCGACCTCAGTCGTCGTCGTCAGCTGGCCGCCGGGCTGCGCGCCCTCGAACACCAGCGGCTTCAGGTTCGCACGGGAGGTGTAGAGCGCCGCCGTGTAGCCGGCCGGGCCTGTTCCAATGATTACAACTTTGTGATGGGAAGCACTCATCGCAGCCTCAAAGAACAACCTGTCCAATCCTTCGATTCTATCAGGCCAGGCCGCGTTCCCTGAGCAGCGCTTCCGCGGGCGCCACATCCGAGGGCGTGTCCACCCCCAGCGAGAGGTAGGGCGTGTCCGCGACGCCGATGGCCATCCCCGCGGCCAGGGCTCGCAGTTGCTCCAGCATCTCCAGCTTTTCGAGGGGGTGAGGAGGCAGGTTCGTGAAGGTGCGCAATGTGTCCGGCCGGTACGCGTAAAGGCCCAGATGGCGCTTGAAGGCCTGGAGCTGCACAGCTTTGGCCCAGGGACGGAAGTCGGGCTCGAAGACCGTGGAGCTGCGGATGTAGGGCAGGGCGCTGCGGCTGAAGTAGAGCGCGCGCCCTGCATCGTCTGTCACGACTTTCACGGCATTGGGGTTGAAGACCTCGTCCCAGTCCGCGAAGGGGCAGGCGGCCGTGCCCATGGGCAGATCGGGGTGCGCGGCCATGAGGGTGACGACGGAAGCCACCGTGTCGGGGTGCATGGCGGGCTCGTCACCCTGAATGTTCAGCACACAGTCGTAGTGTTCGCCTTTGGCCTCCAGCGCCGCCAGGGCCGCCGCGGTGCGGTCCGTGCCGGAAGGCAGGGCCGCGTCCGTCATCACGGCTTCGCCGCCGAAACCGCGCACGGCCTCGGCGATGCGCGCGTCGTCGGTGGCCACCACGACCTTGTCCACGCCGGGCGCGCGATTGGCGGCCATGAAGACCCGCTCGATCATGGGCTTGCCCGCGATGAGGGCGAGGGGCTTTCCAGGGAAGCGGGTGGCGGCGAAGCGGGAGGGGAGGACGGCTAGAGTCTTCATCGCTCCAGCTTGCCAGTTATCGCGCCATAAGGAACCGCCGCTGGAATGGAAGGCCATCCCGGGCCACAATCGAAGCTTCGCCCTGGGCCTGGCCTTTGGCGGCAGGAGGATCCCTTGACCCGTCGTTTGGCGCGCCCCGTCGGCATCACGGCCACTGGCCAGCACTACCCGGACCGCGTGGTCACCAACGACGACCTCGCCAAATTCATGGACACCAACGACGAGTGGATCCGCTCCCGCACGGGCATCAGCGAGCGCCGCTGGGCCGAAGCGGGCCAGGGCGCCTCGGACCTGGCCGCGCCCGCGTTGAAGATGGCCCTGGACCGCCGCGGCATCGGGGCGGATGAGCTCGACGCCATCATCATCGCCACGGTCACGCCGGACACCTTCTTCCCCTCCACGGCCTGCCGGGTCCAAGAGAAGCTGGGCGCCACCAAGGCCTACGGCTTCGACCTCTCCGCCGCCTGCTCCGGCTTCCTTTACGCTCTCACCACGGGCGCGGCCATGGTGGCCAGCGGCACCCACCAGAAAGTCGCCGTGGTGGGCGTGGACATCATGAGCTCCATCATCAACAGGGAGGACCGCTCCACGGCCGTGCTCTTCGGCGATGGAGCGGGTGCTGTGATCCTGGAAGCGGTGGAAGAGGGCAGCGGCATCCTCGACTTCGAGCACTTCATCGACGGCTCGGGCGGCTGCTACCTCTACATGCCCGCCGGGGGCAGCGCCAAGCCCGCCACGGCGGAGACGGTGGCCAACAAGGAGCACTTCGTCGTCCAGCATGGCCAGGATGTGTTCAAGAAAGCCGTGCGCGAGATGGCCGAGATCAGCCGCCTCATGCTGGACCGCAACGGCCTGAGCCCGGCGGAATTGAAGCTCTTCGTGCCCCATCAGGCCAACCTCCGCATCATGGACGCGGCCGCCAAGCGCCTGGAGCTGGACGCGGGCCGCATGATGGTGAACATCGACCGCTACGCCAACACCACCGCGGCCACGATCCCCACGGCCCTCCACCAGGCGCAAGAAGAGGGCAAGCTCGAGAAGGGCGACACTGTGGTGCTGTCGGCCTTTGGCGCCGGATTCACCTGGGGCGCGGTGCTCATCAAGTGGTCGTGCTAAGCCCGTGCGCGTCATCGCGGGCAGCCTGAAAGGACGGCGCCTGGACGCGCCTGAGGATGGCGATTTGCGGGTCCGCCCCACTTCTGATCGCGCGAGGGAAGCCCTCTTCTCTATCCTCCTGCGCTGGCCGCAAGGCGCCTTCCTCGATCTGTTCTCCGGGACGGGCGCCGTGGCGCTGGAGGCCTTTTCCCGGGGCTACGGTCCCGTGACGGCAGTGGAGCAGGGCGAGCCGGGCTGGAGCTGCGTCCAACGGAATCTCCGTGGGACAGAGGTGCTGGCCCTGCGGAGCGATGCGCTCGCGCTTAAGACGGAGGCCTTCCGGGGGCAGGCAGTCATCTTCGCGGACCCGCCCTACGCTCAGGCGGCGCAGGCCTGGGAAGCCCTGGCGGCAAGGCTGCTGGACTGGCTGGAGCCCGGTGGCGTCCTGGTCTGGGAGACGGAGTCCAGCCTCACCTTGCCACCGGCGTCGGGCTGGCGGCTGGAGTCTATCCGCGACTACGGGCGCGTGAGATTCCACATGCTCGTCCCTGAGGAGTAGCGGCGGACCGCGCTTTCCGTCAGGCTGGACCCGACCCCTCACCTGCCAATGCTGAGAATCTCGATCAAGACCAAGCTGACCGGCCTCATCAGCCTGCTGGTGCTGAGCTTCCTCGCGTTCAATGTCTTCTACTACCCACGCCAGGTGCGCCGCACCATCCACGAGCAGGCCCTGCATAGCGCCCAGCAGGTGGTGGAGACGGCCAGCTACGCCCTGAGCCACGCGGTGACGGCCCGGGACGCGCGGGAGGTGACCAAGGTGCTCCAGGGCGTGCAGAACATCCCCAACTTCGCCTTCAGCGTCGTGTTCGACTCGAACGGCAAGGCGCTGGACTCCTCGCCCTCCACGCCCGGCTGGGTGTCCCAGTACGCGAAGAACAACGGCGTCACCCAGAAGGACGACAGCCACGAAGGCGTACTGGCCGTGGCCGCGCCCGTCTTCTACGAAGATCCCGACACGGACAAGGTGGGCACGCTCGTCATCGGTTTCACCACCGAGGACACCCGCCGCGCGGTCCAGCAGAATGTGCGGGACAGCCTGCTGGTGGGCTTGGGCACGCTCATCCTGGGCATCGGCGTGGCTGTCTTCCTCTCCAACCGCTACCTGCAACCCGTCGTCCAGCTCACCAAGGCGGCGCAGGAGGTGGCCTCGGGCCAGCTGGACAATGTGGTCGTGCCTCCGGCGCGCACCCATGACGAGCTGGAGGAGCTGGGCCGGGCCTTCCAGGTGATGACGGACAAGCTGCGGGTCTCGCGGGACGAGATCGAGCGGCAGAACCGGCTCCTGGAGTACCGCGTGCAGGAGCGCACCCGTCAGCTCATGGAGACCATCTGGGAGCTGGAGGAGATCCGCTCCAACCTCGAGCAGCTCGTGCAGGAGCGCACGCGGGGCCTGGAGCAGAGCCGCGGCGAGCTGAGGGCCTGGGCCGCGACGCTCGAGGAGAAGGTGCAGGAGAAGACTGTGGAGCTGAAGCAGGCCAACGCGAGCGTGCTGGACAGCTACGAGAAGCTCAAGGAGGTGGACCGCCTCAAGGACGAGTTCCGCGCCAACATGAGCCACGAGCTGCGCACGCCCCTCAACGCGATCATCGGGTTCTCCGGCATGCTCATGCAAGACCCTTCGGGCCGCATGCCGGAAGACGTGCGCGAGGATTTGCGCATCATCTACGAGAACGGGCAGAACCTGCTGGCCATGATCAACCAGGTGCTGGACCTCTCGAAGTTCGAGGCCGGCAAGATGCAGGTGGAGCTGCGGGAGATGGATCCCATCCCCGTGGTGGAGGATGTGCGCGCGCTGGCGGCCGGTCTCGTGCAGGGCCGGCCCGTCCGCATGGTCTACGAGCGGCCGCCTTTCCCGGTCCGAGTGATGGGCGATCCCGACCGCCTCCGCCAGGTCTTCACGAACCTCGTGGGGAACGCCGTGAAGTTCACCGAGGAGGGCGAGGTGGCCATCGAGCCCTATCTCGAAGGCGGCCACTTCAAGGTCCGAATCCGCGACACGGGCATCGGCATGACGGAGGACGAGGTCCAGCGCCTCTTCCAGCCCTTCCAGCAGGTGGATGGCAGTGTCACGCGGCGCTTCGGCGGAACGGGCCTCGGCCTCGCCATCAGCCAGCGCATCATGGAGTTCATGAACGGCGAGATCCTCGTGGAGAGCGGGAAGGGGAAGGGCTCCTCCTTCACCGTCACCATGCCCGCCCTGACCTCGCATGGAGGACTCGCCCGATGAACACGCCGCCGCGGGTCCTGTGCATCGAGGACAACCCTATGAATTGGCGGCTGGTCCAGCGCCTGCTCAGCCAGGGCGGTTTCGAATCCCATTGGGCCAGCGAGGGCCTGAAGGGCTACGACATGGCGCTGGAATTGAGGCCGGACCTCATCCTGCTGGACATCAACCTGCCGGGCCTGTCCGGTTTCGAGATCGCCACGAAGCTGCGCCACGCCAGGGAGCTGGAGGGCTCCATCATCGTGGCGCTCACGGCCAAGACCATGTCCGCCGACCGGGACACGGCGCTGGTGACGGGCTGCGACGGCTTCATCTCGAAACCCATCGACCCCTTCCGCTTCCTCGAACAGGTGAACGATTACCTGGCGGGCCGGCGCGATGTCATCGAGGCGGACCGCGAGGGCGCCACGCTCCGGCAGTTCAGCCAGCAGGTGGTGGAGCATCTCGAGGACCAGCTGCGGGAACTGCAGGAGAGCAACCGCAAGCTGCTGGAGGCCCAGGGCGCGCTGGAGCTGCGGAACCGCCAGCTCTCCGGCCTGCTGGATCTAAGCCAGGCGCTGCTGCCGCTGCACGATCCCGCCGGGATCCAGCAGAAGGCGCTCCAGCGGGCGGCATCCGAGCTGGGCCTCAAGCGCATCGCCCTGCTGCGGCTCCACGAGAGTGGCGGCTTCCTGGAAGGTCTGTCGCTGGAGAACGGGGCCTTCCGCGAGCTGCCGCCGCTTGCCACGGACCATCCCCTGGTCAAGCGCCTCATGGACGCGGGGCCTTCCGCCTCGCCGAAGCCGGAGGCCCTGGGCCGCGGCGCGACCTTCGACGAAGGCGTCCCCCTGGGTTTCTGGGAGATGCGGGACGCGGCGGGCCTGGTGCCGCTGTGGAGCCGCACGGAGACAGGCCAGCTCTGGGGCCTCGTGCCCTTCTCGCGCACCGGCGGCGATCCCATCTTGCCCTTCGAGGGCGAACTCATGGCGCTCTACGGGGGCCTGTTGCGGGCGAGCCTGGAGAACGCGAGCCTCATCTCCCACCTCAACGAAAGCTCCCGCGCCCTCGGCGAAAGTTTCGAGCGCATCGAGAGCGCTTACCTGGATCTCCAAAGGGCGCAACGGGCCCTGGGTCTCACGGAGCGGAAGGTCCTGCTGGGCGACCTCTTCCTCAAGATCGCGCTGCGCTTGCAAAGCCCGGTCGAGGGCATCCGCGACCATCTCAAGACGCTCGGGCGCCTGGTCCAGGACGCGCCGGAGATTCGCGACGAGGCACTGCTCAGTCTGGACGCCATCCAGGGGTCCGTGGGGCAGATGGACCACCTGATGCGGTCCATGCTGCGCCGCGCGGGGCAGGCCCAGGCGGGCCAGCCGGAGTGGATCGACCTCCATGACCTCATCTATCAGGAGCTGGAACTGCTCCAGGCGGAGGGCTCCCTGCCCGCTGACACGAAGCTCCGCCTGGAGCTGAGTTCCCGCCGCGCCCGGGTGTTCGGGGTCTACAGCGATTTCGCGGAGGCCTTCGGGCACTTCGTCGTCCATGCCAGCGCGAGCGGCGCGAGCCCCTGGGTGGGCGTCCGGACCTCCGATGACCGGGAGGGCCTGCGACTCGAAATTTCGGACGAGGGCGGCGCGATTTCAGCCGAGCTCGCGGCAGAGGCGTTCCAGCCCTTCTCCCTGCTCCGCGACCAGGCCAAGGGCCGGATGCCGGGGGCCGGTCTGCCCTCCGCCGCCCAGCACCTCACAGCCTACGGGGCGGAGCCGCTGATGAAGGCCACGGAGCGCGGCACCTGCGTCCTGGTCCACATCCCCCGCGAAGACGAGCCGAGGACGGGATCCCTTTCTTAGCGCGTGACGATCTTCTCGATGCGCTTCTCGTAGTCCGTCCCAAGCACCAGCCGCTGGACGAACACGCCCGGTGTGTGGATCTGGTCCGGGTCCAGCTCGCCGACCTCCACGATCTCCTCCACCTCGGCGATGCAGATCTTCCCGCAGGTGGCGGCCATGGGATTGAAATTGCGCGCGGTCATGCGGTAGACGAGGTTGCCGAGCCGGTCCGCCTTCCAGGCCTTCACGAGGGAGAAGTCCGCCTGGATGCCCTGTTCCAGCACACACTCCCGGCCGTTGAAGAGCTTCGTCTCCTTACCCTCGGCCACCTTCGTGCCAGCGCCCGTGGGCGTGAAGAAGGCGGGGATGCCCGCGCCGCCGGCCCGCATGCGTTCGGCCAGCGTGCCCTGGGGCGTGAGCTCCACTTCCAGCTCCCCGGCCAGGAACTGCCGCTCGAACTCCGCGTTCTCTCCCACATAGGAGCTGACCATCTTCTTGATCTGGCCCTTCTGGAGCAGCAGCCCCAGGCCGAAATCATCCACGCCCGCGTTGTTCGAGTAGCAAGTGAGGCCCTTCACGCCCCGGCGCACCAGGGCCGCGATGAGGTGTTCCGGAATGCCGCAGAGCCCGAAGCCGCCCACGGCGAGATGGGCGCCGTCGAAGATGTCCTTCACGGCCTCATCGGCACTGGCCACGCGCTTGTCGATCATCGGGCACTCCAGAAAAGCCAGTTTGCCATGGCACACTGGACCCATGAAACCCGCAGTGTTCCTGGACCGGGACGGCACCCTCAATGAGGAAGTGGGCTACTTGGCCCGCGCCGAAGATCTCAGCCTGCTGCCGGGCGCGGCAGCGGCGGTGGCGAGGCTGAACGCCCGCGGCATCCCCGTCGTGGTCGTGACGAATCAGAGCGGCATCGGCCGCGGCTACTACGGCTGGCAGGATTTCGCCACCGTCATGAGCCGCATGGGCGCGCTGCTGGCCATGGAGAACGCGCATCTCGACGCCGTCTACGCCGCGCCCCATCACGAGCAGGGCGTGGGCGACTACGCGGTGGCCGACCACCCCGAGCGCAAACCGAACCCCGGCATGCTCCAGCGGGCGGCCGAGGAGCACGGGCTCGATCTCGCGGGCTCCTGGATGGTGGGGGACAAGGCCATCGATGTGGAGGCTGGGCGTCGCGCCGGTTGCCGCACCTGCCTCGTCCGCACGGGCTATGGCGCCGATGAGGACGAGTGCGGCGCGGATCTCGTGGCCGCGGATCTCGCGGAGGCCATCACGCGCATCCTCGCGGACTGGCCGTGAGCGCCATCCTCACGAAGACGGGACTCGTCGAAGGCCGCCTCATCCAGCGCTACAAACGGTTCCTGGCGGATGTGGCGTTGGCCGACGGGTCGGTCGTCACGGCCCACTGCACGAACACAGGCTCCATGAAATCCTGCTGGGAGGCAGGCGACCGCGTGCTGCTGGAGCGGGCCGCGAATCCGGACCGGAAGCTGGCGTTCACTTGGCTGGCCTGCGAACGGCCCGGCGGCTGGGTGGGTGTGGAGACCGGCATGCCGAACCGTGTGATGGCCGAGGCCGCGCGGCGGGACGCCATCCCCGGCCTGTCCGGGCTGCGGGAAGTGCGGACGGAAGTGAGGTACGGCGCGGAGCGCAGCCGCATCGATGTGCTGGTGCGCGACGCGGAGGGCTACGAGGTCTTCATCGAGGTTAAGAACACCACCCTTAAGGAAGGCGAATTCGTCCTCTTCCCGGATGCTGTAAGCGAGCGCGGGACCAAGCACCTGAGAGAGCTGCGGGCCATGGTGGGCGAGGGCCATCGCGGGATCATCGCGTTCTTCATCCACCGCACGGATGTGTCGGCCTTCGACGCGGCGCGGGAAGTGGATCCGGGTTACGCGGCCGAACTGGACAGGGCCGCGGCCTCAGGCGTGCTCGTGTTGCCCGTCCGCGTGGACATGCGGGCCGCGAAGCAGGCCGATGGCAGCTGGTCGTTGGACTGGTCCCTGCCGGGGCTCCTGCCCTGGACGCGCCGCTGCAGCTGCTAGCCCTGCATCGTCCCGAAGATGCGGGTGATGCGGCGCCCGTGGCGCATCACATCCAAACCGAGCACCTGATCCTGCGGTCCGCCGGGCCACACGGCGTCGAAGTGGAGCAGGACGCCCTCACCCGTGAAGGATTGCGACATGATCTGCGCCTGGTGGCCGTTCAGAGCTGGATTCGAGAAATCGCAATCCTGGTTCAACTGCGGCGCGCTGGATCGCGGGAAGACCCAGAGGGCGAGCTGTGCCGAGTCCTTGTACTTGTAGGCCGGGATGAGTCCCACCGTGCAGGTGAGGCGGCCAGGACGGTCGTCGGGCTTGGCGGGATCCGGCGGGGGGCCGAATTGGAGATTCGCCTCCGCGAACTGGCTGGTGGGGGCGGGGCCCTGGGTGCCAGGGGATTTGGCGCAGCCCATGGCGAGCAGCGCGCATAGGAGCAGGGGGAGGGATCGCATGGCGGAAGTGTAGCGCTCCGGTTTCGGAGAGGAAGGCCTTATCCTGGGGGTTCTGGAGATCCGCATGACCGACCTCAAGAAGACCCCTCTCAACGCCGCCCACCGCGCTCTGGGCGCCAAGATGGTGGATTTCGGCGGCTGGGACATGCCCGTCCAGTACCCGGCCGGCATCATCGCGGAGCATCAGGCGGTGCGGACCCAGGCGGGGCTCTTCGATGTGAGCCACATGGGCGAGCTGCGCGTGAAGGGGCTGGACGCCCTGCGCTTCCTCGACTGGCTCACGCCCAACGCTGTCGCCAAACTTGAGGTCGGGCAGATCCACTACACGGGTTTCCTCACGGAGCGCGGCACCTTCGTGGACGACCTCCTCATCTACCGTGAGGCGGGCGACGACTTCCTGCTGGTGGTGAACGCGGGAAATATCGCCAAGGACTTCGCCTGGGTGAAAGAGAAGGCCAAGGGGTTCGAGGCGGCCGTCACGGATGAGAGCGACGCCACGGGCCAGATCGCGCTGCAGGGGCCGGAAGCCGAGGCGATACTGCAGGGCCTCACGGACTTGAAGCTGGTGGACATCGCTTACTACTTCTTCAAGCGGGGCACGGTCGCGGGCCTGCCCTGCCTCGTGAGCCGCACGGGCTACACGGGAGAGGACGGCTTCGAGATCTATTGCCGGGCCGAGGACAGCGAAGCCGTCTGGAACGCCCTGCTCGCGGCGGGCAAGGACAAGGGCCTCATCCCCGCGGGACTGGGCTGCCGCAACACGCTGCGCCTGGAATCCAAGATGGCCCTCTACGGCCACGAGATCGGCGATGAGATCCACGCGCTGGAAGCGGGGCTCGGCTGGACCGTGAAGTTCGACAAGGGCGATTTCCTGGGCCGCGAGGCGTTGCAGCAGGCCAAGGACGCGGGCTTGCCGCGCAGGCTCGTGGGCTTCCGCACGCTCGAGAAGCGGGACATCGCCCGGGACGGGATGCCGGTCGTGAAGGACGGTTCCCGGGTTGGTTTCGTCACCAGCGGCGCGCCCTCTCCGACGCTGGGCCAGAATATCGGCCTCGCCCTCGTGCCCACCGTGGACGCCACGGCCGGCACCCGCATCTTCATCGAGATCCGCGGCAAGGCCGCGGAAGCCGAAGTCATCCCCACGCCCTTCTACAAGCGCAAGTAGCGCCCGCTCATTTACACTTAGGACCGGAGGCCCCATGTACCCAGCCGAACTGAAGTACACCAAGGACCACGAGTGGGTGAAGGATCTCGGCGACGGCACGGCCCTCGTCGGCATCACCCATTTCGCGCAGGACGCCCTGGGCGATGTGGTCTTCGTGCAGCTGCCCGAGGCCGGCTCCTCCCACCAGCAGCACGACGAGTTCGGCACGGTGGAATCCGTGAAGACCGTCTCCGAGCTGTTCATGCCCATGGCCTGCGAAGTGGTGGAGGCCAATGGCGAGCTGGAAGGACACCCTGAGTTTGTCAACGAAGATCCCTATGGCAAGGGCTGGATGCTGAAGGTGAAGATCGCTGGCGGCCTGCCCGCGGATCTGCTGGACGCGAAGGCCTACGAAGCGCTCGTGAGCGCGGAAAGCCGCTAGCGGGCCCGGATGGTCCTCACCCGGCTCGCGACCCTCGTCGTCTGGGGCGCGGCGGCCCTCGCGCCCCAAACACCGCCTGCGCCGAAACCGGCGACTGTCCGAATTCCGGCCACCGCTCCTGCTCAGACCGCGCCGCAGACCGATGCGGAGCGCGTGGCGAAGCTCCGCGAGCTGGTGGAGGCCTCCGAAAAGGCCCTTGATGCCGAGGATGAGGAAGGCGCCTTCGATCACGCCGATGAGGCCGAAGTGCTCGTGGCCGATTGGGACGAGGCGCTCCTCCAGCGGCCGGATGTGCAGATCCTCCTGGAACGCCTCAAAGGTGTGCAGAACCAGGTGCCCCAAGGTGGCGCGCCAGCGGCTCAGGGGACGCGCCAAGTCCAGGAGCCCCAGGCTGGCCTGAAGGAAGCGGGCCAGGTGACGATCCTCCAGGGCAGCGAGCTCAGCAGCGAGCAGGCCAAGGTTCAGGCGGCGGACCAGGGTGCCACCTACGATTTCCCCATCGACCTCAACGACAAGGTGCTCACCTGGGTGCGGCTCTTCACCACGGAGCGCCGCGGATACATGGAGCGCACACTGGCCCGGGGCGCGGCCTACTTCCCTATGATCCGGCAGGTTTTCGCCGAGGAAGGGGTTCCGCAGGATCTCGCCTACCTGGGCGTGGTGGAGTCCGGCTACATCAATCGGGCGAAAAGCTACGCCCGCGCCGTGGGCATGTGGCAGTTCATGCCATCCACGGGCCGTCTCTTCGGGCTGAAGATCAACCGCTGGGTGGACGAGCGCCGGGATCCGGTGAAGGCCACGCATGCCGCGGCCCGCTACCTCAAGCGGCTCTACGACCTGAGCGGCGACTGGTACCTGGCCCTCGTGGGCTACAACGCCGGGCCCCTCACGACCCAGAAGGCCCAGGTGAACCTGGGCACCTCGAATTTCTGGGACATGTACCGCTCGCCCTACCTGCGGAACCAGACGAAGAACTATGTGCCGGAGATGTGCGCCGCCGTCCTCATCGGCCGCAATCAGGAGAGCTACGGGTTCCAGGCTTCGCCCGACGCGCCCTTCGTCTACGAGACGGTCCAGGTCCGGAGCGCCACGAGCCTCCGCGTCGTGGCCCGCAACGCCGGGGCCAGCGAAGCCGCCATCAAGGAATTGAATCCGCAACTGCTGCGCGGCACGACACCGCCCGGGCCCTACGAAGTCCGTGTGCCCGTGGGCAAGGGGCTCGAGACGCAACGGAGGCTTGGCGGGCTTCCCGCCAGCCAGCGCGAGGATCTCGGGAGCTACAGGATCCGCAAAGGCGACACGCTGGCGAAGGTGGCGAAGCGTTTCAATGTGGAGCCGGACGAATTGCTGCAAGCCAACCGCATCTCGAAGTCCGGGTTCCGGGCCGGCCGCCGCATCGTCATCCCGCCTCCCGCGGCCGCGGGGGAGCCCGCTCCCCGCGAAGGGGAAGAGAAACCGCCCGTGAACAGAACACCGCTGGATGCGATCCCCTCCATTCCGGGTGGATTGGCTCAGGCCCAGACGCCGCCCGCCCTGGCGCCTGCGGACATCAGCTACCGCGCCCGTCCTGGCGACACGCTCGCGAGGATCGCGCGAGCCCAGGGTGTCTCCTTCTCCGAACTCGTCCGCCTGAATCCAGAAGCAGTCAAGCATCTGGGGGTGGGCGATGTGGTGACCCTTCCTGGGAAAGAAGGGGCCAGCGCGGCGGCGCCGGGGGCGCCAGGCTCTCCAGTCCTGAGGCCGCGCATCTACACGGTCCAACGGGGCGAGACGCTTGCCGCCATCGCCGACCGATTCGGCGTCACGATCCCGGAACTCAAACGGTGGAACCGGCTCAGGTCGGCGCAGGTGCGCGCCGGGCAGCGTTTGTGGCTCGCGCAGCATTGATTTTTTGGGCTTGCCGCGCCCCATGGGCCATGGCATTCTTGATGTTCCCGATGGGGCTTTAGCTCAGCTGGGAGAGCGCTTCCATGGCATGGAAGAGGTCATCGGTTCGATCCCGATAAGCTCCACCAAACAAGGGCCGCCGCAAGGCGGC
>Ga0210400_10001416_pt1 | contig 23914 bp, 23 predicted proteins | sample IncBWH26MmetaG_FD_155456 | JGI IMG/M metagenome (GOLD analysis project Ga0210400, IMG submission 155456) | Forest soil microbial communities from Barre Woods Harvard Forest LTER site, Petersham, Massachusetts, United States - Inc-BW-H-26-M | ecosystem: Environmental > Terrestrial > Soil >...
TGATCTCCTCGATGACGTAGTACGGCTGAATGAAGGCGCTGTTGCGATCGTAGTTCATCGCGTGCTTGACGCGCAGTTCGTTGCAGTGCCGATGCCAGGCCGACCAATCGCGCTTGAAATTCCTGGCCTTGCCGTAATCCGTGAGAACGCGCAGCGCCTGGGGCATGAGGCCCACATGATTCCAATTCACGCGTTTGACCTTGTCGATCTCGGACGCATCGATGTCGACATGCGCGATGAACTTGGCGCGGCCGGCAAATTTGGAGACATTGCCGGCGACGCGATCGTCGAAGCGCGCACCAAAAGCCAGCAGGCAATCGCAATCATCGACGGCGTAGTTGGCGAATGCCGTGCCGTGCATGCCGAGCATGCGCATGGACAGCGGGTCGGCGGTGTCCACGGCCCCGATTCCCATCAGCGTGGTGACCACGGGAATCTGCAGCTGGCGCGAGAATTCGCGCAGCGCATCGGCGGCACCCGCGTTGATCACACCACCGCCCGCATAAATCAGCGGACGGTTCGCGACATCCAGCGCCGCAAAGAATTCGGCACAGGCGGCCTCGGGCAGGCCGGCGGCCTCCAGCCGGTTCATGCGTTGCCGGTATCCCGGTACCGCCAAGCGTCCGGACCCTTGAAATACGCCTTTCCAATTCTGAACGTCCTTCGGCACATCCAGAACCACCGGGCCGGGACGGCCGGTGCGTGCAATTTCGAATGCGGTTCGCACCGTCGCTTCGAGCTTGGCGGGATCGGTAATGAGGAAAACATGCTTGGCGACCGCGCCCATGATGCTGGGCACCGGCGCTTCCTGAAATGCATCCGTGCCGATTGCGGTGGTCGGGACCTGACCGCAGATGACCACGATGGGAACCGAATCGGCCAGGCTGTCGCGCACGGGCGTCACGGTATTGGTGGCGCCGGGCCCCGAGGTCACCAACGCCACGCCCACGCGGCCGCTGGCGCGCGCAAAGCCGGCCGCCATGAACGCGGCGCCTTGTTCGTTGGCCGGCACCACGAGGGGCATGGCGGAGTCGTGCTCCTGGTTGAAGCGAAACACGGCATCGTATATCGGCAATATCGCGCCGCCGCTATAGCCGAATACGGTGTCGACGCCTTCGTCGGCCAATACTTGAACCAACATGTCCGCCCCGGTCATGATGGTGCCGGCGAGCGGGTGCGCGGTTTGATTGTCCGGGGCGGAAAGGTCGTTCACGCCGAAAGACTAGCAGTTCTCTCCCTGGCGCCCAAGCACTGAGCTCCCGTATCCTGGGAGCCTGTCTCGGCATCCACGTGCTCTTAAGCCCAATGCGCCACATCATCGCGATCCTTCTGCAGAATGAAGCCGGCGCGCTCACTCGCGTCACGGGCTTGATATCGGCACGCGGCTACAACATCGAATCCCTTTCGGTTGCCCCGACGAACGACCCCACCGTCTCGCGGGTGACCTTGGTGACCATCGGATCGGATGCCGTGATCGCCCAGATCAACGCGCAGCTGCTGAAGCTCGTCGATGTGGTCGCCGTGGAGGACATGACCGGCGGCGACACCCTGGCGCGCGAATTGCTGCTGATCAAATTGCAGATTTCCTCCGCACACATCGATTCGGTCGCGCAGCGGTTGCGCCGCTTGGGAGGCAGGGTGCTTTCGTCCGATCCATCGAGCTACATCGTCGAAGTCGCCGGCACCGAGCTCGAGATCGGCGAATTCATCGCCGACATCGGCGCCTGCGGAGATATCATCGAGGTGGTGCGCAGCGGTGTTCTCGGTATTTCACGCACCAACCCAAGATTGTAAGAAACCACAGTGGATGCAAACCATGCAGCTCGGTACGGATTCGACCGCTAGGGAAGCCCTGCAACTCCTCTTGGCGCTGGGGCTGGGCGCGGCCGTGGGGCTGGAGCGGCGCCTGCGCGGACACCCGGCGGGAATCCACACCAATGCCCTGGTCTCCTTGGGGTCCGCCGCCTTCGTGATCGCGGGCTTGGGGCTGGGAGGCGACATATCGCGGGTTGCGGCCCAGGTCGTCACCGGCAGCGGCTTTATTTGCGCCGGCGTCATTCTGCATCGAGGCGCCAATATCAGCGGCCTGAATACCGCGGCGACACTGTGGTGCGCCTCGGCGGTGGGGATGCTGTCCGCGGTCGATCGGCCATCGCTGGCCTGCATGGTCGCGGCCGCAACCCTCGTTACCAACGTCTGTTTGCACTTCGTCGAGCATGTCCTGGTCAAAATCAGCGCCGCAAGCAAGATGCTTCCCAAAGATCTGTGAATATCATCATTCGAGGATAGCCAAACGCCATGCCTGAACTTGAAGTCAAGCCGGAACATGCCGACGATCCGAACACGCGGCGTATCGGAATACTGGTCGGAGTGGTCGGTATCTTGTTGTCGGTGGTCACGATTGCTTCGCACCGCGCGCACACCGACGCGGTGATTCATCGCACCGAATCGAACGATCAATGGACTTATTATCAAGCGAAGAAAACCCGCGAAAACACCGAAGAGGTGGCGTTGGCGCTGATGGGTACGCTGGGCAACGATCCTGCCAAGGCCGAGGCGGTGACTCACAAGCTGGAGGCGGCGCGCGCCAAGTACGCCGCCGACGCGGAGAAAATCCAGGAAGAGGCGAAAGCGAAAGACCGGGAAACTGAAAAAGAAGAGCACCGTGCCCTGTATTTCGACATCGGCGAGGGATTGCTGGAGCTGGGGCTGGTGCTCTGTTCCCTCTATTTTCTGGCGCGCAAGGTGTTCTTCCCGGTCTTCGGCGTGCTCGCGAGCGTGGCGGGCACGATCCTGGGTGTCATGGGTTTCATGCTTTGAGAAGCTTGGGCCTCTGGGCAGTCATCTTTGCGTGGGCAACGGGGGCCTGGGCCGCGGACACGCCTGCGATTTCCCGCGTCGAAGCCCGCTCGAACGATCTATTGGCCGTGGGCGTCGTCCGCGACGATAAAATGAGCATTCATATCAGCCGCCTCGCTGACAATGCGCCGGTGAGGGACGCCGTGGTGACCGTCGTTTTGCGCGGCATGGTGCACCCCACCACTGCCGAGGCCGACGGCAGCTATTCCCTGCAGACCAAGGATCTCGCGCTGCCGGGAGCCGCAGCCGTTGACTTTCAAGTGGGCCAGGGAGCGGCCAGGGAGAGTCTCAAGGGCACGTTGGATATCGCATCGGTGCCCGGCCAGTTGGACGACAAGAACAGCAGCCGCCAGTTGTGGTGGTGGGTGCTGAACTTCGCCGTCTGCGGAGCCGCCTTGTGGCTTTTCTCGCGGCGGCGCAACGCAGCGAAGGACTAGGAGCCTGTCCTAGAAGCTCTGCATGGTCTGCACCAGAAATTGGAATTTCTGGATTCCAGCCACATTGCTCAATGGGAACGCAAAATCGATGTGCAGGACGTTTCCCAGGCCGGAGCGGGTATTGCCCAGACGCAGGCCGAACCCTAAGTCCTTCAGCAATCCCGGGTCGCTGTTGCCGACGACGCCCGTACCCCAGGTCCTTCCCACATCCGCGAACACGGCGCCGCCCACGCGAACCAGGCGAAACGGAAACCAATCGGTGAAGACCCGTTGCTCGATCGTGAAGAGCGCGCGGGAGGTGCCCGACTCGAAGCGCAGCGGGTAGCCGCGCAGGCCATTGTCGCCGCCGATCAAAAGCTGCATGTCCGGATCCAGTCGATAGGTCGTCGTTCCGGAAAGGGCCGCGTACAGCAGCCAGTCCTCGCGCCACCGCCAGTAGTACTTCGCTGCCGCATCGGCAACCAAGTTGCGCGCATGTCCCTGCTCCAGGCGCGAAGAAAAATCACTGGTCAGGAACAATTGCTGCTCATGGGGCAGGTCGAATCCATGCAGCACCTTTGCGCTGAGCATGACGGCATCGCGGTCGGCGCCGAAGACGCTGCTCGAGTATCCAATCTCCCCGGTCACCTCGGTACCGAAATACAGATCCTCCGCGCGGCCGATCTGATTCTCGTCGCCGACCTTCTTATAGGCGTCCTGAAGAATGTCGAATCCGGTAAATGGGTACGACAGGGTTCGATTCGGCGGCAGCACCTTTGCGGGCACGCTCGTGACCGGCGCCGGATAGAACAAATTGCGGTCGTAACGCATGCCGAAGGTCCAGCGCTTGGTCCAGCCGTCGATCAGCCCGTTTGAAATGCCGCCGCTCAATTCATAGGAGGATTCATTGTCGTTGAACTGGTCCACGATATCGCCCAGGTTGTAGCGCGAGATCCTGCGGTCGAACGTGATGGCGGAGATTTTAGTGCTCCAGGGTGCATCCAGCGAATAAAAAGGATGCGTCACCAGGGCCGCGCGCGTCGACCCGTCGCTCGCATTGGAGTAGGCCAGCGCCGAGGCCCAGCGCGATCCGAGCACGTTCGGGTCCATCCAGGTCACGGTATTGCTGGTGCGATCCACGGTGCTGCCGTGGGACACCTGCAAGGCCTTTCCCCAACCCAAAAAATTCGAGTCCGCCAGATTGAACTTGGTGTCATTCGTTCCGCCCGAGCGCGAAAAGGATATGCCGGGACTCAAGGTCCAGACATCCTTGGTGATGACTCGAATATCCACTTTGCCCTCGGCATAGCGGACCGGCACGATGCGCGCGTCATACACGTACGTCAGCAGGCGCAGCGCGCGCTCGGTCTCCGCGAGCTTGCGTCCGAGATATCTATCGCCGCTCGCGAACAGCAGCTGTGCCCGGACGGTCGCATGCTTGGTGCGGATATGAACGCGGTTGGCGAGCCGGAACAGTCCGTTGCTTTCGCGCGCGTCGCTTTCGTCGAAAATATTGCGGGTGACGATTTCCACCCTGCCGATGATCGCGCCCGCCGCTTCCAGCTCGGCATCGCTCGGCATGTCGGACGGACGAGGCTCGTCGATCCGGGTGTGCTCCGTGTCGGTGAGCTTCGCTGCGAATGCAGGTGGCGCGATCCCTGCGTTCAGGACGGTGAATGCAATCAGACATCCGCCGCCGAATAATCTCATTCGGCCGACGGTCTACAGGGCGGCGTTGTCGCTCTCGCCCGTGCGAATGCGCAATACCCGCAAGATATCGGTAACGAATATTTTGCCATCACCAACCTTCCCTGTTTTCGATGCGCCGACGATGGCTTCCATCACCTGATCGACCAGCTCGTTCTTTACGGCAACCTCGATGCGGGTTTTCGGCACGAAGTCCACGACGTACTCCGCGCCACGGTACAACTCAGTATGGCCGCGTTGCCGCCCGAATCCCTTGACCTCTGTCACAGTCATGCCGGAGACGCCGATTTCGGACAGGGCCGCCCGCACGTCGTCGAGCTTGAACGGTTTGATGATTGCGGTAATCAATTTCATTCTAGACTCCGGTCGGGGGCAGTCCGGGTAATACTAGTACGATTCCGTTGAGGGGTACACGTGATTAATGCCTCGCATTACCTTCATTGAACCGGGCGGATTCCGCCATGAGATAAATGCGCCTGTCGGCATGACCTTGATGGAGGCGGCCAGGCAAAACGGCGTGCAGGGTATTCTCGCGCTGTGCGGCGGCGCCTGCGCGTGCGGGACCTGCCACGTCTATGTCGATGCGGCCTGGCTGCCCGCGCTTACCGCGCGCGAGGAAATGGAAGAGGGCACGCTGGAGTGTGCCTGGCAGCCGCGCGAGAATAGCCGCTTGAGCTGCCAGATTCATGTCACGGCGGATCTCGATGGGCTGGTGGTGACCGTTCCGGAACGGCAAGGAGCGACTTGAGCGATGTTTGGCATGGCAATTCATGGTGGCGCCGGCACCCTGCCGCGGGCCGAGATGAGCGGGGACGCGGAAGGCAAGTATCGCGCGGCTTTGAGCGAGGCGATCGACGCGGGTTTCGCGCTGTTGAAGGACGGCGGCACCAGCCTGGACGCGGTGACCCGCGCGGTGGTGCTGCTCGAGGACAATCCGTTGTTCAATGCCGGCCGCGGCTCCGTGTTCACGCTCGATGGCCGCAATGAATTGGACGCCTCGGTCATGGACGGGCGCACGTTGCAGGCCGGCGCGGTCTGCGGTCTGACACGCATCCGCAATCCGGTGCTGCTCGCGCGAGCCGTGATGGAGAGATCGGAACACGTGATGCTGGCCGGCGCCGGCGCGGAGGAATTCGCGGCGAGCCAGGGCTTCTCCTTCGTGCCGCAAAGTTATTTCCACACGCCTGAGCGTTGGCGGCAGCTGGAGCGCATTCGCGGCGGAGACAGCGGTCTTTCCGGGCACACCATCTCGCATGTCGGCACCGTCGGAGCCGTCGCGCTCGACAGCTCCGGCAACTTGGCCGCGGCGACTTCCACCGGCGGCATGACCGGCAAGCGCTTTCAGCGCATCGGCGATTCGCCCATCATCGGCGCCGGCACGTATGCCGATGACCGCTCATGCGCCGTGTCAGCCACCGGACACGGCGAAGTATTCATCCGCTGCGCCGTGGCGCACGATATCTGCGCGCGCATGCGCTTCGGCGGCCGCAGCGTCGCCGCGGCGGCACGCGAGGTCGTTCTCGCGGAACTCCCTGCCCTGGGAGGCGAAGGCGGCGTCATTGCGATCGATGCGCGCGGAGAAATCGCCATCGAATTCAATTCCGAGGGCATGTTTCGGGCCAGCAGAAAAGCCGGTGAAGAGGCATGCATCGCGATCTATCGCTAGGAGCCCCGCGCGCGCCCTGAAGGTTCCTACGCGTCGACGGGATGGCGGCGCTTTTCGAAGCGCCCCGTTCGCATGGTGGCGTACTCGGCCTCCATGACGATCACGCGATTTCTGCCCTCTTCCTTGGCGCAGTACAAGGCCTCATCGGCCAGCTGGATCAATCCCTCGAGAGTCCGATTGGCGGCGGGCAGCACGAAGGCCGCACCGATGCTGACGGTAAGGCGGCTGGCAACCTTCGAAGCCTCATGCGGAATGTTGAGCTCGGCGATGGAACGTTGGATGCGCGTCAGGACTTCGGCGACGTATTCCCGGCTCGCCTCGTACAGCACGATCGCAAACTCCTCGCCCCCATAGCGCGCGACGAAGTCCAAGGGCCGGCGGGCACACTGGCTCAAGGACACGGCGACCGCGCGCAGGCATTCGTCGCCGGCCTGGTGGCCATAGCGGTCGTTGTAGTCCTTGAAGCAGTCGATGTCCGCGAGCAGCACGGCGATGCGCTCCTCTTCACGCACCGCTTGCTGCCAAGCCCGCGCGATATGCTGGTCGAACATGCGGCGATTCTGAATGCCGGTGAGCCCGTCGCGCGCCACCATTTCGCGCAGCAGGCATGCTTCCAGAAAGCGCAGTCGGCTGGTCTTCTCATGCATGTAGGTGACCGACGCGCAGAACAGGTTCGCGGCCACGAGGGCCATGGCGCTGTAGGCGAACTCGCGGCCCGGCAATATCAGCGCGGTGCCGGCCGCCAAATACGCCAGCATCACGATGACGTTGGCCGCGACCGCGTGATAGAAAATCAATCCGCTCATGAAGTAGATGAAAACGATGCTCAAGATCACGCAGGGAATCAACAGCGAGACCCCGCCCAACGAAGCAATGATTTGGACGGCCGCCACGCTCAAGCCAAATACGGTCATGATGACGATGGTGAGCGGCGCGTGAATCCGGTGGCGCAGCGGCGAGAAACTCGCCCCGAGGCCGATGAGCAGAATCGGAATGATGATCAGTATCTGGATGCGGCTGGGAATTCGATCGAGCTTGGGTCCCAGGACCATCGCGTCCATCGCCGAGAATGCGATGGAGATGAGGATCGCCAGGCATAGATTCACGCGTGTGTGCAGCAGGTTCTCGTCGAAATTTCTGCGCCTGAATTCGGCTTCGAGCTCACCATCGAAGGTCAACCACGGAAATCCGGCACGCAACTGCCGCGCGTGAGGCGAATTCGGCAGATCTTCGTTGGAAAGCCCTGTGGCAGTGCTCATCCGCGTCACCGTACCTACCGCAGGCCATATGCTCAATGACCTGGGGCACTTTTTGAAGAAGGAAGCCGCCGAAAACCGGCTGACATTATGTCAAATATGGAATCAATCGGCTAAATAATGGGCCAGATACGCATCGAAATCGGTGTTGTCGGACGCCTCGATGCTGCGTTGCGCCTCATGAGAATCCCGCGCCTCGCTCGCGAACTCCGCGAGCCGGCTCTCGTTCGGCGGATAGAGCCCGAGAAAGTAGTCTTTGTGAAGGTTCGACATTCGCAGCGCTAGCTGAAAAAAAGTCTCCCCGGTCTGGCGCATTTCGGCGATGAGGCGCGCCGAAGGCGTCCGCTCCACGTCGTCCAGCTTCGCGCGTTGCTGCTCCAGTGCCGACGAATAGGGCCGCGCGCGCTCGCCATGGTCGAGCATTTCACACAGTCCTTGCATCGATTCGAGGAGTTCGCCGGCCCACTCGGCCATGGGAGTGCTGCGCCCTTCCCGGCTCAGGCAGAGCCCGGGTTCGCGGCCGCGCCTGGCTACCAGAAGATGATTTGCGTCCAGCGCCGATTGTTCGCCCACGCTGATCGGCGCACTTTCACGCAGCAGGCACATGGCCAGAAAAGCTTCGAGGAAGCGCAGTTTGTTTTGATTGACGCCGACCGGATCGAAAGCGCTCACGTCGAGCGCGCGCACTTCCACGTATTCGACGCCGGCGCGATGCAGCGCCTTGGTCGGCCGTTCGCCCGAGCGCGCGATGCGCTTCGGGCGGATGAAACTGTAGTATTCGTTTTCGATCTGCAGGATGTTGGCGTTGAGCTGCTGGTAGACCCCGTCCACCTTGACGCCGAGCTTTTCATAGGGCGGATAGGGCGTGCCGATCGCGCGGGATAGATCGCGAACGTACTCGGACAGGCTGTTGACCGACACGCTCAAAGTCGATTGATTCTTGTTGCGATAGCCGATGTCGCTCATGCGCAGCGAAGTACCGTAAGGCTCGTAAACAGTGTCGGCATCGAATTCCGGCAGTGTATTCTCGCGTCCGGCGAAAAAGCTGTTCGACACCGCCGGCGAGGTGCCGAACAAGTAGAGCACCAGCCAGCCGTAGCGGCGGTAGTTGCGCAGCACGCCGAAGTACTGTTCGGAAATGAAATCCTGCAATGGCTGCCGGGATTGGTTGACCGCCTCGAGCACGCCCCACAATTTTGGGCTGAAAGAGTAGTTGAAGTGCACGCCGGAAATGGCTTGCATGATGCGCCCATAGCGCACGCCCAATCCGTGGCGGTAGACCGTCTTGATGCGCCCGACATTGGAACTGCCGAACAGCGCCAGCGGAATGCTCGCGTCGCCCTTGATCGCGCAGGGCATGCTCGTCGCCCACAGCAATTCGTCGTGCAGGTGGCGGTACACGAACTGATGAATATCGCAAAGGTATTGCAGGAGTTCCCACGTCTCGCCGAACGGCGGCGTGACCAATTCGATCAGCGACTCGGAGAAATCGGTCGTGATGTGTTCGTTGGTGAGCGGCGCTCCCAAACTTTCCGGATGGCGGGTCTGGGCGATGGCGCCGTCGGGCGACACGCGCAACGACTCCTTCTCGACGCCCTTGCGGCCGCCGCGCAAGATCGCCCGTTCGCCCGAATTAACGAGTCCCGCGAGACGTCTCTCGAAGTTTTTGTCGACCACGTTGCGCAACGTCATCCCCGGTTAATTCTTTACGGCAGCTCGGCCACGACTTCAATTTGTACGAGAAACCCGGGGTCCACCAAACGCTGCACCTGCACCCAGGATGTGGTCGGCAGGCGCTCCTTGCCGTAGTACTCGAAGCGCAGGTCTGAAGCCTTGAGCAATGCGTCCATATCCGTCGTGTAAATCGTCTCTTTGACAACTTCTTCGAAGTCGGCTCCATGCGCTGTCAGGGTACGGCGTATATTCGAATAAGCGGCGCGCATCTGGCCGGCCATGTCGCCGGGCGATACCAGGCGCCCATTCTGATCCGCGGCCACCGAGCCGGAAATATACAGCGTTTTGTCGATGAGGACGGCTTGCGAATAGCCGAAGTCCTTCTCGTAAGGGTTGAGGTGAAATACCCGCTTCACCCGCGGCGGCGGCGATTCAGGCTCGCGCTCGCAGGCGCTCGACGCGAAAGCCGCGACACAGACGATCAGGAGGGCGCGGCTCGGCGCGCGCCTGAAATCAAGAACTGTGCGTCGCCATGGCTTCAGCACGGGAGCGCAGTGCTCGCAGCATTCTGGGCAAATCCTTGCGCAGCGCGGTTCGCACGATCCAGTTCGGCACCCAGAATCCCGGTGCCAGATCGACCGTATAGTGCGCGATCGTATAATCCCCGTCGCCCTTCAGTTCCCAGGAACCCTTGAGCGTTCGAAGATCCCCGGAGATCCGCTCGATCGATACCTTCGACGGCGGATCGTAGGTTGCGCGGATGAGGTACGTCAGCTTGGGCAGGTACCAGGAATAGTTCATGATGTGGCGAATTCTTTGCCACGATTGATCGGGTGCGGTCTCCACCACGTCGCAGACCTCGAGCCCGGGCACCATCCGCAACGATTCGGGGCAGCTCGTGATCAGCGACCACACGACGGCGCGGGGTGCATGAATCCTCACGGTGGCGCTGGCGCTGCCGCTCTGTTCCGCCGGGTCCAATGACACCGATATCGCGATATCGTTGCCCGAAGAGGCCTCCGCAGCGGGACTCGCGGCACGGGCCGCGCCCGCGGCAAGCAAGACTGCAAACATGAGTAAGGTGCGCACTAGATGATCTGACTCCGACCAACGAATACTGTTCGAACGAAATCGCCGCCAGGCGGTTCGTTCCGGTAAAAATCCTCATTTCGAAGCGTCCATCCAACTTTTCATTCTAGCCTCGAGAATGTCCAGCGGCATCGCACCGCCCCGCAGAATCTCGGAATGAAACTCTCGAAGGTCGAAGCGGCTGCCCAAGCGTTGCTGAGCCCGCGCACGCAGGGTGCGAAAGCTCATCGCACCCACGCACGCCAACGCGTCCGCAGGGCTGGCGGCGTACGAGTCGATCAGAGATTGGGCGCCGAGGTCGTCGATTCCAAGATGGACTCGAAGATAGTCAATGGCCTGGCTTCTCGTCCAGCCCTTCGCGTGCAAGCTCGTATCGACCACCAACGCCGCGGCGCAGCCCATTTGTACCGCGGCCGCATCCGATTTCGCCGATTCGTCAGTGTACAGGCCTAATGCATCGCCGAGCGAGGCGGCGTACAGACCCCAACCCCGCGTGAAGGCAGGCTCGGAGCCGAAGCGGCGGAATCGAGGCAGGTCGGTTCGCTGCTGTTGGAGCGCAATTTGAAAATGCTCGCCCGGCAAGTCTCGCTGCAGAAAATCGGCAATCGAGACAGCTTTCGCCCCCTTCAGCGTGCTCACGAGATCCGCCGGGGGCGTCTCGGCGAACGCCGCAGGCAGCACAGCCTGAACTTGGACTTCCAACTCCTTGTTCTCGAGCCCGCCGGCGGGCAGGGGCGTTGCCGAGGCGCGCGGCGACAGCGGGCCCAAGCGCTCGACTTCGGCGCTGCCGACGCGGTTGATCTCCTCGGGCGTGAGCGCAGTGCCGGTCGCTCTCTTGACCAAAAATGCATACCATTCCCGGCCCAGCGGCAGCGCCGTCAAAGCGATGCCCGTTCTTGCGCGCGGCAGGTATTCCTTTTGCAAAAAGTCATGCAACGCGCGCAAGGCGGCCAGCAGTCTCGACGTCGCGCCGGTGATTTCCCGCGTGAGCCGGGTGCGCTCCGGATCCTTGATGCTCTCCGGCATGGCGCGCAGCGGCGCGTAGAACACGTTGGCGGAGTCATCGACGCCGAGACGGTCGAGGACGGGCAGTATGCGCTCGATCACCGCGCGCGGCGATGTATAGCCCCGCCGCAGACCATCGCGCATGTTGACGGTGGCTTGCTGCGTCCAAAGCACGTAGTCGTCGATGCGCTTCAGCCAGCCCTCGTATTGGGAGGCGGTTGCGCCCGGATGCTGAACCAATTCCGCGGCCTGCGCCGCGAGCTCTTGAGTCATTCCGCCGAACGGATTGATGGGCAGCAACTCACCGGGGAAGGTAAAGCTCTCGATGGCGATCTCGCGCCGCCGGCGAAAAATGTCGTAGGTCAGCCGCGCCGGCGCATCCAGGGCGTCGCGCGAAACACCGAGCACTTCCGCAAGATAACGGCGCTCGATATTCAGCGAATCCGCGAGAATTTGCGGCGATATGGCGTTCTCGGTCGGCAGATGCTCGTCCCAGTAGCGCTCGACGATCCGACCGAGCTGTTCGATCGGCGGCGGTCCCGCGGGCTGCGGCGGCGGCGCGGGTGCCGGGGGCGCGCCGCACCCGGCCAGCGCAAAAAGCGCGAATCCGCACCAAACCTTGCAACAAAATCCGCTCATCGATGGATTATATGCCGGCGGGTAGGTCCATAATTCGCGTACTTAGCGCTTCACGGAGGCAACCATGTTGGTAGGAGCAAGTCCGCGACGCGTCGCCATTGTCGGCGGCGCACGGATCCCGTTCGCGCGCGGCAACGGCGCCTACGCGCAGGTCGGGAATCAGGAGATGTTGACTGCCGCTCTGCGCGGCGTGGTCGAGCGGTTTGGCTTGCGCGGACAGCGCATCGACGACGTTGCAGCCGGCGCAGTGGTGAAGCATTCCAGTCAATGGGACTTGACGCGGGAGTCGGTTCTCGGATGCGGGCTCGCGCTCGAGACGCCGGGACTGGATTTGCAGCGCGCCTGCGGCACCGGTCTCGAGGCGGCGATCCTGTTGGGCAACAAAATTGCGCTGGGCCAGATCGATTGCGCCATTGCCGGAGGAGTCGATACGGTGAGCGACCCGCCCGTGGCCTATCCGAGAAGTTTTCAGCAACTCCTGCTCCGCAGCTATCGCGGCAAGACCTTGGCTGCGAGGGTGAAGCCCTGGTTCGGGCTGCGCCCGAAGCATTTCAGGCCGGTGTTGCCCGGGGTGACGGAGCCGCGCACCGGTTTGTCCATGGGCGAGAGCACGGAACTCATGGTCAAAACCTGGGGCATCACGCGCACGGATCAGGATCAGCTGGCATTGGAGAGCCACCAGAAGGCGGCTGCCGCTTACGCTGCCGGTTTCTACAAAGACCTGGTCATCGACTATCTGGGATTGACCCAGGACAACAATATCCGCCCGGACACCTCGCTCGAAAAGCTCGCGAAACTGCCGCCTGCCTTCGATTTCTCCGGAGCCGGCACGTTGACCGCGGGAAATTCCTCGCCGCTGACCGACGGCGCCTCCGCGGTGTTATTGGCCTCCGAAGCATGGGCTCGCGAGCGCAATCTTCCGGTGCTGGCATATTTGAGCTACGGCAAGGTCGCGGCGGTCGACTACATCGAGAAGAAAGAGGGTTTGCTCATGGCTCCAGCCTACGCCGTTCCGCGAATGCTGAACGATGCCAAATTGAAGCTTCAGGACTTCGATTTCTACGAAATACACGAGGCGTTTGCCGGTCAGGTGTTATGCACCTTGAAAGCGTGGACCGACCCGGCGTACTGCCGCGACACACTGCGCTTGCCGGGCCCCCTTGGCACGATTGACCGGTCGAAATTGAACGTGAAGGGAGGCAGCGTCGCCGTCGGACATCCCTTCGCGGCGACCGGCGCGCGTATTGTCGGCACCTTGGCGAAAATTCTCGATGAGGCAAAGGGAAAGCGTGGGCTGATTTCGATCTGCACAGCCGGCGGCATGGGCGTCACCGCGATTCTCGAACGTTGAGCTTGCTTGAGAGCGGGCATTTGAACGCGCTATCCTCGAAGAGATGTCCATGAAACTCAAAGACCCGACACTGCTGCGCGAACTGTGCTTCATCGATGGCGGCTGGGGTGGCGCGGATGACGGCGCCACGCTGGAGGTGAAAAACCCCGCGACCGCGCAAAAATTGGGAACCATTCCGAACATGGGCGCCGCCGAAACGCGGCGCGCGATTGCAGCGGCGTCCGCGGCGCTGCCCGCATGGAGGGCGCGCACGGCCAAGGAGCGCGCCGTCATAATGCGCCGCTGGTTCGATCTGATGATGCAGCATCAAGATGACCTCGCGATGCTGATGACCGCGGAACAGGGCAAACCGCTGGCCGAGTCCAAAACGGAAATAGCTTATGCGGCCTCGTTTATCGAGTGGTTCGGCGAGGAAGCCAAGCGTTTGTATGGAGACATCATTCCGGGTCACCAAGCCGACAAGCGAATCATGGTGTTGCGCCAGCCGGTCGGCGTCGTCGCGGCCATCACACCCTGGAACTTTCCGAGCGCAATGATCACGCGCAAGGCGGGACCGGCCCTGGCTGCCGGCTGCACGCTGGTTTGCAAGCCCGCCACGCAAACCCCCTACTCGGCGCTCGCCTTGGCGGAGCTCAGCTCCCGCGCGGGCGTCCCCAAGGGGGTGTTCAACATGATCACCGGCGCCGCCGCCGCAATCGGCGGGGAAATGACCGGCAATCCGGCGGTGAGGAAGCTGACTTTCACGGGCTCGACCGAAGTGGGCAAGAAGCTCATGGCGCAATGCGCGGGTACGGTCAAGAAATTGTCGCTCGAGCTTGGCGGCAATGCGCCCTTCATCGTCTTCGATGATGCCGATTTGGACGCCGCCGTGCAGGGCGCCATGGCCAGCAAGTATCGAAATACCGGACAAACCTGCGTTTGCGCGAATCGGCTCTTGATTCAAGCCGGCGTCTACGACGAATTCGCCAAGCGTCTCAAGTCCGCCGTGGCGCAATTGCGCGTCGGCGACGGACTTCTCGGCGTGACCGACCAGGGACCGCTGATCGATGCCAAGGCAGTGACAAAAGTCGAGGAGCACATCGCGGATGCGTTGGCAAAGGGCGCGAAAGTCGCCCTGGGCGGCAAGCGCCATGTCCTCGGCGGCTTCTTCTTCGAACCGACCATTCTCACCGACGTCACGCCGAAGATGCTGGTGGCGCGCGAGGAAACATTCGGACCGGTGGCGCCGCTGTTCAAGTTTGAAAGCGAGGCGCAGGCGATCGCGATGGCCAACGACACGGAGTTCGGCCTCGCCGCCTACCTCTACACCCGCGACCTGGCGAGAAGCTGGCGGGTTTCGGAAGCCATCGAGTACGGAATCGTCGGATTGAACACCGGCATCATTTCGACTGAAACCGCGCCTTTCGGCGGCGTCAAGGAATCGGGAATTGGCCGCGAGGGGTCCAAGTACGGCATCCTCGACTACACCGAGATCAAATATGTCTGCATCGGCGGAGTGAGTTAGTAGCGCCGTGCTGGGACGCTTCCTCGAGTTTTCCCTCGCCGCGCCGGACATTCAGGCCTCGTTGGATTTCTACGCCGGATTGGGATTCTCTGCGGCGGAGGTGGGCGATGCGTGGCCGCATCCTTATGCCGTCGTCACCGATGGGCGAATCTGTCTGGGGCTGCACCAGGAACCCATCCCGGCGCCGTCGTTGACCTTCGTGAAGCCCGATTTGCTCAAGCATTTGGATGCCCTCGAGCAGAAGGGGATCGAATTCGAGTTTCGCCATCTCGGCAACGATGTGTTCAATGAGGTCGGCTGGTTCGATCCCTCCGGTCAGCTCGTGCGCCTGGTCGAGGCGCGCACGTTTTCGCCCGGCAAACGCCTCGCCAACGACACCTCGCGCTGCGGCTATTTTCTCGAGATCGCGGTGCCTGCACCGGATCGCGAGTCCGCAAAAGCCTACTGGGAAGACTTTGGTTTTGTGGGAATGGAGGAGTTTGAAGATCGCCTGCCGCATATTTCCTGCACCAGCGATTACATCGATCTTGGCCTCTACCGGCCCGCGGACTTGCGTCGGGCGACACTGCGGTTCGAAGTCGACGATGTGGGCGGCACTCTCGCCGATCTTGCGGACAAAGGTATCGTGCCAAACGGTGAAATGCCGCCGGGATTGCGCGAAGGCGGGGCGGCGGTATTGGTGGCGCCCGAAGGTACGCCGATTCTCCTGACTAGTTCGTCGCCACCGTAATCTTGAACTTCAACTGCATGGCATCCTGCACCTGCAAGGCGCCATTCAACAGGCTGTAGGGCTTGAGACCCAATGCGGTTTGGCGCAGTTCCGTCGAACCCGCGGCGATCAAGTGATGTGCATCGCCCTGCAAGGCAAACGGCATCGATATGGTTGAGGTGTGTCCGGCCACGCTGATTTCCAAGTCCGCGCTGGGTGCCTCCAGGGTACCCTTGAGCGACACGCTCTTCACCGTGATGTCCGGAAATTCAGCGGCATCGAGCACGGCGTTGCCCAGCATGTTGCGGCGGGTACCGGCCTTGGCGTCCTCCGGAATGTCGCCCGGAAAATCCTCGCCTTCCTCGCTGCGCGACTGTGCGTCGTCGATCACAAAATCGTTCACCGCCGCCTTCAGCGAAAATGACGACGCGGCGACGCTGCCGCCGATTTGTACCCGTCCGGTCACCGCGTTATTGACCATGACATGGTTATGGCCGAGGTTGGACAGCGCTCCGGCTCGATAGACCAACAGTCTGAGTTCGGAGCCGCTGGAATCGATCGGGTAGTCGCCGGGCGCGGGAAGCGATTGCAGGCCGGGCTGGCCGGGCAGCCAGGGCGTGACCGGCCGCGGACGCGGCGCGGCGCATGCCGCCACGCCGATCACCAGAACAGCCGCGGCAATCCGCTTGAACATCTATTGCGGTCCTTCCGTTTGCTAGACTAGTCCACAGTTTGCAGCCGGAGATGCGCGATGCCAAATCAGAGCCCCCCGACCCGCTACTCTGCGGTCGCTCAAGGATTTCACTGGCTGATCGCGGCACTCATCGTGGTTCAGTTCACGCTGGGTTGGACGGCCCAGTTTCTGCCGATCGGGGCGCGAAAACTGGCACGCCTGGATTTGCATAAAAGCTTCGGCATGACCATTTTGACCTTGGCGGTGCTGCGGCTGCTGTGGCGGCTGTTCAATCGCCCCCCCGCGCTGCCACCCGGCATGACGAAATTCGAGCGCCAAGCCGCGCGCGCAACCCATGTTCTCTTCTATGTCTTGTTGTTCGTCATGCCCTTGACGGGGTGGATGATGTCCTCCGCGAAGAACTACTCGGTCAGTTGGTTCCATCAGTTCACCTGGCCCAACCTCATCGGACCGGACGAACAGGCCTTCAATTTGCTCAGGTCGACGCACGATACCTTGAGCTGGCTGTTGTTCGGGGTCGCGATACTGCACATTCTCGCGGCGCTCAAGCATCACTTCTGGAACAAGGATGACGTGCTCAAACGCATGCTGCCATTTACCAAATCGGAGAAGCGATCATGAGAAACCTCTTTGCCGGAACCGCCGCCGTCCTGTTGTGCTCCGCCGCCGCCCTGATGAGCTCGGCCGCCGCAGCGGGTGCCGCAAGCTACACCGCCGACACGGAGCAGAGCCGCTTGGAGTTCGTGGGCGTGCAGGCGGGTGCTGAGTTCAAGGGCGTGTTCCACAAGTTCACCGCCACCGTCGACTTTGCGCCGGATGCCCTCGCCGGCTCGCGAATCGACGTGCAGATCGACATGAATTCGGTCGATTCGAAGGACAAGGACCGCGACACCACCATACGCAGCAAGGATATCTTCGATGTCGCCCGCAATCCGACGGCGCACTACGTCACCAAGACCATCACGAAGACCGCCGCGGGTTTTTCCGCCGTCGGTTCGCTGACCCTGCGCGGCGTCACCAAGGACGTGCCGATCGACTTTCAGTTCGTGCCGGCGGGCGCGGGCGCCAAATTGACCGGCAGCGCCAAACTCAACCGCCTGGATTTCGGCGTGGGCCAGGGCGATTGGAAGAGCACGGAGAATGTCGGCGATGCCGTCAAAATCAACTTTTCCTTGGTGCTGAAGCCCAAGACCTGACATGCCGCGCATCTTTGACGATGTCGCCGAGTGCGTCGAAGACACTTTGCGCCGCGTCGGACCGCACATCGTCCTGGCCCTGCCCTTAGGGATTGGCAAGCCCAACCCGCTGGCCAACGAGTTCTATCATCGCGCACGGCGCGATCCAAGTTTGCGCCTGACGATTTTCACGGCGTTGAGCCTGCGCGCGCCGCAATGGCGGGGCGAGCTCGAGCGTCGGTTCCTGGAACCCTTGGTGGCGCGGCTGTTCGGCGCTTGCGTGCCGCTCGACTACGTGACGGACCTGCATGGCGCGGGCGTGCCCGACAACGTACGCATCGTCGAGTTCTTTTTGGACCCCGGCGCCCTGCTCAATGTCGGACATTCGCAGCGCCACTACGTCAGCAGCAACTACACTCAGGTGGCGCGCGATGTCGCCGCCCACGGCGTCAATGTCGTGGCGCAACTCGTCGCCAAGCGCAGCGTCGAAGGCCGCACGGAATACAGTTTGGGATCGAATCCCGATGTCACCCTCGATTTGCTCGAACACCTGGCGCCGCAACGGCGGGCGGGCAGAGACCTCGTCGTCATCGGCGAGATCAATCAGCGGATGCCTTTTATGTTCGGACCGGCGGCGGTGGCCGCCGAGACATTCGACTCGCTGATCGAGCACCCGCGCTACGAATACGACCTGTTTGCGCCGCCCAATCAACCGTTGCATACGGCGGACTATGCCATCGGCCTGTATGGCGCGCGCCTGGTGCGCGACGGCGGCACCCTGCAGATCGGCATCGGCGAACTCGGCGACGCCGTGGTTTACGGTCTGCAGCTGCGCCACCGGCAAAACGCGGAATTTCGCGAGATCCTCCAGGGACTCAAGGCGGCGGAGCGCTTCGGGCCGGCCTTGGACTCGATCGGCGCAGCAGCGCCGTTCGAAGCCGGTCTTTATGGCTGCACGGAAATGTTCGTTGACGGTTTCTTGGATTTGTACCGCAGCGGGGTCTTGCGGCGGCGCGTTTACGCAGACGTGCGCATCCAGCGGCTGCTGAACGAGGGCACGGTCAGCGAGCGCATCGACGAGGCGTTTCTGGCGGCGCTGGCGGGCGCGGGTATTGCCAGCCCCTTGAATGCCGCGGACTTCGCGATGCTGCAGGACATCGGCGTCTTTCGCGGCGACTGCCGCTACCGCGAGGGCCGCATCGAGAATTCAGAGGGACAGGCCACGGCGGCAACTCTGGATACGCCCGCGGGCAGGCGCGGCCTGCTGGCGCTGTGCACCGGACGGCAGCTCCGCGGCGGAACCTTGTTGCATGGCGCGTTTTTTTTGGGACCGCGCGGATTCTACGCCGCGTTGCGCGATTTGCCTGAGGCCGAACGGCGTCAATTTTCGATGTGCGGAGTCTCGTTCGTCAATCAACTCGACGGCGCCGACCAGGCGTTGAAAGTGGCGCAGCGCCGGCACGGGCGCTTTCTCAACTCCGGCATGATGGTGACCATGCTCGGAGCGGCCGTGTCGGATGGCCTGGCCGATGGCCGTGTCGTCAGCGGGGTCGGTGGGCAATACAACTTTGTCGCGATGGCGCATTCGTTGCCGGATGCGCGTTCGATCCTTACCCTGCGCAGCACGCGCGCGAAGAACTCCAGGGTCACCTCGAACATCCTGTGGAACTATGGGAATACGACCATTCCGCGGCACCTGCGCGATGTCGTGGTGACGGAATACGGCGTGGCGGATTTGCGCGGCTTGAGCGATCAGGATGCGATCGCGGCCTTGTTGAACATCGCGGATTCGCGGTTTCAGGACGGCTTGAAGCGTGAAGCCCAGGCGGCGGGCAAGTTGCGTCCCGACCATCGGATAGCGGATTTGCACCGGAACAATACGCCGCGCGCTCTGGAGGAGCGCTTCATTCTGGCCCGCGCCCGCGGTTTGTTTTCGGAATTCCCATTCGGCACCGACCTCACGGGCGAGGAGATCGTACTGGCAAAGGCGCTGAGCAGGTTGAAGGAGAAGAGCACAGGTGGTTGGCCGCGTGTCAAGGCCGCGGCTATCGCTGCCGCCTCGCGCGGTACGCCAAGTGCGATCAGGCCTTATTTGGAGCGCATGTCATTGAATGCGCCGAAAACGCGGCAAGAATGGCTTTGGCAACGTCTCCTCGTGCGTGAATTGCGCGATATGGCCTAATGCCACCGCATCCGGATTGTTTCTCGACGCCTGGGTGAGTAACCTTGCCATCCCCGGCCTAGGAGCGACTTTATGAAAATCGGCGTACCCAAAGAGATCAAAATTCATGAATACCGGGTGGGTCTGGTACCCGCGGGCGTTCGCGAACTCGTCGATTCGGGACATCAAGTCGTCGTGCAAAGCGGCGCGGGCGCGGGAATTGGTTTCGACGACTCGAATTACCAGGCCGCGGGAGCCTCCATCTCCAAGAGAGCCGAGGACATTTTCGGGTCCACCGAGCTCATCGTGAAGGTCAAGGAGCCGCAGCTCAACGAATGCAAGATGTTGCGCAACAATCAAACGCTGTTTACTTATTTGCATCTGGCCGCCGATCGCGAGCAAACCATGGCGCTGCTTGCATCAGGCGCCACCGCCATCGCCTACGAGACCGTGACGGCGCCCGACGGCTCCCTGCCCTTGTTGACCCCCATGAGCGAAGTGGCCGGACGCATGTCGGTTCAGGTCGGCGCCAATTGTCTGCAGAAGGCCAACGGCGGATTCGGCGTGCTGCTGGGCGGCGTGCCGGGCGTGGCGCCCGCGAAAGTGGTGGTACTCGGCGGCGGCGTTTCCGGAACTCATGCGGTGGAAATGGCCGTCGGACTGCGCGCCGATGTGACCGTGGTGGACCGCTCGGTCAAACGCCTGAGAGAGCTATCCGCGATTTTTGGCAGCCAGCTCAAGACCGTGTATTCGACCGCGCACGCCATCGAGGAACTGGTGCGCGATGCCGACCTCGTCATCGGAGCCGTGTTGATCGCGGGCGCCGCGGCGCCCAAGCTGGTAACGCGCGCCATGGTCAAAACCATGAAACCGGGCGCGGTGCTGGTCGACATTGCCATCGATCAAGGCGGTTGCTTTGAAACCAGCCATCCGACGACTCACGCCGAGCCGACCTATGTGCTCGATGGCGTCATCCATTACGCGGTAACGAACATGCCGGGAGCGGTGCCGAGGACTTCGACGTTTGCGCTCACCAATGCGACCTTGCCCTATGTGAAGGCGCTGGCGGATCACGGCTGGCGGGCCGCGATTTCCAAAGACCCGGGGTTGGCGCACGGGCTCAACGTGCACGCCGGCCAATTGACGCATGAAGCGGTCGCGAGCGCTCTCGGGCTGGATTATCGGGCATTCCGCGCGGCGTAAATGCACCGCGGAACTCCAGGATGGAGTTCAATTTCATGGGGAAAAAGGGAATTCGATGAAGAAAAAGCCGCGTGTACCGAAATTTCGTCGTGCGACGCCGGCGGTACGCCGCGAAGCGCTGATCGACGCCACCCTTGGCTGTCTCAAGAAATACGGGCATGACGGCGTTTCGGTACGCCGCATCAGCGCCGCCGCGGGCGTCTCCATTGGACTGATCAACCATCACTTCCCCAGCAAGGCAGGCTTGATAGCGGAGACCTACGAGACGCTGGCCCTGCAGCTGCAGGATGAGCTGCGCAGCCGCGCGCACAATCGCGCCGCCTCGCCGCGCGAACGGCTGAGCGACTTTTTCCGGGCATCATTCGCTCCGGATCTTCTCGACCCGCAACTTTTCAACGTGTGGGTGGTGTTCTGGAGCATGGTCGCCCACTCGCGGGAAATACGCGAAGTCCATGATCGAACCTACGGACAGTACCGGTCCATTCTGGAAGGCCTGCTGGGCGAACTGGTCAAATCGGGCGCCGCGCCCAAGTTGAAACTGCGCCCCGCCGCGATCGCGCTCAGCGCGCTGCTGGATGGCCTATGGGTCGAATTGAGCCTCTGTTCAGAGACATTCAAGCCGCGTGAGGCCATCGGCATCTGCGAAGACTGGGTCAACGCCCTTTGTGCGGGCGCCTTTCCGCGCATTTTGCGGGGGAAACCTCACAAAACCTGACCGCATCTCTTGTTATACTACCGTTCAACAAGAGACGGAGACGGTAAGCCCCCCCGATGGATGCACGGCGCCGAGCGTTGCAAGAAGACTTCAGTCTGCCTGGATGGATATATCGGGACGCCGATTTTTTGCGCGCTGAAAAAGAGCTGGTGTTCGCCACCTCATGGCAGGTCGTTTGTCATCTCAACGACATTCCGAGCCCGGGCGACTATCATACGTTGGAGTTCCTCGGCGAACCCATTGTCGCCGTTCGCGGGCGCGACGGCGGCGTCAAGGCGTTCTTCAACGTCTGCCGGCATCGGGCCTCGAAGCTTCTCGACGGCGCCGCCGGACATTGTCCCGGCCGGATCGTCTGTCCCTACCACGCCTGGACCTACGATCTCGACGGCGCGCTCGCGGCCGTGCCGCATCGCAAGGAATTCGTGGAGTTTTCGGCCGAGCATTACGCGCTGAAGCCGCTCGAGATCGAAGTCTACAAGGGATTCATATTTGTCCGTCTGCAGGCCGGCCTGCCCAGCGTCGCTGAAATGCTGGCGCCTTATGAGCGGGAACTGGCCTGCTATCGAATGGAGGAACTCAAGCCGCTTGGGCGGGTGACGATGCGCGTGCGCCACGTCAACTGGAAGAACGTGACGGACAATTATTCGGACGCGATGCACATTGCCGTCGCGCATCCCGGCCTCGCGCGCTTGTTCGGACAGTCATATGGCATCGAGGCCGAGCGGTGGGTGGACAAAATGTGGGGTCATCTTCGCGATACGCCCTCATCGCAGCGCTCGGAGCGCATGTACCAAGCCGTGCTGCCGAGAGTCCCGTACCTTCCCGAGGAGCGCCAGCGCCTGTGGACCTACTTCAAGCTTTGGCCAAACGTGGCATTCGATATTTATCCCGATCAGGTCGACTTCATGCAGATGATCCCCGTATCGCCGACTGAAACGTTGGTCCGGGAGATCGCGTACGCACACCCGGACGAGCGGCGCGAAATGCGGGCGGCACGCTATCTGAATTGGCGCATCAATCGCAGAGTGAGCCTGGAAGACAAAACCTTGATCGAACGTGTGCAAGCCGGCATGGGCTCGCGCAGCTATTCGCCGGGTCCGCTCGGGCACAACGAAGTGTCATTGCGAAGTTTTGCGCGCCGCATGCGCGAAGTCATTCCGGAGAGCAGCCTCGAGCACTCGCCGGGCGCGGGTTGGAACACCGCCGCCCGCGCCCGCGCCGGCGCACGCTGTGGCTGAACATTCTCGCGACGTGGTGGTTGTCGGCGGCGGCCACAACGGACTGGTCTGCGCGGCGTATCTGGCGGCCGCCGGACTCAAAGTAACGGTGCTCGAGCGCCGCGCCGTTGTCGGCGGAGCCGCGGTTACCGAGGAATTTCATCCCGGCTTTCGCAATTCGGTGGCGGCCTACACCGTATCGCTGCTCAATCCGAAAATCATCCGGGATCTGGAGTTGCCGCGCCACGGCCTGCGCATCGTCGAGCGCAAACTGGCCAATTTTCTGCCCCTGGACGAGACCACCTACCTCAAAGTGGGTGCCGGACAGACCGCCCGGGAGGTCGCAAAATTCTCCACGCGCGACGCCGAGCGCCTGACCGCGTATGGCGAACGGCTCGAGGTGATCGCCGATGTACTGCGCGATCTCGTGCTGCAGACGCCGCCGAACGTCACCGCCGGTGGATGGTTGGCGGCATTGCCGGAACTGCTGCGCGGCGCGCGCCAGGCGCGGCGCGTCGCCAAACTGGATTTGCCGATGCGGCGCGAGTTGTTGGATTTATTCGTGAAGTCCGCCGGCGATTATCTCGACTCTTGGTTCGAGAGTGCGCCGATCAAGGCGGCCTATGGCTTTGACGGGGTGGTCGGCAATTACGCCAGTCCCTACGCCGGGGGTTCGGCCTACGTGCTGCTGCACCATGTATTCGGCGAGGTCAATGGCAAAAAAGGCGCCTGGGGGCACGCCATCGGCGGAATGGGCGCAATCACCCAAGCGATGGCCAAGGCGGCGGCGGAGCGCGGAGTGGAGATCCGAGTCGCCAGTCCGGTTCGGGAGGTGTTGGTCGAAGGCGGGCGCGCGGTAGGGGTCATCACCGAG
>Ga0210400_10001417_pt1 | contig 23914 bp, 16 predicted proteins | sample IncBWH26MmetaG_FD_155456 | JGI IMG/M metagenome (GOLD analysis project Ga0210400, IMG submission 155456) | Forest soil microbial communities from Barre Woods Harvard Forest LTER site, Petersham, Massachusetts, United States - Inc-BW-H-26-M | ecosystem: Environmental > Terrestrial > Soil >...
CGCGCGGCTGCGCAGCGTGGATGCCGTCGTGATCAATGGCGCGCCGCGCTCCGAGCTGCTCGCGACGTTGGCCAGATTCGAGGCACCCGCGCCGCTGTTCATGCGCATGGTGCCCTCGGCCCTGGAGCCGGTGCGCGGGGTCGCGGGCCAGGCGACCCTGGCCCAGGAAATCGCCGCCATGCGCCGCGCCGGCGGTGCGGGCGCGGCCTTGTGGGGGCAGCGGCTGGAGGATCTGCGGGGCGTGCGCGTGCATGCCGTGGCCGGCATCGGCAATCCCCAGCGTTTCTTCGAGCTGCTGAGGTCCTTTGGCCTGGAGGTGCTGCCGCACGCCTTCCCGGACCACTACGCCTTCTCGGCCCGGAGCCTGGATCTGCCGGGAAGCTGGCCGATCCTGATGACGGAAAAAGACGCCGTGCGCTGCGCGGCATTCGCCACCGACCGGCTGGCCTGCGTGCCGGTCACGGCGCAGTTTTCCCCCGCCGATGCCGAGACCCTGCTGTTCGCGGTCAACGCCCGCTGCGTGCGTGCCGCTGCCGCCGGAACCGGATAAAGTGCCCCCATGGACACCCGACTTCTCGACATCATGGCCTGCCCGGTCTGCAAGGGCCCGGTACAGTACCGCCGCAGCGAACAGCTGCTGGTGTGCCGCCTGGACCGCCTGAGCTACCCCATCCGCGACGGGGTTCCGGTCATGCTGGAGGAGGAGGCGCGGCTGCTTCCCGCTGATGACCCACTGCTGGAGCGCTAGCGGTGTTCCGCGTCGTCATACCTGCGCGGTTTGACTCCGCGCGCCTGCCCGGCAAGGTGCTGCTGCCGATCGGCGGACGGCCGATGCTGCAGTGGGTGTGCGAGCGCGCGCGCGCCTCCGGCGCCCTGCAGGTGATCGTCGCGACCGATGACCCCCACATTCAGGCCGCGGCGGTGCAAGCCGGTGTGGACTGCGTCATGACGGCCTCGACCCACCTTTGCGGCACCGATCGGATCGCCGAGGCGGTGGGCATCCTGGGCTGGGCGGCCGAGGATATCGTTGTGAATCTGCAGGCGGATGAGCCGCTGATGCCGCCGGCGCTGGTCGGACAAGTGGCGGCCCTGCTGCAGGACTGCGCGGATGCGGATATCGCCACCCTGGCCGCGCCGGTCACCTCTCTGGCCGAGTTCCTCGATCCCAACGCGGTCAAGGTTGCGCTCGCCGACGATGGCCGGGCGCTGTTCTTTTCCCGCGCCCCCATACCCTGGGACCGCGATGGTGCGGTGCAGGCCGCACCCGGCCCTGACAGCTACCAGGGCGCCCTGCGCCATATCGGCCTGTACGCCTACCGGGTCCGCTCGCTGCGCCGCCTATCGCAACTGCCGCCGGGGCCACTCGAGCGGCGCGAGCAGCTCGAGCAGCTGCGGGCGCTTGCGCATGGCATGCAGATCAGAGTGGGCATCGCCACGGTGCGCCCCGGCGTGGATGTGAATACGGCAGCCGATCTGGAGCGCATCCGCACCCTGCTCGAGGGGCAGTTCCACGCATAAAAAAATGTCCCGCCTCCGTAGGAGGCGGGCCGGCTGTTCGCGCTACGCCCTCGTAAGCGTCAGAAGCGGGCGCGGACACCGATCATGTAGGTCCTGCCCGGACTGTAGTCCGTGTAGGTCGCATTCGGGAATTGAAAGTACTGACGCTGGCTGGCAGCGGTGAAGTTGGTGCAGTCCAGAGTGATCTGCACGTCCTTTGCCGCGCCTGAGAGGTTGAAGATCTTGCCCAGATCGAAACTGGACGAGAAGTCCCACTGCTGGTAGGTATCCTCAAAGAGTGCGGCCGCGGTGATGCCGTTCTGGTTCGCGGTGCTGATCTGGTTGGCGGCGTTGTACACCGTGGACACACGCAACGTCACGCCCTTGTGGTCGTAGTAGAACATCAGGTTGTAGGTGTGTGGCGGCACGCCCAGTGCGATCGCCGGCGCGGCACCCGTACCGATCTGATCCACCAGTGTGTAGTTGAACTGGTAGCCGAAGCCCTCAAGGCCAAAGCGGCCGATGAGGAAATCGAGGGGTTGGACCCAGCCGAACTCCAGTCCGTTGTCGGTCAGCACGCCAGAGGCGTTGATCTGCTCGGTCAGCACCACCGTGGCTGCACTCGGGCCGCCGCGCGCAGTGATTGCCGCCTGCTGCGTCGGCGTCAGCGTGTCGAAGGTGATGCCGTACGGGGCGAGGAACGAGAACGGTTCGGTGGTGTTGCCGTTGGAGGTGAAGCCGGTGATGTGCTTGCGGAACCAGGTCAGGCTCAAATAGCCCTCCTGGCCGGTGTAGAAATCGAGGCCCAGGTCAATGTTGTTCGAGATGTACGGTTGCAGCGCCGGATTGCCGACCGTGCCGACCGCCGCTGACGGGTCGGTGAAGCTCAGTCCGGGCAGCATGGCGTTGGGATTGGGACGGGTCATGGTCTTCGATATGGCGCCGCGGAACACCCAATCATCGGTGATGTTGTAGGCGGCCGCGAACGAAGGCAGCAGATCGCTGTATTTGTTCTCGGTCAGGTTGGATACGGTGATGTTCGGATACTTGGCGCCATCCAGGGGGGGCGGGGTCGCGGCATCGCGCGGATCCGGAAGGGAGATGAATCCACCGATCAGCTGATCGGTGTGCACCCAGCGCACACCTCCCACGTAACGCAGCGGCTTGTCAGCGATGTCCACGGTACCGGTGAACTCCGCGTACACACCGGTCGTGTCTTCGTTGACGGAGCCCCCGCTGGCCCCGGTGTTGGATGAGCCGGAAAACCCCTCGGCGTTGTGGAAAGCCGTGTAATTGCTGGCCGCCACGAACGCCGGCCAGTTGACGGTGATGAAGCCGTTGGGGCCCGGCTTCAGAAACGAGGCAAGGTTGGCCAGGGGAATGAGCGATCCTTGGTAGCTGAGCGAGCCCGCCGCGATCCCTGAGCTATATCCGGTGCCCAGGCCAGGATAGGTCGGATAGCCGGCGGGTGCAGCACCGACCACGCTCAGCCCCTGGCAGGCCGGCTGACTGTTCGGACCGGGCAGAAATACATTGGGGTTGTCGCCACAGACGGCGTTCTGCCAGGCCTGGCTGTTGTCGTACGCATTGATGGAGCGCGCGACATGGTCGAAGGCGGCACCAAACTTGAGGTTGATGAGTTTGCTCTCGCTCCAGGTGAAATTGGCGCGGGCACCGCGCGTCTGGGTCTCCCGGCGCTCGTCCTGGACGTTGACGCGTCCGCCATTCCAGATGAAGTTTGCCGGATTATCCAGATCCACATTGCTGACGATCGAGGGAATTGCGCCGGTGTTCGTATAATCGACCGTCAGGCCTGAGTTGGCTGCGGTAATGGGCAGGACCGTCGGGACTTCGCGGTGAAAGCGGCTGTCGCTGTAGTTGCCCTGGACGTCGAAGGAGAAGCTGTCGTTGATCTTCCACTCCAGGCCAGGGTTGGTGTTCCAGAAGTAGGTGTCCTCCGTATAGGGGCGATACTCCAGGAAAAATTGCGAGTTGGCATACGTGGCGCTCGTCACCACGCAGCCCGCCGTACAGCCGGGGGTCGCGTTGTCGACCTGCATGTCGAGAGGAATGGCCGCGCCATTGCGACCCACCCAGTCCATGTCGATACGTTGTTCGTTGTTGTGCTCCCAACCCCACATCGAGTCGAGATAGGCATGCACGTTGTCGTTGGGCTTGAACTCGAAGCTCAGAACGGCGTTATCCCGATTGCGCTCGCCGGACTCGTCCGAATCGCGACCCAGCCGCGGAATGATTGCGTTGTTGATCTGCGTGATCGTCAGGCCCGGATTGTTCGCGAGCAGGAAGGCCTGATCGATGGTCGCTCCCGGAGTGAGGCCATTGCCCGCATTGGTGGGCACGGTTGCCGGAATGGTCCAGTTACCACCGCCTGTCGCGTTGCAGGTGCCCGTGCATTGGGTGGCGCTCAGATGGGGGTTCGTCCAGCCGATCGTCTCGAAGCCCGGAATGTTGACGTTGTTGTGTATGCCGACAAAGCCGAACAGGACGCCGAAGCCGTTTTCAAAGGTGTCGCTGCCGATCATGTAGCCGCGCTCGCCCGGGCTGTCCGCTTTCTGATTCTTGGTTCCCTGAACGCCCGCCGTGAGATGTGCTCCGGGAGTGTCGAAGGCGCGGGCGCTGCGCATGTTCACCGTGCCCGCGGCACCGCCCTCGATCAGGTCCGGCTGGGAAGTCTTGTAGACCGACAGCTGACTGAACAGCTCCGTCGGGAACATATTGAGGTCGACTTCACGATTGGTGTTCTGGGCATCGGTCGGGCCGGTCGAGGCAATTGCGATCGGCGCACCGTTGAGCAGTACGCGGGTGAAGTCCGTGCCGAGTCCCCGAATCGCGATGTCCACGCCTTCCCCGTTGATGTCGCGACTGATGGTGATACCGGGAATGCGATTGAAGGACTCGGCGATGTTGGTGTCCGGGAACTTGCCGATATCTTCCGCGAAAATGGAATCGGTGATGCCGATCGATTCCTTCTTCGCATCCGTGGCCTCCTTGAGGCTCACGCGATAACCGGTGACGACGACCTCCTGTAGCTCATCGGCTGGGGGGGATGCCGCCGCCGCGGCGGGCGGAGTGGTCTGCGCAAGGAGCGGTGTGCACATTGCAGCAGTCGACACGCACAGCAGGGTCGCGCGCACTACTCCACGAATCCGTTTATTCGAGCGGCTCATTGGTGATCTCCCCGTCCAATTTTTTTGTGCCGCCCATTGCCTGTCAGCAATGAAACCGCAATATGGTAGCGCTAACTTATTACCAATTATAAAACTGTTGTAAAGTCAAATCAACAGAATTGCGACGGCACTTTCGCAGGACTTACACCGCTTGGAATTGCGGCGCTGCGATTTCGGGTACATTCGCCGATTCGCAGGTCGCACCTTCACGCACGCGCACGGCATGCACACCTTGAGGACAATTCATGAGTTATCGCAGTTTATGCGCGGTGTTGATCCTCTCGTTGGTGGGCTTCGCCGGTGGCGCGCAAGTCAGTCATGCTCAGCCCGTGCCCAACATCGCTCAACTTGAGCAGCAGGCGACGCAACTGGCGGACCTCGAGGCGATCAAGCGTCTGCAACGCGCCTACGGCTACTACCTGGACCGCTCGGACTGGGACAACATCGTCGATCTGCTGACCGATGATGCGACGCTGGAATATGGTCCGGCCGGCGTGTATGTCGGCAAGGCTCATGCCCGCGCCTTGCTGTATGCCATCGGCTACGGCAAACGCGGACTGCGGCCCCAGCAGCTGCGCGAACACGTGCAGCTGCAGCCGGTCATCTCCCTCGCCGCCGACGGCCAGTCGGCCCAGGGCCGCTGGCGCGCGATCGTGCTGCTGGGGCAGTTCCACGAGTACGCACGCTGGCAGACCGGTCCTTATGAATGCGAATACCGCAAGGACCACGGCGTCTGGAAGATCAGCAAGCTGCACTGGTTCGAGACCTTCACGGTGCCGGAGCAGGGCGGCTGGAAGACCAAGATGATCCAGAGCAATGTCGCGGACCGCAAGCTCCCGGCTCCGGATCGGCCGAGTTCCTTTGTCTATGACCCGTGGCCGGCGGTGTCCTTGCCCCCCTACCACTACGCCGGACCTGAGGCGATCCGGCCGCTGAATCCGGCGCCGGTGCCCGCGGTGCGGCTGTCAGCGGCCGCTGCGGCGCGCCGGGTCGCGCAACTGCAGTGGCAGGTCGACCGTCTGGAGGATCAGCGTCAGATCGAGATTCTGCAGCGTACCTACGGGTACTACGTGGACAAGAACCTCTGGCGGCAGATTGCGGATCTTTATACGGATGACGGCACCCTGGAAATCGGTGGCCGCGGCGTCTTCGTCGGCAAGACGCGCATCCTGCAGTACCTGCAGTGGCTCGGTAAACCGCAGGATGGCAAGCTGTACGATCACACCCAGATCCAGCCCATCGTGCATGTCTCGCCGGATGGCACGCTCGCCAAGGGCCGCTGGCGCGCGCTGGTGTTTACGGGTGACCTGAACGACACCAGCGTGATCGGCGACTGTATCTACGAGAACGAATATCGCAAGGAGAACGGCGTCTGGAAAATCGCCAGGCTGCACGCCTATTTCGAGATGTACTCGACGCTGGAACAGGGCTGGGCGCAATTCGCAAGGCCCAATACCCGCCCCGAGAAGACGCTGCCGCCGGATTTGCCGCCGACCACGGTCTATGACATGTACCCCGGCATGCTGGTGGCGCCGCTGCACTATGAGAATCCGGTGACCGGCAAGCCGGTCTATCCCCCGCATCAGAGCGCCGTGGCGCCGCTCGCCGGCTCCGCCGATCCGGCGCCACAGTTGGCGGCGATCGCGAAGACGCTCGCGCGGCTGCAGGACACCCAGGAGATCGAGAACCTGCAGAACGCCTACGGGTTCTATCTGGACAAATGGCAGTGGGATTCCGCCACGGCGCTGTTCGCCGCGCAGGGGACGCTCGAGCTGGCGCAGCGTGGCGTGTATGTCGGGAAGGACCGGATCCGCGCCAGCCTCGAGGATGCCTTCGGACCTCCGGGTCTGCACCAGGGCGAGGTCAGCGACCATGCCTTCTATCAGCCCGTGATCCATATCGCCGCGGATGGCCAGTCCGCGCAGGCGCGGATCCGCGAGCTGTCAATCCTCGGCAAGTACGGGGTGTTCGCCTATATCGGCGGCGGCACCCGCGAGAATGAGTACATTAAAGAGAATGGCGTGTGGCGCATCCGGTCCGATCACCTGTACCTGACCTATCTTGCGGACTATGAAAAGGGCTGGGCGCATGGGGCCCTGCCCGCGCCGGGCCCCAGCAAGACCCTGCCGCCGGACCGCCCGCCGTCGACAAACTACCGGCCGTTTCCGGTATTTCAGGAACTGCCGTTCCATTATCCTAACCCGGTGACCGGCCAGCCGGTGCCGGCGGGGGAGAACCATTAAGAAGTTCAGGCACGAAGCGGAATTGTTCAAAGCGGCCTTGACCGCAGGCGTCGCCTATGCTGAAGGGCGCAAGGCCGTGGAGTTCGAGGCCACGGATTCGGCCGGCGAGAAGGCGCTGTACGTATATCGGTTGCTCGTACACGACAAAGTGATCTCGCCGATGCCGGAGGAGCAGGTTGGCGACCAGACCATTCGCCACCGCCTGGCGGCCTGGTACGCCCATCAGTTGCCAAAGGGCCACCCGCTGTTGGACTAGGCCCCGAAATATTGCGGAATTGATTTGACAACCGGTCCGGGGCGGCAGTTAGCGCTATCAGGCCGGAGATAGCGCTATCAAAATTTTGTTGATTTGACTTTACAACCATCCTATACTGCGCCCAATAAGGTAGCGCTACCATATTGCTGTTGGGTAACTGACAGGAATCTGGGGGCATAACAAGAGGGGGGCCAAATGTTTTATTGCGTAAGGCGTGGCCTCATATGCGGTCGGATGCCGGCTGTTGCTTTTTAACAAAGAATTGGACTGGGAGATCGCTAATGAGCCGCTCGAATAGACAGATCCGTGGGGTAGTACGCACCGTTCTGGGTGGTGTGTCGGCTGCCGCAATGTGTACACCGCTGTTTGCGCAGACCACGCCGCCCGCCGATGCGTCGGCGCCGGCCGATGAACTGCAAGAGGTGGTCGTCACCGGTATCCGTGCCTCGCTGCACAAGAGCATGGATATCAAGCAGAACGCCATCGGCGTGGTCGACGCGATTTCCGCCGAGGACATCGGCCAATTCCCGGACGCCAACATCGGCGATGCCATCGCGCGCATCCCGGGCGTGACCGTGAATCGCGGCAGCTTGAACTATTCCAGCTCCGCCGGCGCCCCGACCGCCACGGGCGCCACCCAGGGCATCAACGTCCGCGGCTTCGGCGGCGCGTTCAACGAGGTATTGCTGCAGGGTCGGCCGATCGCCTCGGGCAATGGCCAGACCTTCAACTTCTCCGACTTCAGCGCCGTGTACGTCGGTGAAGTGGATGTTCTGAAGACCCCCGACATGGCGCTGTCTTCGGGCACCGTCGGCGCCACCATCAACGTCAAGTTCCCGAACCCGTTCGACCAGCCCGGGGCGCACGCCCAGATATTCGGTCAGGGCAACGACTATCAGCAGGCAAGCTCCGTCAGGCCCGGATTCGGTGCCCTGGTGAGCGACACCTTCCTCGACAACACTGTGGGCCTGCTGGTCGACTTCGACTATCTGGACAGCCACATCACGAATCACCATCAGGACATCGTGGGCTGGAAGGGCACCCATCTGGCGTGCTCGAATTTTGCGACGGCGCCGACGGGCTCCGGCTGCGCGACGGTCGGTGCCGGCGCCGCCGGCACCAGCGCCGTGCCGACCTGGTATCCCCAGGACATGGCCATGTACCTGGAGAATATCGACTCGCGGCGCAAGGACGGGCGGGTGGCGCTGCAGTTTCATCCGACCGATGCGGTGCTGATCACGGTGGATGACAACTATTCCTCCGACAACGAGCACGATGCTCGCTGGCAGCGCAGCACCTGGTTCGGGTCGTTCCCCCAAGCGACGCAGGACGCCAACGGCACGCTGACCAACTTCAATACCACCGGACCGACGGATTTCAACGCGTTCGTCGCCGAGAATTACATCGTCACCAACACGCCGGGCATCAACGTCAAGTGGACCGCGAGCGACCATTGGTCGGCCGAGCTGGATGCCGACCAGTCCGAATCGCAGTACAACCCGAATAACGGTTACTCCGACATCGATGCCGACGTGGGCTTCGGCGATGTCGTCAACAACTACACCGGCGGCCTGGTTCTGAACCCCAACAGCAGCGTGCTGCCGTACTGGAGCGCCTACGGCCCGAATACCACGGCGTCGGGCTCCGCGGCGGTCGCCTCGGCGAACTACAACGGACTGAATCCGTTCATCATCGGATCCCACGTATTGCCGCTGCAGTCGCAGCAGAATACGGACAAGATCAACAATGTGAAGTTCACGACCACCTGGAAGAACGAGGACACCAAGGTCAACTTCGGCGCCCAGTTCACGGATGACATGTGGAACACGCATGAAAGCGACACCTTCACCAACAACTACTGGCAGCTGTGGTCTGGCTACGGCCCGGCCTCGGGCAACACCGACGGTCAGGTGCTGCCGGCGAGTCTCTTCCAGCAGGTCAGCGTCACACCCTGGTTGTCCGGCTACAGCGGCGGCAGCAACCTGCCCCCGAGCCTGCTGAAGTACAACCCGTACGCCGTGCTCAGCTACCTGGAGACGACGACACCCAATGCCGACCAGAACGCCATCGCGGTCAAGGACGGTTATGCGCTCTATACCGGCGGTACCCCCGCAGAGGCGTTGAATTCGACTTCGGTCCAGCACGTGGACCGCGTGAACTTTGCGCCCTTCATCACCGCCACGCAGAACATCAAGCTCGGCGAGATGTCACTGGTCGTGAATGGCGGCCTGCGCTATCAGAACACGCAGGAGAACATCGCCGGTCTTTCCTCGCCCCTGCTGGGCCTGGTCTGGTCCGGGGCCGCCGACCCGACGGCCTACTCCTTCGTGAAGCAGTTGCCGCCCGTGTGGACGACGACCCATGCCTCCTACCACTACTTCCTGCCGTCGCTGGATCTGAATCTGCTGGTGACCCCGGAAGTGAAGCTGCGAGCGGACGTTTCGCGCACGGAAGTTGCCCCGCCCAACGGTCTGATCATTCCGAATACCAGCTACGGCGGCCGCGTCAATGCCCTCACCGCCACCGGCAACAATCCGGGCTTGCTGCCCAATCTGTCGGACAACTTCGACTTCGGCGGGGAGTGGTACTACGCGCGCAACAGCTACGCGTCCCTGGACGTGTTCGTGAAGCACGTGACGAACTTCCCGACTTCGAGCGTTGCGAACATCACCGTGCCGGGCATCACCGACCCGGCCCCGGCCATCAATCCGGGAACCCTCGGACCGCTCTCGACCACTTCGGGCCAACCGGCGGTGTTTGCCGAGACCACCTTCACCAACGCGCTATCGGCGGACGTGCACGGTGCGGAGTTCACGGTGCAGCAGGACCTGATGTGGGGCTTCGGCGTCCAGGTGAACGGCACGTATGCGCACACCAACAAGAACTTCAACAACAGCGCGCTGATCTCCAACCAGTTCGCACTGCCGGGCGTGGGCAATTCGGCCAACCTCATCGGCTACTACGATGCGCACGGGCTGCAGGCCCGACTCACCGTGCAGTGGCAGGGCGCCTTGCTCGAGTCGGTCGGTCAGGAGCAGGGCGGCGGCGCCTTCGGTAATGAGCCGGTGTACCTGGCGGCCTCGACTGAAGTGGACTTCAGCACGCAGTACCAGATCACCAGCCACCTGGCCGGTTATTTTGAAGCCCTGAACCTGACGGATTCCGTCTACCACAGCTACGGACGCTTCACGAACCAGACGCTGAACCTGGTGGAAACGGGCCGCTCGTACACGGTGGGCTTCCGAGCGAAGTTCTAGTCCGAGATCGTCTCGATCTGAGAGTGCAGGGGCCGCCGCCCGGGGCGGCCCCTTTTCATTTTGCGTGATACCCTTGCGCGCGGGATTTGCGGAGCTCGGACAGTGGTCGAAGCGGTAAAATCGGTGGTGATCGTGGGGGGCGGAACGGCCGGGTGGCTCACCGCCGGGATCATCGCCGCCCGTCATCAGGCGCGGATCAAGGCGGGCAGCTTCTCGGTCACCCTGGTCGAATCCCCGGACATCAAGATTATCGGCGTCGGGGAAGGCACCTGGCCGACCATCCGCGCCACCCTGGCCAAAATGGGCGTCTCGGAAACCGAGCTGTTCCGGCAGTGCGATGCGGCCTTCAAGCAGGGCGGGGAGTTCGCCGGCTGGACGAGCGGTGCCCAGGATGACGGCTACTATCATCCGCTGATGCTTCCCCATGGCTTCTCCCAGCTGAATCTCGTGCCGCACTGGCTGCGCGGTGGGGACGGGCGCAGTTTCTGCGATTTCGTGACTCCCCAGGGACGACTCTGCGATGAGGGCCTCGCACCCAAGACGATCACCAGCGCCGAGTACCGCGGCCCCGCCAACTACGCCTATCACCTGGATGCCGGCAAGTTCGCGCCATTCCTGGCGAAGCACTGCGCCGAGAAACTCGGCGTGCGGCATGTGCTGGCGGACATCACCGAAGTCAAACAGCGTGAGTCCGGTGATATCGAGAGCGTGCTGACGCGCCAGGCCGGGGCGATTCCCGGTGATCTGTTCGTCGATTGCAGCGGCTTCGCGGCGCTGCTTATCGGCAAGACCCTCGGCGTGCCCTTCAAGTCCTGCACGGACATTCTTTTTTGCGATACGGCGCTGGCCGTGCAGGTGCCATTCGACACCCCGGATGCACCCCTGGCCTCGCACACGATCGCCACGGCGCATGATGCGGGTTGGACCTGGGACATCTGCCTGCCGACGCGGCGCGGCGTGGGTTACGTCTACTCGAGCCGGCATACCACCGAGGAGCGGGCGCGCGAGACGCTGTTGCGCTATATCGGAGCGCAGCACAAGGATCTGCCGGTGCGCAAGATTCCGATCCGTGCCGGTCATCGGGAACTGTTCTGGAAGAACAACTGCGTCGCCATTGGACTCGCGAGTGGCTTTCTGGAGCCGCTCGAGTCCTCCTCCATTGTCCTGGTGGAGCTCTCCGCGAAGCTGCTGGCGGAGCAGATGCCGGCCTGCCGGGAGGTCATGGACATCGTTGCGAGGCGCTTCAATGACGTGACGATGTATCGGTTCGGCCGGATCATCGACTTCCTGAAGCTGCACTATGTGCTCACGCAGCGCACCGACACCGCCTTCTGGCGCGACAACGTCGATCCTGCGACGGTACCGGAACGCCTGCGGGATCTGCTCACGCTGTGGACCTATCAGTCCCCCTGGTTCTTCGATGAACTCGACCGCCTCGAGGAGGTGTTCCCCGCGGCCAGCTACCAGTACGTGCTGTACGGCATGGGTTTCAAGACCAAAGTGGTGCCGGAGGAAACCGCCGACACCGCCCTGGCCGCCGCCCGTCTGGTACGGGAGAACGACCAGACCACGGGCGAGATGCGCGCGGGACTGCCGAAGAATCGCGAACTGCTGAACAAAATCTACCAATACGGCCTGCAGCCCGTTTGAGCTCACCATGACGCGCATCGTTGCCCTCAGCAAAGAAGCCCACAAATCACTCAAGGTTGATGCGCGGGCGGCCGCGGCCTACGGGGACAATCAGCGCTTCACCCATGTGATCGCCAAGGAATTCCCGCTGCTGGTCGTGCACTACCCGATCCTGCTGGCGAAGGATGCGAATACCGGCGAGTTTCACTGTGGCGTCATGCTGGGCTTCGATGAGGGGGAGAATCTGTTCCTCGAGGAGTGGCGCGACCTCGAGTATTACCGCCCGTTGGGCCTGCAACGCGTGCCGTTCTACGCACACGGGGATGACGTGGCGATCGATCTGGATCACCCGCGCGTCGGCGTCGAGGACGGTACGGCACTCTTCACCGAGTCCGGACAGCCCAGCCGATACCTCGAGCGCATCATCTGGACCTTCCAGGACTTGAGCTCCGGGATTGCGGTCACGCGATCCTTCATCACCAGTCTGCTGCAGTTGAAGCTCATCGAGCCGATCTCCATCGAGGCGGAGTTCGATGATGGCGTGACGCGTGACTGTGCCGGCCTGTACACCGTGAACCAGGACGCCTTGAGCGCGCTCCCCGACCAGACGGTCGTTGATCTGTTCCGGCTCGGTTACCTGCGCCTCATTCACCTGATGATCGCCTCGCTCAAACAGTTCCCGGTCCTGGCCCGCAAGAAGAACGGCCGCATTCTGCAGGCCACGGAAAGCCTCGCGGGCATGCGCGCCTAGGCGCAACCCAAGGCCATCCATGTCCTGCGCGCCAACCGCGATCGATGGCCGGGACCTGACACGGGAGCGCTTCCTGAGCGAGGTCGTGGCGGGGTGCCAGCCGGTGGTGCTGCGCGGTCTGGTCGCCGCTTGGCCGGCCGTGCGGGCGGCGCAGGAGTCCCCACGCGCGCTCATGCGCTATCTGGCGGCCTTCGATGCGGGCGCGCGCATCGAGGTGTTCTTCGGCGATCCGGCGATCGGTGGCAAGTACTACTACGCGGATGACTTGAAGGGATTCAACTTCGAGCGCCGGGTGATGGGTTTTGGCGAGGCGCTGCAGGCGATCATCGCCGCGCTCGACGCTGCGGATGGCAAATCAGTCTATGCCGGGTCGGCGCCCTGCCGGGAGTGTCTGCCGGGATTCGCGCCCGGCAATGCCATGCCGCTGCTCGCACCCGAAACGCAGCCGCGCATCTGGCTCGGCACCCCCGCCAACGTCTCGAGTCATTACGACACATTCGACAATCTGGCCTGCGTGATCGCCGGCCGGCGCCGCTTCACGCTCTATGCCCCCGAGCTCATCGGCCGGCTCTATGTGGGTCCCATCGATCGCACGATGGCCGGACCGCCCGTAAGCCTCGCGGCCTCCTCAGCGGCGGATGACGAGCGTTTTCCCCTGTTCCGGGAAGTCCGCGACCAGGCCTGGGTCTGCGAGCTTGAGGCGGGCGATGCGCTTTATCTGCCGAAGCTGTGGTGGCACCAGGTCGAGTCCCTCGCCGCCTTCAATGGCCTCGTCAACTACTGGTGGGACGCCTTCAGCGCAGGTCCCGATGCGCCCTATACGAGCCTGCTGCTCGCCATGATCACGATCGCGGAGCGACCCCCGGTCGAGCGGCAGGCCTGGCGGGCGTTCTTCGAGCACTACGTCTTTCGCAGCCACGGACATCCGCTTGCGCACCTGCCGCCCGAGCAGCGCGGTGTGCTCGAGTCCTTGAAGCCGGAGAACTACGCCAACATCCGCGCGCGCATCATGCAGCTGCTGCGCGGCCGCTGAGTGGCGCGGGCGCGGCGTGTTACCGAATGTTGGCGTCGTTGCGACCGACCGGTCGCGCCGGTAAGCTCGGCGCATGACCGCGCGCCCTCAGGAAAATCAATTGGATCGCACCGCGCTTGCCAGAACCGTCGAGTGGCGCAATGTCGATCTGCAGACGCTGCGCGGCGAGATCATCCCGCGCGATCGCCCGGCGGTCCTGAAGGGACTGGTCAAAGACTGGCCGATCGTGCGCGCCGGCGCCCAGTCGGACCGTGCGCTCTACGACTACCTGCGTGCTCGCGACCAAGGCCGACCGATCAGAATCCTGGTCGGCAAGCCGGATATCAAGGGCGTCTATTTCTTCTCGGATGATCTGGCGGGCCTGAACTTCGAATTCGCGCAGCAGCCGTTTCACGCCACCTTCGCGAACATTCTGGCCTGCAAGGATCATCCGGACCCGCCGGCCATCTACACGGGCGCGACCTTGGTGTCCGAGACCTGTCCGGAGGTCGCTCGCGAGAATACTCTCGACATCCTCGACCGGCCGGCCCGACCCAGGATGTGGCTCGGCAATGCCGTCACGGCCGCCACGCACTATGACAACATGGACGGCATCAACTGCATGGTCGCCGGGCGCAAGCGTTTCACGTTCTTCCCGCCCGATCAGCTGCCGAATCTGTACATCGGCCCGCTGGATCTGGCCCCGGGCGGCCAGCCCACCAGCATGGTACGCGTCGCCGCTCCCGACCTGGAACGCCACCCGCGCTTCGCGCAGGCGTGGGCGGTCGCGGAAACCGTGGACGTTGAGCCGGGAGATGCGGTCTATATCCCGAATCTGTGGTGGCACAACGTCGAGTCGCTCGATCCCGTGAACCTCTCGGTGAACTACTGGTGGCTCGACCAGCCGGAGATGGCGGAGCCGTTTGCCGCGATGGCGCATGGCTTGATGGCCATCACGCCGCTGCCGGCCAGCCGTCGCGAAGTGTGGCGCAAGATGTTCGAGCACTATGTGTTTCAGACCGACGGTGATCCGGTCCCCTATCTGCCTCCGGATCGGCGCGGGATGCTCGGGACCTTGTCCCCCGAACTGCAGACCCATATCAGGTCGCAGCTCATCAGATCGCTCAGCAAACCGATGCCCGCGGCATTGCGGGAGCAGATTCTGCGGCTGCTGCGCGGCGGCTAGATCGGCGGCGCCGCGCAATGCTGCGCAATGAAGTCCTGGTGCGAGGGCATCATTGAGGCGCATCGGGCCACCACGCTGCGGATCTCATCGAGCGCCTTCTGGGCCGCCGGGGCCGTGAGGCGCTCGGCGAGCGGGTCGTAGCCGCTCGGCTGCACTTCCTGGCCGATGAACAGGTACAGCCAGCTTTGCACGGTGAAGAGCTCGTCCTTCTCGACGACGATTCGGCCGTAGCTGCGGAACAGCTCGAGCCGTTCCATCAGGCTTTCCGGCAATTCGATGTTCCGGCAGTGACGCCAGAACTCCCCCTCACGCTCCGTCTTGTTGTAGTGCACGATCAGGAAGTCGCGGATGCGCTCGTATTCGAACGCGACCTGTCGGTTGTACCGGTTGATGTCCGCCTGCCTGAAGTTGCGGTCGGGAAAATTATTCATCAGCAGGGCGATGCCGCGGTGGATCAGGTGGATACCGGTGGATTCGAGCGGTTCCAGGAAGCCGCCGGCGAGCCCGCTGGCCACACAGTTCTTGCTCCAGCAGACCCGTCGTCGACCGGTCGTGAAGCGCAGCCGCAGCGGATCGCGCAGCGCGCGGCCCTCGAGATTCGCCATCAGCAGCGCCTCGGCCTTCTCGTCCTCGAGGAACGCACTGGAGTACACGTAGCCGTTGCCGACCCGATGCTGCAGGGGGATACGCCACTGCCAGCCCACATCGCGCGCGGTCGTGAGCGTATGCGATGAGAGCGGACCGGTCCGCTCGCAGGGGACTGCGACGGCGCGGTCGCAGGGCAGCCAGCGCGTCCAGTCCTCGTAACCGGCCCGCAAGGCCCCCTCGATCAGCAGACCCCGAAAACCCGTGCAGTCGAGGTACAGATCCGCCTCGATGCGCTCGCCGCTCTCAAGTGTCAGTGAGCGGATGAAGCCGTCCTCGGGCCTGAGCTCAACGCTCTTGAGCTTGCCTTCGGTGCGTGTGACCCCACGCGCCTCCGAGTAGCCGCGCAGGTACCCGGCGAGCAGCGTCGCATCCAGATGCAGTGCGTAAGTGATCGTCTCGAGCGGGGATTTCTCCAGGACGACCGGGCGCATGAACCGTGTCTGGCGCGCCGCAACCGCCTGCAGCGAGTACTCCTCGAGCGCTGCCGCATGGCCGCTCTCGCGGCGCTTGAGCCAGTAGGCGGAGAAATCCACGTCCTCGCGCGGCAGGCCCGTCGGGCCGAAAGGGTGAATGTAGGAGTGCCCGGGCCGCGTCCAGTCCTTGAATTCGATCCCTAACTTGAAGGTCGCCTGGGTCTTGCGAATGATGTCATTCTCGTCGATCCCCAGCACTTTGATGAAGCTGATGATCGGCGGGATGGTCGCCTCCCCGACCCCGATGGTGCCGATCTCGGCGGATTCAATCAGCCGGATGCGACAATTCAGATTCCGCAGCAGCTTCGCGAGGCTCGCGGCGCACATCCACCCGGCGGTTCCGCCTCCGACGATGGCGATGCTCCGGATCGGATCGATAGGCAAGCTAATGGTCCCTAAGGGCTGATGGCAAGCTCAAACGGCCCGGCCGGCAGGCCCGAGCGGTCGAAGAGCGTGCACACGGGGCTGTCGGCCCAGCAGTACCGCACGCGGCTCGGCGAGGTCCCGCCCGGTACCGTCAGCAGCACCTGCGCGTTCCGGATGCTGGCTTCGACATAGCGGCAGCTGCCCGGCGCGTCCCCACACAGCTCAAAGCCGATCGGGGTGTCGTGGCTGTAGGCCACCAGTGCGCCGCCGATGTCACCGAACGCCACTACGACCCGATCTGCGACCCGCGTGGCGCCGCGCGGCACCGGTCCGGAGGGCGCAATTTTTTCGCCGTAAATCACATGGCGTGCGGCCCGGGCGAGGCGTCGGCCGACATCCTGCTTGTTGGCCGGATGCAGATTGTGGGCATCGCCCACATCAATCGTGACGGCCAGGCCGGCACGCGCATCATGCGCCACCGCCTGGCGCTCGGCTTCCCGTACGCTCGCCCAGCCGGATTCACCCGGTGCCACCGGTTGCGGTCCGTAGTTCGGCAGCTGCACCACCAGAAACGCGAGCTCCGCGCCGAACTGACGGCGCCAATCGGCCATGAGTGCGGTCAGCAGGCCCTGGTAGGTGTCGGCCTCACCGGTATTGGATTCGCCCTGATACCACAGGGCGCCCCGAAAACCGAAGTTGCGCAAGGGCGCGATCATGGCGTTGTAGAGGGTCGTGAGACCGCCCACCGACTCCCAGGGTGTGCGTGGTGGATAGCCATAGGCGCTGGGCACGAGGCGGTATTCCCAGGGGCCGTTCAACGCAATCGGCGGCCCGCTCCCCGGTTGCAGCGCACGCGGCGTGCCCCCCGCCAGCAGACCCCCGCCGCCGTAGTTGCTGAGGGCATTGATCACCAGCACGTTCTGCCCGGCGTGCAGCAGCCCCGCCGCCAGCGGGTAGCTGCGCTCGGCGCCGTAGCCGAAGGTGTTGCCGATCGCCCGACCGTTGACCCAGGTCTCATCGACCTGATTGATGGGTCCCAGATTCAGCGTGGCCGGTGCCGCCGCCTGCGCCGCGGTCAGCGTGAAGGTCGTGCGGAACCAGATGAGACCGGTGAAATCCTCCAGTCCGGCACCGGGCCAGAAGCGCCAGTCGCCGAGCCCCGGCGGGGCGGCGCGCCAGGCGATCGAATCCGGGGTCGTGCGGATCGGCGCGTTCGGGTGCCAGGGTTCAGCGCCGGCGTGATCGCCGGACTTGCTGCGCCACCAGGCCTCCCATTGGCCGGCAAACGCAGCCTGTGCGGCGCCCGGGTCCTTGGCGTACAGCGCCAGCGTGTCGAGTGCCGGCCCGTAACCGCTGCCGGCCCGCAGTGCCGCGGAGCTCATCCACGGGCGGATATTCGAGCCACCCCAGGAGGAGTGCACGAGGCCCAGCGCGACATGAATGCTTTTCTGCAGTTCGCGCCCAAAGTAAAAGCAGGCCGCTGACCAGTCCGGCACGGTGGCGGGCGCAGCGATCTGCCAGGCGACCGGATTGCTGAAATCAAGCAGTGCCGTGGGACTGATCGCATGCGAAACGGTGAGCATGCGAAGGGTGTCGTTGGCCGAGTTGGTGATTTCATTGCTGGAGTCGCCGGCCTGGCGAACCGGCAATTCCATATTCGACTGGCCCGAACACAGAAAGACATCGCCCAGCAGAATGTCGCTGGCCGTCTGACGCGCACCGGAACTGCCCTGGGCCGTCAAAACGAAGGGGCCGCCGGCGCTCATCGGCGGCAGGGTGACGCTCCAGCGTCCGCCACGGTCCGCCTGGGCCCGAGCCGTGGCGCTCGCGAAGGAGACCGTGACCAGCTCATTCGCCGCGGCCTGTCCCCATACCGCAATGGGCTGGTCACGCTGCAACACCGCGTGATCCTGAAACAACGCGTTAAGCAGCGTCGGGGACTGCGCGCGCGCGCCCAGGGCGAGCAGCATTGCGAATGCGAACCAGCTGAACGAGCGCAATCGCATGGGATCTCAGCCGCCGCTGACCTGATTGGTTTTCGCCACATTCGCGTACCAGAGTCCCGAGTCCTTGACCGTGCGGCGCTGGCCGTTCTTGAAGTCCACGTACGTCAGGCCGAAGCGCTGCGAATACCCTTCCGCCCACTCGAAATTGTCCATGAGGCTCCAGCAGTGATAGGCCCGGACCGGCACGCCATCGTGGATGGCCTGCGCCAGCGCCTGCAGATGACTGCGCAGATAGTCGATGCGCGGCTGGTCGTGAATCTTGCCCTGCGCATCCGGCACGGTGTTGTAGGAGGCGCCGTTTTCCGTGATCTCGATGGGCAATGGTCCGACTTCCCGCCGCATGCGCATCAGGATCTCGTAGAACCCCTGCGGATAGATGTCCCAGCCGTTGTCGGTCTTCGGCGTGTGCACCGGCGCCGTCGCCCACTGTCCCTCGGTGCTCACATCGCGGGCGCTGTTCGGACCGGTCGAGTGCTTCACCACCCAGGGGGAGTAATAGTTCAGTCCCATGAAATCCAGGGGCGCGCGCATGATCCGGTCATCGCCCTCCCGATACCCCAGCAGCGCCGCCTGGTGCTCCGGCGGCAGCACCCCTTCGGGGTAATGACCGTGCAGCGCGGTGGTGATGAACCAGAGATTCTCGAAGCGATGCCAGCGTTCGGCCGCGGCGAGATCCTGGTAGTCGCTGGAGGCGGGATACATCGGCCCCACGTCGAAGGCGCTGCCCACCTGCAGCCGGCTGTTGGCGGCCTTGAGCGCGCGGAATCCCAAACCCTGGGCGAGATTGACGGTGTGGGTGGCCTTCAGAAATGCCGGCCAGTCTTTGCGTCCCGGGGCGTGCGTGCCATTCCAGTAGCCCACCGAGGTGAAAGTCTTGGGCTCATTGAAAATGGCCCACTGTCCGATGCGATCCCCGAGGGCCTGCGCGACAATCGCGGCATAGTCCGCAAAGCGCTTGGCGGTATCCCGCTGCGGCCAGCCGCCCGCATCCTCCAGGGTCTGCGGCAGATCCCAGTGATACAGGGTCGGCAAGGGGCGGATCCCGGCCTCCAGCACGGCATCGGTGAGCCGCTTGTAGTAGTCAAGACCGCGGCCGTTGGCAGCGCCGCTACCGGTGGGCTGAATGCGCGGCCAGGCGATCGAGAAGCGGTAGCTCTTCAGATTCAGCTGCTTCAGCAGCGCGATATCTTCCTTGAAGCGATGATAGCTGTCGCAGGCCACATCGCCGGTGGCGCCGTTCTTGATGCGCCCGGGGGTGTGACTGAAACGGTCCCAGATGGACTCACCCTTGCCGTCTTCATTCCAGGCGCCTTCGACCTGGTAGGCCGCCGTCGCCGCACCCCACTGAAAGCCCTCCGGGAAGCGGGTGGCGCCGGTCTTGGAGTTCCCCGCTCCCGGGGTGGGCGTCGCGGCGCGCGCCAGGCCGGCATGGCCGGTGAGGGGCACGGCGCACAGCGCCAGGGCAGAGTGCAGGAGATTGCGGCGGTTGATGGTCATGTGGTCCCCCGATTTCCGGTGATGCCTTTTGGTCTTATCACCGCCGCGAAGATGCTACACCGGCAGGTATGAGAGCGCTACCATTTGTCGTCCGCCGTGGCCGACACGCCGCGCAGTGCAAGGCTCAGCAGCAGCAGGCCGATGAGACCTGCATCGATTGCGCCGCCGCCGCCTGAACCACCCGCGGCCGTCTTCGAAACGACCCGGACGGGCGCCTTGCCGGATTTCACCTCCGCTTCGAAGGCCACCAGGGCGGCGTCAAAGTGGTCAATCATCTGATCGGTCGCGGCACTGAAACCGGTGGTGTCTGCCTCGCGGGTCTGCCGATCCGCGTCAATGAGCGTGGAGTCGCCATGTCGCAAGTCGGTGCCGCCCGCGCGTATGACCAGCTGGCGAGTCTGCGGATCGACGACGGCCAGGTCCACCAGGGTTGCGACATCATGGCGGCTGCCCTTCACGAGATACGCGCCCACAATGGTCATGTAAGTCAAAGACCAGTCGTTCTGGTTCCGGTACGTTTGCTGATCAAACGACACCAGCGCGATCACATCGAGTCCATACAGTCGTTTTATGCCCTCCAGCCCTGCAAATCCGCGCTGGCCGGACAGATAGTAGTCGGGGATGATCTGGATCTCGGTCACGAATCTGCGGCCGGCAAAGCGCTGTTTGATCCGATCCAGCAATTCTTCCTTGTGGGCCGCATCAAGGCCGGGAGCCTGGGCGTCTGTCGAAGGCAGAAACGCCAGGCCCACGCGCAGCGGGATTGGCAGCACGGGCTGCTCGGTTGACGCAGCCGGCACCCGGCCATCCGGGTACAGGAAGTCGACCAGACTCGAGGAATTGTGTGCATACCGCGCGCAATTGGGCAGGCAGACGATGTCGGCACAGCCCGCCACCGCCAGCAGGCTCGCCGCGAGTCCCGCCCGAAGTAGCTGCTTCATTTCTTGTTTCCCTGGTGGGCACGGCAACTGCGCCGCGGAGTGCAATCTCCCGAGTGGCGGTTTTCGTTGCCACCAAAATCGATAAAGTCCCGCCGCAGTGGCCTTTTGGTATTACCTGGTGATACCTTATGGCGGTGTCGGAACGAACGCAGATTGTCACGGAGCTGAAGCGGGCGCTGCGCGCCCGCGGGCACACCTATGCCCATGTGGCGCAGAAACTTGATTTGAGTGTCGCCAGCGTCAAGCGACTGTTCTCGCGTGAGGATCTGTCGCTGGCGCGGATCGATTCAATCTGCGAACTCATCGGTCTGGGTTTGATGCAGATACTGGAACGCGCCGGGGAACGGGCGACTCCGGTCACGCAGCTCACGCTTGCGCAGGAAAGCGAGATCGTCGCGGACCAGCGCCTGCTCTTCATGACTTGGCTGGTGCTGATTCGTACACCGTTCGAGGAAATGGTGAAAAGCTATCGGCTCACCGAGCGCGAAGCGCTGAAGTACCTGATCCAGCTCGACCGCCTCAAGGTGATCGAGCTGCAGCCCGGCAACCGTGTGAGGCTGCTGGTCAGTCGCCATTTCGGCTGGCGCGCGGGCGGTCCGGTGCAGAAATACATCAACCAGAAGTTGCTGCGTGAATTCTTCGCCAGCCGCTTCACGGAGCCGGCCGAAGAGTTCTTCTTCAATGGGGGGCGGGTGTCATCCGAAGCGTTGGGTCGAATGAAGCGTGCCTTGCAAGCGGCCGCGCGCGAGTGCGTGGAAATCATGGAGCACGATCGGTCCAGCACCCAGGAACGCTTCGGTGCCGCCTTCGTGCTGGCGCTGCGTCCTTGGAACTACAGCGGCTTCAAGCAGTTCGAGCGGGACTGATGGATCATGCCGTAGCGCGCCCCGGTCAAGCGCTGTCCAGGCCAAAATACCTCGATAGCAACACCGCGATCGCAACACAGCCAAGGGACATCAGCACGACTAATAAGATCGCGACTCGCGGGATGCGGGACGGCGGCCGTCCCGTTGGCGCTGCGCTGGAAACGCTGGTCTGCGCGGAATCAAGATCAGCGCCCTCGACTTTTGCGCCTGATCCGATCGCTTCTTTTTGTGTCGGTGTGTCCATACCTCTCCGGGCGGCTGGTGGGCAACGATCATACCTGTCCAGGCAGGGTCGCAGGGTAGCAGCGGCCCAAGGCGGTAAAACAGTAGTCCCAAATTCAAATTACCGGTTGCCCCGGGCCGGTCAGGCGGCAGATGCGCTGACAGTCCAACTGTTCTAGGATTGCGGCATCAGGCAGCCCGCCGGAGCACATATGCGTAAGACGATGGCCCCGATTGCACCTATTGCATTGGCTTCTCTGTGTGCCGGGATTGCCGGGTGCGCGAATCACGCCCCCCATGCCGATCGCACGTCGAGCTTGGACTCGGCTTGGCCGAAAGGCCGAGTGTGCATGGTGAGCGACGCGAGTTGCTTATCCATGATGACGGAGCCGCCACACACGTGTCCGGCCTTTCTGACAACCACGGAGAGTAGCTGCAGTACCAAAGGCAGTGCGCTCGATGTGAAAGAAGATCAAAGGCGCAACCTGACGCTCGACAGCGGCCCTTGAGCCTTGCCCCTTAGCACGGCCCGCGTGCGCCTCGATGATCCGAACCGTTTTCGTTAGGCGACCGGCAGCGTTGAACCCGTGAAGGTGCTTTTTGTTTGCCTGGGGAACATCTGCCGCTCCCCGACCGCTGAGGCGGTCTTGCGCGGCATCGCCGCACGCGAAGCACCGGACCTTGCGCTCACCGTGGATTCGGCGGGCACGGCCAACTATCACCCGGGATCGGCGCCGGACCGGCGCTCGCAGGCCGCTGCACGCAAGCGTGCTTATGATCTTTCCAACCTGCGCGCGCGGCAGGTGCGCGCGGCCGACTTTGCGGACTTCGATCTGATTCTGGCCATGGACCGCAGCAACCTGCAGGAATTACTGGCGCTGGCCCCGCCGGCGGCGCGCGGCAAGATTCAACTGTTTTTGGACCACGCGCCCGAACAGCCGGTGCGCGAAGTGCCCGATCCGTACTATGGAGGCAGCACCGGCTTCGAGGATGTGCTGGACCTGATCGAGGCCGCGTCGCGCGGACTGCTGCGGCGCCTGCGAACGCAGGCGCCGCATTCCTCAGCGTAGATCAGCCCTCGTCATTGCCGGAACCACCCGGGCCCGAGCCCGCAGGCGGAGCCGACGACCACACCACAAACGGTCGCGGGGCTTCGCCGGCGCCGGCGGGTGCACTGGCGGGCGTCGGAGCCGGGGGCGCCGGGGGCGCCTCGTGGTGCGACGTGCCGGCGGGACCTGCGTCGTAGGAGGGCATCGAGGCCGGTGCCGTGGACTCGTAGGCGGAAGAGGGCGCGGCATTCTCGAAGCCGTGATCCTCCGGCCCGTGATCGGCATGACCCTGATGGGCCTGATGATCATGACCCTCGAAGCCGCCGTTACCGGCGGCGCCGTTGCTTTCGGTCTGGCCCCCTGCCTGGGGTGCGCCATCACGTGATCCGCCACCGCCGCGACGACCGCGACGACGACCGCGACGACCGCGCCCGCTGCGTTCCCCGTTGCGGCCCTCTTCCCCGGCGACGCTGGGGCCGGCGCTATTGCCGCCAGCGGCCACCGGGTCGGTAGCCGGGGCGGGATTCACCGGTTCACGCTCGGCGTCCCGATCACGGGGACGATCCCGGTCGCGATTGTTGAGCGCGCCCTGATCCCGATTGCCGGGCTCGCGTGCCATGGGTTCGCGCGCGCCAGCATCGCGCCCATCGCGTCCGCCCTGGCGGTTGCCCTGTTGGTCGCGGTTGCGGTCATTGCGGTCATTGCGGTCATTGCGGTCATTGCGAGGTGGACGTTCACCACCGCGCTCGGCGCCACGATCCGCATTACGATCGGCGCCGCGATCCTCGCCGCCGGCGCTGCGCTCGCCGCCGCGGTGTCGATCCCGT
>Ga0210400_10001418_pt1 | contig 23911 bp, 21 predicted proteins | sample IncBWH26MmetaG_FD_155456 | JGI IMG/M metagenome (GOLD analysis project Ga0210400, IMG submission 155456) | Forest soil microbial communities from Barre Woods Harvard Forest LTER site, Petersham, Massachusetts, United States - Inc-BW-H-26-M | ecosystem: Environmental > Terrestrial > Soil >...
GCGATGGGCCAGGGTGGGCTGGCCGTGGAGGTGGGGGGCGCCGGTGGTGATGATGCCGCGGTGCCCGAGGGCGGCGCACCGCTCGATCTCCTTGACCGACTCCTCGACGTCCCAGTACGGGATGCAGGCGAGGGCCACGTACCGGGAGGGATCGACCGAGATCCAGTCCAGCAGCCAATCGTTGTAGGCCCGCACGATCTCGAATGACAGCTCGGGTACCTGCTCGGGGATGAGCTGCATTCCGAGGCCCAGGTTTGGGTACAGCACCGCCATGTCGATGCCCAGCGAATCCATGCCAGCGATCCGTTGCCCCGCGTCGTAGCAGGGCGGGTGCACGTCAGCCATGACCTTGGGCCCGTCGGGGAAGGGCTTTGTCCAACGGGCCATGGCATGGGCCCACGCCCGCATGACCGGCACGTCGCCGATGTGCCACGCCTCGGCGTCCATAGCGTCGCTCCATTGCACGTGCGGTACGAGATCTCCCCACTTGGCTTTCGACAGCCGGGACGTCCAGATATCCGGCGGCTCGATCACGTGGGTGTCAGTGTCGATGATGGGCGTCGTGTTGGTCATGGCTGTCTCCGACTCGATTGGAGCTCGATGGTGGGGTCAGAGCGCAGTTCCTGGCGCACCGCCGCCTCCCAGTACCCCGGGTAGCCGTACGCGTCGGCCCCGATGCCCAGGCTGGTGACAATCTCGTCGCGCAACGGGCGGCCCGAGGTGCCGTCGGCCTCGACAGCCAGGGCCCGACGGCAGCGCCACTCAAAGGTGGCACACACCCGAAAGACCTCCGGGATGCTCTGGCCGAGCACAAAGACCCCGTGTCCGGCCAGCAGGCCGATTCGGGCGTTGCCCATGCTCTCAATGGCCGACGCTGCCCGTCCGATCTCGTCGACACCGCCCTCGTATTCGGCGACAACCGCAACCGGAGCCGCGGTGAGGGCACCCGACTGGTCGTAGATGGTCGGGGCCTGGCCTCGGTCGGCCCAAGTAGTGCTCCAGCGGGGATGATTGTGCACGGCCACGTCCACGTCGCCGCGGGCCTGGTGCAGCGCCAGGTGGAGAGGGATTCCCGGCGGCGGCGGCCATCGGCCTTCGACCAGGTTCCCCTTCAGGTCGATGCGGATCACGTCCTCGGCGGTGAACTCGTCCCACAACAAGAACCAGGGGTTGCAGAGCAAAGTGTCGTCCTCGGCACGCACCGTGATATGCCCGGCGAGGTGGTCGTCGTAGCCGCGGCGGTAGAGGGCTCGAGCCAGCAGCACGATCTTCTCGGCCGGGGTCAGCTCCGGCGCCAAGCTCTCCTCGCTCAGCTGCCAGGCGTTCGCTCCGAACACATCGTCATCGGGTGCAGTCATGGCTAGTCACGCTCCTCGTCAGGGAACACACACGGGCGGCAGGGGATGGCGATACAGCGCCGCCGCGTTGAGGTGGGTCATCATGCGGATCTCCTCCACCGGAAGGTTGCCGTAGTACTGCGCGATCACGGCCTGGGTGTCCGGCCACGTGGAGTCACCGTGGGGATAATCGGACTCAAGACAGATGTTCTCGACGCCGATGCGGTATCGGGTGGACAGGGTCGAGGGGTCGTCGATCGTGCAGAACCAGAAGTTTCGGGCTAAGGACTCGCTGGGCAGCAGCTCGGGATCAGCCCAGTCGGCTCCGTACCCAGAGCGGTGGACAATGTTGTCCAGTCGGTCCATGAGCATGGCCACCCACCCGATCCCACCTTCGGACATGGCGATCTTTAACGTCGGAAACCGGGTGGGATACCCGGACCACAGCCACTCGGCGCAAGACGACAGGGAGAGCTGGCCGAAGAGCGTGGCCCCGAGGGTCAGCATCGGCGCGTCATCAGGCATCGAGGCGGCGCCCGATGACCCGACGTGCAGGTTGATCACCGTATCGGTCTCGGCGCAGGCCTCCACGATGGGGTCCCAGTACCCGGAGAATAGCGACGGGTACCCGATGTGCTGCGGCCGCTCGGGCAGGGTCACGGCTGTGAACCCGCGGGCGGCGTTCCGGCGGATCTCTGCCGCCCCCACAGCCGGGTCGGCCAGCCAGCAGATACCGCTGGGAACGATGCGTTCGGGGTAGGCCGAGTACCACTCGTCGAAGAACCAGTCGTTCCACGCTCGGGTGACGGCCAGACCCAACTCGGGGTCCGATGCCCGCGAGAAGACGGAGCCACAGAACCCGGTAATGGCCGAGGGGAAGTTCACCGAAGCCCAGATGCCACCGATGTCCATGTCAGCGATGCGCGCTTTGATGTCGTAGCAACCGGGCCGCATTTCCGCAAAGGAGGCCGGCTCCAGGCTCCAGTCCTTCTTCTCGCGGCCGGCGACGGCGTTAAGGCCCACCTGGCTGTGCAGCGCGCCGTCGAAAGTCCACGCCTCGTGGCCGTCCGCGGTGCTGACCACCCGAGGCGCGTCCGGTTGTAGGCGCGCCGGTAGCCGCCCCTCGAACATGTGCGGGGGCTCGACCAGGTGGTCGTCCACCGAGATCAACGTGTACCGAACCTCCCGGGGCCTGAAGTCGAGGGGAGCTGACATCGGTCGGGCCATAGCGGCACGCGGCGTCTTGTCCGGTGCGCTCACTGCGGGTCCTCCGGATCACGCAGCGCCCAGACGCTGCGCTCGACGGACTCCCAGCCCTCCTTGATCCGCGTGGTCCACTCTGTGGGGGGCACGCGGACGTCGGCCCCACCAACGTCGCTCAGCTCGTAGAGGGTAACGAACCGGCGGGGGTGGTCGACCGATCGATACCGGTGGGCGCGGACGAATCCGTCGATGGCCAACTTCTCCGGAATGTGGTCCTCGTCATACCAGCGGTCGACTTCGTCCTCCCAGCCCTCACGTACGTCGATCGTGACCCACAAGAGGGCTCTCGTTTTCTCGTCCATCGTGACCCCCCTGCTATCTGAACTCGGGCAGAACCTTTTCGCCGAGGAGCTCAATCGACTGCATCATCTTTTCGTGCGGGATGTTGTACGGATTGACCAGGCACATCAGCAACTCGCACCCGGCGGCCTCGTAACGCTTGGCCACCTCTATGCACCTGGACGGGTCACCGGCCAACACGGCCCCCTTGCCCAATAGGTCGTCGTAGGTCATGTTGGTCCCGACCTGTTTGGCTCCGGCGTCAGCCTGGGTCTTCACATACGAGTACGTTCCCAGGTCCGAGCTCAGCTCTTGCAGCCAGGCGTTGAAGTTGGCTATGTAAGAGCCGCTGGTCGCGCAATACCACTCGAATGCCTCGCTCGCCACGTCCCTGCTCTCTTCCATCGTGGGAGCGCAGTGGACCATGGTGAACACACCGACATGGTCGTTGATGAACTTGCCGATCGGCTTGGCCTCGGCGATGCCCTCTCGGTACGACGTGATGCGCTCGACAAGCATCTCGGGCTCGACACCCACGGTGAAGGATAAGAGGCCGAGGCCTTTTTCACCCGTGGCGCGGTGTCCGTCCGGGCTTGACGTGGCCTGCCAGAGCGGCGGGTGGGGCGATTGAAAAGGCTTGGGCACCACATTGCGCTTCGGCATTGAGAAATACTTGCCCTCGTGTTCTACCTCCTCTTCCGTCCATGCACGCACAATGAACTCGAGCGCCTCGTCTTGCATCCCGCGGGTCTCGTGGGGGTTGACGCTGAAACCTTCAAGCTCGTTGCGTGTCGCCGACCGGCCGGTGCCGAACTCGAACCGACCGCCGCATAGGTGATCCAGGGTGGCGGCCGCCTCGGCTACACGGATCGGATGGTTGTACTGGAATGGCAGCAACTTCACGCCATGGCCCAACCGGATCCGTTCTGTCTTCGCCGCCAGGTGGCCGAAGATCACCTCGGGAGCCGTGGAAATGCTGAGTTCGGGTAGGAAATGATGCTCGGTCAGCCAAAAGCTGTGAAAGCCCATGCGATCGGCCAGCACCCCTGCATCGACCGCTCCCATCAGGGCCCGGTGCGGGCTATCAGGAGTCCAGGGTCGGGGCTGAGGAATCTCATAGAAGATTGCGAATTCCATGTTTTGTTCGCTTTCTTAGTCCGCATTTTAAGGCTGGGGACTCGTAGCTTTTATTACGTCCGACTAGACGGTCGAATATTAGGAGACGGGCCATACCCTGTCAAGGTCGAGGGGGCCAGCCACTCTGCGTCAACGCGACCCGGCTGGCGGGTATCGGCACAGAATCATCTATTTGACCGCGATTGGGTTGACCGGGGACCCGATCCCCGCGGTGACTTTGAGCGGCTGCGCTGACAGCAGGAAGTACCACACGCCGTCGTCGGCACAGTCGGCGGCCAACTCCTCGAGCACGAACATCTCGCCGAAGGGCATCCCCATGTCCCGAAGGGCGACCAAGTGCACCGGCGAAAGGACTAGGGGGTCCTCTCCCGGAAGGACCTCGACATTGGGCGTGTCGCTGGCCACTGCGGCGAAATCGCACCGTCGGAGCCACGGCAACGACTCAATCCCGATGCCTGGGCACTGAAAGTTGTACACGTCGCGGTCGCCGTCCTCTAGGAAGACATTGATGTGGCCAGTGCGGAGCACCAGGATGTCGCCTGGTGCGAACGAGACTCCCTGTGCGCGCGCTGTCGACTCGAGGTCGTCGAGGGTGATGACCGTGCTTGGAGCCAGTCGATCCACCCCCTTGTACCGGGCGATGTCGAGCAGCACGCCCCGGGTCAGGTAGGCACGCTCCGCCTGTTTGTCGATGCCGTCGGCGTGGGCCCCGAAGGTGTCGAGAACCTCGGAGACGGGTCGGCCGTTGTACAAGTGATCGTCGTAGTAGACGTGGGCCAGCGAGTCCCACTGGGTCGCCGCCTGTAACGGTAAACTCAGCACGTCGTCCGAGTAGTGAAAGCCGGGTTCCTCGCCCCACCCCTGGCCGATGGCGGTCATGTAGTGCTGGGGGTTGAACCGGCCCGGCACGCCTCCCCCCTGGGGGCCGTCCGCACCTAGGGGCAGTCCGAGCGAAAAGGTACGGCCGGACTTGACGCATGCGAGTCCCCGCTTGATCGCCGAGGCATCGATCAGGTTTAGGGTGCCGCACTCGTCCTCGGCTCCCCACCTCCCCCAGTTGGAGAGCACCTTGCCGATGTCCCTGACAATGTCATATGCCGACATACCCCTCCTTTGCATGGGCCGCCATGGCGGCGAACGGTCAACTGAGATAGCGCCCACCGTTGATGTCAATCGACGCGCCGACGCAGTACGTATTCTCGGGGCTGCAGAGCCACGCGATGAGCTTGGCGATCTCAACCGGGCTCGACAGGCGCCCGATTGGCACCTCGGGTCGGGGTCGGTCGGCGCCTCCCGATCTGTCACCGGCGACCATCGCCGAGTCGATACCGCCCGGCAACACGGAATTGACCAGGATCCCCAGCGGCGCCCCGAACTTGGCCAGCGCCTTGGTCAGCCCAAGGATGGCACTCTTGGTGGCGGTGTATGCGGCTACCGACAGTGCACCGCCCCCATCTCGGGCGCCGACCGAGGCGACGTTGACGATGCGGCCACCGCCGTTGTTCTCCATCCACCCGAAGGCCGATTGGCACAGCAGAAACGGCGCTCTGATGTTCACCGCGACCATCTCGTCGAAATCCTCGACCTCGAACGTGCCGAAAGGCCCTGAGCGGAGCAGGGCGGCGTTGTTGACCAGCGCGTCGATCCGCCCCAGCTCGGACACGGCCGTCTCGATCAGCGCGTGGCACGCTGACGGATCTCGAAGGTCGGTCACGATCGGTAGCACCGACGCCCCGGCCCCGAGCTGGCCGACCAGGCGATCGAGGCCCTGGCGATCGTGGTCCGCCAGCACCACGATCGTTCGAGACTGGACGAGCTGGGCGCTCAGAGCGGAGCCAACGCCCCCGGCGGCCCCTGTCACAATGACCACCCGGGTTGCCTCGGCATCGTCTGGCTCAGCTGCCGCCGTTTCGGGCCCGCGCGGTGTTGTTGGTGTCTCGTTGTCGCGTTTCCGGTCCGGAAATGGATCTGTCGTCATCAGTTGACCATCCGTTCCTTATCAGCCCAGAAGCCGGCCTTGACCTGTTCACGATCGGGCTTGCCCAACGCCGTGAGCGGCAGCGAATCGACCACCTCGAGGCTCTTGGGCACGTGGACGGGGCCTTTGGTCGCCCGAACCAGCGCCTTCAGCTCCTCTTCGGTGACCTTGCCCTCACGAGTCACGACGAGCGCCTTGACCGATTCGCCCCAGACGTCATCGGGGACCCCCACAACCACGCTCATGGCGACGTCGTCATGCGAACCCAGGACCTCTTCGACTTCGCTCGGGTAGACGTTCACTCCGCCGGTAATGATGACGTCCTTGGACCGCCCAACATGGAACAGATAGCCCCGCTCGTCCATCCGGGCCAGGTCGCCCGTGTACAGCACCCCATCGCGCAGCGTCCTGGCGGAGAGCTCCGGAAGTCCGTTGTACCCGTTCATCAGCTGCGGGCCCCGCACACAGACCTCGCCCACGGATTCCGGGGGTTGCTCCTGGCCGTCGCCGTCACGGATGGTAACGGTCACCCCGGCATATGCCATGCCGCTCGAAGCCAGGAGCGCTCCCCGGTGCTCCGACGCCTTGAGGATGGTGACGGTGTTTGGGGCTTCGGTCTGTCCGTAACTCTGATTGAGCACGTCCCCGAAGACCTCGAGCGCATCGTGCAGGCGGTTTGGAGCGATGGCCGACGCACCGTAGAGGAGCAACTCCAACCCGCGGACGGGCTTCCCCCGGTCGACAACGCGGTCCATGACGCCATACATCATCGTCGGCACAAGGAATCCACTATTGGCCCGGCCGCTGCCTACCTCGTCGATCAGTTGGTCCGGATCGAACCGCTTCCGCAGGCAAACCGTCCCCCCGCGCATGAGGACCGTCGGGATCAAGGTGCCCCCGGCATGGGTGATCGGGGTACTCACCATGAAACGCGGGTGGCGTGGCCACTCCATCTCGCATGAGGCGAGGAGCGTCGACGCCAACATGGCCCCCTGGCTCAAGAGGACTCCCTTTGGATGGCCCGTAGTGCCCCCCGTGTAGGCGATGCGGGCGACGTCGCGGCAGTCGGGCTCGGAAATCCCTTGATAGGCGGTGGGAAGCGACCAAAAGTCGCGGTGCGGGCCATGCGGCCCGTGAGAGAAGATGGCATGGGCGCCGAGCGGCAAGGACTCAGTCAGCTCTTCGGCGATGCTGAGCGAAGGATCGACCACGACAACGCCGGGGCGGGCGTCGCTGAGAATACTCCTCTGGTCGCCGGCACCGATCTTCGGGTGCAGCATCACTGATGGGTGTCCGGTGAGGAAAGATGCCATCTGGAGAGCGAAGGCCTCGACCAGGTTTCCGGTCAGTTGGGCGACCGGCGCTCCCGCTTCGAGACCGAGGGCGGCCAGGTGCCCGACAGCACGATGGATCGTCAAACCCAACGCTTCATAACGAACTTCGGAGCCATCGAGATCGAAGGCAATGCGTTCGGAAAAGCGGCGCGTGGCCGCTAAAACCAACGACCCGACCCCGGCGATGCCCCGCTCAGTGGTCGAGGCCATCGGCTCCTCCGATCTTTGTGCTCCCACCAGCTTCTCCGTCTGCTCTGCCGACGCCAGGACGAGGGGAGCCGGCGGGAGGTGCGGGCTCGGCCCGCTTCTGAAGGGAGCGGGCCGCGACCGTGCTGTCGGGGTGCAGAAAGTTCAGCGCCTCCAAGGCGGCTGAGTGCTCGTACGCCGGAAGGGCAGTCCTGAGCCAGTGGTTGAGGACCCGCTTCGTCCCCCGAATGGCGTGTTGGGGACCTTCGGCCAGCTCGATGGCCAGCTTGAGCGCCTCGTCGAGCACGGCTTCCGCCGGTACCGCCAGGGTGACGAGCCCCATCTCGGCTGCGTCCTGTCCGGTGATCGTCCTTCCGGTCATGAGGTAGTACTTCGACCTCGCCATGCCGCACAGGAGCGGCCAGAGGAGCGCCGCATGGTCCCCGGCCGTGACACCGAGCCGGTGGTGCCCGTCGATCAGCTGTGCGTCCACCGCCACCACATTGATGTCGGCCAAGAGCGCCAAGCGCAGGCCCGCCCCCACCGCTACACCATTGACGGCCGCCACGAGCGGCTTCTGGAAGGCCACGAGCCGGTTCACCGTCCGTACATTCCTCTCGGCCAACTGGTGGGCGGCCTCGATTCCGTCGTCCCGGTCATTGAATGGGGGGCCGGACACATCGCCACCGGCACAGAAGGCACGGCCGCTGCCGGTCAGCATCAAGACGTTGACGTCCCGGTCCTCCTCGACGTGGTCGAGCAAACGGAGGATCTCGACATGGCCGTCGTCATCGATGGCGTTCAGCTTCTTCGGACGGTTCATGGTTGCAAGCAACACCGCCGGGTGCGGCCAGCTAAAGCGGAGGAAGCGGTAGTCCGCCTGGCTCAGCATCGTGACGACCTCTGGGTGCGGCCCGATAAAACGACATCAGCAGACGACGCTTGATGCATTTGGGACATCAAGCTGGCAGGTCGATGCTCTGGACTTCCGTGTACGCCTGGATACCAGCCACTCCACGATCGCGACCAAGACCACTGCTGCGGAAACCGCCAAATGGCGCTTCGGGATTGACGGGAGCTCCGTTGACGGAGACGTGGCCAGTACGCATGCGTCCGGCGATGGCCGCCCCGTGCTCGGCGGTGTCGGCCCACACGTACCCGTCCAAACCGTACATGGAGTCGTTGGCGACTGCGATCGCCTCCTCCTCGCTTCCCACCGAGGTGAGGCACACCACCGGACCGAAGATCTCCTCACGGGCAATCGCCATGGAGGAGTCCGTGTCGTCGAACAACGTGGCCCCCATGAAGTTTCCCTGCTCGGGCATCGGCGCCTGGCGGCCGTCCACGACGAGCCGTGCCCCCTCGATGACGCCCCCAGCAACATAAGCCTCCACCCGGGCCAGCTGGGCTGGGGAGATCAGCGGGCCCATGTCGGTCGCCGCATCCCGTGGATCCCCCACCACGAGGTTGGTGGCGATCTCGGCCAGCACATCCACCAGCTCCGCGTGTACCGATTCGTGCACGACGACCCGGGTGGGCGCCGTGCAGATCTGTCCGCTGAAAACGGTCCAGGTCGTCGCGGCCACCTGTGCGGCAGCGGCCACATCCGCTCCTTCGGTCACAACCAATGCCGACTTGCCGCCCAACTCGAGGAGCAGCCGCTTGAACTGTGGGCTGACGTCGGTCGCGATTGCTTGGCCGACGGCCGTACTACCCGTGAAACTGACCATGTCGACGTCCGCGTGCCTGACGAGCGCCTGGCTGATGTCGCTCTGATCGGAGGTCACCATGTTGATGATGCCGGGCGGCAGGTCCAGCTCCTCGATGATCTCACAGAAGCGCAGCGATGCGAGGGGGTCCTGGGGTGCCGGCTTCAAGACGACGGTGCACCCCGCCACCAATGCCGCCCCTACCTTTGCCGCCACGTTGGGAAGCTGAAAGTTATACGGCGTCACACCGGCCACCACACCGACCGGCTGGCGAACAACCATCGTGGACCGACTCCCGCCGTCAGGGTTCGCAACGTCCCAGGTCTCCGACAGCCATTCACGCTTGGCCTGCGCGTGCCAGGCGAAGCGTTGCTCGGCGAAGCCCACCACCACATGACGGGCAAAGGGCGCCAATGCCCCGGTCTCAGCTACCACCAGGTCGGCTAGCGCATCTCCGTAGCCGCCTATGGCGGCGCCGATGCGAGCAAGTACGTCGCGACGCTCATCGAGCGATGTCTGCGACCAGCCGACGAATGCGTCACGAGCGGCGCCCACGGCGGCATCCACGTGCTCGGACGTGCAGCGTGGGGCGGGGCCGACCCGGGCCCCAGTCGCCGGATCGAAGACGTCGTAGTGCTCGCTCACCGGCAACCACTTCCCGGCGACGAAGCATCCGGTAGCGAAGTCGGCGCGTCCTAGTCCGGTCATGAAGTACTCCTCATGTGGGCGTGTGCTCGACGGCAGAAGGATCCGACCGCGGGAATCGGCTCGGCTCGTCGTGGATGAGCAAGGCGTCCATGGCCATGTCGGCGAGCATGGCGCCGATGTCCTCGATGGTCACCGAGCCCCCTGGTCGGTACCACTGCACCATCCAGTTGAACATCCCGAGAACGCCGTAGGCCATGAGGACAGGATCCCCGTCGCGTACACGCCCTTCAGCCTGTGCCGTGCCGATCGTTCCGATGATGATCCGCTCGTACTCGTGCCGCTTGGTCAGGTATTTTTCCCGCTCGACTTGGTCGAGGACCCGAGATTCGAGCAAAAATGCCTTTACGTGGGCGATCTTCTGTTCGAAGTTCCGGCTATGAGCAATGAACAGCTGATAGAGCTTGTCGAGGGTGTCCGTAGTATCTGACTTGAGCACGAGGTGGGCATCGGCAATAAGGTCATCTATTCCGAGATCCAAAACTCCGGAAAGAATGCTTTTCTTCGACTTGAAATAATGATAAAGCGACGGCTTTTCCAAACCAGACGCTTGCGCGATATCCGCCATGGACGTCCGATCGAACCCGTTTGTTGCAAATAGTTCAGCGGCGGTGTCCAGGATATGACGACGTCGCTTATCAAGGGAATACCCCTGGTTCGAAACCCAAACATCGCGGGCCGCAGCCACGGCATCGTCTTTCATGTGAGCTTCACTGATCCTTCAGTCAAGGGCCTGATGGTCATCATGCCAGCTGGGCCAGCGTGCCCGCATAGTTATCGAGGGTCGCCAGGGTGGTGTCATCGTCTCCAGGGGCCACGACGAGGATGGCCCTCGTCACGCCGGCCTTTTCCAGGTCAGCCAGCTTGGCGGCGTCGTTGGGTGAGGCATAGGCGGTGACGGGGATGGTGCCGCGTCCTCGCTCATCGGCCAAGCGCTGGAGTTCGGCGATGCGGTCGGGTAGCTGGTCTCCCACCCGCATGGCATTGGGCATCCACTCGTCGCCGTAGTCCACCACCCGCTCGAGGATCCTGGGGCCGTTACCTCCGATGAGGACGGGAGGACCGAGTTTTTGGGTGGGCTTGGGCCACGACCACAGGGGATCGAAATCGACGAAGCGGCCGTGATACTCGGCCTCGTCGTCAGCCCAGATGGCCCGCATGGCCTGGACCCGGTCGCCCATCAGTGCGAACCGGGTGGCGGGGTCGCTGCCGTGGTTGCGGAGCTCTTCTGCGTTCCAGCCCGCTGCCACCCCCAAGAGGACCCGGCCTTTGGTGCACACATCCAAGCTGGCCACTTCCTTGGCCAGCTGGATGGGGTCGCGCTGGGTGATGAGGCACGCCCCGGTGCCCAAGAGGATGCGCTCGGTCTGGGCGGCGGCGTAGGCCAGGGTGACGAACGGATCCCAGGCGTGGTAGTAGGCCTTGGGCAGCTCGCCCCCTCCGGGAGTAGGGGTCTCCCTCGAAGCGGGGATGTGACTGTGCTCGGCCACCAGCATCGACTCGAAACCCCGCTCCTCGGCCGCTTTGGCCAACTCGCCCGGGTCCATGCCGTCGTTGGTGGGGAAAAGGGCGATGCCGACTTTCATGCTGGGCTCCCTGGTAGGTGGCGGCCTGGTGTGGGGCAGTGCCGGATGGGGTGGGCGGTGGCGGCGATCACGCCAGTCCCTCCGTCGCCCGGATATCGAAGCGGGTAAGCAGCTCGTCGATCTGGGGGACGACCTCGGGGGCTATGGGGAGCCGGGGACGACGGGGCGGCCCACCCTCCAAGCCCAACCGGTCGAGGGCCACCTTCAGGGCCCGGGAACCGCCCAGCTTGGTGAACTCGACGTAGATGTCGAGGAGCTTCACGAACGCCGCCTCGGCGTCGTGGTAGTCCCCGGCCTCGTAACTGGTGTGCATGCGGGCCAACAAACGAGGAACGAGGTTGCCCATGGAGCTGACGATTCCCTGGCCGCCCAGGGCCAGGTTGGTCAGCCCGTGCATCTCCCCACCCACGTGCACGGCGATGCGCTTCTCCAACCAGTCATTGGCCCGCAGCACCCCAAGCTGCTCGGACAGGTAGGGAATGTCGTTGGTGGTGACGTTCAGCCCGATCACATTGTGCTCCCGGCACAGCTCTTCGACGATCGCGCTGGGCAGCGAGTAGCCCACGGCCGGATGGGTGGAGAGGACCAGCGGCAGGTCGATGCCTTGGAGCAGGTCGGCGTAGTAGGCCCGCATCTCGGGCGGCCCGGGGCGGAACACGTGACCACCGTCCAGGGAGTAGACCTGGGCGGCGTCGAGGCCAACCTCCTGGGCGGCCAGCATGATCTCGTGGAGCTGCTTGGCCGTATGGGGCTCGAAGCCCATGGCCCGCACCGGGACCCGGCCGGAGAGCTCCTCGGCGCCGATCTCGAAGATGCGCCGTATCTCGGGGAGCTCCAGTGCGAAACCCTCACCGCTTCCCCCGCCGGCCAGGTAGACGCCGACCTGGGCATCGGCCAGGCGACGGAGATGGGCCCGCAGGGCGCCCTCGTCCAGACGTTGCTGGTCGTCGAAAGTGGTGAGGCTGACCACGAAGGGTGTGGCACGTGTTCCCAAGTCTTCTTCACTCCGTTCGCATATCACCGTGGTGCGTCGGAACCCGCTCTTCAGGGCACCGTCATAAATACACTTTGCCGGTATTACTTTTCATCCGACTGTTCGGTCGCTACAATACCGTTACCTCACTCCGCAGTCAACAAGCCGCTCGTGTCGGCCGGGGGAGATCGGTTGGGTCACACGACCCATCGGAGACCAGGGAAAGCAGGAGGTTGGCCATCAATCCGCCGCTGGAATCGCCACAGCTGTCCGACCTCGTCACCACCCCTGAGCGCGCTTCCGGATATGTGGCGGCCGGGTATTGGCAGGGCGTGACGCTACTCGAGCGCGTGGCGCAGCACGCACAGGCCATTCCCGACAACATTGCCTCGGTAGACCGGGACGGGACTCGCCGACGCTCCTACGGTGAGCTCTACGGCGACGCCGCGGACCTCGCGTCTCTGCTGCGTGAACGAGGCGTCAGCGCCGGTTCCGTGGTGTCAGTTCAGATGCCGAACTGCTACGAGGCCGTCGTCATTGCTCTCGCCACCCAGATCCTCGGCGCCGTGATCAATCCGTTACTCACCATCTATCGATCCCACGAGCTGCAGCACGTCTATGACACAGCCCGGCCGCTCGTGCACTTCACCCCCGTCTCGTTGACGTCGACAGACTTCCGCGCCATGGCTGACGACGCCGCCGGCATGGCTTTGTGGCATCCGGTCCATGTCGCAGTAGACCTCCATAGCGAAACGATGGCGTTTCACGACTGGTTCAAAGACATAGGTGCGATCGACGGCGCTGCGATCGAGGTCGCCGAAACCCGATGGGCGCATGGTGCCGGGCAGCTCGAGCCGGGGCGGCGTGTGTCGGAACTCATCTTTACGTCCGGAACCGAGGCAACGCCCAAGGCAGTCATGCACACCGAGGACACCGCCAACTTCAGCGTGCGCACGGCGTACACCGGGCTCGGGCTCGGGGCCGACGACGTCGTCTGGATGCCGTCACCCATCGGTCACTCCACCGGATTCAACTATGGCGTCCGGTTTGCCCTCTACCACGGCCTTAAGCTCGTCCTCCAGGACACCTGGAACGCCGAGCGTGCCTACGCCCTGCTTGGGGCCGAGCGGTGCACGTACACGCTCGCCGCCACCACGTTCCTCCACGACCTTGTGCATTACACCCAGGACCACAATCTCCGGCTGCCGCACTTCCGGACCTTCGGGTGCGGGGGCGCTCCGGTGCCCGACGCCCTGGTTCGGGCGGCGGCGGACCGGGGCATCACCGTCCTGCGCCTGTACGGGGCGACGGAGTTCCTGGTAGCCACCTGGAACCGCCCCGGATCGACGGCCCAGCAACGGGAACAGACCGATGGCATCGCACTCGACGGCGTCGAGATCGCAGTCCGCGATGTGGAGGGGATCGACTGTCCTGTAGGCCAGCCCGGTGAGGTCTACGTACGTGGTCCGAGCACTTGCGTAGGGTTCTTCGCCGATCCGGAGCGGACGGCTGTATCTATGGATGCCAACGGGTGGTGCCGATCCGGAGATCTCGGGGTTCTCGACGACGACCACTATCTGACCCTGGTAGGTAGGAAGAAGGACATGGTTATACGGGGTGGAATGAACATCGCTCCCCGAGAGATCGAAGAAGCGCTGATCGGGTTTCCCGAGGTGTGGGCGGCGGCCGTCATTGGCCTGCCGGACGCCCGCCTGGGCGAGCGCACCTGTAGCTGCCTGGTCCTCCGGCCGGGTCAGACCCTCGATCTGGCGACGGTGGTCGAGCGCTTACAAGTACAGGGGTTCGCCAAGTACAAGCTTCCCCAAGAGCTCAAGTTCTTTGACTCCTTTCCGATGACCCCCTCGGGCAAGATCCAAAAACACGAGCTCAAGCGGCAGATCGAAGCCGACCGTGCTTGAGGCGATCGGCCAGGACTTGGACAGCGATGACCCGGTCACCTGCGAACTGATTGTCATCGACGGCGACCAGAGGGCTGCCCTACTCACGCTGGCTCGGCCCGACCGGCTGAACGCCATCGACTCGTCGATGTTGGCCGCCCTGGACGCGCGCTTCGACGCCCTGTCGGCCGACCCTTCCATCCGCATGGCCATGATCACCGGTGCCGGGCGAGCCTTCAGCGCCGGCGGGGATCTGAAGGCCTACGTGGAGCTCCAACGTGATCCCGTGGGCTTCCCAGCGTTCGTGGCTGAGCTCCACCGGGTATTCCGCCGAGTGCGGGAGCTACCCATCCCGGTCATCAGCTTGGTCAACGGGGTGGCGGCGGCCGGAGGGCTGGAGCTGATGCTTTACAGCGACTGGTGCATTGCCTCCGAATCCGCGGTTGTGGCCGACGGCCACCTGAACTTCGGGCAGATGGGTGGGGGTGGGGTCCTCACCTTGTTGCCCAGGGTGGCCGGGATCCAACGGGCAGCTGAGATGCTGTTCACCGGGCGCTTTCTGACCAGCGAGGAACTGTTGCGCTGGGGGCTGGTCAACGATGTGGTTCCTTCCGACCGGCTCCTCGAAGCGGGCATCGAGATCGGACGCCAAATCATCCAGAAGAGCCCGCTGGCCGTGGCCAACGCCAAGGAGATCATGAACGCCATCTGGTCGGATAACTCCGGGGTTCCAGCCGGTCTCCAGCTCGAGCGGGAGCGCAACGCCTACTACTGCCTGCTCTCCCACGACGCCCACGAGGGCCTCCAGGCCTTCGTGGAGAAGCGCACCCCGCGTTACCAGGGGCGATAGCAGTGGAGAACGTAACCGCCAGCCGGCTAGCTGATGGGTCCGGGCCGGTGGCAGGAACCCCGAGGGTAGAGGGGCGATTGTGATACTCAGCCCGAGGCTTGCTTCGACGCCTCGAACGCCTCGATCACCGCACGGGGCAAGCGTCCGCGGGCAGGCACGGGCAACCCCTGAGCCGACGCCCAGTCGCGCACGATCTTGGCGTTGCTGTCGGTGGATCGCGCCTTAGGCCCGTCCTCGCCGGATACGTTCACGCGGCGCCCGGCCTCGACGTACATCGCCAACATCTGTCGGAATGTATCGGCGTTCTTTGAATTCAGGTCGATCTCGTACCAATTCCCGTCGATACCGAACGTGACGGTTTCGTTGGCCGAGCCACCGCCCAAGTCGTCCTCCAGCACTATTTGTGTTCGCCGAACCACGCCAGACGCCTCCATGGAATTTTGGATTGAGCGTTACCTCAGGGTCAATTCAAAATCATATCGGATCGACGATATAAAACCGGCCATGGCCCCGTTTTATGCGGCTCAATATGGGCTGAGTCCGTCTGGCCTACCACCAACTCGGCGCCGTGATGGCCCCGTTTCGGAACGCGCACGCGAGGCAGTACCTACCGACTGCTGGTGAGGTTTGTTATTCGACCGATCAGTCGGTTGACATCTATCGCTCGCCAGTACATACTCATTTCCGACGTTCCAAGCGCGGCCTGTCACTGGTCTCTCGGCGTCCAGGAGGACGAACCTCCGTCCTCATGGATCAGTTGGTCCCAGGGCCGGTCCGATGCCCTGGCCCGCCGACGGACATCTCGAGGAGGTCTCAAGTATGAAGTTCGGAGTGATTTTCGAGGGCCAGCTGGCCTTCCCTACCCGCGCCAACGAGCGCCAGCTGATGTTGGACTGCCTCGACCAGGCGATCCTGGCCGACGAGATGGGGTTCGACAGAGTCTGGGCCGTGGAGCACCATGCTTTGAAGTGGTACGCCCACATGAGCGCGCCGGAGATCTTCTTGAGCTTTGTCGCCGCCCGCACGTCGCGCATACGAGTAGGCCATGGCGTCGTGTGCGTGCCCTTCAATTACAACCATCCCGTGAGAGTGGCCGAGCGGATTGCTACCCTTGACATCCTGTCGGGTGGTCGCGTCGACCTTGGGGTGGGCCGAGGGGCAACCGTCCAGGAGCTGTCGACCTTCGGCATCGACATCGACGAAACACTCGATCAGATGGTCGAAGCCATTCGCATGATCCCGGGCTGTTGGGGTGACGAGGATTTCACCTACAACGGCGAGCTCCTAAACGTACCTGGGCGGCCGATCATTCCCAAACCGGTCCAGGACCCGCACCCACCTCTCTATATGGCGTGCAGCCGAGAGGAGACTCTCGTCTTGGCGGCCAACTTGGGCATCGGCGCCCTGGCTATGGGATGGGGTGGCCCCGAGGACATCAAGGTGAAGCGGAAGATTTACGACGATGCGATAGCTGCGCGCGACGAGAGCGGGATTGTGGGGAAGGTACCTACCAACCACCTGGCGGGCCTGTCACCGGCGTGCGTGCTCGACGATCGGGATAAGGCACGAGCGATCGGCGTGCGCGGCCAGCGCTTCTTCCAGGACTCAATCAACCACTGGTATACCGGCGGCCCACCGCCCGAGGCAGACATCGAGAACGACGACAACCTCGCCGTCCTCAAGGAGCATGGCGAGCAGGTCCTGGCCTACATTGCCGAACACGCGGCGAATATGCCGGGCCAGGATCTTGTCAAAGGTGGCGTGTCCCGCACGGCAGCGGGCGGCTACGACCCGAGCCAGTGTTACGGCAACGTCAACGACGCCATCGAGCACATTGAGTTGATGGCCGAGGCGGGGGCAGACGAGATCATGATGTGCTTCCAGATGGGTACGGTCCCCCACGACGTGTGCATGGAATCAATCACGAACGTTGGCAAGTACGTTATCCCGCACTTCCAGAAGTAGAGCCGAACCGGACGACGATCTCATAGGACGACCGGGGCCCGCGCTGGTCCCCTCCGAGAAAGTAGGCATGGACATGCCCCTGGATCCAAATGCCGCGCAACTGCTCGAGTCCATGGCTGCCACGATGCCGCCCGTCGAGACCATGAAGCCGCAAGAAGCCCGCGCTGCATCGAGCAAGCTTGCCGCCCTACTCCCGACCACGCCCCCGAAGTCCGAAATCACCGAGCGGTCAGTTCCCGTGGACGAGGGTGACGTTCGGGTCCGCATCTACCGGCCGGCGACCGAGCATCCCCTCCCCGTGTTCCTGTACATCCACGGTGGTGGCTGGGTCCTCGGTGGCGACCTCGAGATTTACGATCCCCTCTGCGACCGACTGGCCAACGAAGCCGAGTGCATGGTCGTCTCCGTCGGATACCGGCTTGCTCCGGAATGCCCGTTCCCGGCGCCGCTCGAGGACTGCTATGCCGTCGCCAAGTGGGTCGTCTCGTCGGCAGCCGAGCTCGGCATCGACCCCGGTCGCGTGGCAGTCGGCGGCGATAGCTCCGGCGCTAATCTTGCCGCCGCGCTGGCGCTGGTCTGCCGTGACCGGGGTGGCCCAGCGCTCTGCTTTCAAGTCCTGGTCTACCCGCCTGTTATTTGCCGTAGACAGAGCAGCGACTATCCGGAGGGGCTCGACGTCGCCGTGCTGTCCAGGGCAGCCATGGTCTGGTATTGGAACCACTACCTTCCCTTGGCGGCCAATGACTCCGATCCCTACGCGTCACCGCTCCTGGCCGACGACCTATCCGCATTGCCGCCGGCTCTGGTGATCACCGCCGAGTACGACGTCCTCAGAGACGAAGCACGCGCCTACGTCGGCTGCCTGGAACAGTCGTCCGTGCCGGTGCTCCATCGCCACTACGAGGACATGTTCCACGGCTTCTTCGGCTTCGGCAGCGTCCTGCCGCAGGCCCGCGAGGCGGTCACCGAAGCCGCAGCCGCCCTCTTTCGTGCCCTCCATGCCTAGCGAGCCCAGGGGCGCGGCCCTGGTAACGGGGGCATCGCGGGGGATAGGGCGCGCCCTCGCGGGCCGCCTGGCCGACGAGGGATTCGACCTGACCATCACCGGGCGCGACCTGAACGCGCTCGAGGATGTCGCCGACGAGCTGCGCAGGCGTGGGAGGGCGATCATTACAGTCGCTGCCGACATGGCCGCTGAGGAGCAGGTCCACGAAGTCGTCATCCGGCACCAGTACGCCTATCACCGCCTCGATGTGCTGGTGATCGGCGCGGGGGTGGGCACGGCCGGGGAGATCGAGAAATACCCACTTCCTCGTCTGGACAAACAGGTCGCAGTGAACCTGAGAGCGCCGTTTCAGCTGGTCAGCGAATGCCTTCCCCTGCTCCGCCAAGCGGCGGCCCAGTCACCCGAGCACGGGGCCAAAATCTTTGCTCTGGCATCGATCGCTGGAGTAGTAGCCGAGCCCCGGATGGCGGCGTACAACGCGTCGAAGGCCGCCCTCATCTCGCTGTGCGAGACCGTCAACCTCGAAGCCTCGATCCACGGCGTTACCGCCACCGCCATCTCACCCGCCTATGTTGATACCGAATTGACTGCATGGCTGCACGACGAGGTCCCGCAAGACTCCATGATTTCCGTCGAGGACATCTCGGAACTGTTCACCGCCCTTCTCCGGCTGTCGCCCAAGGCGGTCGTCCCCAACATCGTGATCGGCCGAGCGGGCCCGACCCTGTGGAGGGCGTAGTCACATGCCACCTCCCTCCAGACTCCGACGACCCAGCCAGCCCGGCCGATCATTATGCTTACACCCGCATCCGGGTCGCTCAGCGACTTGATCATCGATATCTCGGTCTGCCCACTTCGGCACATGGGTGCCCCTTCTCCACGCCGCATACGGAGTGACGATCCGCCGGGTATATCTGTTTGGATGAGCCGCATCGATCGCCCTGGGGCATCGACGTCCGGGTGGTAGCGGCCCGACATATCTTTTGATCGTGCACCAATTGTGGCCGTTGCCCAGATAGAGCGCCCGGCCAAGGTCCAGAGCAGGCTTGGGTCTTCCCCGATCGAGTATCTCGTGCAGCACTCCCACCCGGCGGATGAATGTCCGTACCAAAGTCGGCTCCTCCGCTAGTCCAACTCGTTGCCCATAATCCCAACTCCCGCTCGTCGACCCCTCCGGTCCTCCAATGGCGGGTCAGGTGTTCTAACCAATACCGCGAACACTATCTGCGTTATATCCACAGGAGGTGAGGGGATAATTTATACCAATGAGTTCCCTCTCTCTGCTACCATTCGTATTAATATGAATCAAATATCAACCAACCAAACTATGCCTGATGGCATCCACGTTCCAGGGGTCACGTCGTGGATGCAAGGCCTCGTCCCGACGCTGCGCCCGCCCCTGCGCTTCGACGTCATCGCCGGGGGCAGGTCGAACGTGACATACCGGATGACCGATGCTCACGGAGGGGCATGGGTGTTGCGCAGACCACCGTTCGGGCATCTCCTGGCCACGGCTCACGATATGGAACGCGAGCATCGCATCGTCACAGCGCTCACCTCCACGGAGATACCAGTGGCTCCAGTGGTGGGCCTGTGCATCGACAAGGCGGTCAACGGCGCACCCTTCTACGTCATGCAGTTCGTCAACGGCACCGTGATCCGTGACCCGGAGGAGGGGCGGGCACTGGCGCCCCGCGTCCGGATGCGGGCATCCCAGTCGCTGGTCGACGTCTTGGCGCGCATCCACGCGATCGATCCGGACGCAGTAGGCCTGGGCGACCTAGGCCGGAAGGAGGCGTACGTCGCTCGTCAGTTGAAGCGTTGGCACACGCAGTTCGAGGCGTCTGCCTGCTCCGACGTGCAGCTGGTGCACGATCTGCATACCTCTCTATCCGAGCAGGTGCCCCCACAGGGACCGGCGGCCATTGTCCACGGAGACTACCGGCTCGACAACTGCATGCTCGACCAATCCGGCGAGGTGCTCGCCGTGCTGGACTGGGAGCTGTGCACGCTTGGTGATCCGCTGGCCGATGTCGGCCTGCTGTTGGCGTACTGGTCCGAGCCCGGCGACAAGTTCACGGCGTTGGCCGGCAGCCCTACCCAAGTGGAGGGGTTCGCGTCGCGTCGAGAGGTGCTCGACAGGTACGCCGAAGCGTCGGGCCGGGACGTCAGTCGCATCGACTACTACACAGCTCTCGGCTACTGGAAGGTGGCGTGCATCATGGCCGGCATCTACACCCGTCGGATGGAAGATTCCCGTAATGACGGCACCGACGTCGAGACGTTCCGGACGCAAGTGAGTTCGATGGCCGAGATGGCGGCGCAGATGCTCGACCATTGACCCTGCGGGACTCTGTCCTGGGCGGTGACGGTGACTCGGCGGGAACGTCCCTGCGGGCGCTGGCCCGTTGTCGACATCCTCGGCAGCGGCGGCTCAGTCGGGACGACACGACCCGAGGCGATCACAAACCCAAGGGGGTGGTCCCGATGACATGGTCGTCCCAGAGGATGGCGATATCCTCGGCAGTGAGGGCCAGGTCGCCCGTGAGCACGTCGACTGTGTGCTCGCCGAGTTGCGGTGCCGGACGCACGTACCAGTGGTCGGGCCACGAGGACGAACGCATCGGCCAGCCCGGCAACTCGTGGCGTCCCATCAGAGGATGATCGACCGGTTCGAAAAAGTTCCGGTTTCGCATCCGGGGATCGCGGTCGATGTATCCCGCTGGGACGACCGGGGCCGACGGAATGCCGGCCTGTTGCAGCACAGGCACGATGAGGTCGAGGTCTTGTTGACCGAGGTAGGCCTTGAGATGCCCGTCAATGAGGTCATGAGCCTGGCGACGCCCGGCCACCGTGACCAGCGATGGGTCCTGGGCCCAGCCGGGACGACCTAGTAGCGTCACGAGGGCATCCCACTGCTTGTTGTCGACGATGGCCAAGGCGAGCCACGCCCCGTCGCCGGCACAGGCATACAGCCCTTGCGGTGCGGCCACCGGGCCTCGGTTCCCGTGGCGACCCAGGCGTACGCGGTTGCGCGACCACTCGATGACGGGTTCCGCAGCGACGTTTAGCGCCACCTCGACCATGGGGACCTCAACCATCTGGCCCTGCCCGGTGCGATCGCGCTGGTGCAAGGCAGCGAGCAGGCCGACCACGGCATGGGTCCCGGCGAAGACGTCGCACGGTCCGGAAGGTATGAGCGGCGGCCCATCTTCCTTGCCTGTGACCGATCCCATGCCCGAGACCTGCTCCATCGTCTGGGCGAAACCACCTCGGTCGCGCCAGGGGCCGTCGAGGCCGAACGCCGGCATGCGCACCATCACCAGCAACGGGTTCAGCTTGCGCAGGTTCTCGTAGTCCAAGCCGAACCGATCGAGGACCCGCGGATTGAAGTTCTCGATGACCACGTCGGCGGTCGAGATCAGCCGAAGGACCAACTCCTTGCCCCGGGGATCGCCCAAGTCGATAGCCACGGAGCGCTTGCCCACGTTGGCGCCGTGGAAGATTGGCGACTTCTCGTACCATAGGGGGTCTTCGGGGGTGCTCACCGAGTTGTAGCGCATGGCGTCCGGCCGCTGCACCGACTCGATCTTCACGACATCCGCTCCCATCGCCCCCAGGAACTGAGTGGCCATGGGTCCGGCCCAGAACGCAGTGAAGTCGATGACCCGCAGGCCGGCGAGCGGACGCGCCGGTCCGGTCGCCGCCTGCCCTTCAGGAGGGGGCGTGGGCGCGAGGATAGACGCCGCCGGAGTTGGGGTCGACGGGTCCGAGTCAAGCTCGGACAATACCTCTCGGGTGTGCTCACCCAGGTCGGGAGCGGGACCGAAGGGCCGAACCGGCGAACTCGTCAGCAATAAGGGTGAGCGCGGCTGAACGAAGCTGCCTCGCGGGTTCCTTACAAAGACCTTCCGGGCCCGGAATTGGTCGATGTCACAGATGGTGTCCCCGGTCCCGATGGGGGCGGCCGGAACACGGAAGGCCTCGGCCTGCTCGAGTATCTCCGCGACCGTTCGCGATCCCGACCACGCTTCGATGATCTCGGTGACCTCGTCGAAGCGCCTCACCCGGTCGAGCCAAGTGCGCAAACCGTCGTCCTCCAGGAGGTCGGGCCGCTGAATGAGGAGGCAAAAGTTCTCCCACTGCTGTCCGGTCACGGTGCAGAAGCCGATCCAACCATCTTTGGCTCGCGAGATAGAGGGGATCTCGCGCTTGCGCTCTCCCGGATGGTCGGTGCCGAGGAAGCTGCGCAGAACACTGGGGTAGGGGTTGAACGTCAGGGCCATGCACTCGAGCATCGAGAGGTCCACATGTTGGCCCCGGCCCGAACGCCTGGCCTGGCGTACGGCGGCCAAACAGGCCATGGCGGCGAAGGTGCCGGTGGCCCATTCCCCCAGTCGGCCACCGGCGTGGAGCGGTGGCTCGTCGTCTGGACCCCTGATGATCGAGCCGCAGTACGCCTGCAGTGTGAACTCGGTCGCCGGCACGTCCGCACCGTCGCCACCGAGGCCGAAGGGGGAGATCGACACCAGGGACAGCGCGGGGTTCCGGAGCTGGAGCTGGTCGAAGGAGCATCCCCGATCGGAGAGTGAGCGGGGCCCGGCGCTCTCGACGACGAGGTCGGCGCTGGCCCCCATCTCGAGGAACCGGCGACTGTCGGCGTCGGCGTCCAGGTCGAGTACAACACCCCGCTGCGAGGTATGGAGATACTCGAAAAGGCCGCCGGGCCCGACCCCCGACGGCCCTTCACCCGTCCAGCGGCGGAGTGGATCACCCTCCATGCTCTCCACCTTGACCACGTCAGCTCCGAGGTCGGCTAGGAGTTTGGCGCAATACGCACCGGCGATCTCCTCGCTTGCGTCGATCACCCGCACGTTGTCCAGGGCTCGCATTATCGGGCCCGGGCACTTTCCGGAGACGGTGGCAGATCGGTCGCGCCCACGACGCTGGTAGGCACAAAGAGCGGAGCCACCACGCTCGTGGCCGGGTCACCGAACCAGATAGGCCTAAAGACGGCCTTTACCGGCATGTCACCCACCAGCGCGTCCGGATCAACGTCGACCATGCGGGTAACGATGCGGACGGCCGGATCCTCGTCCAGGGCGACGAGGGCCGCCACATACGGGACGAGTCCGCTGTATTCGGGGAGCAACGCTCTCCGAACCTCCGTCCACGAGAACAAGGTGCCCCGGCCGGCGGTGGTGGTCCAGGTCAGCTCGGAGGAGCTGCACGATCGGCAGTCTTGCGTCGGGTACCAGACCCACCGGGCGCATCGGTCGCAACGGGGGACCGCCAACTCGCCCCGAGCGGCCGCCGCCCAAAAGCCACGACCCAGGGGCGCATCAACGTCGGGCAGCGGAAAGTCCGGGTGCACGTCAGTCACCCCTCGTCAGGACCAGGGTTGCCGCGTCGCCTCCCGTGTAGCCACCGTAGGCTGCCACCTCGGCACCAGGGACCTGGGCGGCCGCTACGCCCCGGAGCTGCTTTACCAGCTCGACGACGTGGGCGATGCCAAGAACATATGAGTGGGAGAGCAGGCCACCATGGGTGTTGTAAGGCAGCTGGCCACCGTCGTACTGCAGGCGGTCCCCTGACACGAACGGACCGCCCTCCCCTTTTGCGCAAAAGCCCATGTCCTCAATCTGGATGAGAGACAGGATGGTAAACGGGTCGTATACGGCGAGGACGTCGACGTCGCCTGGATT